>CEGE01005132.1_pt1 | contig 13454 bp, 9 predicted proteins | sample 306311 | NCBI WGS metagenome assembly CEGE01 (sample SAMEA2755654, study PRJEB7226) | microbial mat metagenome | biome: microbial mat; feature: hypersaline; material: grass silage | place: USA | collected 2014-02-19 | depth 0 m | reverse complement strand
ACATATCAGTAACTGAGAATGTTCTAACGGAGACTAGGATGAAAAGGATCCTGCTGTTTTTAGCAACCAACTTAGCTATTTTATTGGTTGTTAGCGTTGTTTTTAATATTGTCATTGCGGCGACTGGAATCGATGCTCGTGGGTCTGCTGGGCTATTGATTTTCTGTGCATTATTTGGATTTGGTGGTGCATTTATCTCACTGTGGATCTCGCGCTGGATGGCTATTCGTTCAACTGGAGCAAGAGTTATTGATCAGCCCCGGAATCAGTCGGAAGAGTGGCTGTTAAAGATGGTTCAGCAACAGGCACAAAAAGCAGGCATACCGATGCCGCAAGTAGCGGTCTACCAGTCTCCGTCACCTAATGCCTTTGCGACCGGGCGCAGCAAGAACCATTCATTGGTTGCGGTCAGCACTGGCTTGTTACAAAGCATGAACGCAGATGAAGTCGAAGCGGTGTTGGCGCACGAAGTCAGTCACATTGCGAACGGCGACATGGTCACGCTGACGTTAATTCAGGGCGTAGTGAACACCTTTGTAATGTTCTTTGCGCGGATCATCGCCAGCGCCATCGCTCGCGGTGATAACCAACGTGGCGGACTCGCGTATTTCGGTTTAGTCATGTTGCTGGAAGTTGTTTTTGGCATTCTCGCCAGCGTGATAGTGATGTGGTTCTCCCGTCAGCGTGAGTTCCGAGCAGACGCTGGCTCAGCTGATATCGCGGGTAAACAGAAAATGATTGCAGCGTTGCGTCGCTTACAACAAGGCCGCGAATCAGAACTGGACGGTACCATGTTAGCTTTCGGCATTAAGGGAAAACGCTCAACGATTGGTAAACTCTTTATGAGTCATCCGCCTTTGGAAGAGCGTATTCATGCACTTGAGCAACGGCGTTAGTCGTTGCTTTTCAATGGCGGACACCGTACATTCGTACATCTTATACAGTGAAAAAAGTCGGAAGTTAATTTTATGGCACAGTGGAGTGCGCGCAGCTGGCGCGATAAGCCAATTCAACAACAACCCAGCTACCAAAACGAACAACAGCTGCATGATGTCGAAAGGCAACTAAGCCAGTTCCCGCCGTTAGTGTTCGCGGAAGAAATTCGTGCGCTGAGAAATCAACTAAGCGATGTCTGTCAGGGAAATGGTTTTCTGCTCCAGGGCGGTGACTGCGCTGAGTCGTTTAGCGACTTTAATGCCCCAAAAATAAGAGACACTTTTAAAGTTATTCTGCAAATGGCCATTGTAATGACCTTCGCGGGTTCGTGTCCGGTAACCAAAGTCGCACGAATGGCGGGGCAATATGCTAAGCCGCGCTCCAGTGACTTTGAGTCTGTTGACGGTGTTAACCTGCCAAGTTATCGCGGCGATATTATTAATGGCTCTGAGTTTACAGAGAGGTCTCGAGAGCCGGATCCTGAGCGTATGCTTAAGGCGTATCATCATTCGGCGGCGACGCTGAATTTGTTGCGGGCGTTTGCACAGGGCGGTTTGGCAAACTTACATAAGGTTCATAAGTGGAACTTAAGCTTCATTGCGTCAAACCCGTTGAAAGAACGCTATCAGCAAATCGCGGAAGAAATTCAGTCAGCGCTGCGTTTTATGGAAGTATTGGGCATCAATGCAGATAATAATGCGACCATCCACGAAACCTCGCTGTTTACCTCTCATGAGGCCTTATTGTTGCCTTATGAGCAGGCGTTAACTCGTACAGATACATTAACCGGCTTACCCTACGACTGTTCTGCCCATATGGTTTGGATAGGGGAGCGTACGCGTCAGTTAGATCATGCGCATGTCGAATTTATGCGCGGCATTAATAACCCAATAGGCGTAAAAGTCGGACCGAAAATGCCTGAAGATGAGCTTATTCGCTTAATCGATGCGCTTAACCCGGATAACGAAGCGGGGCGCTTAACGCTCATTACCCGTATGGGAGCAGATAATCTGGCTGAAAATATGCCACGTCTGGTACGTCGAGTTAAAGAAGAAGGTCGCAACGTTATTTGGTCCAGCGATCCAATGCATGGCAACACGATAAAAGCGGACAATGGCTTGAAAACACGTTCTTTCGACGCCATTCATAAAGAATTGAGACAGTTTTTTGCTATTCACCAGTCAGAAGGCACGTATCCCGGCGGTATTCATTTAGAGATGACCGGGGAAGACGTCACAGAATGCACAGGTGGAGCTTATAAAATCAGCGAAGAAGACCTGTCGAGTCGTTACCGTACACAATGCGATCCACGACTTAATGCTGATCAAGTGTTAGAATTGGCGTTTTTAGTGGCCGAGTCGCTTAAAGCTGCGCGCAATGGCGAAGGCTAATTTTCTATTTCATTGAACGTATAAGAGGACAACCGTTGTATGTCACAGCAGGTAGAGCAGTTATTTGAGAATTTGTGGCAAGATTACTTATCTCGCACGCCATCGGCAGAAAAAGTTCACAAAATACTGGGTGAAGGGCATCCGATCATTAACGATCACGTTGCCTTCAGAACATTCGATATTGCTCCGGTTGGCTTAGAGGTTCTGGCACAGCACTTTCTGGACTTAGGTTACAAAGAAGGCGGCGATTACCACTTCGAGGCCAAGAAGCTTCGTGCGAAACACTTTGAGCATGATGACCCTGAGCTGCCTAAAGTGTTCATCAGCGAATTAATGACCAGCGAGTTTTCTGACGAATTGCAAGCCAAAGTCAAAGAGATGGTGGCGCAAGTATCGGAAGCCGATACGAAAAAGTCTGACTTCCTGTACTCAGGCACCCATTGGAAAGTTAGCCACGAAGACTATCTGGCGCTGTTGGAAGAAAGTGAATACGCTGCCTGGATGTCGGCGTTCGGTTACTGCGCTAACCACTTTACGGTGAGTGTTAATCAGTTGCCGGGCTACGAATCATTAGAGCAGGTAAACCAGAAGCTGAAGGATAATGGCTTTACACTCAATAGCTCAGGTGGCGAAATTAAAGGCTCGCCAGAGGTTTACCTCGAGCAGTCATCAACGATGGCTGACCGTCATGACGTCGAGTTTTCAGACAAAACGGTCAGTATTCCAAGCTGTTTTTATGAGTTCGCGAAGCGGTACGAAATTGAGCCGGGTAAACTTTACACGGGTTTTGTTGCGGCTTCAGCAGACAAAATCTTTGAAAGTACTAACGCAAAATAAGTGTTAATGACAGAACGGCACTAATAGCGGTGCCGTTCTAAGTTGGTCTTCGCAAGAATCTTCGCGGCAATTTCTTCCACTGAATAATGGGTAGAATTGATAAAAGGTATTGCCTCCCGGCGGTACAATTTTTCGACTTCAGCCAACTCAAACCGACACTGTGCTAACGATGCATAACGGCTGCCTTCCCTACGCTGACTGCGTATTTCATGCAGGCGCTGAGAGCTGAGCGTTAGACCAAAAATTTTATGCCTGCGCATTTTCAGCTCTTTGGGTAACTGCAAACGTTCAAAGTCATCGTCGTCGGTAAGCGGATAGTTGGCGACCTTAATACCGTATTGCATGGCCAAGTAAAGGCTTGTCGGCGTTTTACCCGTTCTTGAAACGCCTACCAGAATAAGATCCGCCTTATCAAGCTGGTTGAGACGTTTACCGTCGTCGTTATCAAGGGCGTAGTTAATGGCATCTATTCGGAAATTATAATTCTTATGGACACCATGAGTGCGGTGGGTCTTCGGTTCGGCTTTAACGTTAAGCTCTTTCTCAACCGGTGTCACAAAGTGATCCAGGAAGTCATAGCAAACGCCCCCGCAATTCGTGATTTTTGACTTTAGCGTTTCATTAACGAAGGTATGGAATATCAGCGGCGGCTCGCCGCTCTCTTCTTTTGCCTTTTGAATGGTTTTACAGACATTTTCTGCTTTTTTTTGTGTATCAATAAAGGGCAGCGTTTTATGCTCGAATTTTACCGGAAACATTGAGAGCAGGGCATGACCAAACGCCTCAGCGGTCAGTGCCGTGCCGTCAGAAATATAAAAGGCGTAGCGCACGTTAAGTCTCTTTTACAAAGGATTAATACAGCGATATTAACTTGTTGAGCTATAAAGTGTAAAATACCCGACACTTCCATGCCTAAAAAATTAATTGAGGACTGTGACGTGCAAGAATACGTAGTGTGGTACCAAGATCTGGGAATGCAGGACGTTAATCGTGTGGGGGGCAAAAACGCCTCTCTGGGTGAAATGATCAGCAACTTATCCGGTGCTGGAGTAGAAGTTCCCGGAGGTTTTGCGACCACAGCCGAAGCTTATAATCAGTTTTTGGAGCAAAGTGGTCTTAACGACCGCATTCACGATTTGCTCGACGGCCTCGATGTCGATGATGTTCAAGCACTGACGCAAGCCGGTCAAAAAATTCGTCAGTGGATAATTGACACGCCATTCCAGTCTGAGTTCGAACAGGCCATTAAATCAGCATTTGAAACGCTGAGCGAAAACAACGACGAATTCAGTTTCGCAGTACGTAGCTCAGCCACGGCTGAAGACATGCCTGATGCATCATTTGCGGGACAGCAAGAAACATTCCTGAACGTTCGTGGCTTAGACAATGTGATGGAAGCCATAAAACATGTCTTCGCTTCATTATTTAACGACCGGGCAATTTCTTACCGAGTTCACCAGGGCTATGACCACCGTGGTGTTGCGCTTTCGGCGGGCATTCAGCGTATGGTGCGTAGTGATATTTCTTCCTCGGGCGTTATGTTCAGTATTGATACCGAGTCAGGTTTCGAAGATGTTGTCTTCATCACCTCGTCTTTTGGACTTGGGGAAATGGTCGTGCAAGGCGCTGTAAACCCTGATGAATTCTACGTTCATAAGCCAACGTTAGAAGCGGGCCGTCCGTCGGTATTACGACGCACCCTGGGTAGCAAAAAAATTCAGATGATTTTCTCGGAAGACCGCGCGCACGGTAAGCAGACATTAATTGAAGACATCGACACAGAGAAAAGCCGCACGTTCTCAATTACTGACGACGAAGTTGAAGCTCTGGCCAAACAGGCACTTATCATTGAAAAGCACTATGGCCGCCCAATGGACATAGAGTGGGCTAAAGATGGCGTTGATGGAAAGCTGTATATTGTTCAGGCACGTCCTGAAACGGTGCAGTCTAACCAGAAAGGCCAGGCTATTGAGCGTTTTGCTCTGAAAAGCAAGAGTGACGTAGTTTGTCAGGGTCGTGCTATTGGTCAGCGTATTGGTCGTGGTGTTGCACGCGTGCTTAATGACATTAGTGAAATGGACAAGGTTCAGCCGGGTGATGTGTTAGTGACTGACATGACTGACCCTGACTGGGAACCGATTATGAAACGCGCCGCTGCCATTGTTACTAACCGCGGTGGTCGTACTTGTCACGCGGCTATCATTGCGCGTGAGTTAGGCATTCCGGCGGTCGTAGGTTGTGGCGATGCAACAGATCATATTGCGAATGGTCAGGAAGTTACCGTTTCTTGTGCAGAAGGTGATACCGGCTATATCTATCAGGGACAGCTTGATTTTGACGTCACCGAGTCACGCATTGATGCTATGCCACCGTTACCTCTGAAAATTATGATGAACGTTGGTAACCCTGACCGCGCGTTTGATTTTGCCAGTTTACCTCATGCGGGTATTGGCTTAGCGCGTTTAGAGTTCATTATTAACCGCATGATAGGCGTGCACCCGAAAGCACTGCTGAACTATGACGCACAAAGTGATGACCTGAAAGCGACTATCGACCAAATGATGGCTGGCTACAGCAGTCCACGCGAATACTATGTTGCGCGTTTGGCGGAAGGTATTGCCACCTTAGGTGCCGCATTCTCACCCGAGCGTGTCATTGTTCGTATGTCTGACTTTAAGTCAAACGAATACGCTAACCTTATTGGCGGTAGTCAGTACGAACCGGGCGAAGAGAACCCTATGCTTGGGTTCCGCGGTGCTTCCCGCTATATCTCTGAAGAATTCCGTGACTGCTTTGCATTAGAGTGCGAAGCCATTAAACGGGTTCGTAACGACATGGGACTGACCAACGTCGAAATTATGATTCCGTTCGTGCGAACTCTTGAAGAAGGTCGCAAAGTTATTGAGCTTCTGGAAGAGCAAGGTTTAAAACAAGGCGAAAACGGTCTGCGCGTCATTATGATGTGTGAGTTGCCGTCGAATGCACTGCTCGCTGACGAATTCCTCGATATATTCGACGGCTTCTCTATTGGCTCTAACGACTTAACTCAGTTAACCCTGGGGCTTGATCGTGACTCGGGTGTGATTGCGCATTTATTTGATGAACGCAATGAAGCCGTTAAAAAGCTCCTTGCTATGGCCATTCAAACGGCTAAGAAGCGTGGTAAATACGTTGGTATTTGTGGTCAGGGGCCGTCGGATCATCCCGACTTTGCCGCTTGGTTGGTTGAGCAGGGCATTGACTCTGTGTCACTGAACCCTGACACCGTTATTGAAACCTGGATGTATTTGTCGGAACACCTATAAGTATGACCGCATTACCGAAAGTTTCAGCGGAAAGTGCGTTACCGGAAAACTACCAGAGTTTTTTAAAGTCATTAAAAGACTCTGGATTCTCCGGCGAAATAGATGTGAGTTATTCGGGGCGGCTTATTGCCGCTACCGATAACAGCGTTTATCAACAGTTACCTCAGGCAGTTTTATACCCTCAAAAGCAATCTGATCTTGTTCTGGTGATGAAGTTAGCCGGTCAGGATGAGTTTTCTGATATTCAATTTTCTCCCCGAGGCGGTGGCACTGGCACCAATGGTCAGTCATTAACCTCCGGCATTGTGGTCGACATGAGTCGACACATGAATAAAGTATTGGAAGTGAATGCAGAAGAGGGCTGGGTTCGCGTGCAGTCCGGAGTGGTAAAAGACCAGTTAAACGATGCGTTGCGCCCGCATGGCTATTTCTTCTCGCCTGACTTATCAACCAGTAATAGGGCAACACTGGGGGGCATGATTAACACCGATGCTTCCGGGCAGGGCTCTTTGGTTTACGGAAAAACCAGCGACCATATTCTCGAGCTTAAAACCGTATTGCTTGACGGAAAGGTTCTGGACAGTGGTCCGGTGTCTCTTGAGCAGGCTGAAACCATTGCTCAAGGTAGTGACAGGGTAGCAAAAATTTACCGTCAGGTTATAGACACCTGCGTTGGTGAAGAGCACTTAATTGCCGATAAATTCCCGCCATTGAATCGCTTTTTAACGGGCTATGACCTGAAGCACGCTTATGACCCCCAAGAGCAGGTTGTTGATGTTTCGAGAATTATTGCCGGTTCAGAAGGAACGTTAGGCTTTGTCAGCGAAGCCCGGCTGAACATTACGCCAATTCCCAAACACCGCGTGCTGGTTAACGTTAAATACTCAAACTTTCAGGCGGCTTTAGAGAATGCACCATTCCTGGTGGAGGCAAATGCGACGTCGGTCGAAACTGTTGACAGTAAGGTGCTGAACCTTGCGCGGGAAGATATCATCTGGAAGTCTGTGTCACACTTGCTTGAAGACGTTGAAGGCAAGCGCATGGACGGCATTAATATGGTCGAGTTTACCGGACTTGACCAAGATGACATAGATACTAAGGTCAATACGCTTTGTCAGCGTTTGGATAAACTCATTAAGAGTAAAGACAATCAGGGCGTTATTGGCTATCAAATTTGTGATGACTTGCCGAGCATACAACTGATTTACGCAATGCGTAAAAAGTCAGTTGGTCTACTGGGCGCAACAAAAGGACGCCGCAAGCCGGTCGCTTTTGCCGAAGACACAGCCGTGCCGCCTGAAAAACTGGCGCCATTTATTAATGAATTCCGGGCATTACTCGATAGCAAAGGTTTGGATTATGGCATGTTTGGCCACGCTGATGCCGGAGTCCTGCATGTTCGTCCGGCACTCGATTTAACCGAGCCTGCTGATGAGAGTTTACTGCGTGAGGTCAGTGATGAAGTCGCTAAGCTGACGCAAAAGTATGGCGGTTTGATGTGGGGAGAGCATGGCAAAGGCTACCGCTCGGAGTATGCCCCTAAGTTCTTCGGTGACGATCTCTACAAAGAGCTACAAAAAATAAAAGCCAGCTTTGATGCTTGTAACCAGTTGAACCCCGGTAAGATCTGTACACCACTAAATACGGAAGCAGAGCTGGTTTCTGTCGACGCAATAAAGCGTGGCTACTATGACCGGCAAATCCCCGTAGCTACGCGCGAGAGCTACCAAAACGCAATGGATTGTAACGGTAACGGCTTGTGTTTTAACTATGACACGTCGTCGGCTATGTGTCCGTCTTATAAAGTCACTCGCGATAGACGATATTCTCCGAAAGGTCGGGCGGGTCTCGTGCGCGAATGGTTACGACTGACTCAGAAAGAAGGCTACGATGCAGCGCAATCCCCTCAGCGAAGCCACTTTTTTGAGAAGCTTTCACGTCAACTTAAGACATCGGATGACTTTAACCATGAAGTGAAAGACTCCATGGATAAGTGCTTAGCCTGTAAGGCGTGTACCAATCAGTGTCCGGTCAAGGTCGATGTGCCGACGTTTCGTGCTCGGTTTTATGAGCATTACTACAGCCGGTATTTCCGTCCATTAAAGGACTACCTGGTTAAGAATGTGGAAAAAACCGGACGACTGGCGAGTCGTTTTCCAACCGCTAGTAATATGTTGATTAATAACCCGGCATCTCGCTGGGCGCTTAAACATATTGTGGGTTATGTTGATACTCCAAGCTTCTCAACTCCAGATTTACTGAGCGGTTGGAAGCAAAGCGGGTTCGATACGTTGGAGACCAATGAGATTCTCCAGTTATCTGAAAGGGACAAAAGCAGAGCCGTTGTTATTGTTCAGGACCCATTTACCAGTTTCTATGAAGCAGAGTTTGTTCTCGCTTTGGGACATTTGATTTCCAAACTCGGTTACAAGCCAATATTGCTGCCTTTTACAGGGCACGGTAAGGCGCAACACGTAAAAGGCTTTCTGAGCGATTTTGACGAAACTGCCCGTCAAGTCACCGAGCAGTTACAGCCGCTGTCCGATGCTGATATTCGTCTTGTTGGTCCAGACTCTTCGACGGCACTTATTTTTAGGGATGAATATCGAAAAGCCTGTAATGGCGAGCTACCTCCGGTCAATGTGAGTACGGTTATTGAGTGGCTTATGTCTGTAGACTTTGAGACGCAAGATCAAAAGCGATCAAGTCACTATGGACTGCTGCTGCACTGCACTGAACAAAGCTTCGTTCCTGAATCAGCGAAACAATGGCAAACGCTGTTCGCTAAGCTGGGCCTTACCCTGGATATTGTTAATGTCGGTTGTTGCGGTATGGCCGGTACTTTTGGTCATGAGGTTAAAAACCTGGATGACAGTATGGGCTTGTATCACATGGGTTGGCACGACGCTGTTCAACGTTACGGTAGTTCAGGAGTCTTGGTAACGGGGTTTTCCTGCCGCTCGCAAGTAAAACGGGTAGAAAAAAAGCGGGTAAAACACCCGCTCGAAGTTATCCTGCAAAGCCTGGTTTAATCACCAGGCTTTTTTATCAGCGTATTTACTGCTTGCCTTTGGCAATGATTTCTCTTGCCATCTCATCAGCAATAACACCCGTTGGGCGATCTTCCTCTTTAGCACGCGCAAACAGCTTGTCCAGAGTGTCGTAAATAGCGCGAACACGCTTATCCGTTTCTTCCAGACTCATGTTGGCCGCTTCAGAGCAGACATGAATAACACCGCCGGCATTAATGACGTAGTCGGGCGCATACAAAATACCCATGTCTTTAACAGCCTGATCATGCTTAGGGTTTGCCAGCTGGTTATTTGCGCTGCCGGCAATAACTTTCACCTTAAGTTGCTTCAGTGTTTCATCGTTAATGGTTGCGCCTAATGCACAAGGTGCGTAAATGTCAGCATCAACGCCGTATATTTCATCCAAACCAACCGCTTTTGCGCCTAATTCATTAACCGCTCGCTCAACCGATTCTTCGTTAATATCGGTAACGATAAGTTCAGCGCCGTCTTCTGCACAGTACTTAGCAAAGTCATAACCGACCGAGCCTAAACCTTGCACAGCAATTTTTACGCCTTTTAAGTCTTCGCTGCCTAAACGGTGTTTTGCTGCCGCTTTTAAGCCCAGGTAAGTGCCCAAAGCTGTGTGTGGAGAAGGGTCGCCGGCCTTGTCAGCAGTACCTGCTACGTGGCTGGTTTCTTTTGCAACGATGTCTATGTCTTCAGTACGGATGTTGACGTCTTCTGCGGTAATGTAACGACCACTTAACGACTCGATGAAGCGTCCATAAGCACGGAATAGCTCTTCGCTTTTAATTTTTTTTGCGTCGCCAATGATAACCGCTTTACCGCCACCTAAAGGCAGGCCTGCCATTGCACTTTTATAGGTCATGCCACGAGACAGACGTAGTACGTCAGTTAAAGCTTCACCTGACGAGCTGTAATTCCAAAGGCGTGTACCACCAAGGCTTGGGCCTAAGGTTGTATCATGAATGGCAATAATAGCTTTCAAGCCAGACTCTTGGTCGTGACAGAATACAACTTGCTCGTGATTATCAAATTCAGGGTGCTCGAATAGAGACATGAATTTCAATTCCTTATTGCTTAAAAAATTGCGCGAACATTACCACGTAGGGCAACCGTTCGCTACTGAATAAAATCAATAAATACGGGTATTCAAACAGGTGTTTATCAACTTCTCTTTACAGAATTATTCAGGTGCTTCATCAATGAAGAAATAGTAACCACCCAGGTTAATGACCTCGGCCAGAAATGCCTGGCTTTCCGGCGTTGAGAAGGTGGCTTTCAGCTCTGTAACATGAGCGCTGCCGTGCATTTTAGCCAGTTGCGTAGCGGCTTGCTGTGCCGCTTCAGGCACCTCGAGTTTTTCACCGTTTAAATAAAAAATGTCATTATTTAAGCGCAGTAATCGGGCACCGGGAGCGCGTTCAATAAAAGCAGCGCCTTGCTCGAGCATTGCAGGTATTTGCTCTGCTGTTACAGGTAACTCTGGCTCTACCAAAGGACGCTTCGATTGCGATAGTAACCGGGCAATCAAGTCACTGGACTCGTCCGATGATATTGCTTCTATTAATAATGACTTAACAGCGTCTAGCTGCTGTTCGGTGATCTCATAGCCAGACGATGGGGCTTGGCTATCTGGATCTGTGTAGCGCTTGGTTAGCACGTCATTAGCCATAGCGCTGTCACCCAGTTGCCACAGCAACTCAGCTTGAGAAGGGGCTCTAAAGCCAACGGAGTAATTCAGCGACGGCTCAAGTGCTATGCCGTCGTGTGGGCAGCCTGCCGGAATATACAACACGTCACCGCTTTCGAGCTCTTCGTCAATAACGACGTTAAAGTCATTATTGACCAAGCAAAGATCCTCAGTGGGTTGCAGCTCCTGTAACGGTTGACGGTTGCCCACGCGCCAGCGTCGCTTACCTGCGCCCTGAATAATAAAAACATCGTATTGATCGACATGTGGACCAACACCACCGTTTTCACAGGAAAAGCTAACCATGACATCGTCCAGACGCCAGTCTGGCAGGAAGCGAAAGGGTTGCAGAAGTTCGCCGACTTCTGGCACCCACTCATTAACGGACTGAACTAATAACGTCCAGTCCGACTCACCAAATGATTCATATTCTTCGAAGGGACCATGAATGACCTGCCAGCCTGACTCGGTATTGGCATTTGTCTGCACAATACGGGAATCCGCACCTTCTTCCATGGCTAAGCCCGCCAGTATTTCAGGACTAATAAGGTCTGAAAATGCAGCAAAGCCTTGCTTAATTAAACAAGGCTTTTTCTGCCAGCTATTCGCCAGGAAGTCTGCTATATCGAGGTTTAATGTCATACTAAATCATCAACAAACTGAACCGCACGGCCAATGTAGTTTGCCGGACTTAGCGCTTTCATTTCTTCTTTTGCTGCGTCAGGAATATTTAACGCATCAATAAAGTCGCTTAAGTCAGCTGGAGTAATGCGTTTGCCGCGTGTTAAGGCTTTGAGCTTTTCATAAGGCTTTTCGACGCCGTAGCGACGCATCACGGTCTGTACTGGTTCTGCCATTAACTCCCAGTTGTCATCTAACTCGGCGGCCAGTTTGGCTTCATTAACTTCCAGCTTGCTGAGACCTTTTTGAGTCGCCTGATAAGCAATAACTGCATAAGCTAAACCAACCCCCAGATTACGCAATACTGTTGAGTCCGTAAGGTCACGTTGCCAGCGGGAGATAGGCAGTTTCTGCGCCAAATGCTGCATAATGCTATTAGCTATACCCAGGTTGCCTTCTGAGTTCTCAAAATCAATGGGGTTTACCTTATGAGGCATAGTAGAAGAGCCGACTTCACCTTCAATGGTTTTTTGCTTGAAATGATTCAGGGCAATATAACCCCATACATCACGGTCAAAGTCGATAAGCACGGTGTTAAAGCGTGACAGGGCATCGAAGTACTCCGCAATGTAGTCATGCGGCTCGATTTGAGTGGTGTATGCGTTCCAATTGAGACCTAAAGAGTCAACAAAACGCTCAGAAATGCCGTGCCAGTCAACATTTGGATAGGCCGCAAGGTGAGCGTTGTAGTTACCCACCGCTCCATTTATTTTGCCCATAATGTTAACCGCTTTAAATTGCTCAAGTTGACGCTCTAAGCGAACAGCAACATTGGCAAACTCTTTGCCCATTGTTGTTGGTGTAGCGGGTTGGCCATGGGTACGAGCCATCATTGGAACAGCGCGGTACTCTTTAGCTTTGGCTTTCACGTCGTCGAGCAGTTGATTCATCATTGGCAACAGTACGTCGTCTCGCGCTGTTGCCAGCATTAAGCCGTGTGACAGGTTGTTGATATCCTCTGAAGTGCACGCAAAATGAATGAACTCAGACACATTATTGAGTTCGTCGTTTGATGCCACTAACTCTTTTAAAAAGTACTCAACCGCTTTAACGTCGTGGTTCGTCGTTCTTTCAATTTCTTTAATGCGTTCCGCATCTTCAACAGAGAAGTTTTCAACAATACCATCGAGTACCGCGTTCGCGTCGGCGCTTAATGCGGGAACTTCTTCAATACCATCGACAGTTGCTAACAATTGTAGCCAGCGCACTTCAACAGTAACTCGGAACTTGATTAAGCCGTATTCACTAAAAATAGGGCGCAGCATTTCTGCTTTTGAAGCATATCGACCGTCAACAGGGGATATCGCAGTGAGTGAAGATAAGGGCAACATACAAAGTTCTCCGAGTTTAATTAAGCAATTTGAAGGAGCTGCTGAGCGGCTTTCAGCATCTGTTTTCTTGAAAAAATGAAATGGCGACGCTTGCCGCCTACTTGATTCCAGAGTATGGCACTGCGTACTCCCGCAAGTAGCAGGGCACGGATATGATGCTGATTAGCATCGGACTTTAACACCTCTGGTTTACCATTTATTCGAATAGGCTGACCTAATGGGCTTATTAACTCACGGTATACGCC
>CEGE01000339.1_pt1 | contig 13463 bp, 10 predicted proteins | sample 306311 | NCBI WGS metagenome assembly CEGE01 (sample SAMEA2755654, study PRJEB7226) | microbial mat metagenome | biome: microbial mat; feature: hypersaline; material: grass silage | place: USA | collected 2014-02-19 | depth 0 m | reverse complement strand
CGTGCAGAAAATACTGGTTGATAGCGGTCAGCTTTAAGGTCAGCACCTTATTAAGCTGCTGAATAACTTTTGCATCACCTTTCATAGTTCGAGCTACCTCTTAATTCACAACGTATGGATTAAGTGTAGCACACTGAAACTGGCAGCGAAGTCTCTTGAGATTTTTTCGGGGAGTTTTCCTGAAGCGCTTCGTTAAGAACGGTTTTTGCGCAGTCTTTACAGCAGCCACATTGCGACGCTACACCATATTGCTGGCGGAGATCACGCATTGAAGAAACTTCTCCACGGCTTACGGCCTGGTGGATGGTTTTATCATTGACTCCTTTACAAAGACATACATACATAGACTATCACCTCAACGAGTTAGTGATAGTCTATTTTAAATGCGAACTATTTGCAATAGCTTTTGAGTGGTATTTACCGTACTTACTAAGGGTTAATAAAACCGGTCTTGAGCAGATACAGTGTATAAGCAATGTATAAGGCGATAAAAATAGCGCCGTGAACACGGTTAATACGTCCCTGACGTGCTTTTCGTATACCAAATACCATTAATAGCAGTGTCAGAATTGCCATTGCTATCCAGTCACGGCTGAGCACCAACGGCTCTAGTGTAATAGGCTTAATTGCACCGGCAATACCCACGACAGCCAAGGTATTAAACATGTTTGAGCCAATCACATTACCCAATGCCAGGTCATGTTCATTTTTGCGTGTTGCCGCAATAGCAGAAGCCAGCTCTGGCAAAGAGGTACCAATGGCAACAACGGTCAGGCCAATAACAAGGTCACTGACACCTAATGCTGTTGCAATGTTCACTGCGCCCCAAACTAACGCTCTTGAGCTGACAATAAGCAGCAATAAGCCAACAATTAACCAAATAATAGCAGGCTTCATGGGGAGCGGGTGTGCGTCGAGCTCTTGAGTGTATTCAGCAGCGAGCGCGTCATCACCACTTTTCGAACCAACCCAGACGGACCAGCCCATATAAGCAAAGAAAACCAATAGAAGAATAGCCGCTTCTAGCTGGGTAATTTCATAGTCTAGAAGGAACACAGCGCTGAGAAGCGTAATGCCAATAAGTACCGGCATTTCGCGGCGAATAACCACTGACTTCACGGCAATAGGAGCTAATACAGCGGTGATGCCCAGCACCAGAGCGATATTGGTGATGTTAGAGCCATAGGCGTTACCCAGTGCCAGGGCAGGGTTACCATCAATAGAGGCAATGGCCGAGACAACCATTTCCGGAGCCGAGGTGCCGAAGCCGATAATCACCATGCCGATAACCAATGGCGCCATACCTAAATGACGAGCAACGGCGGCGGCTCCTTCAACAAACTTGTCTGCACTCCAAACCAGAACCGCCAAACCAATAATAACTGCAACTATTGATAACACCATAAAAACTCACGCTTTACCCACTGAATAAACAATGGACGCTAGTTTAACTCAGTGTTTGTTTTAAAGCATCAATACTTGTTGGGTCATCAATAGTTGATGGTACTGACACCTCGTTTCCTTGTACCAGTTGTCGAATAATCCGGCGCAAAATTTTGCCTGATCGTGTTTTGGGTAAACGCGGCACAATGTGCAGAGTTTTTAGACAGGCAATGGCGCCAATTTTACTGCGAACTAGCTGTATAAGTTCGTCCTGTAGCTGCTCCTGAGTAATATCGACAGCGTTTTTCAATATGACAAAACCGACCGGCAGCTCACCCTTAAGATCGTCCGGTTGTCCAACAACAGCGCATTCCGCAACGGCAGGATGACTGGCCAGTATTTCTTCCATTTCTCCGGTAGAAAGCCGGTGACCAGCGACGTTAATCACATCGTCGGTACGCCCCATAATAAAGACATAACCGTCTTGGTCGATGTAACCACCGTCGCCACTGCAGTAATAGCCGGGAAAAGCTTTCAGGTAGCTGTTGTGCAAGCGTTCTTCGTCCGCCCAAACGGTTGTCAGGCAGCCTGGCGGCAGTGGTAATCGAACACAAATAGCACCTTCTTCACCACTGTCGACCGACTTGCCCAGTGGATCAAGTACGGATATTTCATAGCCGGGTACGGGGAAAGTGGAGGAGCCTGGTTTTATTTTTGCCGGCTCAATGCCAACTGGGTTAGCGCACATCGGCCATCCGCTTTCTGTTTGCCACCAGTGATCGTAAACCGGCTTATCGGTCAGCTCAGTGGTCCACTCATATGTGGCCGGGTCTAGGCGTTCGCCGGCCATATAAATTCGCTCTAATGAGCTAATATCGTACCTTTCCAAGAACTGACCGTTAGGGTCTTCTTTTTTAATAGCCCGGAACGCGGTTGGCGCTGAGAACACCGCTTTGGCCTTGTATTGCTCAATGATACGCCAAAACGCGCCCGCATCTGGCGTATTAACTGGCTTGCCTTCATACAGCACGGTGCTGCATCCAAAAATTAATGGACCGTAAACAATGTACGAGTGTCCAACCACCCAGCCGACATCCGAAGCGGTAAAAAATGTGTCGCCGGGTTTTAATCCATACACATAGCTCATTGAGAAGTTTAACGCAGTTGCATAACCACCGTGGTCTCGCACGACACCTTTGGGTTTACCGGTAGTGCCTGAGGTGTAGAGAATATAAAGCGGATGAGTTGACGGTAGTGCGACGGGGTCTGCTGGTTCTGCATTTTTAACGGCATCCTGCCAGTCAATATCACCAGGGTTGCTTAAGTCAGCCTCACATTCAGGACGCTGATGAACAATGACAGCATCTGGCTTATGAGTGGCTTCTTCAATGGCTTTATCAACAATCGGTTTGTATTCCAGCACCTTACTGACCTCAACACCACAAGAAGCGGTGACAATGGCTTTGGGTTTGGCATCGTCAATTCGAACGGCCAGCTCGTGGGCCGCAAAACCGCCGAAGACCACCGAGTGAATCGCGCCAATACGAGCACAAGCCAGCATGGCAATCGCAGCCTGCGGAATCATTGGTAAATAAATAACGACCCGATCGCCGATGTTAACGCCTTGCGCTTTAAGTGCTCCGGCAAAGTCGGCGACTGCTTCTTTGAGTTGGTTATAAGTGTAATTCGCTTGCGTATTGGTAACGGGAGAGTCGTAGTAAAGCGCAACTTGATCTCCCCGGCCTGCATTAATTTGGGCGTCTAATGCTAAGTGGCTGACGTTAACCTGGCCGTCTGGAAACCAGTCGGCCATGCCGTTTTTGCGTACGTTAGCGGCAGTCTTCGGTGGGGTAAACCAATCCAGGCGACGAGCCTGCTCAAGCCAGAACCCCTCGGGGTCTTGCTGGGCTTCAGAATAAAGCTTTTTATAAGCTTGCATGACACTGTCCTTACTTCTTAAATGCTCATGCTTTCAAGCTTATTCTGTTACCCGCAATTTCCCATTCGACTTAGGTCTAACTAGGGTGACTTTTACAGAGCTTTACCAAAATCGGAGGCGCCGTAGTAGTAAGAACTCGACAATGGCAATAACAACCAGCGCAACACAAAAAGTGAGGAAAGCATCCTCACTCTCCACGCCGGGCATACCGCCTATATTGATGCCGAAAACGCCCGTCAGGAAGCTTAATGGTAGGAAAACTCCGGCAATAACCGACAGCCAGTAAGTGTTTCTATTCATTTTTTCGGCGATGGCCTGCTGTATTTGCTCGCGCTGCATCCAAATTTGTTCAAGCATTAAGTCAATTTGTTCGAACAGTCGTTGGGTGGTGTCCCGTTCGTTAATAAGCCACTGGTGTAATTCACCTGGCATAATGCGTTCGGCTTCCGTCGTGAGCTTTTCTAAAGCCGCTAATTGTGGGCGTATAAAACGGTTTAAACGTAATAGACGTCTGTGCAATACTGTCAATTGTTGTTGCATTTGAGCGGTATTGTCGAAGCTTTCACCTTCAATTTGCTCTAGTTTTTCTTCTGCGGCCGATACCACATCTTCAATTTTGACGTTTATCTGCTCTATAAGGCTGACGAGAAAGTCCATTAGCGATTCTGGACCTGTCTGGCTTTGTAGTTGTTCTCGCAGGTGAGCAATAGACTTAAAAGGACGCTTTCTGAAAGTGTATAGAGCACCTTTGTAATACAGTAGGCGTAGACTCAGCATGTCCTCAGGAGATTCGTCGCTAGCGAGGTTAACGCCACGTAGCAGCAGAATAAAGCCGTCGGGTAAGCGCTGAAAACGAGGGCGGGTGTCTTCTTCCAGTACGGCGTCAATGAGAGGCTCCGGAATACCAGCCTGAGTAAGCCAATCGCTTAGCCCTTCAGCGTCCCGTTGAAAGTGAAACCAGCAATTCGGTTGATGAGTCGTTGGCGACGCATAGGCGGTGGCGGGACTTGTTGAAAAATCCCAGCTATCAATAAGAAAGTCCATGTGACCCTCGTTCTAATCAGGCAATTCACATAATGATGCGTCAAAAACCACTAAGTGGTCAAAGTCTACGTCTATCCCTACGGTTGCGCCATCGTTAAGAGGTTGGTGCGAAGGACCTACGGCCAGTACGCGGCTGGTATCTGACAGCTCTAGCGTATAAAGGTAGTGTGAGCCGCGAAAGCCTTTACCAACAACAATGGCTTTCATGGCACTGTCTTTGTTCAGAACAATATCGTCCGGGCGAACCAGAAAGTTGACCAGCATATTGGGGTGCTTCTTAATATCGTCGTGCTCGATAACACCGAAGGCACTGTGCAGCTTGTGGTCTTTTACTTCACCCTGTAGCAGCACACCGCGGCCAATAAAATCGGCGACTAACTCATGGGTTGGTTCATGGTAAAGTTCGTAGGGTGTTTCCCACTGTAATAATTGACCAGAGTACATAACGCCGGCCTTGTCAGCCATCGCAAACGCTTCCTGTTGGTCGTGAGTAACTAACAGTGCCGTGATGTTTTCCTCTTTTAATAAGTGGCGAACGTCGTGCGCCAGAATCTCGCGCAATTCAGCGTCCAAACTGGAAAATGGCTCATCCAAAAGCATGAGTTGCGGTCTCGGCGCCAATGCTCTGGCGAGCGCGATACGCTGCTGCTGACCACCTGACAGCTCATGGGGATACCGTTTCTGATAGCCATTTAAGTCGATACGCAACAAGAGTTCTTTGACGCGCTGTTCTTGCTCTGACTGACTCCAGTCTTCTATGCCAAAACGAATGTTTTGCTCAACAGTTAAGTGGGGAAACAGTGAAAAGTCCTGAAACATCATGCCGATATTCCGCTTTTCTGTCGCTAACTGCATTGAATTGCTCGAAACAACCTTATTGTGTAATGAGATTTTACCAGACGATACTGGATTAAAACCGGCAATGGCGCGCAGCAACGTGGTTTTCCCACAACCACTAGGACCTAGTAGGCAACCAATGTCGCCGGGCGCAAGAGATAAACTGAGCTGATCAACAATACGGTTGCCAGAAAGCTCGATACTGACCGATTCGAGATTCAGTAAAGTACTCATTTAATCTCCTGTTTTAATGGATTTATTACGCAGCGCCCGGGACAGCATCATAACCGGAATAAGCCCAACCGCAACTATCATCAGTGCCGGTGGACCAGCATCGGCTAAGCGCTCGTCAGAAGCCATTTCAAATGCGCGAACGGCCAGTGTATTGAAATCAAAAGGTCGTAGCACTAACGTTGCCGGCAGCTCTTTCATAACATCGACCAGGACTAAGATTAACGCAGCCAGTAGCGGGCTTTTTAACAGCGGTAAATGAACCTTCCATAAAATACGGCGGCCGCTGGCCCCCAAAGTTCTGGCACTGTCATCCATTTGCGGGGTAATCTGCTCAAGCCCTGAGCTTACCGTTTGTAGCGATACCGACAGAAAACGAACGCTATAGGCAAAGAGCAAGGCGATAACGGTACCCGAGAATATCAGCCCTGGGTTCATACCAAAAAGCCACTTACTGGCTGCGATAAGCTGGTGATCTAACCAGGCCAGCGGCGACAGTAGCCCAACTGCAATAACAATTCCCGGAATAGCGTATCCCATGCCTGCCAGCGTAATTGCAGCGCGTAAGGGGCGAGTCGGGTGGCGACGGCGACCATAGGCCAACCACAATGCCAGCAAAACAGTAATACATGCGGCTAATAGGCCTAACCAAAGCGTGTTACCGGTTAACACCCAGAATGAAGATTCGAACCAAACATCCGATTTTTCTACCGACCACCAAAGCAGTTGCGAGGCAGGAATGAGAAAGCCTAAAACAACGGGTAGCCAACAGGTAAAAGAAGCCAGCCCAGCTCGCCAGCCTTTGAGTGGACGTCGTTGTGGTGTGCGGTTTGACGAGCGCTGTTGGTAAAAGCGGGCCCTGCGTCGCGAGTAGCGCTCAATCATGATTAATACAATGACGAATATCAGTAGCAGAGCCGATAGCTGCAGTGCACCCTGGGCGTCGCCAATGCCATACCAGGTTCTGAAAATACCGGTGGTAAAAACAGTAACACCGAAGTATTCCATGGTGCCGTAGTCAGCCAGTGTTTCCATTAGCGCCAATGTGACACCCGTGGCAATGGCTGGGCGTGCTAATGGCATGGCAACTCGCCAGAAACTTTTCAGTGAGCCCGCCCCCAGTGTTCTTGCACTTTCAAAGGCTGCTGTCGACTGCTGCATAAAGGCGGCACGGGTAATTAAATAAACATAGGGGTATAAAACAACGCAAAGAACAAATACGGCGCCGCCCAAACTGCGAATATTCGGGAACCAGTAATCGCCAATGGATACGTTGAAGAGATCGCGAAGGAGTTGCTGCACAGGTCCAGCATAGTCAAGCAAGCCGGTGTAGGTGTAGGCGGTTATGTACGCGGGCATGGCCAGCGGCAACAGCAAGCCCCAGCTTAAATATCGCCAACCGGGAAAGTCGTACTGACTGATGCACCAAGCGGTACTCACTCCCAGCACGGTTACGCCCAGACCAACGCAAACCAATAAAATAAGAGAGTGGCTAATGTACTCAGGAATAACCGTTTGCCAAAGGTGGGCAAGGATATCCCATTGCGGGTTTAATAAGGATAGGGCCACCACAATAAGTGGCAGCCCTATTAATACCGCCACGGCAAAAAGTAACAGCGTGCCACGGCTCATGCAGTACACTCCATGTTTAAATTAACGCCAGCCGGCACGGTTCATTAAACGTACGGCTTCACCGTTGTTTTCACCCAGAACGTCCATTGAAATGTCGTCCTGCTTGAACTCACCCCACTGTTGAAGCGTTTCACTCCACTCAACACCGTCTCGTACGGGGTATTCGTAATTGGCTTGAGCATACCATTTCTGAGATTCCTCAGAGACTAAAAACTCGATAAGTTTTTGAGCTTCGTCAATATTTTTGGCATGCTTGGTAATACCGATACCAGACACGTTAACGTGAGTGCCCTGAGCATCTTGAGCAGGCCAGAAAATTTTCACTTTCTGGGCAGCTTCGCGCTCGTCCGCGTCGTCTGAGTTCAGCATGTGGCCAAAGTAGTAAGTGTTTGCAATAGCGACGTCACAAACGCCGTAAGCCACACCTTTAATTTGGTCTCTGTCGCCGCCTACCGGGTTACGAGCAAAGTTTGAAACAAAGTCTTCAGCCCATGTTTGTGTTTTCTCTTCACCATGATGTTCAATGAGTGCGGCAACAAGTGACTGGTTATATAGGTTGTTTGAAGAGCGGATACAAATACGGTCATTCCACTGCTCTTCGGCAAGGCTAAAATAAGATTCAAGTTTTGCTGGGTCGACACGTTCTGGTGAGTAAAAAATAGGACGTGCGCGTAAACTTAGACCAAACCAAAGGTTGTCTTTTGAGCGAAAGTGTTCCGGTACCGCAGACTCAACTAGTTTTGAGTTTAAAGGCTGGAATGCATCCGCTTCAACGGCACGATATAACGCACCAGCATCAACGGTTAAGAATAAGTCAGCGGGGGTGTTTTCGCCTTCTGAGCCTAAACGAGCCAATAACGCATCGGCTTTACCTGTTAAAAGGTTGACTTCAATACCTGTTTTCTCCGTGAATTGCTCTAAAACAGGTTTGATTAGGGCTTCTTTACGTGCTGAGTAAATATTGACTTCAGCAGCGGCGCTAGTGAATGACACCAGTGTCGCAGAAGTCGCAGCGATAACCGTTAATAAGCGATTTAACTTGCGCATATCTTTTTGACCTCTATACGAACGTTCGATGAATTTCGCTCGATTATATCAGAGTAAATGAATAATGATAGCCATTCTCATTTGAAAATGTCATCCAAATTTTCAATTTGTGGGTAGTCAATAACTTAGCTTCTGCTATTCTACAAGCGACTGCCTACATGCGGAGAATTTATGTCGGAATTATCATTGCTAGCGTTAATTGGTGTGCTGTCTATTAGCTGCCAGTGGTTAGCGTGGCGTATTAAGCTACCAGCCATACTGCCGCTGCTTATCTGCGGCTTGGTACTTGGGCCAACATTAGGGTTGCTAGACCCTGATGCGTTATTCGATGATTTGTTGTTTCCTTTTGTGTCCTTAGCCGTTGCTGTCATTCTTTTTGAAGGCAGTCTAACGCTAAAGTTTGAGGAAATAAGAGGGCACGGCCGAATGGTGACCAACCTGGTTAGCGTTGGCATGTTAGTGACCTTTTTGGTTATTGCCGTTCTTACCCACTTTATAATGGGGTACGGCTGGGAAATATCCGCGTTGTTTGGCGCGTTGGTTGTGGTGACAGGGCCTACTGTTATTCAACCAATGATACGTTCCATTCGCCCTATTAATAAGCTTGCGAACATTCTCCGCTGGGAAGGCATTATTATTGACCCTTTGGGCGCATTGCTCGCAGTTCTGGTTTATGAATTCATTATTGCCAGTCAGGACGTTGCCTTTTTACATGCACTGCAAGCGTTTGCCACAACGGTAGCTATTGGCTTTGCTTTAGGTTGGGGCGCCGCGCGTTTGTTGGGGCTGGCGCTTGGACGCGGGTGGTTCCCTCATTACCTGCAAAACGTTGCGACATTAACCATAGTGTTGGGTGTATTTGCGTTGTCGAACGCTATTCAGCATGAATCAGGTCTGTTAACGGTGACTGTCATGGGTATGGTTATGGCAAATACCCGAAACCTGAACATGGAAGAAATACTGGAGTTCAAAGAAACACTGAGTGTACTCCTTATTTCTGCGCTCTTTATTATTCTGGCTGCTCGTCTCGACTTTGCTGAATTCGATGCTCTGGGTATGCCTGCGGTCATTCTTATCGCAATTATCTTGTTCGCCGTGCGTCCGTTAGCGGTTTGGTTGTCTGCTATAGGCACAGAGCTTAGGTTTAAAGATAAGGTGCTACTGTCCTGGATTGCCCCTCGGGGTATTGTAGCAGCAGCTGTTTCAGCGTTATTCGCATTAAAAATGGAAGAGTCAGGTTGGGAAGAGGCTGCAGCGGTAGTGCCGTTGGTGTTTCTTGTAATTATGACTACGGTGGTTCTGCAGAGCTTAACGGCTAAACCGCTGGCGAGAATGTTAGGGCTGCTGGAGCCAGCAGCGAAAGGCTTCTTGATATTCGGAGCTAACCAAATGGCGCGGGCCGTGGGTAAAGCCTTGCAGGAAAGTGGCGTGAATGTACGCCTTGCTGATACCAACTGGGAAAATATTAAGCTGGCGCGTATGGATAACCTGCCAGTGTACTTCGGTAATCCAGCTTCTGAGCATGCGTCCAATAATATCGACTTAACAGGCCTGGGCCGCTTGTTGGTGATGTCGCCTTATAAACAGTTAAACCCGCTAGTTTCGATGTATTATCAAGACTGGTTTGGTTCCAGAAAAGTGCATGGTCTAAATGGCGGTGAGCAGGACTATCGGGCAAGTCACCAGCTGACGGAAAGCTACCGTAAGACCCTGAACTTATTCGGTGAAAGTGTGACTTACTCGAAGTTAGCGAGCCTTCACTTTCAGGGGGCTAAAATTAAGTCGACACCTATTACTGACAGCTTCAGCTTTGCGGATTACCAGCAAAAATACGGCACACGAGCGCTACCAATGTTTGCAATTGATGAAGCAGAGAAGTTGCATATATTCACGACTGAGCGTGAGTTAATACCGCAACCAGGCTGGACGGTTATAGCGATGATTTCGACGGAAAGCGATGAGTCAGAAAGTGAGAAACCTAACGCCAACTGAGCCTGATATTTTAGGCTGCCCCCGATGCGACTTAATTAGCCGCATCGGGGCTGTTGAAATAGGTCAGAAAGCTGAGTGCCCAAGGTGTGGCTACAGGCTGCTTGGCAAATCAGAGTACCGGGCAGACAAGTTACTGGCTTATTCTGTTACCGCTGTTGTCTTACTTATTTTTGCGTTAACTCTAGACTTTATTCAATACGATAGCTCTGGACTGACTCAGTCAATGACGCTTCTGGATGCCGCCTGGCAACTATCGTACTTTCATGAAAAGTTATTGGCTGTCATTGTTTTGCTTACCGTTATTTTGTATCCCTTACTGTATTTGTTCAGTCTTATCGCTGTGTTTGTCGCCATAAAAGCAAGAGCGTCAGCCTTGGCGCGTTATTTCTTGCGATTAAGTTCGCACGTTAAACCCTGGCTTATGGTCGATGTGTTTTTGTTGGGGACGCTAATTTCGCTGATAAAAATTTCTGGGCTTGCTAATGTTCAATTAAAGTTGGGCTTTTGGCTGTTTTGCGGGTTTGTTGCGTTTTTATTGGTGACCTATTACTTAGTGAATACGATGAACTTATGGTCGGTCGTTGGGAAGCAAACAAAAACGCTCAACAATGCAAAAGCTGGAATCACCGCACACGAACAAGGTTATAAGGTGTGTGAAGTGTGTCACCGATTAGTGTCTTTTGGCGTGTCAGATTGTCCGTGTTGCGGGGACGATATTGACCGACACTGGTGGCGCTCTCCACAGGCAACGTTGGCATTAATTGTCGCAGCTACGCTTTTACTGATTCCTGCTCATTGGTTACCGATAATGGAAACAGTACGTTTTGGTGCCGCCCAGCCATCGACCATTATTGGGGGCGTTATCGAGCTATGGCAGTCCGGCGATGCACCTATTGCTGCTATTGTATTTATTGCCAGTTTAGTTATTCCTGTTGCTAAGATACTCGCTTTGTTGGGATTGATGGCGTTGGCACGTTGGCAAACGCCGCAAGCAGTCAATCATAGGTTGGTTCTGTATAAAGTTACTGACTGGATTGGCCGTTGGTCGATGATAGATATTTTTGTTGTGGCTATTTTGGTTGCGTTAGTAAGAAGCGGTACCGTAATGTCGGTTTACCCGGGCGCTGCAGCTATCGCCTTTGGCGCTGCTGTAGTATTGACCATGTTAGCGGCAATGAGCTTTGATACTCGTTTATTTTGGCGTGAGGCAGAGAAATGACAGAACCCGATGTCGCGAAAGTCAGCCGTTTAAAAGTACTGTCGCCGGTATGGATAGTGCCTATCGTCGCATTTCTTGTTGCGGGCTGGATGGTTTGGCAGGACACAAGTGGCGCTGGCCCGACAATTACCATATCGGTGTCAGATGCAGAGGGTATAGAGCCGGGAAAAACACGGATAAAAGTGCGTAATGTCGATGTTGGGCAGGTCACAGGAGTACGCTTGTCTGACGACTTTAAAGAAGCGGTGATTGAAGTGTCAATGAATGAGGACACTGATCGCATGCTGAATAGCGACACTGAAGTATGGGTTGTGAAACCCAGAATTGGGCGTCGTGGCGTGAGCGGCCTGGGTACCTTGCTGTCAGGTGCTTATATTCAATTACAGCCGGGTGATGGTGGCGATTTTCAATCGCATTTCACAGCGCTCGAAAATCCGCCGGTGACACCTCAGGAAACGCCCGGCAAGCGACTCACGCTAGTAAGTGACGGTCAAAGTCAGGTGTCTGTCGGAGACTCCGTTCAGTACCAGGGCTTCACGGTTGGCCAAGTTGAGCAAACGGAGTTTTTGGTGGATAAGCGTGAGAGCCGCTATCAAGTTTTTGTGAAAGCCCCTTATGATGAATTACTGACAGAAAATACGCGTTTCTGGTTACAACGTGGCGTATCGGTTCAGTGGAACTCTCAGGGCATTGATCTTGCCCTTGGCTCAATAGACTCTTTGCTCGGTGCTGCTATTACTTTTGGAGTGCCGGAAGGCCAGCCGCGGGGCGATACGCTGCAACAGTCAACAAGCTTTGAGCTATTTAATAGTTTAGAAGAAGCTAAGCAACAAGGCTTTATTCATGGCATTGACTATGTGGTGTTGCTTGACGAGTCCATAGCAGGACTTGAGAAAGGAGCTCCTGTGCAGTTTAAAGGTGTGCGTGTCGGCACGGTTAGAGAGGTTCCGTTGCGCTGGTTCCCGGATGAGGACGACGAGGCACCTCTAAAACGCATTCCTATTCTAATTCGTTTTGAACCCGAGCGATTACGGGGGTTAGTGGCTGACACCAATATTAATAGTTGGGGAAAACGTTTACCGGAGCTTTTTGAGCAGGGGCTGCGAGCTAATATACGGGCGTCAAACTTGCTGACAAATACACTGTTTGTCGATGTCAGTTTCTACTCTGATGCAGAGCCGGTTGAGGGTGACCAGAAGTTCGCCGGCTACCCGGTTATGCCGGCGATGGCTAGTGATTTCACACGCCTGGAGGAAAAGCTAACGCAGCTGATGGATAAGTTTAATAAACTGCCGCTAGAGAATAGTTTGTCGGACTTCTCTCAAGCGATGCAGTCGGTTGATGTTACGGCTAACACGTTAAATGATATTTCAAAATCGCTGGCGCAAGTGCTTGAGCAACCAGAGATAAACCAGCTTCCAAAATTACTGAAGCAAAACTTACAACAGCTGCAAGAATTAACCGGTAGCTTAAGTGATGATTCGCCGACGCGCCGGCAGTTAAACCAGACCTTAAATGAAGTTGAAAAGCTCTCAAGAGATTTACAGCCAGTTATTGAGCAGCTTCAGCAGCAACCTAACTCACTGATTTTTAGCCCATCAGTGACACCAGATCCGGAGCCAAAAGCCTATGAAAATTAAAAACGTATTAGCCGGCTCGGTAAGCTTAGCGGCATTGTTTTTAGCGGGCTGTTCTAGCCAAAGTTATAATATTACGCAGTATCGTTTACCGCATTTAAGCCAGTCGGTTGACGCCATTTGTCCCGCATCGCAGCGAAGCATTGTCGTAGGTGAAGCGGCGTCTAAAATGGGAATACAAATTCAGCAGGATGAAACGCGTTGGCATACGGCAAAACAGCACCGCTGGAGCACGCCTTTGTCGAACCAGTTACAACGCAGCATTCAGCGGCTAATGCTGAACGATGACTGCACTGGACTCTTAACTGTCACCATTGAAGATTTTTATGGGAGTTATAATTCGCATGCGGTCATTGCTGGACATTGGCAATACGAGATGGAAAACAGCGCTAATACAGTCAGTGGTGCATTTACCGAAAAAGTGCCATTAAAAGCCGACGGTTACGCTGCTTTAGTCAATGCGTTAGATGAAGCCTGGTTGCACAGTATGGACACTATTAGC
>CEGE01003588.1_pt1 | contig 13628 bp, 14 predicted proteins | sample 306311 | NCBI WGS metagenome assembly CEGE01 (sample SAMEA2755654, study PRJEB7226) | microbial mat metagenome | biome: microbial mat; feature: hypersaline; material: grass silage | place: USA | collected 2014-02-19 | depth 0 m | reverse complement strand
CAGCTCTGTTTATCATTGGACCCATTTTCCATGTGGTAGAAAATTATATTTTAGATGGTACACTTGCTGTTTTAAATTTACCATTTGGGTTAGCTGGTTTGCTTATCGGTTTTTTGCACCAAATTATTGTCATTACGGGTGTTCACCATATTTTTAATCTTTTAGAAATAAAACTGTTAGAGGATGTAGGAAGTAATCCATTTAATGCCATTATTACCGCTTCTATTGCTGCGCAAGGTGGTGCAGCACTTGCAGTTGGTTTAAAAACAAAATCAAAGAAATTGACACCAAATTCTTCATTAATAATCCGTGAGAGATGATGTGAAGGTATGTCAAGTTTATTTGCCAATTCTGGTAGTGAGAGGCTGGCTTCCAAATAAGGTTTTTCGCTAGCCATATAATGTTTTAATTTTTCTGTATAATGGTTAATGTCTGTCTCTTTTAATGATATACCGACATATTTTGCTTTTGGTTCGGTTACATATTCGGTGTTTCGATCAGGATATTGGATGAAAATTTCCTTTTGCTTCAGGCCATAATAACCAATCAGGATAATAAAAAGAGATAAAGAAAGAGTTAACCCGTGAGTGCAGAAAATCCATGAGAACATTTGAAAAATATGATGAACAGTGGCAAAAATCATTAATACCGTCCAAATACCCCCAAAAGAATAAACCAGTTTTCTTAGCCAGTCGAGGTTAACATTTTCATAGGATGAAAAATTGTTGAAGATGTTAATATCCAGTTTTTTAAATCGCCGGATTGATAAAATGAAATAGAATGGTCCGGATAAAACTGTTAGAATCAGGAAAAAATTAAACAGTAAAGGAGCCCCATGTTCAATTTCAACATGGTCTAACCTTATTCTTTCCGACATTTCCGGGAAAAAGGAAGCGATAACTATGAATAGATTGAACAGGATAAACGGAATAAAGTGTAAGAGTTTTCTCCTGTTGAATTGAAACGTCTGGTCAATCAATGCCGAAATATATAAAAACAGGAATGGGCCATGGAGTAACAGTAAAGAAATAAAACTTGCTGAAAGGAGGTGGAAATCTGTAAATAATTTATTTGAAAACAAGGCGTATATGCCTGTATATAAACTCAAATATATTAGCCAGAAAATGAGTATGTAATCATGTGATGCTTTTTTTTTCTGCAAAATCAAAAACGCAAAAAACAGAGCGTTGAATGCAGCTATTAAAAAAATGTATTCCATGGTGGTTTATTACAGCTTTTCAAATTACGTCTCTTTTATCCCCGGTTGTTGAAATCTGCTGTCAAAATTGAAAGGCGTAGCAGATACGACAGAAATCCGCTCAGAATCGGAGTGTTTGGGATTTATTAGGTAATTGAATTCTTGTGGTACGATACTACTTGGGACTTTTAAAACAGCAGCATTTTTTTCTTTCACGAAATCATCACCTATAAACTGAGTCTCCAATATTGGGGGTTTTGAGTCCCAGCGGTCGGGTAGATCCTCCGTTTCTAATTCAAGCATCATAATATCATCCGGAATATCGATTTCTACAAAATGTCTGTCCGTGGGAAGGTCTTCAGTTAGATCAAGGTGTACCGATACCTCTAATGTTGCCAATGCCCTCGATTCGGCAGTATAAACCAAATAGGTGCTTAAACTATTCCAGCGATAGCCTTCGGTTAAGGCTGCGCCAATTCCTTCCAATGTGGTTTCGAGGTATTTCTCCCTTTCAATTCTGAAAACTTTCATCCGTATAAAAAATGATTATTTAAGGTCGAATGGAATTTGCGATTCTTTTATACATGGAGGCAGATTTAAGAAATCAAAGCTCCATGATCGTCTTATTAAGCCAGGTTTCCGTACTCCAATCTACTTAGGGTGTTACGAACCTCCTGTATCCCCGTTACTGAATCAAACAAGCTTTCCGGCGGTACATTTCCTAATGAGACGTTTGTTTTTCTCAACCAACGGTGAAACTTTTCTTCTTCATTATTGAATACTTCAAGTCCAAAATCAAGTACTTCTGATAATATAAGTATTACCTCACTGTTTCTGCCACTTAGTAGGTCGTTCTCTTTTTTCTTCTTGTTGTATGTGGTTTGGGGAACGCCCAGATAATGTAATAAATGCTTAACCGGCAGGTTTGCTTTTTTGCCAATAACTTCCACCGATTCGTAAGGCACACCGTTACGAATTGCAGCAACCCTCTCTATCTTATTGCTCCATGTAACTTTTCCTTTTGAAGTGACAATAACCCACCTGGAACCGGCAGCCCTCGTCTTAACAGCACGTTTTATGCTATGCCGGGGATCAAAAGTTTTGATATTGGATGTTCGTTTATGTTCTCGTGTAGTCATGGTTACCTATTTGCTGTAAATATACAGTAAAATGACTGTAATACCAATTTTTTCATAATGGTTCAGATCGATCCTCCTCGTTTAACTGTAGAGCGTAAATTAGCAAAATATCACTGAATATCTTTTTCATCAAGAAGAAAATGGAGAACTGCTATGTCAATCTGGATAAAAACCAGGGAGTTCCAGCCTGGTATGGGTTTAGTGGACATAATTATCCAGCCATGTCAATTTCATTGCACAACTTTGGCTATAATGCTATCCGAATAGAGCCTTTAAACCAAATCCTGATTCAAGCCAGTTCTTCGAAATGTCAAAAGAGAGAACAAATTTAGCCGTAAATACAATGCAACAAGTCCCGAAAATGTCTGAAATTGCAGGTTCAGCGAGTGCTTTGCTACTGCTTTTTCTTCCTTTTCAGGGCTTTTGGGTATAATTGAATTGCTTTTGAGTACTTCGGGAGTATATTGCGAATGCTTTTGAGGACATACCCGATTTTGAAGAGTATATCTTGCCTTATAATGACCGCTTTTTGGAAAAAATATACCGTATCGGAGTGCTTTGCCGGAAATGGCACGAAAAACCGAGAATGTTCTGTTACATTGTAGGGTATAAACAGCAATAAGCCCGTTGCTTAGGCTTATTGGTTGATAGAATTTAAGTATATCGGGCATAATTATTTAATTATACCCTTGATGGATAGCGGAGCTAAGATAGGAAAATTAGAAATTAAAATTGTGCCAAGGAAATAATATTCTACATCTTTTTAAAAGTAAGACACTTAACAGTACCAAAAGAACAAAACACGCAACAATCGCCCTGTTTTGGTTTTAAAACGGTATGGCAATTTTTACATTCATAAAAGAACTGACATGAATCCTCCGGCATGGTTTCTTCCTTTTGGAAACCGCATTGAGGACAGGTTATGATTGATTTTAATATGACTTGTATACTCATTTCCCAAGTTTTAATATCCTGAAAGCCCCCCTCACCACGATTAAGAATACAATTGCCCCAATAATTAAGTCAGGGTATTTTGACTGGGTCAATAATACCAATATACCTGCCACGATAACACCGGTATTGATAATTATATCGTTTGACGTGAAAATCATGGTGGCTTTCATGTGAGCTTCTTCGCTTTTTGATTTTTGCAAAAGATAGAGGCAAACAGAATTGGCAATCAATGCCAGTACCGATACAATTATCATGGTTTGAAAATCCGGCACTTCTTCAAAACTGATAAACCTGCGTATTACCTCGGTAAGACCAAGCAGGGCCAATGCCAGTTGAAAATAGCCACTTAGTTTGGCTACTTTTTTCTTGCGGATTACCGTTGAACCTACTGCCCAAAGGCTAAGACCATAAACGAAAGCATCTGCCAGCATATCCAGTGAATCGGCAACCAAACCCATGGATTTTGAAATAAAACCCGTTGTAATCTCTAATATAAAAAAAGCAAAATTGATAATCAGTACCGTCCAAAGGAGTTTCGATTGTACCGATGTATTGTCAATAAATTCATCCTGATGGACAATGATAGTTTCTTTGTGTTCAGCGCCTAAATTGAGTTCTTTCAGGCTTTTTTCGATTTCCGGGTTTTCTTCGGAATGAAAAACAGTAAGTTTCCGGTTTTCAATATCAAATACCAGACGTTTAATCATGGGAAGCCCTTCCAGTTTCATCCGGATGAGAGATTCCTCAGAAGGGCAGTCCATTTTGCTGATGTTGAAAGTGCTCTTTATCATAATGTTATCTTTATTTAAGTTGTTTATTCGATTTTGAAATTTCGCATCATACCCATATCCTCATGCTCCAGATTATGGCAATGATAAAGAAAGAGGCCTTTGAAATCCTCAAACCGCATTATTAATTTAACCTTCATACCCGGCATCAGTAATACTGTATCTTGCCATCCTTCGTCAATGAATCCATCTTTTACAGAGTTCCAAATCCTACTGTCCATACCTGAAATATCTCTTTCAAGAACATTGAATTGCAGATGATGAATATGAAAGGGGTGTGGCATTTGCATTCCACCACCCATCATATTTTCACGATTGCGACCTTGTTCTCCGCGCCCCCTCCGTCTCCATCTGCCGTTCATCCATTTTCGGTCATTTTCCATTCCCCAGCCCCCGGTGTTTACGATTTCCCAAATTTCGGTGGTGTTCAGCTTTACGGTTTCTTCTTCCGTTACTCCTGTCATTTCCCAGGTCCTGCCATTTATTGTCCATTGCATCCGCCTCATGAAAAAACGGAACGTTCTTGGATTGTCCCTATTGACAGCAATGGCCGGATCAATTTTGTTGAATTCTGCAAGTCTTTGTGGAAGCTCAAAGTTGTTACTCCCTGTTTTATCAATATTAATTCTTAATACTTCATAAGTACTGCCCAGCGGAAGGTTATTCCGGTCCCGGCCTCTCATTCCGCCCATCATCCCCATCATTCCGGGAGAGAATGACAAACTCTTTAGGGTCATTTGTGAACCTTCGGGCCTGTTCGTTAAATCGAGCCATACATCAATTCTTTCGGCAACACCCAACATTACATAGGCTTTAGATTTAGGGCTATCCAGTAAACTACCATCCTTACCTATAATAACAAGTGGAGTGCCGTCTTCCCACGCGAGTTTATAAAAGCGTGAATTAGACCCATTGAGAATTCGGAGGCGATACTTGCATCCGCTTTTAAGGGAAAGTATTTTGTCTGGTTTTCCATTGATAAAAATCCGGTTGCCAAGGAAGCCATTCATTCTCTCCATACGGCCTCTGGTAAGATACACCAATTGGTTCCTGTTGTCGATGGTGCGGTCTTGTATAACAACAGGAAAATCATAATCACCTGACGGTAATTTCAACCGTTGTTCCTCTTCGTCTGTAACTATAAACAGTCCTGCAAGCCCATTGTAAACCTGGGGGCCGGTACGTCCGTGGGGGTGCGGGTGGAACCAATAGGTGCCGGCACGGTTCATTATTTCGAATTCATATACGTAAGTTTCCCCATTCCTTATGACATCTTTGGGATGACCGTCATCTTCCTCCGGAACGTGCATACCGTGCCAATGCACGATGCTTTCTTCAGGTAACTGATTTTGAAATCGTACCCTTATCTTTTGACCTTTGCGAACGCGTATGATTGGGCCCAAATAACTGTCACCCAATTTTTGAAGTGATTCATCATCCCCGCTTAACAAATTGCCTTCAAACATCCATACCCGCGTATTACGTCCTTGAAATAAAGAAATCTCACGTTCCTTCGCAGTTAATTCTATATCCAAATCCGGTTTAAAATCAGGGTTTGGTTTTTTATTATTATCTTCTGAAACACCATTCAAGGGTGTCAAAAACGGCCAGGCTATAAAAACGGTTGCTCCCATCCCCCCAAGCTTTATGAAGTTCCTTCTATCCATTTTCTCAGCACTCATATCATAAAGTTTAAATTGTTACTGTATTAAAGTCTTTTTGCTACAAACCTTAAAGCATTTACGACCGCCATATAGAATCAATGTAGATGCTGCATGAAACCATCAGCATAAAATCCCGCCCCAAAACAGACCGGGAACTGAATATGGAGTGATTATGAGGGAAGCAATACCCGGGCCAACCCAAAAGTTTTTTATTTCTTAAATAAAACCACGTTTAACGGAATAAAGGCCCCCACTTTCAAGCCCCAGTCAATATTATCGACGGGGGTAAACAGGAACACAAAAGCATTTCCCACGTTCCCCAATTTGAAATTAGGGCCGGTCTGGACGATGAACTTATTTTCATCAAACATATACTCTTCCGCCACAACCCACGATACCGGAATTTTGTTCTCAAACCCGCTAAACCAGTATTCGTTGAAATTATATATAGAATTAACATAGGGCGTGTAACCCACCGACAGGTATGTTTTTTTGTTAAACATGGCGCCCAGCTCGGCATGGATACGTGTTATTTCTGTTTTGTTACCCTCAAAATCGTACATTACAAAGGGGTTAACACGGACCCCTGTGGTTACTTTTAATCGTTCGCCCTCCTGAGCATTCGTGTTGAATGCCCAGAAAAGTGCGAAGACTAATAACAAAAGTTGTTTTCTCATTTTCAAAAGTTTTGAATATGTACCCCATATAAACTGCAAGCAGAACTATAGATTCTCAATGACCTTTTCAAGTTTTGCCCTGATTTCATTGGCAATATCACTTAATTCGTCATTTTCAACCGCCTGCATCGAAGCCACCGGGTCAACGGCAGCTACTTCTGTTTTGCCATTATCCAGTTCCTGCACAATTACATTGCAGGGGAGCATGGCGCCTATTTTGTTTTCCGCTTTCAATGCTTCATGAGCAAAGGGTGGATTGCAAGCCCCTAAAATTTGGTATTTTTTGAAATCTACGTCCAGCTTCTTTTTTAATGTAGCCTGTACATCAATTTCGGTCAACACCCCGAAACCTTCTTTTTTTAGTTCTTCGGTTACAATTTTAATGGCTTTGTCGAAACCGTACTCTGTTGTTTTTTCAATGTAATACTTCATGATATTTTTATTTTACATTAAATCTTTTTTTCGTTCTTCAAACTCCTGTTTGTTTATTTCGCCACGGGCGTAGCGCTCTTTTAAATAATCGAGCGCCGACTTACTTTCGGGTGGGTTGCCGGGGCGGTTATTTTGACTCATTCCTTTAACAACCATCCAAACAACGGCAATTACGATAATGAGCCCTATAACCCACCACCAGCCCATTCCCATTCCCCATCCGTGACACCCAAATCCATCCATCATAACATTCTCCTTTCTTTTTATCGCTTGTTTTTTTAAAAACCGAACTGGTGTTTACCAACAATTGCTGCGACGCGACATCATCATCTGTTTACGAGAATTCATTCCCATATTACCTGCGTGCCAGCAATTTTCCGACACATCCCACCAATTGTAATTGTTGTTGTTAAAGTAGGTAAGCTGCTTTTCAGAGAGAAGTTTTTTTACCTGAACTTTTGTCTCCAGGTTGATATCCTCAATCTTTTCTTCCTTATCGCGAATAGTGCTTCTCAGTGATTTCACCTTTTTTACATCCAGCTCAGGATTTGAATTAGCAGCCCGGTATTCCATTCTCAAACTGCGAAGCTCATTTTCGATTGGAAGCTTTTTCTCGTAACTGTTTTTACGTAGCTCATTGATTTCCGTAATTTGTTCGGCTGATAAGGCATATTCCGCCGGGGTATTGTTGTTCCACCATTGGGCATTAGCGTTTACCGACCAGTTTGAGTTACAACAATGAGGTTGTGCCATTGCCTGCGATGCAGAAAAAACAATCAATCCTGCAAGTAAAAAAGCCATTTTAAATTTTCCAGTTTTCATAATTAATAATTTTTAATGTTAGACATTCTAATAATTTCAACATCAAAATTACCAATAAGTTAGTGCAACACTATTGCAAAGTTTAATCGCAGCGCGGGCACACCCCGTTAATGATGAATTGCGCATTATCGTAGGTGTAGCCTTCAGGCAGTTTAATGTTGGGAATTGGAAGTTCTTTCATGCAACGTGTTCTGCCGCAACGGGTACAATAAAAATGAACGTGCAGGTCATGTATATTACAGGTACATTCATCATCGCAAACGGCATACTTCACCGAACCTGAACCATCATCAACGGTATGTACAATGAAATTGTCCTCAAATGATTTAAGCGCCCTGAAAATGGTTGAACGCTCCACTTTTTCAAATCGTTGCTCCAATTCCGCCAGGCTCAGCGCTTTCCCGGATTCCGCAAGTGTTTTATAAACCAGGGTGCGCATGGCTGTTGGTTTGACGTTTTTCGATTCGAGTTTCTTTTCAATTTCATTATTTTCCATAACGGTAATTGTTTGACAATAAACAACATTTTATGTTTTTCAATTCCAAATTTACTAAAATTGAAAACAATTGCCCCGACCTTTATTTCAAAGTAGAAGGCAGGGGTAATAAATTATTTCATCCCGTTTTCCAATCCTTTTTTTACCCGGTACACTTTTTCAACATCAGAAACATAGATAAACCCATCACCCGGATTTAGTGTACAGCCATACTCGCAGATTATTTTCACAATAGCATCAACTTTTTCTTTTTTTGCAACAAGTTCAAGTTTGGCCACTTCGCTGTCGGTAATGGAAAATTTTTGGGACACAAAGGCATCCTCATCCTGCAATTTTCCCGTTCCTTCTGCCGATGAAATGGTCATGTTCTCAAAACCTGCATCTTTTAGATGGTGTACAATGTCGTTCACTTTATTGGGGCGTATAAATGCTTTTATTTCTTTCATAGTCTTGGTTTTTAATGTTCGTGTTCTGTTTCTTCTTTTTTCATATCGGCCAGCAGATAATAGGCTGCATTCATTACAATTTGAGTATCATCAGATAAGGGATTGAGCAACTTTATTTCGGTGTAGCCTTCGTCTTGCTTTCCGGTTATTACCTCTATCATGCGGAAAGCCATAACATGACCTCCATTTTCGTCGTCATGTCCTGCTTCGCCCTCATGTTCCTCATGGTTTTCTTCAGCCTCATGTTCGTGTCCTTCATGTCCTTCTTCGTTTTCTGCTACTGCTTCATGTTCATGCCCCTCGTGTTCTTCTGCTTCAACCGATTCATCCAAAATAAAGATATAGGATTTAGTTCCTTCGGCAACCACAGCATCGTTAGGTAGGGTGCGGGTGTTATTTTCATCGGTATGGATATGCCCCGAAACATACATTCCGGGAATCAGATTGCCTGGATTTTTATCGAGGCGTGCGTGGATGTGTACTGCCCTGGTGTTGGGTTCAAACTCTTTACCGATGGCAAAAATAGTTGCACTCAATTCTTCGCCCGGACGGTTGGACACGGTAAAATCAACTTTTTGTCCTTTTTCTAGCAGGTGCACATCATTTTCATACACCATAAAATCGGCATGGATTTCGCTGTTGTCGGTAATTTCAAATAGCATGTCCTGTGCCCCGGCATACGTGCCCACTTTCACGTCTATTTCATTCACATACCCGTTGATGGGCGAAACAATGGGAACGCTGTTGGAAATCTCTCCCTCTTTAACTTTTTCGGGCGAGAGGTGCAGGAGTTGCAAGCGGGCTTTCAATCCCTGGTACTTTGCCTTGGCTGAATTATATTCCGACTTTACCTGTTGGAACTCCCTGCCTGCACCTACGTTGTTCTCGAAGAGTTCTTTCTGGCGTTCATACTCCATTTCCAGGTATTCGAGCCGGCTGGCTAATTCGGCAAAATCTTCCTGTAGTTTGATATAATCAGGGTGTTCGAGAATGGCGAGGGTTTGTCCCCTACGCACCTTGTCGCCATGGAAAACTCTGATATCCCGCACATTTCCCCCGATTACTGCCGTAACTTCTGCCGAGCTTGCGGGCGGCACCTGCATCTCACCGTTTGTTTTTACCATGGTGGTGAGGTTTCGCATTTGGAAAGTACCCAGTTCTAAATCCAGGGCTTCGCGTTGCTGTGGGTTAAGAAATACCACGCCTTCGGGGCCCTCGTGTTCCTCCTGTTCCCCGGTTTCACTGTTTTTGTTGTTATTGCACGACATGAGTGTAACTACTGCAAGAAGCGCTATGATTATTTTTGATTTCATTGTTATCTGTTTTTAAAATTATTGACCTGTAATGTATTCCAATTGTTCTTTAATTTCGAAGAATTCCGATAGCCGGGATAAATATTCCTGCCTTGTTTTGATGGCTGATTCGGTATTCTGGATAAATTCAATATAACTGAGGCTGCCCAAACGGTAACCCAGGTTGGCGGCTTCAATTTGTTCGTCGGCAAGCGGCAGCGCTTCGTTTTTATAATATTCCAGCACCTCGCCCATCACCCTGTACCGGCTTAAAAGTTCTTTGTAGGAAGCGTTCAGTTCGAGCGCCCGCTGCTTGAATTGCTGCCCGGTCATTTCGTAATTGATACGGGCGGCTTTTGTTTTGCCCGACTGGGAAAAGAACAGCAGAGGAATGGAGATACCGGCCTCCCATCCATAATAACCGGATGTTCCATCGACAGATTGCCGGGAATACCCCAAATCGAGCTTAGGCAAAAAATTTGCTTTTTCGGCTTTCCACTCTGCTTCGGAAACATCCAACTGTTGCCTGTAAAGATTAAGCAAAGGGACGGCGTTTAACGAATCAAGCGGGTAGGAAGTTTGAATGGTTTCATCCCATTCCTGCCCGGCATCGGCAATTTCAACACCATCGGGGTACATCAGGTACTGGTTCAGCAGTTGCAAAGAAGCCATGTATTCGCTCTCTGCCTGTTTCATGTTAACCATTAATTCCTGGTATTTGGCAGAAGCCGCCAGATAAGCTACTTTGGATGTTTGCTGGGTTTCGAAACGCAACCCGGCAGCCCTGAGGAAATCAGTATAAACACTATCGAGCCGGTTATACAATTGGGTTTGCTTTTTGGCTACCAATGCCCGGTACCATGCCAGGCTCACGTTTCTGACCAACTCATTTTCGGTCAGTTCAAGTCTTGATTCGGCCAGGTTGATGCGCGATTCATTCAGCTTGTTTTTAGCAGGTATGCCAAACAGGTCAATTTCCGATTGCGCCAATCCAATTTGGGTTTGAATACCCACCTCACCATTGCCGGTCTCCTCCTTTCCGGTGTATATAGAGGTGCTGCCCAAATCATAAGCTGTGGCTTTCAGGGCCTTTTGTTTTTCAACATTGAGCGAAGCGGCTTTTAGCGAAGGATAGTTTTCCTTAGCCCGTTCAATAGCCTGCTCAAGGGTAACGTTGTTTTCCTGTGCTTTCAGGCTGCCCGAAATTCCAAGCCCGCCGATGATAAACAACAGGGTTATTACCGTGGTATTGAGTTTGGGCGCTTTCAGTTTTGTTTTGCCCGACTCGACCATGCGATATAAAACAGGCAACACGACCAGTGTTAGAAGCGTGGACGTTAACATTCCGCCAATGACCACCGTTGCAAGCGGACGTTGCACTTCCGCCCCTGCTGATGTGGAAATGGCCATAGGCAGGAAACCGAGTATATCAGTTGATGCGGTCAGGAAAATAGGGCGTAACCTGCGGATGGAACCTTTTTTAATAATATCTCCAAGGCTAAGTTTCCCCTCTTCTTTTAACTCGTTAAAACCGCTAATCAATACCAGACCGTTTAACACAGCAACGCCAAAAAGCACGATAAAACCAACCCCTGCCGAAATACTGAAAGGCATATCCCGCAGGTATAGCGAAAATATTCCGCCCACAGCAGCCAGGGGAATGGCCACATAAATCATGAGAGTTTGTTTAAAGGACTTGACAGCAAAGAAAACCAACATAAATATCAATGCCAGGGCAAGTGGCACAACTAAAGCCAATCGTTTTGATGCTCTTTCAAGGTTCTCGAAAGCACCACCGTAGCGGATGTAGTAACCCGAAGGCAATTCCAGTTCTTCATCAAGGGTTTGCTGTATTTCTTCCACCAGCGATTTAACGTCCCTGCCTTCCACATTGATACCTACATAGGTACGCCTGTTGGTATTGTCGCGGCTTATTTGCATCGGCCCGGGCTGATAGCTGATTTCCGCTACTTCTTTCAATGGTACCTGGTTGCCGGTGGGTGTGTTTACAAACAGGTTCCGAAGGTCGTCAATGCTTTGGCGGTGTTCTTCGTCGAGGCGTACCACAAGGTCGAACATTCGCTCACCTTCGTAAATTACCCCGGCAACACCCCCGCTAAATGCTGTTTCAACCACAGTATTAAGGTCTTTAATTTTGAGTCCATACTGCCCCAGTTTGGTACGGTTATAGTTAACGGTTATTTGAGGCAATCCACTGGTTCTCTCAGCGCTTATTCCTTCAATACCCTCAATTCCCGCGATTAAGTCTGAAATTTCATTGGCTTTGTCGGCCAGCATATCCAGGTCATCGCCATATAATTTTATAGCCACATCCTGCCTGATACCGGTTAAAAGTTCATTAAACCGCATCTCGATGGGTTGCGTAAATTCGTAGTTAATACCCGGCAACACACTTACCTTTTCCTTTACCTTGTCAATCAGTTCCTGTTTCGATTCGGCCTTTGTCCATTTGTCCTGTGGTTTAAGAATAACAAATATATCAGCAATATCCATGGGCATTGGGTCCATAGGAATATCAGCAACTCCAATACGGCTTTGAACAGACTCCACTTCATCTGGAAAATTCTCCAGTACTATTTGTTCAAGACGGGTAGATGCATCCTGCACTTCCGATAAGGATGTTCCAGGTTTCAGGAAAGCCTGAAATGCAAAATCGCCTTCGTCCAGTTGAGGAATAAATTCGGCTCCCATGCGTGAGAAAAGAAAACCACCCGAAACTAAAAGTATAAGTGCAATTCCCAATACAAGTCTTCCTTTGCGCAAAGCCCAGCCAATTACGGGTTCGTACAGGTTTTCGAGTTTCTCTATAAAACGCTCACCCCAGGTTTTTTTATCTGTTTTTGGTGGTCTCAGGAAAAGTGCAGCCATCATGGGTATGTAAGTAAGACACAGTACCATAACACCCAATACGGCAAATCCAAAGGTCATGGCCATGGGTATAAACATCTTGCCTTCCACACCCTGCAATGCCAGTACCGGGATAAAGACAATAAGGATAATCAGCTGCCCGAAAAATGCAGAGTTCATCATTTTACTGGCTGAATTATAAGCTATTTCGTTTCGCTGGGGCAATCCCAGTTTTTTCCCGATAAATTCGTTCCGGTGTAGGTAAAAAATCATGCTCTCCACAATGATTACCGCTCCGTCAACCAGAATACCGAAGTCGATGGCTCCGAGGCTCATCAGGTTAGCCCACACACCAAATACTTTCATCATGATGAAAGCAAACAGCAAAGCCAGTGGTATGGTCGATGCCACCAGTAAACCGCCCCGAAGATTGCCAAGGAAAATAACCAGGACAAAAATTACAATCAGCGCCCCAATCGACAGGTTTTCGGCAACTGTGGATGTGGTGCTTTTTATCAGTTTGCTGCGGTCGAGGAATGGTTTTATTTCCACCCCTTCGGGTAAGGATTTTTGGATTAACGCCATGCGTTCTTTTACATCCTTGATTACATCGTTGGAGTTTTCACCCTTCAGCATCATCACGATACCGCCTACGGCTTCGCCTTTACCGTCTTTAGTAAAAGCCCCGTAACGCACAAAACTTCCGTACTTTACTTTGGCTACATCCCTTATAAAAACAGGTTGCCCGTTTACATTGGCTACCGGCGTGTTGCGTATATCATCAATCGAACGCATTAAACCTTCGCCACGGATAAAGTTGGCCTGAAAATTTTTTTCGATGTATGCCCCACC
>CEGE01001486.1_pt1 | contig 13629 bp, 14 predicted proteins | sample 306311 | NCBI WGS metagenome assembly CEGE01 (sample SAMEA2755654, study PRJEB7226) | microbial mat metagenome | biome: microbial mat; feature: hypersaline; material: grass silage | place: USA | collected 2014-02-19 | depth 0 m | reverse complement strand
TCGCTGTGCGCACGCACGGTCTCGATGGCGGTCTCTTCTTGGGAGGAGTTCATCAAGTTGAGGATCTCGGCCGCGGTTCTTACGCCGCCCATTTTGCTGCGCTTGAGGTTCTGACCGTCCAGCATGCTAGTGAGTACTTCGGTCAGCTCTTGCAGTGCGGCGGGCTGAACGCCGCTGAAAGTAGCGATACGAAGAACCACGTCATTGCGCAGTTTTTCCTCGAATAGCTCGAGGATGTCGGAGGCTTGATGACGATCCAGGTGAACTAGAATGGTTGCGATAATTTGCGGGTGCTCGTCGCGAATGAGTTCGGCCACCATGGAGGCTTCCATGAGGTTAAGCGCGTCAATGCCCGAATTATTGCCAGTGGTCTCTAGAATATCTTCAATCAGACTCGTCGCGCGTTCGCTGCCCAGTGCTTTGGTCAGCACTGAGCGAATGTGATCGCTGGAGTTAAGATTAAGCGCTACAAACTCTTCGGTCTCTTTATGGAATGCTTCGAGCACCGCCTTCATGTCGTCATGGGAGACCTGGTTCAGCCGGGCCATCTCCATACTGATTTCTTGCACTTCCGCAGCGCCGAGGTATTTAAAGACCTCAGCGGCACTGTCTTCATCGAGTGCAAGCAATAAGATGGCGCTCTTGCGAGCCCCGTTCATTTCAGCAATTGAACTACTCATTGGCATTCATCCAGCTACGAATGATCATCGCGACCATGCGGGGGTCTTCTTGAGCCATTTCACGCAGGTCATTGAGGTTATGCTCATAGAGTGAGGTTTTACGCCGACGCTTCGGCTTGGCGTAGGTCTCATCGCTCTCGCCTGATGGCTCTTCGCCTTCTTCGTCATCATCTTCACCGCCTACGCTGGCGGCCAGCGTGCCGCCGGGCGTTGCTGCCGCCATGACCGGTGTTTGGGTATAGCGTTTAATTAAGGGGCGCAAAATCAGCAGGTAGAGCAATAGAATCGCCAGGGCAACCAATAGGTAGCGACCTACCTTGCCAGCCAGTGACAGAACGCTGGGATCTTTCCACCATTCGACCTCCGCGGTTTCCTCGACACTGCGCGCGAAGGGAGAGTTGACGACCTCCACTTCATCGCCTCGCAGTTGCGAGAAGCCCATTGCTTGACGAACCAGACGCTCAATCTGGGCAATTTCTTCATCGGTTAGCGCAACGTCGACCCACTCGCCTTCATCGTTCATTTCCGAACGGTAGTTTACGACCACCGCGGCGGATAGCCGCTCTATCTGACCAAGGCGGTGCTGGACATGCTCAATGCTGCGATCAACTTCGTAGTTGATGACGTCATCCTGACGCAAGTTGCGCAACGCTTCGGGGGGCACATCCTCTTGCTGATTAGCAACCTCTTCCTCGCCCTCCGGCTGGTTGATGGGGGAGGGCAGTGTGCCTGGCGGCGTGTTGCTCAGCGCGCCTGGAATGCCGGTGGCCAATGGGTCTTCACCGTCAAATGTAAGGCTCAACTGGCGGCTACGTACGGCTGCTTCGTTAGGGGGCTGATTGGGCCCGTAGCGTTCAGAGGTCTGCTCGCGTCGAGAGAAGTCGATTTGCGCTGCAACCTGGGCGCGCACATTATCACGACCCAAGATGGGCGTTAGAATATGCTCAATACGCTGCTGGTAAGAGCGCTCAACCTCGACAATATATTCAAGCTGTGAACCATCCAGGTCATTACCGTTGCTTGTCTCGGCAGACAGCAGTCGGCCATCCTGATTAACCACCGTGACATCTTCAGCAGCTAGGTCAGGCACGCTGCCCGAAACCATATGAACGATCGCGCTGACCTGGCCTTCACCTAAAACCCGGCCCGGTAAAAGAGTCATCACAACGGATGCTTTAGCTGGCTCACGGTCGCGAATAAAGACTGATGGCTTGGCCATGGAGAGGTGCACTCTCACGCTTTCCACCGGCCCCAGCGATTCGATTGAGCGCGCAAGCTCACCTTCAAGACCTCGCTGGTAATTAATTTGCTCGGCAAACTGGCTAATCCCAAATGCCTGGCTGTCCATTAGTTCAAGGCCAAGATTGCCCCCGCGGGGTAACCCCTGCTCAGCAAGCTGCAGGCGCAGTGTGTGGACTTGATCACTAGGCACCATTAATGCCTGGCCGCCTTCGCTGAACTGGTAAGGAATGCCGCGGGTATCGAGCTCATTGATGATGCTGCCACCATCAGCTTCGCTTAGGTTGCTATACAGCACGCGGTACTCGGGACTGCTGGCCCACATAAATAGAGCCGCCACAATAGCAATTGAGGCGGCGCCTGCGATAAGCAGTGCGACTAGCGGATTGCCACGCAGCTGTTTCAGCGTACGCTCAAAAGCTGAGCCGCTGGTGTCGCGTTCGGTATTTCCACTACCGGTGCTTCCACTATTGATATTTCCACTGCGGGGAGCGGCTTGATTCGTACTGTTTTGACGGCCTGCCGTTGCACCGGTTTCGCTCATGCGACCCTCCAGAGGGGCAGGCAAAACTGGTGTCGGCCCAGGCGCATCACCAAAGAAGGCATAGGCTATATCCGTCGATCGCGGTTATCCGCCAAAAAGATGAGGCGGAATTGTGATGACAGTCATTATCCGGTGACTAGTCGAGCATAAAGGAACGATAAGCTTCGCTTTTTATGCGCATTTGTCCGTATGAGGCGGGGCGCTTTGGTGTTAGGCTTTTTGCATTAGATATTTTTTGCGAATTGAGGTGAGCGTATGAGTACTCCCGCAATACAGGCTGCGCTACAGCAGATGCAAGGCATGGCGACCCAAGCGGCATCCACGCAGCCCCTTAGTGGTGCGCAGGCGTCAGCGGCTGTCGGGCAGGGCGGTTTTGGCGGTGAGCTGCAGGCCTCGATTCAGCGCATTAACCGACTTCAGCAGACGGCTAACAGTCAGGCGATGGCTTTTCAGGCGGGTGATCCTGATTTGCAGCTCAATGACGTGATGGTTGACATGCAGAAGGCCAGCGTTGCGTTTCAAATGGGGCTTCAGGTTCGCAATCGTTTGGTATCTGCATATCGTGATGTTATGAACATGCAAGTGTAGGGTTGTCTACGTCACGCATTAGGCTTCAATTGAGATTATTCGTCCCTGCATTTCTTCAAGTCGCTCGGCAATTTTGAGTACTTCTTCTGCTGGGATCTGGCGTATGACGTCGCCAGACTCCCTATCTATGACCCGCGTGATCACGCGTGATGTTGCTTCGCTTAATTCGAATTCTAAGCCATGTGGGCGCATTGTCTCGTTAATGCGCTGGATGGGTTTGACGAGCTCTTCGGATGATATTTCCTGCTCATTAATGTCTATGTTTTTAATCTGAGTGTTCGTTGTTGCTAGCTGAGCTAGAGTGCTTTCGAGCCGTTGGCTTGGGTTCAGCTGGGCTAAGCCTGATGACTGCAGCGTTGTTGCTTCGGTGGGTAGTGAGCTCATGGGGCACGTTCCTCCTTTAAGATCAGCTCTGGCAGCCAGTTAGGAGTGCAACAGCGTGGAGCGGCAGCCATAGCTTGGAATTTTGCTTATCAATAAGTGTTTCTATATCAGTATCGGCAGTCAGCTAAAAAACTTTACTCTTGCCGACGTGGCGTTTTGTTTTCTGGTTCTTGGGAGTGTCAGCCATATAGCCTCCTCTCTCTGTTTGCTATGGCTTGCCTAATAAGTATGAAAATGGTGGCTTTTTGTGCATACGCCATGCTGTGGGCATCTGATATGCTTCTCGAGTTTGCGGTGAACTAATTAACGCATAAGAGTAAGCGAGGCGAGAATGGTGGCGCAGCAGGATGAGTTTGAAACAATAGTAAGTACAACAGTGATCGAGTCTCTGCTGAATACCTTGATCGAAACCGGTGGCGTCTCGCTCCGTCTTGCTGCGACGGGAGCTCGTCCAGAGCCCATTGTCTTGATGGAGCAGCACCAGGGCCAAGCATTGGTGATGGATCTTTCCTCTGTTGACTATTTACTTCACCATTTACAGGGTGGTGCTGCGTTTTACTTGCGCGGGCAGGCGCAGGGGAAAGTGCTGCAAACGCCGCTCCTGCAACTGACGGAGACGCGTCAGGCCGGGGGGCGCTTTTTGTGTTGCAGTGATTATCCTGCATCGTTGGAAGTGCTGCAGCGTCGTGAGTCCTTCCGTGCTGAGCTGCGCATGGGGATGGTGGTGTCGACAGGTTTGTATGGTGGTGATGCCGAGATAGAGGGTGAGCTGCGGGATTTATCCCAGGACGGCTGCCAGCTTGAATTGCCATTGGCCGCTAGCGGGCTGCTAGCGGGAGCCGCTAGCCCGCTAAAGTTGGCGTTTACCTTCCCCGACGGCACCTACTTTGAAGTGCTTGGAGAGGCTCGTCATCAAAAAACCGACGCTGAGCGCCATCTACTGCGCGTCGGTTTTAACTTCGTTGAGTGTAGTGCGGAGCAAGAGCGGCAAATTTGGTATTTCGTGTGCGAAATAGAGCGCGAAGCGGCACGCTATAAAAAAGAAGAACAAAACGAGCGTCAGCCCTCACCGCTGTTCGCGCTGCCAAGCAAGCGACCGGGTGCAGGAGAGTTGCTTGGGCGGCGTGATGTCAAGCGCTACGCGACCCCTATGGCGCGTCGGCTTGTCAAGGTCGCTGCCTATCTGGATACGCAGTTGCTGTCGTTACAACAAGGTAGCGATATCGATGGGCGTCAGCTCTCCCGCTATGCTGATCGCATATTGGGTCTTCATGAAGAGGATCGTGAGGCGCTGCTGTTCGCTTCACGTTGCTTATCTCCCGAGCCTTTAATAGTGCGCCACGGTATTGCTGTGGCTGTGCATTTGCTCGATTTTGTGGGTGCCAGCATGCCTCGCGAGTTGCGCAAGGCGATAGTGGCCAGCGGTCTTATTCACGATCTTGGCAAGGCGCTTGTGCCTCAGGTGCTGTTCAAGGCGCCGCACTTTGAAGCTAAGCATCGAGAGGCGATCAGTGAGCATGTCCAGCTGTTGCTAGACCGTTTACATAACTGCCAATGGCTGTCGGCGGGTATTGTCCAGGCGGTGATTGGGGGGGTTAACGAGCGTATGGATGGTAGTGGGTATCCAAGTGGGTTGAGTGGGGCTGACCTCAGTGAGCTGGCTAAGGCGAGTGCCGTTGTCGACGTAGTAGAGGCTATGCGGCGTGATCGTGCAGATCGTCCGGCTAAAACAGCACAGCAAATTTACCGGCATTTATTGCAGCACCCACACCATTTTGATATGCGCTGGATTAAACGCTATATCGATCATTTCAAGGGATTGCCAGTAGGTTCGCTGGCGCACTTCTCTAGCCAGCAGAAGGGGTGGATCTTACGTCTTGATGCTAAAGGTAACCCCACGGAGGTATTGCTTGCGCCACAGGTCGAGCCGCCAATGCGCGACAATGTGGGAGTGGTCGTGCAGAGCAATATCGCTGAGCGACTTGGGCGAACCGTCGGTGAGATCGCAGTGTCTACTTGAGTGGCAATGAAGTGAATGCGTGATGGCAGTTGGTCGATGTCATGGGCTGCGCTGAAAAAAGCGTTGTAAGCCGTTAAAGTCCCCCAGACTCACGCCGATAGTTACTAGTAGTGCCGTTTATTTTTACCTTTTAATAATCGTGGTCTCACCCAATCGAGGGTGAGCATAAAATCACGCACAGGAGTTCCGCTTATGACTTACTCTCGCGGTGGCGCCGCCTATGGGCGGGGAGCTAACGCTTATGCGCGTGTTGGCGTAGAAAGCGGAGTGATGTCGGCAGATCCTCATCAGCTTATTGTGATGTTGTTTGACGGCGCCCAGGCCGCTATTCGTGCTGCACGCATCCATATCCAGGCGGGTAATACGGCCGAAAAAGGCAAGTCGATAACGAAGGCGTTGGATATTGTGAATAATGGCCTCGCAGCGGCTCTTGATCAAGAGCAGGGCGGCGAGATTGCTGAGCGCTTAGCGTCGCTTTATGACTATATTTCGCGCCTACTGTTGGCGGCGAATCTGCGTAACGATGAAGAGAGCTTAAATCAGGCCGAACGCCTGCTCGAAGATATCGCCTCAGCCTGGCGTGATATTGGTCAACAGCAGAGCGCGTGAGGCAATAATGTCAGCTCCTATATCCGCTCGTGATAAAAATGCTCAACAGACGCTGCTCACTAGCTATGAAACGCTATTGAGCCGCGTTGAGCACATGCACGAACTGGCTAATGGCGAACAGTGGGCAGAGCTAATTGATCAGCGTACCAACTATGTAATGCTGGTGGATCAGTTGCGTGAGCTGGATACCACCGTTGTGCTTGATGCCGCTGCTCAGCAGCGTAAGGCAGAGCTGCTGGAGCGCATCCTTGAGCACGATGTGGAAATACGGCGTCGTTTGGTGGCGCGCCGTGATGAGCTGGGTAAGCTCATAGGGGTATCCCAGCGTCAGCGGAATTTACATAGGGCCTACGCACCACAGCAAGGGGCTCCGGTAGCTTATGACGCCGATGATGCTGATTCCACGAGGTCATCGTGAGTGGTATTACCCCTCTGATTGATACGCTCTTGCACCAAGTGCTTGGGCGCCAAGGCGAGTTGTCGCTGCAGCGCGCATTGAGTCAGCCTGTGAAGCCCGTTTCACCCGGCGAGGGGCCGCGTGCCGTAATGGGTGATGCCAATCTGGATGGCCGTGCGTCGACATCACCGCTAGGCGACCTAAAGCGTTTACCGCACCCTCTTGATGGGGGGCGAACGTTACCCCGAGGTGAGGCGCAGCCTTCGACGACAGGTTCAACACAGACCCATTTTAGTCCTGCAGCGCGAACAATCGCCGACGTGCTGCTGCGCTTTCCAGCCCCTCCCTCGGTAATGCGGCCCGAAGCACCTCTTATCACCAGTCAGGAAGCGCCAGCAGCGAGTACAGTAGCAACACGCTTAGAGGCAAGTATTCGCGATAGTGGTTTGTTTTATGAGTCGCATCTAAAGCGCTGGTTTCAAGGTGAGGGAACCCGCCAGCAGCTAATGAACCAACCGCAAATGCAGCCCGGCCCTCGCCCGCTTACTCCTCTTTTATCGGCAGGCCCGAATGTGTCGCTCCCAGCTGCAGCGCCTTCGACGGCGTCTGCCTTGTCTACAGCTGTCTCAGTTGGGGTGCCACTGACCCCACAAATGCCTACGCAGTCAGCTGGAGCGCCCCTGACAGCACAGGCGCTTATGCAGGTGGGGGCGGGGGCGCCTTTGGCAGCTCCCCCGGTAGGGCAGGGAGGCATGGCTATTTTACCCAACGTGCCGCTAGTGCCTGTTACTCATGAACAAGGCTTAGCGGTTCGGTTGGCGCGCGCGTCCCATTTTTTAGCAACTGGCTCGACGGCTGCTACCCCCGCTACCCCCGCTCAAGCGGCTGCTTCGCAGGTGTCGACTAATCCTGCCCAGCCGGCCCCTATGCCTGGCGAGGCGCGCGACAGCCATCAAGCAAGGGCGGAGTATAGCCAGGCTAGGGAGATGAGCGATCTGATGGCCAATCGACCGGCTCGCGAGGTCGTTCACGAAAGCCTACAGAGCCTGGTGCGCCACCAGCTTGAAATGTTGGTGATGCCATCTATTCGCTGGGAAGGTGATGTCTGGGCAGGCATTTTTATGGCTTTAGTAATCAATTTGCCTACTCGTGAAGAGGGCCAGGAAGGAAAAAAGCAGGGGGGAGAGCCAGATGGTGGATGGCGTTCTGATATGCAGCTCGATGTTCCCAGTTTAGGGGCATTCAGCGCGTCGCTATGGCTCTATCGAAACGTGTTAAGCATCGATTTCACCACCGAAAGTACGCACGTTTATCAGCGTATTGACGCTGGACTGCCCGCGTTAGAGAAGCGCCTTAGCGCCTTGGACTTACAAAAAGTGCAGCTTCGCGCGCGCCATATCGAAGCGGAGGCACCCCATGGCTACGCCGGGTGAGCGACGCCGTCAAGCTGTTGCTCTGGCTTACCAGGATAATGACCGTGCTCCACGGGTAGTGGCGAAAGGCTATGGTGATCTGGCCGAACGTATTATGGCTGAAGCTCAGCGTCAGGGTATTTATGTGCACGATGCGCCTGAGTTGGTAGCGCTTTTAATGCAGCTAGATCTGGATGCGGAAATTCCGGCAAGTCTCTATCAAATTGTCGCAGAACTGCTGGTGTGGGTGTTCGAACTATCAGAGGAAGGGCTAACTCATCGTGAAACGCCTGAGTAGCCATTTACAGACATTGTATGCAACCATGAGGGTAGGTAATAAAAAGTCATTAATGGCGCCAGTATAATGGTCACAACACCGCGCCTGAGTCGTTTAATGGGACATTATGAGTCAAACCAACTTTCTCGATGAAATTCAGGAAATTAATTTAGCTTATTTGCTTCTGGCGCAGCGCTTGCTTGATGAAGATCGTGAGGCTGCTATGTTTCGCTTAAAAATAGACAGCGATGTTGCCGAGCTGATTGTCTCGCTTAATGCTCGCCAGCTTACCAAGTTGGCGCGAACCAGCCAATTATTGTGCCGGTTTAGCCAAACGAGTGCCGAGCGGCTTCGACAGCTTACAGATAATCCCCGCGATCAGGGGTTGGCAGGGCTTCATGCATCACTGCTGTTGGCAAGCGATGCATTTGAGCCAATGCCATCGGGAGGCGAGAAGTGAGCCAGAAAAGCTTGGTCGATGAAATGCACCAAGTGCAGCTGGCAATCGAATTGATTGAGCTGGGTGCGCGCCTTCAGGTGCTGGAAACAGAAACGGAATTAAGCCGCACGCGTTTGATCAAGCTGTATAAGGAAGTGCGTGGCATGTCACCGCCTAAGGGCATGCTGCCTTTTTCCACCGACTGGTTTATTACTTGGCTTCCCAATGTTCATTCGTCGCTGTTTTACAACATTTATTTAAGCCTGAAGGAGGCGGCAGGCTGTGATCGCATCGATGCCTTTGTCAAAGCATATCGGCTCTATGACGAGCAAATGTCGCTGGAAAAGGTGGAGCCGGTTCTCGGGTTAACCCGTGCGTGGACGCTGATACGCTTTTTCGAGAGTGATTTGCTCCAGCTTAATCAGTGTACGCGTTGCACTGGGCAGTTTGTGGCGCACGCTCATAGTCCCGCTCAACACTATGTGTGCGGTATTTGTCAGCCCCCCTCAAGAGCGGGTAAAACGCGCAAAGCACAGCGGGAGAATAGTGAAAAAATGTAACAATCTCTGCGATTACATCACTGATGGTGTGAAGTAGGGTATAAGACAGTAATGAGTACTAACAAGAAATAAGTGTATTGGCTTAGATAGGCCTAAAAGCCAGTGGTGCTTTTTCATTAAACAGACGTCTGACCCTAGTATAATAGGGCTAAGACATGCTTGGAATGGAACATTGCTTAAACATCAGATCAGGTGGCTAAGTTTTGGTTCCCTAATTTAATACTGAATACCGCAAGGATCCTGCTTGTGCTGATACCTCTAGGTTATGTAATCGTATTGCTATCTGTGTTTGGTGGCTATGTGCTGGCAGGTGGCAGCTTAGGCCCCTTGTATCAACCTCTTGAGCTGCTGATTATTGGCGGAGCCGGGGTTGGTGCATTTATCGCAGCGAACAATGGCAAAGCGATTAAAGCGACCTTTAAAATTTTGCCCCGGCTCAAGCGTGCCAAAAAATATAACAAAGAACTTTATATGGAGCTGATGGCGCTGCAGTATAAATTACTCTCCAAAATTCGCCGTGAAGGCATGTTAGGCATTGAACGGGATATTGATAATCCCGAGGAGAGCCCGCTGTTTCAAGAGCATCCTACGGTATTGGCTGATCCTCATATCATGGATTTTCTAACGGACTATCTGCGCTTAATGGTAAGCGGTGGTATGGAACCCATGGAAATTGATGAGCTGATGCTGCACGAGATTGAGGTCTTTGAGCAGGAAGCTCATATTCCTGTCGATGCCATTGCCAAAGTCGGCGATGCCATGCCTGCCTTCGGCATCGTGGCGGCAGTAATGGGGGTCGTTAAAACACTCACCTACGCCGATGCTACGCCGACTCAGATGGGTGTGATGATCGGCCAAGCGCTAGTGGGCACCTTCTTGGGTATTTTGCTGGGCTATGGTTTTGTTAGTCCGCTGGCAAGTTACATCGAACGGCAGGCGAAAGAAGCCGAAAAAATGCTCCAGTGTATTCGCATTACGCTGCTCGCTAGCTTGCACGGTTATGCGCCGCAGTTGGCTGTTGAATTTGGTCGCAAGGCACTGTTTGCCGCCGAGCGTCCTAGTTTTACGGAGCTTGAAGAGTATGTAAGGGATGCAAAAAAGGCCGGTAACGCATGAGTAAGGGTGGTGACAAGCGTCCAATTGTCATTCGACGCAAAAAAGTCGTCCATGCCCATCACGGTGGTGCCTGGAAAATTGCCCTAGCGGATTTTATGACTGCCCTGATGGCCTTTTTTTTGGTGCTATGGCTTTTGAGCGTTTCCAGTGAAGAGACGCGCAAGGGGGTGGCAGAGTACTTTAGCACCCCCCTGGTGACGGCGATAACCGGTGGCGATCGTTCGGGCAGCACCAGCGCGATTCCCGGTGGCGGGCCCGATCCCACGCATAGCGATGGGGAGCGGGCGCGCATTGATAGCCTTCAGCGCACTCGTCCAAGCATGCAGGAACGAAACTTTTTCCGGGATTTACAAGAGCGTATTGAACGGGCCATTGAGCGAGATCCCGAGCTGCGCCAGTTGCGCAATCAAATGCGGTTTGACTTGACCCGCGAAGGGCTGCGCATACAGCTACTCGATACCGACCAGCGCCCCATGTTTGAGCTGGGTAGCGACCAAGTGGCGCCTTATATGCGCAGCTTGTTACGTACCATCGCACCGCTGCTAAATGAGCTTCCCAATGAGCTAAGTATCAGCGGGCATACCGATAGCGTTCCCTATGCGGGAGGCTATCGTGGTTACAGTAACTGGGAACTTTCCAATGATCGCGCTAATGCGTCGCGCCGCGAGCTTATTGCGGGTGGCTTTGATCCAGGTCAGTTACTTCGCGTGTCGGGCTTTGCAGATCGTGTGTTATTGCCCGAGACTGAGCCAACCGATCCTATCAATCGACGCATAGAGCTGGTGGTGTTGTTTCCGGAAATTGCTGATGCGATTCGCAATCCTACTGTAATGGAGTCGGGAGATGCATCGCCAGAAGCTTCAATCGAAGCACTAGAAGCTTCAGCCGAAGCGCAAATTGAATCAACACAACAAGACGAGCCTCAGGTTCAAGCGCAAGAGTGATCTGAGCCTGTCATAAAAGACGACGTTAAGGTGGAGCGGTGTATGGATATAGCGGATTTTTTTGACACCTTTTTTGAAGAGGCTGAAGAGCTGCTGTCGGATATGGAACAGCATTTACTGGAGCTGGATGTTGATGATCCAGACAGTGAGCAGCTCAATGCTATTTTCCGTGCCGCCCACTCGATCAAGGGGGGGGCGGGAACCTTTGGTTTTACCGTGCTACAGAAAACCACGCACATTTTGGAAAACCTCCTCGATTACGCACGTAAAGGCGAACTGACGCTGCGAGCCGACCTCGTGGATACCTTTTTAGAGGCTAAAGACATCATGCATGAGCAACTCGATGCCTACCGCAGCGAAGAGGAGCCTAATCAAGAGGCATTTGAACGCATTTGCCAAACGCTGCAGCAAATTGCCTTGGACGAAATTGGCCAACAGCTCGATGGGCCGACTATTCCTGCTGCTGAGCCCAAGGCTGCGCCGACGCCTGTGCCAAGTGAAAACGACGCGGAAGCAAACAGTAATAATGCAGAGGCGTCCTCGAACGGCCATCTGCTAGTGGCACTGCTCAACGTTGAAGATAAAGACCGCATTTTGCTGGTTGAAGAGTTAGAGCAGCTCGGTGAAGTGCAGTCCCAGTCAGGCGACGCAAAGCGTTACGAGGTAGTGCTCAAAAGCAGCGACAGTGCTGACGATATTGAAGCGGTCATGTGCTTTATTATCGAACCTGATCAGATTGAGATTACGGCTGTTGAGGGCGTCGCTACTGAGCCAGCCCCAGCCGAGCCAGAAGCCTCGACGCCTGCAGCCCCAGCGCCGCAAGCGCCGGCAGAAAGCACGGCCTCTAAGGCAAGCGCGCCAAAGCCTGCTGCCAAAGAGAAGCCCAAAAAAGCTGCCGCCGAGTCTTCGTCAATCCGCGTATCGGTAGATAAAGTCGACCAAATTATCAACTTGGTGGGTGAGCTGATTATCACCCAGTCGATGCTCGATCAAACGGTTAGCGATTTAGAAGATCAGTCGGTGGGCAATGCCTCACTGCAAAATGGCATGAGCCTACTGCAGCGCAACGCCCGTGATCTCCAAGAAGCGGTCATGTCTATTCGCATGATTCCCATGGAGTTTGTATTCAGTCGCTTCCCCCGCGTGGTGCGCGACACCGCCGGTAAGCTGGGTAAAGAGATCGAATTAATTACCGAAGGCAAGTCGACCGAGCTGGATAAGAGTTTGGTCGAACGGATCACTGATCCGTTAACGCACCTGGTGCGCAATAGCCTCGATCATGGCGTGGAAATGCCCGATGTGCGCGAAGCCATTGGCAAGCCGCGTGTTGGCAAATTAACCCTCTCCGCACGTCACCAGGGTGGCAATATCTTGATTGAAGTGCGCGATGATGGTGCCGGCATGGATCGTGAACGCCTGCTAGCCAAGGCGCGCGAAAACGGCCTCAATGTGTCGGACACCATGTCGGACGAAGAGGTCTTCCAGCTCATTTTTGCTCCCGGCTTCTCAACGGCGAATGAAGTGACCGACGTATCTGGGCGTGGCGTGGGCATGGATGTAGTGAAGCGCAACATTCAGAGCATGGGCGGTCGGGTTGAAATCCAGTCGAAGCTAGGTGAAGGCACCAACACCCGTATCGTGTTGCCGCTTACGTTGGCCATTCTGGACGGTATGTCGATCAAGGTCGGCGGCGAGACGTTTATTCTTCCGCTCTCTACCGTACTTGAATCACTGCAGCCCGCCAAAGACGATATGTACGCCATGGCCGGTGACGACGTGGTGATCAAAGTCCGCGACGAATATCTGCCCGTGATTGCCATTCACGAAGTGCTGAACGTCGAGAATGCGATTACCGACCCGACCAAAAGCATCGCTGTCATTGTGCAGGGCGAAGGCCGTCGTTACGCCATGTTGGTCGATGAGTTGATCGGACAGCAGCAGGTCGTGGTCAAAAATCTGGAAGACAATTACCGCAAAGTACCAGGGATCTCGGCCGCGACCATCTTAGGTGACGGTAGTGTAGCGTTGATTCTGGATATTACTGGTTTACACCGCCTGAGCCGATATAAAAAAGAGGCAGGCAAAAAAGTAGTAAACAATCAAAACCTTTCATCTTTTAAGGAGGCTGAGCCGTCATGAGTCAAGCCAACAATGGTGCGGTACTAGCCGCAGAAGCCGAAAACCGCGAATTCCTAGTGTTCTCATTAGGCGATGAAGAGTACGCCATTGATATTTTGAAAGTGCAGGAAATTCGTGGCTACGAAAACGTAACCCGGATTGCCAATGCACCTGAATTTATCAAAGGGGTCACTAATCTGCGCGGCGTCATTGTGCCAATCGTAGATCTCCGCATTAAGTTTCACTTTGATAAAGTCGAATACGGTGGCCAAACAGTGGTGATCGTGGTCAATGTTGCAGAC
>CEGE01003129.1_pt1 | contig 13768 bp, 12 predicted proteins | sample 306311 | NCBI WGS metagenome assembly CEGE01 (sample SAMEA2755654, study PRJEB7226) | microbial mat metagenome | biome: microbial mat; feature: hypersaline; material: grass silage | place: USA | collected 2014-02-19 | depth 0 m | reverse complement strand
CTGGCGATGGTCTACAAGCTGCTGGAATCAGCACAGAAGAACTGGAAGCGGATCAAGGGATTTAATCTGCTGACCCTCGTGGTCAACAACGTGAAGTTCAAGGACGGCGAACAAGTGCAGGATCAATCAGACAGGAACGCGGCCTGATGCCGTACACCAGATTTGACAATAACTCTAGAAATGATGCAGCTGACTGGAAGGTCTTCACATGCGTCATTTCCGACGAAGAGTGTCAAGGGACCTATAACTGTTCGACGGAATCGTTCTGCAACAAATCGAGCAAGTTTCTGATGTGTATTAGAGCTGACCTCAATGGCTTCTTTGTTAGCCCAATGGTCAATAATGAGTCCAGGGGCACTGCGTACTGACATTGGTATCCAATAGGCATCGTTTCTGACCGCCAAGAATGGGAGAGCTCTCCCCTGCATTACATCATCACCGAATGTTCTCCATGTTAGGGGGGCATCGAAAGTACCAAAGTGAACATCGAGCGATTCGTCAGCGTTCTCTCGCCAAACCGCGATATTGCTACCAAGCTGCTTAATAGTTGATCTACAAGCCTGCCAGAAGTTTTCAGGCGGCACTTCAACATACCCTTGTTGTGCTTCGCATGCGGTATTGGCACTTAGGTCTGGTATCGATTCAATGATATGTGCTTGCATAGCAACGGTGAGGTCCATCTGCGCTAGAGCCTCTGGAACATGGGCATAAGTTATGCGAAATGCTTCTACGAAATCTGGCGTGCGCTCAATGCAACTACCATAGAACATTGGAACGAAGGCTTTGCCTAGTCGGGTTTTTGTTTGGCCCCAGTCTGCTTCGGGAGAGAAGTCCTCGAGCATCGGGAACTCAGGCCATACTTTGTAAAGTGACGCTGCAAACTGCTTGAATTCATCGTAGCTAGAAATTGGAGTCCGACCGTGCTCATCGTCCTTGAGGCCTAACAAAATGCGCCATGCAAAGATGTGTTTGATCGGGCTCCCAGTATTAGCTGGCCATAATTCAGAGGTGCACAAGGCAATTGCGGAGTCGACGCGATCATATTGGCAGAGAAGATCTCGAGTGGCTTCTAGACGCTTTTGGAACGAATCAGTTTTGCCTGCTTCTGAACTGGCTCGTTCGTGATAATTGAGCATTCCACGTAGCAAATCGCTCGGATCAGCGGCCATACGTGCGAGCCTGCGTTCTAGTTTCTTTCTGGATTTCTTCCCCATGCCATCCTCTCCTTGTTTGATGGTTGGCTCACTACAGCACCAATCACTATTTTTCCGATAGTAGGAGCTATTAAGCCTATTCCTGCTTGGCCGCAATGGTACCAAAGATCTCTATCATCTTAGTTAAGAGTTCCGGAGAAAACTCGCCGAGCCCCTTCGCGCTCTCAAGGATGTCAGAGAATTGGACCACAGAGGAGGATCGTTTGAGGTAGGCTTAGCCTTATTGACCTCGATGATGAGCCGCGAAGTTTGGGCTTGTAGAGCATTATTTGGGCGCTCATTGTCTGTCCCCTGCCATTAACAGCAACCTTTCACGCAACCCGTCGTCCCTAATTCCTGGCCATTGAGCTGCTCAACAAAGGACATCAGCTGAACGACAAGCCTGAATGGCTCTGCGTTTATAAGTCACTTTTGGGCTTGATCGAATAGCTAACAAAATGACCTATTCTCTGACGTACTAATCAAAGTGTACCACTTTGATGATCAAAGCATATCATTTTGATTTTAAAAGATAATTCTCTTATTTGTCGTTTGACCTTTCTTTATTATTTTCTATATTCTGTACGATAAATGCACAATATTGGACCGTGTGTTTATGACCCCCTTCGGTACCTATCTTGAACATCTCCGGCGGAGCCGCCGCATGCAGCAGAAGCAGCTTGCCGATCTGATGGGCATCAACCCTTGCTATGTCAGCACCCTGGAAAGGGGGCGTAAGGGACCGCCGTCGACAGCAGTACTCAAGCGACTCATTAAGAATCTGAACTTGTCTCGGGATGAACAGGAGAGGCTTTGGCACGCCGTAGAACTGTCAGAGATGACGTTCCGCTTGCCGGATGGCATGTCGCAGGACGAGTTTGAGTTTATCCACGATCTAAAGAGCCACCTGGGAACACTGAGCGGGGATCAGGTGCTGATCATGCGGAAAGTGTTGGGACTGGGTTCTGGCTCACAGGAGGGTATTGCAATGTAGATATAACGGGACGCACCGGGTGGATTGCCCCGCTATTGGCGCAAGTACGGGTACCTACGACATAGACAATCTAAGTATCCTTACTCGCCTCCTGCTCGTCAATCGCCCCACATAGACATTAAGCCAGCCATTTAACTTCATTACTCGCCAGAGTAAGGGGTATACATGTCTTCAAAAAACACTGTTGTGCCGCTCGGCACACGGCAGGAAGCACAGCTGCGCCTAAAACAAGGGCCGCTACGTAAAGAGATGCGAGCTCGGGAGCCTGTGCGACCGACAACTGGACGAGTTGTCGGTTTCTACCCATCCACCAAGAACAACCGGCTTATCGCCTGGGAATCGCAGCTTGAGCAGAAGGCCTGCGCCCTCTTCGAGTTCTCGCCGGATGTGGTCCGTTACCGAGAGCAGCCTCTCTCGGTCTACTTTGAATGCGACGGCCAGATGCGCCGGTACACGCCTGATTTCGAACTCCAGTTCCAGGATGGCAGATCGATCTATCTGGAGGTTAAACCCTTCGCCAAGCTCCACGACGCTGATACTAAGCGACGGCTTCAGCAGATCGCCAGGTTCTGGGAGCTGAACGGTCGGCAGTTTGGTGTTATCACCGATGTAGAGCTTTACCACCCCTCCTTGCAGCTCAATCTGAAACTGTTGAGAGCCCACCAACGGGCTCATATCTCCGATGCGGTTCGACAGCGCGTAGAGCATTGGGTCGGCACCGCAGGCCCTGTCACTTTCGAGCAACTAGCAGAGCTACTGAACTCACCAACACAGGTTTATGCGCTGATCTCCCAGCGAACGCTGAGTGTCGATCTTTTCAAACCTTTTTCTCCTACTACCACACTGCATTCACCGGAGGGTATCGGCCATGAAAATTGCCTCTTTTCATACCGGATTGCGCCTGACTTTGAATAGTACGCGATACCGCATCGATAGGATTCTGGTATCAGGAGAGTGCTATCTGGAGCGGCTGTCCGATGGCGGAGTGCTTGTTAAGACTAAGCCCGAATTGGCCGCTTTACTGGCAACTGGAGAGCTGATCCTTGAGTCTCCCAACAACCGGGAGTCGAATTCCGATGCTGGATTGAGCTCCCGGGCTGCACGCGATTTAAAGGCGTTATCCAAGTCACAGCGCGAAGAGGTTCTGCGCAAGTACGAATACATCAAGGAGGCTACCTATCGGCTTGGGAAGGAGCCCAAAGCGGCAGGCCTGGAGGCTGTTATCGAGACGGTTTTCAACAATATAGGGGAGAACAGGCCCCCTTCCGTGATAACCGTTTATCGGTGGTGGAGGCGGTGGCTAGAATCCGGCCAAGACCTGATGTGTTTGGTCCCTCAATACCAAAAGCCTTCTCCTCAAAGAAAATTCTCCAAAGACCTGATGGATGAACTTCATGCACTCGTTGAGCGCTTATGGTTCTCTAGGGAAAAGCTACCGATACAGGCTGTCTATGACGCCTTCCGACACCGTATCAACGAGCTAAATGCTGAACGGCTCAAGCCCTTAAAGATTCCGAGCCGTGCCCAGTTCTACCGAATCGTCGATCAGATCGATAAATACGATGCCATGGCCGCCAGGGAGGGAAAGCGTGTTGCAGATAAGCATTTTCGGGCAACCGGTGCCGGTGCAGTAACACACCACATTCTTGAACGGGTCGAGGTCGATCATACCCCTCTGGATGTCATTGTTATCAACGAGCGGACAGGTCTGGCGGATGGCCGCCCTACTTTGACCCTCCTGCTCTGCCGCCACTCGCGTATGGTGCTAGGCTTTTCCATCGGGTTTGAGCCACCCTCTGAACTGTCGGTGATGAGGGCCTTACGTCACGCGATTCTGTCTAAAGCCTACGTCAAAGAGCATTACCAGGATATTTGCCATGAATGGCCTGCGTACGGGATTCCCCACACGCTGATTTGTGATAACGGCTTGGAGTTTCACTCCCATCAGCTGCGGCGCGTCTGCGCGGAGCTTAATATCGAGCTTCAGTTCTGCCCCAAACAGCAACCCCACTACAAAGGGGCCGTGGAACGCTTTCTGGGCACGTTAAACCGTGCGGTCTGCCACCGTATTCCCGGCACTACATTCTCCAACATCGCGCATCGTGGTGACTACAACTCCGCCGACATGGCGCGGATCACCTTGGCTGATCTGAAATCACTCATCCATGAGTGGGTTATCGATATCTACCACCAAGAGGTGCACAGAACCACGCATCGGATGCCTTCAGCCATGTGGACGGATGGACTCGGTATGGTGGAGCCAATGTTGCCTGAGAGCCTGATGCAGCTGAACTTGATCCTCACCAAGGAAACGACCCGCCGACTTTCCCACCAGGGCGTGCAGGTTCATCACCTGTTCTATAACTCGGCGGAACTTGGGCTTTTGCGCATACGCTCGAACGCCCGCTATGACGTGTCGGTGCGCTACGACCCGGAAGATATGGGCGCGGTATGGGTCTACGACGAGCTGCAGGGTGATTACATCCATGTGCCCTGTACCAACCCGGAGTACGCGGAAGGTCTGACGCTACGTCAACACGACCAGATCCTGAAGGACACCAAGCAGCGAGGATTGGATGAACAGGACGAGGAGGAGCTGCTGGAGAGCAAGGCCAGGTTCCAGCAGAAGATCGAGGATCTGAGCCGCAACAAGCTGATCCGCGAACGCAAGAAGGCTGCCAGGGACGCCATGCCTGTTCCGCCTTCCTGGAGCTCAAACCCGGCACTGGAACGTCCCAAGGAGCCGGATACGACCGCTGAGTCACTATTCGAGCCCCTGAACTTCAAGGTGGTGACGAGGGGGCAAGGTGATGACTGACAACCTAAACATCCATCAGAAAATTGCTGAGCTCCGCAAAGTCGTGATCTTCCATCCTCAATGCCAGGTGGCTTTCGACGCTATTCGGGATGCCTACCAGATGAGTGCCCAAGTTGGGCTCCCTCAGCATTTGCTGTGTGTTGGTCAGTCCGGTACCGGCAAGTCGACGCTGAAGTCACTGATATTTGATGAGTTTCCACCCGAACCACTGTCAGACCGAGAGTTACTGCCGGTGCTCTGTGTGGATACGCCGTCGCAACCAACCATACGCAATATGGCAGAGGCGATGCTGGTTCAGCTTGGGGAGCCCTGTTTTATGCGCGGTTCCGCCATCGACAAGACAAACCGGATTCTCAACCTGATCAAAGAGAAGCAGGTGCGGCTGATCATAGTGGATGAGCTTCAGCACTTCATCGACCGCGGCCGCCGCAGAGCGCCTTTGGAGGTCTCGGATTGGTTGAAGACGCTGATCGACCAGTCCCAGGTCTCGACGGTGCTAATGGGCCTTCCGCGCTGTGAACAGATCCTCCAGGTAAACGAGCAACTGAGACGGCGCTATGGTCGGCGCCTGGAGTTGAATCCATTCTCCATCGAATCGCCGCATGAACAGTCGATTTTTGCCGGTGTAATTACTCACTTCGATCAGAAGCTAGGTTTAAAAAGGCCGTTGCAGCTGGATGGCGACCTGCTGAGGCGTTTCCACTTCGCCACCAACGGCATTATCGATTATGTCGTTCGATTGATGACGGGTAGCTATGCCTGGGCTACTCAGCACTCCGTGCCGGCCATCGATCGCTCCGTACTTGGGAGGGCGTTTGTCGATTGGGTGTGGCACGAAGGTAAGGACGCGCTGAACCCCTTCAATGAGGGGTTTCGCTGGAAGCGGCTCGATAGCCCCGGAATGCCATTCAATCTGTTCGAGCCTGCATCTGCTGTACGGGCATCCAAGTCAGGAGGAGAGTCATGGAGTTGATCAAACCACCGCTGCATCCAGATCGCTTCCCGGACGAACTGCCTTATGGCTATTTGAAGCGTCTGGCGGAACTGAATCAGTACGAAAGCCCAGCCTGGTTATTCAGGAACCTGTCTTCACCAAGCGCACTTCAAACCTCCGCGCTCTCCGTTGCTGAGCTATCAGCCGCTGATTGGGCAGGTAATCAGCCAACAGCTAGTGCAGTGGGTGCGAACACCCAACACCTCAGATATTGTCCGCTTTGCATCGCGGAGAGAGGCTATTGGCGTAGCGCTTGGCAAAGCTGGGTGTCCTGCGCTTGCACCAAGCATCAAATCTGGCTGGTTGATCGGTGCCCAAGCTGTCATTCCCGGCTCCCATTGGCGTCAACGAACCTATCGCACTGTGCCTGTGGTGCTCGGTTAGCAGAAGCGCCTGTGGAGATCATCGATAGCCCCGTCGAGCAGATGCAGATATTCCTGGATGAAGGGGATGTGCCGGACGGAGTGTATTCGATCCTTCCCAAGGAACACGGTCTGGACTATTCGGCCCGGACCGCGCTGATCAGCTTGTTGTGTAACTGGTTAGACTATCCGAAGCTCACAGTGCATAACTTCAATCACGAGCTTAAGCAGTGCGGCACGGCGCGGATTCACTTGGTGAATGCTGCTGAACTGCTGTTTCAGCCTGAGGGGTTGGATACCTTTCTGTTCCGTTTGTCTCAGCGAGATAGTCCCGAGTATTACACGTCACTGATCCTGAAATTTGTTCTGCGGCTGAATATCGACTTTCCACAACCGTGCTTCGACACCCTGAAGCACCAGGCTCTCAGCTACTGGGTGCACCTGAGAAAAGCCTTAGACCAGGAACAGGGCCGGTCATCTGAAATCGCCGACCTATGGGAGTACGCCGAGTGGCAGGTGCTGCCGCATGACCCGAAGTAAGGGCCAGGAGGGTATGTGGGAGCCAGTCAGAAGTCACGACTGTGCGCTGGTATACCCTCCGATCCATCCCGTCTGTTCCTCGGACGAGTCACCGATAGGCTATTTGGTTCGTCTGGTAGAGCTGAATCGTTATGGTTCTGCCAAGTGGATGTGTGCGGACGGGCAGCTACCGAGGATCTCGGAGCTACATCGGTACCCAGACCTGCTCGCGGGCTCAGGCTGGACCGGTTGGCCTACAGAAACGTCATCGATCTCGACGGCGGTTTGTTTGGTCGATCAGAGCCACCGCCTGGGTCGCTTACGTTATTGCCCGGTTTGTATCAGGGAAACGCAACGATGGAAGGCTGCGTGGCATCTGAAAGCGTCAATGGTGTGTGCCGAACATGGAGGCTGGCTTAGAGACACCTGTCCGGCCTGTGACAGCCCAATGCCGTTCAAGGCTCGCAGTACCAAGCTGTGTAAGTGCGGTGCTGATCTATCTGAATCAGCCCTGTGCCTGGCACCCGAAGCTGTAAGACGGCAGCAAGGATGGTTGGAGCGAGGCTCTGTGTCAGGGTCTTTGATAGCCGAAGGGCACAACCTGGATCTCCAAATGCGATCAGAGCTCATTCTGTTGTTTGCTCGTTTTGTCGGTCGTGACGGTATGGGTAAAACCGGGATCGATACGCGGGTGCTTCAGATGGATACGGCTGCCAGCGTAATGACCCAAGTAGCCGAAGCGCTGTTTGGTGGGGCCGAGGGCTTTACCAGGTTCCTCGGTACGTCTTTTTCAGTGGGCGCTTCTGAGCAGGGAGAGCGGCGGCTGAGTCGATTCTATAAAGCGTTCTACAGGGCTTTTGATGATGGCTGCTTCGATCCCTACAAGCAACTGCTGGAACAGTACCTCAATCAACACTGGCCAAAGGCGTTGAGCCGCCGGAACTCACTCTTCAAGGACCGAACCATCCAGTCCCACCCATGGCTAGCGTTGCAAGCTGCTTGCCGGGAGTTCGCAGTTCCCAAATCCCACATGAGGCGTGCTATAACGGGCGATGACGTACGCAGTATGTCGGTACAGGGGGCAAAGCGAGAATCGGTACTGGTGTGGAAGCCTGACGTGGTGAGACTCAAGGAGCGGTTGGCAGACTCGCTGACAGCTAAGGATGCGGCCTACTGTCTCGGCGTCACCAAGAAGCAGTTTGGACAGCTACGCCAGAGTGGATATTTCACACACCAGAAGGCTCCGGGATCGGCATCCAGGGGCGTGTGGGCATTCTCAAAGGAGGAGTTGTTCAGGTTTCTGAAGTCGCTTGTTCACAGCAGCTCAGTACCTCCCGAGGCTATGACCATGAGCCAAGCTCTGAGACGGTTTCGGGCCGGGGTGAAGGAGCCGTTGGTGATCATCATCAAGGCGATCAGAGAGGGCTTGTTGAGGGCGTATGCGCCAAGTCAGGAAGCAACAATCCGGGGACTGGTGTTTGATAGCCAGCAGTTCGAGGATTGGTATCGGGAGCGATCTTACGATTCTGAGCTCTTTTCGATAACCGAAGCCGCGAAACGTATGGGGATTCATCAGGAGTTTGCTTACCAGCTCGCCAATACAGGTCTTCTTGAAACATACTCCAGCAACCATTCGTCGGGGCAGCTGGTCAGCCAGCACTCGATAGACAAGTTCCGCTCGGAGTATGTGTTGCTGCGTGATTTGGCCCGAGAAGCCGGTAGGAGTTCAGCCAGTGTGATGAACGACTTGGCTTCTCGGGGAATTCAGCCGGTTGATGCTGTTTGGGATCAGCAGTTGAGGCAAAAGGTATATTTAGCTGGCGATCTTGGGTGATGCTGCCTTTGTTTTGGATTCCTGGTCGGAGCCGGTGGCGGGCTCTTTACGCAGCCGCGCCGAAAGTAGCTTGTTGAGTAGATAGGGCCTAGCACGATTGGCGTCCGCTCTGCGAATTGCCTCTTTGAAGGAGTGAAAAGCAAAAATCCAGGAGATAACTACGAATATCCAGAAAAGCCTTTGGTCTGCAATGACCTCATTAATGTGACTGGTGCTATTGGGCTCGCCAAAAGAGTTGCAGATGATCTGGATGTTCGTGGGTTGCAGCTTTACTTGTTTGGATAACTCGGTTGGATCGAAGGTTGACTGACTGCATAGTTTTGGTGAGATCCTCCAATCGTTGCTTTTGTCACGAAAGGGGTTGTAACTGAAGCTGGATGCTGCTGTTTCGTTTATCCACATCCATTGCTCTTCGTCTTTGAATTTGAGGAGCGCAGAGCTTGCTGTTGCAAGCGGAATTAATGGAGAGCTCAGCAATACATATAAGAATGCGCCGATAAATGGCAAAGCTAGTTGCCAAGTATTGAGCTTTTTAATCTTCCGTTTCTCGAAGTCGAACCAACGTTGGATGCTTGTGAAAGTTCGGGAATCTAAGTCGTGTTTCTCTATCCAGAGTCTGAAGCGCTGAATATCTTTGACAGACTTGGCTCTCGTATTGAACAGCGCGTTGAAACGCTCAACGTCTTTCCGTTCGTTCCAGTATTCAGCGACATTGCTATCATGGAACTCTTTACCACCGATCACGATTGCATAGAGCCGATTGAGCAGTCCATATGATGTTCCCGCTCTCAACCGGAACCAGATAGCTGCTAGTACGATCAAAAGGAAAAATAATAGCCCGGGTAAGATGTCGGCGACCATTTCGAATGTTGCTGCGTCCATTGCAATTATCCTCTGTGTGAGTATTTGTTTCTAAGAGCTGTTAGCTTATCTAGCAGAGGCTGTTTGCGGAATCCCGTATACTCGAAAAAGCAAAAGAGGTTTGAAAGTGAGTTACCAGCGTCTAACAGAGCAAGAAATAGAAGATCTCCGAAATGAGATGAAGCAGGCAGGCCAATGGATGAAAGAGGAGCTCAAGCGCCGGAGGCAGAGTAAAGAATCAGATCTTCAGGAGCCGGGCTCTCCAACTGATCCGAAACCGCAGCGGGGGAAGTCATAACTTCCTTAGAGTTAGTCAGGTCTCAGGGTGTGTTGGTAACTGACTGAAACATAAAGTGTTTCATGAGTTATGAGATTTCATGGGCTTCATTGCAAAATCGATGAGATTTTTCGTGCGCACGAAGGCCGATAAGTCGCTGTTTTCATTGAGTGGTGATTCTCAGAGTGAGTGAGATCCGACATTGTCTGTCAGATCTCATCTAGCGTGATCTGACGTCTCATTTGTGTGATCCCCCGTCTCATTTGCGTGAGATGGGGGACGTTCATTGATAGGGCTGCTTTATCTGTTGTTAAAGATGGCAGCTTTTTCGACTAGATATTTTTGAGCCTTCCAATTTTTCATAATGATGAATCGAAGGTCGGTAGACTAGCCGATACGTCACGGAATGCAGATAGAGCTGCTTCTAAATGCTCAATTATTTCTTGCTGCAATACGTCTGGCGGTGGTATGTCGTCCAGGTTTTCATGACGATCATCCTTTAACCAGAAAATATCTAAACTGGCTTTATCGCGAGCAATCAGATCATCGTATTCGTAGAATTTGAAGCGTTCAGTTTCTTGTCTATTATGACGGTTTTCTGGATTGTAACAGGCTACGAAATCCTGCAAATCATCAAGTTTCAGAGGTCGAGTTTTAAGCGTGAAGTGTTTATTCGTACGCAAGTCGTAGAACCATATCCCCTTGTATGGACTCCCCCGGTTTTGCAACACCATTGCGTGTGACATGTTAGGTCTTACTGCTCGCTTGTATCCGGTCTCTTTAATGAGCCGTTTTTATCGACTCGGACCCTGATGGAGATCCGCCCGCCAGCTCCTCATTTCCCTATCGGTCTCGAAGACCCGCTGTGAACTCAGGTTTTGCTGACGTCGGTACAACCCGTTATGCCATCACGTCAATGTCGTTGCATTCACCTCGGTTAAAACTTTCAAACCCGTGCCGGCAGGTATTCAGAACCCTTTGCCAGCATCGCCCAGAGTATCCGTGCATGCTTCGCGGCCAAGGCAACCGCTGCTTTGTTAAAGCCCCTGCGCTCGCGAACTGCCTTGACCCACTCGCTCTTACGATCATCTTTATTCATCAAGTAGCGCATCACAGCGCGAGCTCCGTGGATCAGCAGCGTTCGCAGATAAACGTCTCCGCGCTTAGTGATCCGGCCATGACGCGCTCGACCACCGGTTGACCACTGCCGGGGCACAAGCCCAAGCCATGCTGCAAACTGCCGACCGTTTTTAAAGGTGGTGATATCACCAACCGAAGCAATGATCGCCGTTGCCGTAATAGGGCCTATGCCCTCAAGGGCCATCAGACGCTTGGCGTCTTCGTCTGCCTTGGCTAACGCCTCTATCTTTCTGTCGTACTCGTCGATCTTGCTATCCAACTCACAGAGGCGTTCATACTGGTTTGCGAATACTTCTCTCGCGACCTCAGGCAAGTCGTTCTCGGCATCCTCGAGAATACTAGGTAATTGGCTACGCACATGGCAGCGGCCTTGCGGTAAAACGATACCAAATTCGCTCAACAGCCCTCTGATCTGATTAACGAGCGATGTGCGCTCACCCACCATCAAGCTTCGAACCCGGTGCACCATCAGTACAGCTTGCTGTTCTTCGGTTTTTACCGGCACAAAGCGCATGTTAGGTCGACCGGCGGCTTCACAAATCGCTTCCGCATCATTGTGATCATTTTTATCGCTCTTTCGGTATGGCGCCACGAACTGAGGAGCCATCATCCGGACTTCATGGCCAAAGCTGCGGAGCTTTCGGGCCCAGTGGTGGGCACTACCGCAGCTTTCAATACCAACAATGCAAGGATTAAGCTGAGCAAAGAACTTCATTACCTGGCTGCGCTTGAGCGTCTTACGCAGAGCCGGCTGTTCCTGCTCATCAACCCCATAGACTTCGAAAACATTCTTGGCCAAGTCGAGACCAATACGCATAATTTCCATGATGGGCTCCTTCTTTACGATTGGTTGAGTCAACTACCAATCTGGCACATAAATGCCATAGGAGGGGGAGTCCATCCCATTTCCCTAGGGCACCAGAGTACCGGCCTGATTACTGGCGACGACTACGCAAAGGGCTCGAGATCCAGCAACGCGAAGCTCGGAATCACAAAGCAGCGGATCGGATCGCCGGTACTAAAAATCCGGTAACCGCCGGCTACCAGGGCAAAGGTAAATCGCCTGCCAAAGCAAAGCAGCAGCGCGTTCGATCGGTGAAGCCGGAAGACACCAAGCGTCTTGTCGATGCGGCAGTAGCCGATGGCTTTATGCACCTTGCGGCTGCGATTTACGTTGTTGCTGAAACCGGCGCTCGACCGGCGGAGCTGGCCGGTATAACAATGACTGATGATGGCGTGTTGACCATAACAGGCGTGAAAAAAATTGCGGGTAAGCATGGTCGTGGTGCTGACCGTGTTTTGCAGTACAAGGGCGATGTGGCCGTAATGCGTAAAGCGCTCGGTTTTTTGAAAGGTGCTGACGTTGCCAAATTACAGCAGGAACTCCGCACGCACAGCCGGCGTGTGTTCCCACGGCGGCGGTGGCACCCATCGCTTTACAGTTGGCGTCACCAAATGGGGTCAAACCTAAAAAGCAGCGGCTTTAGCCGCGAGGAAATCGCTTACGTCATGGGGCATCAGTCGGTCGAAAGCGTTGATAAATATGGTAATCGGCGATCGGCCAAGGGTCGTGTAACAGTAGTGCCGGATGAGTCGGCTGACCTGTCAAACGTGCGTGATCCGGCGGCGATTAAGCAAGCTGCGAAGCAAGCGGCTGTCGAGTTTGATCAGTATGTCGATCAGGTGCTTGCGCCCCAGTCAGCGCCTGGGTCGGAGCCGGAGCCGGAAGGCGGTGGCGGGTTTGAACCTGGTATGTGAGCGATAACAAGCAGCATTATTACTCGTCCTCGTCGTCCTTGTTATCAAACTCTTTACAGTGCTCGTTTTCGTAGCGCATGCACTCGTCAGTAAGTACAGTTTCATCGTAGATGACTGAGAAAAATCTGGTCCAAAAAGACCAAATCGTTGCCGAGTCTGCGACAGGTTGCCGCCGTGATCAAGGCTAACTGATCCAGAGCGATTCATTAATCATAGGCGGCATTCTCACGGGCCTGGCGACACCGACGGAGTCGGCCGCGCTGGCCGCATTGTTGATCGGCAAGTATGTCTATAAAGACCTGAAGTTTTCCCACCTGCCGGAGATTCTCAAGCGCACCGCTCTGAACCCGGGCCTGGTGATCATGCTGATCTCGGCAGCTGGTGTGTTTGGCTGGGTAATTGTGTACGAGCAGATTCCGCAGGCGGCGGGCGCATGGATTGCGCAGCAGACAACCGATCCATTCGTGTTCATGTTGATGGTCGTGGGTGTGCTGATTCTGGTTGGTATGGTCATCGATGGCATCGCGGCCCTGATTCTGGTGGTACCCATTCTGTTGCCGATTGCACAGCAACAGTCTGACATCAGCGCCTATCAGTTTGGTGTTGTGGTATGTCTGACGCTGGTCATGGGGCTGCTGACACCACCTGTGGGGGCAGGGTTGTTCATCGGGTCGTCAATGACCGGCGTCCCGCCGATGAAAATCTTCCGCTCACTGCTGCCGTTCCTGCTGGCAACACTGGTCACCCTGGTACTGCTCAGTGCCTTTCCTCAGTTGTCGCTGATGCTGCTGTAGTCCCTGTCCGGTAACGATTGAGCCCGATCCTCGGATTATGTTCTGTGGATCGGGTCAAGCGGACTTTTCAGCCAATATTCACAAGCAGCGTTCATACTGCAATCTCGGTTACAATGCGCACTGAACAAGGATGCTGGAATGGATGGCCCTATGCTCCCCAATGAAAAATCACTGCTTAATATTCGTCGCTCCCCGTTGGCTCTGATGCGGGGGATGCTGGATCT
>CEGE01001268.1_pt1 | contig 13773 bp, 15 predicted proteins | sample 306311 | NCBI WGS metagenome assembly CEGE01 (sample SAMEA2755654, study PRJEB7226) | microbial mat metagenome | biome: microbial mat; feature: hypersaline; material: grass silage | place: USA | collected 2014-02-19 | depth 0 m | reverse complement strand
GCATTGTGCGCTTCATCCATAATAATGATGTTACCATTGGAAACGGCATTCAGGAACAGCTGTTTGGCCGGCTTCTTGGGCTGGTTGAACTGCGAGTAGGTGGCACAGATAAAGTTGTAACTGGCCGGCACCTTCTGACTGTTAATGATACGCTCCTGAGCAGGCTTTTCCGGCGCTGAATAGACCACTTCACCGTTTTTGTCCATGATGTTGGTCTTACCCTCTTTGCCATTGACAATGAATGGTACAAGAGCAGAACTGCCAATATCGGAGAGATCACGATACAAGTCGGTAAAAAGGTTGGGCTTTTCAGATAAGAAAACAGGTTGCATACCCTGTTTCACGCCATAGCGGATAAGAGCGGCTGCGGTTCTGCCTTTTCCAATACCGGTCTGGTCGCCCACGATGATACCCTGACTGCGCTTTTCGATGTTATAGATGGCCAAAGCCACGGCATCAATCTGTTCACAACTCAGGGCTTTGACCATTTCGTCATTGTTGTAATCCAGTCTCTCGGAGACAAAATCAAAAAGGGGCTGTCCGATACTCTTTTTGATTTTCCTGATGGCAATGTGCATTTCATTTCCCATGCTGTCGGGCACGGTGGTATCCAGAATAAAACCTTTTTCGGCTGCCGGAATGTAAGCCATGCCCAATCCTTTAGACCCGAGCATCCCTTGTAAATACTCATGCTCATTTTGAGCCAGTTTTTTGGTACGGACAAAACACTTATTATCCTTGGTGGTAAAGCCCAATTCAATCAGACGAGAAGAGATATGTAGGGATGGTTTCTGACTGAATTTTATGGTAATGCTGTTTTTCTGGAATTTAATGTCTGACTTCATAGCTATTCGGTTTCGGTGTGTTGAATCTGTTTTTGCTTTATCAAAATGGCTTTGGCCCGGAGTTTTAATTGGCCCTTATTGTTAGTAATGCCTAACCCCACCCGTTCCCAAAGCTCTTCATGAGAATTGACCATGGTTGAGTGAAGCTTGTTTTTAAGGGGTGCTGCTCCTTCGGGTTTCTCTTTAGCTCCGTTAATCAGGATTAGTCGGGTGTTGAAAGATGTGCCCTGCCGGGAATAGAGCTTTTTACCGTTGATGGGAATGATGTCTTCTACCTCATAGAAATGATAGAGATAGTTCAGGAAAATGCGGTTGTGACCAGCGGTTACCCGTCCCTGCTCATCCCAAGTGGTATGACCACCAATGATGATGGCCGCCTTCCCATCGTCCTTCAGACACCGCAGAGCGGCCAGACACATGGCGTGTTCCAACCGTTTGATGCGAAAATTTTCAAACAGGATGGGCTCCGACAAAGACCCAAAAGGGGGGTTGGTGACCACCCCGTCAAACTTGCCCTTAAAGGCAATGGGCGGATTCAAAGCATCCCAGCTGCTTACCTTAGCAAATGGCTGTTCTTTGAGGTTGCTCAATCGCACATCGTCCAGCTCGTTCACATAGGTTTGTTGGTACGGCAGGGCAATGGTCAAAAGTCCATTGCCCGCCGATGGCTCCAGATAGAGTGCTTCCCGTCTGTTTGACCTCCCCACATAGCTTGAAGCCAGGAACGAAATGGGTGCCGGCGTGGAATACTGTTGCATCAAAACGCTCATGCTGGTGCGCATGGAAAGGTTGACCTGGGACTGGTAAAGGGCCACAATATTCAGATACTTTTCATAGGCAGATAGAGAGCTGCTTTGGGCAATCTCACGGGCATTCAGTACAATGGCCAGCTCGGTGAATTCCTTGACCAAATTCTTATTGGTGATGCCATAGCCTTTGGCAAGACTTTCAATGGTGGTCTTGGAATGCCGGATGCCTTGCTTTAGCTCCCCCCGTATCTTCGATATGTAGCCGCTTTTATCCATTCAAAAGTTACTGTAGAGTAATGGTTCGGTCAGTCGCATTTTTAAAGGACAGCTTCAGGTTATTACCTGCGATGTCAACCGAGAGACTTTCAACTTCTGCATCGACAAAATTCTTCATGAAATTGATTTGAAAATTCAGTATCTCAGTGAGCTTCGTTTCCCAATCCTCGCCTGCAAAAAGTCCTGTTTCAGCATATATATGGATGAACTTTTTTAAGAATTCAGGGATGTTCTGAAGATTAAGGTTCCAGTCAGCTCCAACGGTGGCATTGCGCTCGATACTTACCAGCTTCTCCCGGTCTTCAGGTGGATAACTGTTCTTTAAAGTGTTTGCCTCAATAGCGGCTGCTTGCTCAGGCGTAATTGTAACTGGTTTGTTTTGAACATTGGTATTCCAATCAGCTCCGACTGTTGCACCTTCTTCAATCCCTGCCAGCTTCTGTTCATCCAATTCCGGGTAGCTTCTTTTGGCAGTATTGGTTTCGATGGCCATGGCCTGTTCCAAAGAGATAGTAACAGGCTTATTTAGGAGATTGGTATTCCAGTCTGCACCAACGGTGGCGTTAGCCTCTATTCCGGCAAGTTTCTGCTCATCAACTTCGGGGTAATTTCGTTTGGCTGTGTTGGCTTCAATAGCGGCTGTTTGCTCAGGCGTAATCGTAACCGGCTTATTCTGAACATTGGTATTCCAATCGGCTCCGACGGTAGCACCCTCTTCAATCCCTGCCAGTTTTTCTTCATCCACCTGCGGATAGGTACGTTTTTGGCTGTTGGTTTCTATGGCCTCGGCTTGTTCCGGGGAAATGGTAACTGGTTTGTTCTGAACATTGGTATTCCAATCAGCTCCTACAGTAGCATTGGCTTCTATTCCGGCTAATTTTTGCTCATCTCCTTCCGGATAATTCCTTTTGGCGGTATTGGCTTCAATGGCGGCTGCCTGTTCCAAAGTGATGGTGACCGGTTTGTTCTGAACATTGGTATTCCAGTCAGCACCAACCGTTGCGTTGGCCTCTATACCGGCCAGCTTCTGTTCATCTAATTCCGGGTAATTTCTTTTAGCGGTATTGGCTTCAATGGCGGCTGCTTGTTCCTGGGTAATAGTGACAGGTTTGTTCTGAACATTGGTATTCCAGTCAGCTCCAACGGTGGCACCCTCTTCAATTCCGGCCAGCTTCTGCTCATCGGCTTCCGGGTAATTTCGTTTAGCTGTATTGGCTTCAATTGCTGCGGCCTGTTCGGGAGATATTGTTACCGGTTTGTTCTGAACATTGGTATCCCAGTCAGCCCCTACGGTGGCACCGTCCTCAATGCCGGCCAGCTTTTGCTCATCCAATTCGGGATAGCTACGCTTTTGGTTGTTGGCCTGAATATCGGCAGCCTGTTGAGAGCTAATCGTTACCGGTTTGTTCTGCACATTGCTGTTCCAGTCAGCTCCCACAGTTGCATTGACCTCTATGCCGGCCAGTTTTTGTTCGTCGGTTTCCGGGTAGCTTCGTTTAGTGGTGTTGGCTTCAATGGCTGCGGCCTGTTCCTGTGAGATGGTCACAGGTTTGTTCTGTACGTTTGTATTCCAATCAGCGCCTACGGTTGCACCCTCTTCAATACCGGCCAGCTTCTCTGCATCGGCTTGAGGATAGCTGTTTTTGGCTTTGGAGGCTTCGATGGCTGTGGCCTGCTCCGGGGTGATAGTGGTTGGTTTGTTCTCAAGCTCATTGTAATTGCAGGTCAGATTCAGGTCGTTTTCCAACTGGGAGAACTTGGTAGGTACGGCAATGTCAATGTTGCCATCGGGGTTGGTCACAAAACCGCCATGTACCTCAATGCCGCCATTGGGCATATAGACCGGACTTTTCTCGGCAATAAGCAGGTCTTCCACATTTCCGGCGATAATCATCCCGCCACTGAGTGATTTCACAATGGTCTTGGGGCGAAAATCAGGAGCGGATTTACTGCGGGCAATATTAATGAATGAGCCTACGGAAGCCTTATCCATAATTGAATCCTGAATATCCCGGTTCATCTTAAAATAGGTATCAGAGAATACCACTTTGTTATACCCTCGGTCAATGGCACAACATTGGCTCACCTTGGCATCGAAACAACAATCGTCAATGTTGATGGTACTGTTCAAGAAGGTGATGGCCCCGCTATCGGCATCAAAATACTCAAAGCGTATGTCGGCAAAATTGACGGCACTGTTGTAAACCTCGATGGCTTTATCGCTTTGGAAAACGACGGGTTTTACGTAAGTGCCCACCGTACCATCCACTTTGTTGGTGAGCGATTTGATGTTGATCTGAAAGGCAAAGTCACGCAATACCAACCATGTTCCCAAATCATTGATGTACGTGCCGTTTTCAAACAGGATGTCGATGCTGGCTTTCTCGTTGGTGTGGTATTTCAATGCTTTGGGCAGGGTGTCGAACAAACGCTGGAGCTTGGAAAAAGGTGTACCCTTGGGAATGATGATGGCCTTTTCATCAAGGCTGTATTTAAAGCCGGTTACCTTTTGGTCTTTGGCCATATCGAAGACGCCCTGAAAGACTTTGTACTCGCCATGTTCCATCCCCAGATAAGCATAGTTTCCATCGCTGGCCCATTCGCCTTTTTTAAGAAGTGGTGGCGTATCGCCCCTGAACATTTTTATCGTTGCCATATTTGAAATTTTCTATTGTTTGTGGTTGAAATAAATCGGGTTATATCATTGCGTAAGCCTTGTCAAAAAGCTCATTGGTGATGTAATTGCCGCCGTTTTCCACCCGGCTTATGGAGTGAACCAACAGGCGAAGGGTATTCTTAGTGGGTAGCAGCTTGGTTGTTTGAGATACTTTTAAATCCTTGCATACAGTCTGAATGTAAGCGTCCGTGTTGTTTTCAAACCGGGGGGCATACTCGGTCATCAGAGCCGGTACCGTGTTTTTACCCTTTCCAATGTCATGTTTGAGGTCTTTTATCATTGCCCGGATGCCATACTCCGGAGCGATGAACATCTCAAAGCGCCGGTCTTTGTTTTGCTCTTTGGGCAGTTTGCCTGTCCATTTGATGTTGGTGTAAATCAGATTGCCCGGATTGTTATTGCGAATACCCCTTGGTGCAGTGGAGAGGTATTGATTGCCACCCTTCCAGTTGCGAAAATTGGCCGGTAACTGATTGTTGTTGGTGGTAAAAATGTTGGCCGGACTGGTGTCGGAACCACGTGGGGGCAACAGGCCACGCTTTTGCCGGTTTCGTCTTCGAATCAGCAAAACAGTGGTTACTATTGCCCCGGTGGTCAACACCCCTCCCGAAATGAAAAATATCTTCTTGTGTTTCTTATCCATGGTTACATTGGTTTTTAGATAGGAATTCCCCACTGGTCGAACTTGGCTTTGATTTTGGCAATCTCCCGGTCGCTTAACTCAAAGCGCAGCCAGCCCAGCAGGTTGTAGTTCTGACCAATGAGTGCCGTGCGGGTTCCCCAGAGGTATTGCTTCATGCCAAAGGCTTTTATCACCAGCAGCATGTCGTCTTTGGTGGAGATCTTTCTAATGATATTGTAGATGGTCTTTTCATCGGTGCCAAAATCCAGCATTGCCCCGTAAAGGGTATTGGCAAACAGGGCTGCATCGGATGGCGAGATGGTCAGGTTCTCTTTTTGGATAACCGTATCTTTAAGTGACGGTGCTACCCGGGTCGATGTGCCATCGGGATTTCTTTTGAACATTCGCTTGATGAGATAAATGCCCGTTCCGATGGCCAGCACCGGAACGCCGATTTTGATGCCTATTCCAATCATGGCCGCTTTATTTACCAATCCTGTCATTAGATGAATTTTAAAGCGGTTTTCACGATTTGTGGATTCTTGGCTACTTTCTCCAAAAGACGAATGATGTCACGCTGTTCCACCTTGTTGACCGCATTTTGAATGAGGTTGCCCACTTTCTGAACCGTCTCGGGGGATTCGGCTTCAATAGTTATGCTGACTTTAAATTTTTTCATATCAGTTGCTTTTAATTGTCCGCTTCAGTGTTTTCCAGTTCCACCGCTTCAGGTTGTTCCGTGGTGGTTCCCTTTATGGATTGGCTCAAAAAGGCCAGTGTTTGGTTGATGAGTTCAGCCTTATCAAGGCATAACCCAACGATGTTGGCGATCTTGGCCACTTCTGGTAAGTCCCATGTGGTAAGTGCATCGGAGAGATTCTTAATGATTTCGGCCTTCTTCTTATCCTCGGGCGATTGCGGTGCGCCGATTTCGCTTATCTCCACATTGGTTTGTGGCAATGAAGCATCATCCATGGGCTCATCCACAATGCCCAAAGCACCTTTGAGCTCCTGTGGAGACAGACCAAGTAATTCGGCGGTTTTGGGACTGTTGCTTAATAATCTTCCGCCAAGGGTGGCTACTGCACCGATGGCCACCCGTTTCATCAGCTCATTGGGAGCGTATCCGGCCAGCCGGTTTTCCAGGTCGGTCTTTTCGGTTTTGAGCTCTTTGTTTTCATTGAGGAACCGCTCTTTCTCCACCCGCAGCTCAGCATTTTCGCTTCGAAGTTGCTCGTAGCGTTCCTGAAGTAAGTTGAACCGGCTCTCAAACTTGAAGTCATCCAGCTGTTTTTGGTAGTTGATCCGATCCAGCTCTTTGTTGTTGCCCGAGATGGTATTGAATAGCCCAAACAGGCCTTCAATGCCTTGAAGTCCTTCGCTGTTACCGGTGAACATACCCAGCAGACTGTTCAAATCGCCCAGCCCGTTTTGAGGTTTGGGAATCTGGTTGATTTCTGCTTTGATAAGGCTCTGGATTTCTTCTTTTTCCAAAGTTGGTTTGGGAGGGTTTAAAAGACCACTCACATTGACCGTGTAGGTATTAAGCTTTCGTGCATTGGGACTTTTGCCGCCATACACGTCCACCCGGAGCATCCCATGGGCTTGTTTGGCTTTTTCCACCCCGTTTTCTATGTCCTGATTGAACTTGCTACTGCCCGATGTCCGGGAAGTAAGGGCGGTTTCTTCAATGCCGGTTAAAAGGACGATCTCATAAGCGTAAGGGTACTTTTGTTCGGCCTCCGAACGCTTTAAAAAGTTGTATATGCTGCTTATTTGTTCTCTGTAATCTAACATGGCGCTGTGGTTTAAATCCTGTGGGGGATGATTTTTACAAATTCCAACCGATAGGGTTGAAAACTATCGGCTTTGGTTATCAGGTCGATGTAGTCGGTAAAGACCTGATAGCGGTATTCGTCCATAAACTCGTATTCTTCCGGTGTAGCGGTAAACACGTTATCGCTGCTGACCATTTCCAGCTCTGTAATGGTTGTGGGAAGTCTCTGTGTATTGAGAATCCACATGTCGTTTTTCAGGTCAATGGTCTGGCCGGCTTTGGTCACATGAACCACCACCGGTTTTAACTGGTAGCTGTCAATGGTTCTAAGACCGGCTATGCGGTCTTTGGCGATGGTATGTAATAGCTCACTTGTGTTCATATTCGATATAGATTCTAATGGTCAGCAAGCTGCCATCGCTGTTTTTATTGCTTTTGAAAACCGTATGGATATTGGAGTTGACCTCCAGTGGTTCATGGAAGGGAATGATCTCTTTTTGCAGGTTGCGCACCTTACGGTTAGCCGTCAGTACATAATCCCGAAGCAAAAAGCTGTTGCCATTTATCATCAGACTGATATTGCCACATTCGTAAGGCTGGGGACGTTTGTAGGCCTGTTTGGCGTAAAAGAAAACCTCTTCCCTTTTCAGGTAGGTAAACTTCAAAACCTCTTGGGCAATAAAATCCGCAAAATCAACATTGGTCATGGTTTTGCCCGATTCATAAAGTCCGACTTCGTGGTAGAGGTAGTTGGCAAGTCCATCGAATAAAAGCTGCCTCAGATTATCAGTCAATAACTGTTGACGCTCTTCATCCAGACAGGTAAACCGGATGTTTTCACTCAAAGTGCTGATAATTTCCGGCAGCATGGAAGCCTCAAAATAGGCCCGGCTTTCTGCCTCGGTGGAGCGGGTACGCAGGTAGGAATAGAACATTCCGGTGATGCGTTCCTGTTGGAGCAGATTGGTAATTAAAGACTGCGGGAACCCTAACCCTTCGGTGATGTCGCTTAGCGCTCCGGTTTGTTTGACAATGGCATTAACGGCTACCCCGGTAATCAGCTTGCAGGATGCCGGGAGCAAATCCTGCACATTCAAATGCCCGTTGTGCTCAGACTGGTGGGTAATAACAAAGTATCGTTTCATTTCAGAGGAGGGATTGAAAGTTTACTTTTTAGTCACTTCGGCCAGCAGATAAGCCCTTACATGGTAGCTGTCGGCCACGGCCAAGTTGGCACTGTCGTCCTTGTAGATGATCCTTACCGGGGAGTTTTTGGCTTTTTCATCCACAGGGAAGGCCACATCTTCAATGGAGAGGCTATCGTTGTGGTGGAGCAAAGCCACTTCGGTATCATCGGGAATGATTTCGGTATCATCAATCCACACTCTTAGTGTTGCTCCTTGCAGTGCGTCGGGATTGGAAAGGCGCAGGAATATGCCCTTAATGCGGTCGTGCTCAGTTTTGGTGTTGCCATTAAACTCATAAGTCTGGCCTTTTTTCACCTCGAACTTGATGACCTGAAGTTTCTTGATGGGATTGGAAGGATTGATTGCTTTTGTTTCCATTTCAAAGGTGTTTTTAAAAAAAGGGACGGCTCATTTACCGCCCCTTAATAATTGATGGTTTGCATCCTCTTGCGGTCATCACAGAGTCAATGGTTAGTATGGTTTTACTCTTGTCTTTGACGACAAAGCAGATGGCTTTTACGCTTTCTCGGTCATGGTTCCAAGCAGGGTAACCTTTACCGCGGGGTTGAAAACCTTATCTCCGGCCACGGCCTTGGGCATATTCAGCTTGGGGGTAATGTCCATGGATGGTTTCAACCACTTGGGGTTAGCCAGCTTATAGAGGAACTTGCGCTTGGTGGTATCGCTGTCATCGAATACCGCACACGAGATTTCAGGAACAATCACTTTGGTGCCCAAAGTCATTTCAAAGGTTCCGTTGGTCATCTGCGGAGGAAAAGCGAACTGGCCGAATGCGAAATCTGCCGGGTCATTGTCATCCTCGGATGCGCCATGGGCATACTCCAGCACGATGTCGGTCAAAAGGAAATACTTTCCGCTGTCCAGCTGGGCCCGGTTCAGGTTGGTGCGGCCTGTTTTCTTATCGTCTGATGCTTCCATCAGGTCGATGTCCGAGCGGTCTTTGATATTCTCGATGGTATAGATTGCCGCATCCACGGTCTGCATACGGGCATCTTTCAATGCCTTCTGAATTTCAGGTGGCAACTGCTGACGGCGCAGTTCGAACTGACCTTTAGAAGTCAGATCACGGGTCAAACCCGTTTTCACTGCGGTACTTTTGGCTCCGGCATTGTAGGAGCGGCGAACGGCACTCTTGCGACCTGCACTGCGCTTTACCCTGCGAACTCTACGTTTTTGCTTGCGCCTGGCACGTCCCAGGTCTCCAATGCCTTCAACGGCATCGTCCTGATCTTCATCTCTTTCTAAAGCATCCTCTTCCTGATTGAGAAGTGCTACTTCCAAACCTTCAATATCATCCATTGAAGGGTACAAATCATTTTGCTCATTAATGTCTGCCATGATTGTCTCTCTTTTGTTGTTAATAAATTGATTTACTGTTTTGAATTTCTGAACGGGAACCGATTAGGATTCCATCATATCGCCGGAAAAAATGTCGAAGTCCATGCTGTCGGGATTGATTTTAGCCGGAGAACCAGCTACTTCATCCTCGTATTCCATTGAACCAACGGGCTCATCGGACATGGCATAATCATTGGCGACATTACCCACAGGCTCGTCCGACATGGAAAAATCTGCTGCACCTGAAACGGAGCGTTGAATTTCTCTTTCGATGTCAATATCAGCTGCCGGAAGTGATTGGGTCACGGGATTGAGTGCCAACATCTGGTTGTCCTCTTCTTCCCCCATTAAACCTTCCAGTCCCTGAAGGATGGTTTTGCCGGTGGCTTTTTTGATGACGGCTTCAACGCCTGCTCCGGCTGCACCCACCAAACCAATGCGGATGTACTCGTTTTTGGTAAATTGCGTGCCTACCAGTCCACCCATGGTGACGGCTGCTGGGATGATGTAATCTTTCATGTCGGTTCCCATCAGTCCTGTGACGGTCTGACTTTTGGATAACTTTTTCAAAGCGAACTTACCAACGGCAAACCCTGCCACAGCAGCAATGGGTTTGCCTATGTTATTGGTGGCTTTCATAAAGTCAATCTTGCTTGCCCGTGGCCTTGTGGCCGGGGTTCTGGAAGTCTTTTTTCTTACTGCCATTTGATTAAAATTTAAGTTCTGGTATTAACTGAGTTCGATTTTCCCGAGGGATTTCTTTTCGGAAAGTGGCTTTCGCTTGGTAGGGGTTTTGGGCTTGCTGTTAGATGGTCGCAGCATCAGGTAGGTGCCTGTGCCGATGAGTGCGGCCAGCCCTATACCAATGCCTATTTTGGCCCCTTTGGAGATGCTCTTGGTCGGAATCACTGACGTGTGCGCAGGGGTTAGGGATTGTGCTTGGTATTGCGCTCCGGGTTGCAATTGGGTTTGTATTTGGAATGGGGCTCGGGATTGTGTCATATTCTGCCCGTAGTCCACCATGTCTTGGGAATTGGCGGTTTGTTGTTTGCGAGGGGCTATTTTCTCTTTGGCCTTTTTAAAGATGTTGGTTACCGGTTTGAGCCAGTTTTTGATTTTGGCCAGCACCCCAGATGCTGCACCTACTGAGGCTGCGGTGGCCACAGCTCCTAAAGTGCCCAGTTCGCCAAGTTCGCCTATGGCTTCGAGTCCTTCCAATCCGGCAATGATGCCTTCAGCCCCTTTCAAGGAAAAATCGGGACTTTTCTGTTTGGCTCCTTTTAAAATGGCGGAGCGTAGGTTCTTTTCTCTACCCTGTAAACCGTTAAAGAGCTTCCTTACCTTGGCATAGCGTTTCTTTAAATCGGTCAGTTTCTTAGGGTCGATGTTGTGTTTGGCGGCCAGATGATCTGGCAGGAAAGCATATTGCAGTTTCTTGGCAATGCCGAACATATTCAATCGCAAACCTGCCAAAAGACCGTTGCGTATGGCAATGGACAAGGGATTAAACCGAACTACTGCTTTTACGGCTTTCTTGGCAATCTTTCCGGCTTTCTTGACGCCTTTTTTAATGCCTTTGCCGATCTTTTTGCCAATGCGTTTGAGGGATTTGAAAAACCCGCCCAGACCTCTTTGGCCTTCCAGTCCGTCAATCTCTGCATCCAAATCATCCAATTCCGCCAATCCCTGCATAGCTTCCGCATCATATTGAATTAAGCCGCTTTTGACCAGTTTGTCTTCAATGGTGGAGAGTTTGTCCAGTACCTTTTCTCGCTGGGGTGTGTGCCAGAACTTAATGGCCTGATTGAGCATACTGATGAACTGGTCAGGGTTCTGGATGTGGGCCATCTTGTTTTTGTTCTCCTTGTTTTTCAAAAGGAAATCCCGGGTGCGTTTGAGATAGTTTAGGGTTGCATCTTCTGCGCTTCCCAAACCATTGATGGTATCTTCAAAGTCCAGTCCGGAGATTATGGCCATCATTTCGCTATGGTCTGCATCGGGGGTGCGTCCGCCATCCATATCCAATCCGGATAATGCATAAATGGGTAACCCCAAGCCAAGTGTGCCTGTCAGACCGTCAATACCTCTGACACCGCCCACCATTTCAAGCGGCGACATATTAAAATTGGATTGCTCGAAGCTGTATGGTTTCTGGTAGTCGAATTTGGAGAGAACCGGGTCGATGATGATTTCGTCTTCGCTGTCACCTTTGGCCGGGACAAACACATAGATGTGCTGGAAGTAGCTTTTACCATCGTATTTGGTAATACGGAACCGAAAAGGTATGCCCAGACATTTAAGGATTGAGCCACAAAAGATGCTGTAATCGTCACAATCTATGCCGGCATTGCTGTTGCCTTGTTGTTTGAACCTGATCTGCCCGTCCTGCCAACTTCGGGCCGGCGTGCGGAGCTGCTCGGTACCATCCTCGTCCTTTTGGTATTGCAAATAGGTATAAGCAAAGTTGAAGATGTTGCGGCAGGTGCTTTTCACTGAATCGGCCTGTAAATGCTTAGCCAGTTCCTCCACTTCCCGATAGTGGTCGGCCACGATATTGATGCAGTTTTCAACGGTTTCCAGCACGTTGCCGTTTTTGATAAACTTATCCGTCCCGGCGGCCTTTTTTATCAGGTGGTTGAATTGTCGTCCGTCTTTGGTATTGCGTGGGCCGGAGACAATACCTAGTTGTCCCGATGCTAATCCGTTCATATTATCAGTCGTTAAGTTTTGTGTGGTGGTGATGGTTTCCCCGTTAATGTTAAGGGTAAGCGTGAAGCTCAAATCGGCTTTGAACTGCTCGGCGTTTTGAAGTATGGCCATGGAGAGACCTTTGCCCAAAAGATTCAGGAAAGGCACCTGAAAGGTGATCTCTTCGTCCCGGTTTTTGCCGGCTTCAACGGTCAATGCTTTAATGCTCGGAGTGGAATAAGCGATGGCCGAGCCTTTGTATTTGGCTATCACCTGATTTATTGCAAGTGTGATGGGAGCGTTTGTGGGGTTGTAACAACGCAGTTTGACGGCAAAGCGGACTTCCTGCAACGTCAGCTTATGAATGCGGAAACCCAGGAGGGCGAAATTCATTTTAGCCCCGGCCAATAGTTTTTTGCCTTTGGTAAACAGGAGAAAACCGCCTCCGATGGCTGCGGCGACGGCCAATGTGCCTACTATCTTTTTTGTGTTTGCTTCCATAGTGAAAACAAACTTAGGGTTAGGGTAAGTCTATGGGGTGGCTGTTATTGACTGTTTTTGTCCGTTGGTGGTTGAAGTATTTTATTTTTAACCGTTGGTGGTTATTTTATTTCAAGTTCATTGAGAAAATCAACCAGTTTGGAAAACAGACCTTTCTCTATCGGGGATTGGCTTTTTTTGATTTTCGCTTGCAGATATTGCTGCGGCACTTGTTTCTGGATAAGGACTTTGGCCAGTTTGCCCAGCTCGGCCATTATATCGGATTGCTGATGGCTATCTTGTCCGGTGGGGGTTGCCTGTTTGCGTTGCAACTCCAGTAGCAGGGTTTTGTATTCTTCCTGCATTTGCTGGAACCGGAAGGCAGAACCGCCTTTGTCCGGATGCAATTCTTTGGCGAGCGTCCGGTATCGTTGCTTGGCCTGTTCCAAGTCGGTGGTGTTTTGAAAATAGTTCATCTTTCTTTTATAGTTGGTTATAATCTTCGGGTGTAATGCTAAAGTGTTCCAGTATTAGCCGTACCTGCACAAAATTGAAGGTATGCTTATTCATAGGCCCGGCCTGCCTCACTTTTTCTTTGAGCTCTGAACAGAGGTCGATTTCCTTGCGCAATAACTGCAAGGCACTTCTAATGGAGGTACTGTCCGGGTACAGCTTTTTAACCAGCTCCTGCTTTAAAACGGTTCTACGAAAGGTCATATTTAGAGGGATTAAGTGGTGAATACAATGCAAAAAGCCCTGAAAAGGCTTGAAATTGCAGGCTTAGCGAGTGCTTTTCGACTGCTTTTTCGTCCTTTTCAGGGCTTTCGAGGATATTTGAAAGGCTTTTGGCTACTTCGGGAGTATAATGCGAATACTTTTGAGGGCATACCCAATTTTGAAGGGTATATCTTGTCTGGATATGCAAGCTTTTCGGAAAAATTAAAATGTTTTGAGGTACTTTGTCGGAAATGGCAGAAAAAACCGAGGATGTTCGGTTACATTGCGGGGTACAAACAGCAATAAGCCCATTGCTTAGGCTTATTTGCAAATAGAATTTAAGTATATCGGGCATAATTGTTTAATTATACCCTTGATGGATAGCGGAGCTAAGAT
>CEGE01003990.1_pt1 | contig 13857 bp, 9 predicted proteins | sample 306311 | NCBI WGS metagenome assembly CEGE01 (sample SAMEA2755654, study PRJEB7226) | microbial mat metagenome | biome: microbial mat; feature: hypersaline; material: grass silage | place: USA | collected 2014-02-19 | depth 0 m | reverse complement strand
TGCAATGGCTGATGCCATTTACGGATTGCTCAATTATCCGGGCATGTGGAACATGTTCATGAAATACGGTAAAAAAGAAGTGGACAGTTTACAGTGGAGAAATTCTGCTAGAAATGTTCGCGATGTGTATTACGATGCTTTGAAAATAGACTAAAAAGATAAACAATATGAAAGCCATTTGTTTTTACTTCCAGGTACATCAACCATTTCGGTACCGTCGTTACCGGTTTTTCGATATTGGTAACGATCATTATTATTACGACGATTATGCGAATGAAACCATTTTAAGAAAAGTGGCTGATCATTGTTATTTGCCGGTTAATAAGCTGATGCTTGAGTTGATCAACAAATACAAAGGGAAATTTAAAGTTGCTTTTTCGATCACTGGTGTCGCCTTGGAGCAGTTTGAAATGTATGCCCCTGAGGTGCTGGAGTCTTTCCAGGAACTGGCTAAAACCGGTCAGGTGGAATTCCTGGCAGAAACTTATTCGCATTCATTGGTTGCTCTGAAAAGTAAGTCGCTTTTTCAGGAGCAAGTAACCAAACACTGCGATGCCATTCAACACTACTTTGGTCAGCGGCCTACTGTCTTTCGGAATACCGAGATGGTTTATTCCGATGATATCGGTGTTGCCGCAGCAGAAATGGGCTTTCAGGCTGTGTTGACAGAAGGTGCGAAGCATATTCTGGGGTGGAAATCACCGAACTTTTTGTATTGCAATGCCGTTAATCCGCGTCTGAAAGTGTTAATGCGCAATTACAAGCTGAGTGATGACATGGCTTTCCGATTCTCAAACCAGGCTTGGAACGAATACCCTTTAACACCTGAGAAACTTGTGGGCTGGATGAATGGTGACTCGAATGAAGAGATTTTCAACCTGTTCATGGATTACGAAACATTTGGCGAACACCAGTCGGAGAAAACCGGGATTTTCCGGTTTTTGGAGGAATTGCCCGATGCCGTGTTTAAGCAGAAGGACTTTGTATTTGCAACGCCTTCTGAAATTATTGAAGAATTTCAACCGGTTTCTGCTGTCAGCGTGCCGCATGCTATTTCCTGGGCAGACGAGGAACGGGATCTGACGGCCTGGCTTGGAAATGAGATGCAGCAGGAAGCTTTTGACAAACTTTATGCTCAGCTTCCAAAAATGAATCGATGTACCGATTCCAGGCTTTTGAAGGATTGGAATTATTTGCAGTGCAGCGATCATTTTTACTATATGTGTACCAAGTTTTTTTCTGACGGGGATGTACATGCTTATTTTAATCCTTACGAGACGCCCTACGAAGCTTTTATAAATTATATGAATGTGCTGAGCGATTTTGCCATTCGTCTCAATGCGGCCGTTCCCTTCAGCTCTGAGGAAAAGGAGCTTGCCAATCTGTCGGGAATCCTTGAAGAGCGCGACCAGAAAATTAAGAAACTGGAAGAGGAACTTCAAAAGTTGAGGAGTAGAAAGCGAACAAACACTTCCGGAAAAACTTCCAGGAGCGCAGGAACTGCTTCAACTGCAGCTTCCACAAAGGGGAAAAAAGCTCAGAAGAGTGCTGCGAAAACGAAAAGTAAGAAATGAGTTTTGAAATTAAATTTTGAATGATGGATAGTTTTCTGAAGCCGGACTTTGTTTTTGAAACAAGTTGGGAAGTTTGTAATAAAACCGGTGGCATTCACACGGTGCTTTCATCTAAAGCCGGTACTTTAGTGGAACAGTTTCGCGATAATGTAATCTTTATCGGACCCGATGTCTGGCGGGGACAACACAAAAATCCTGAATTTCTGCCCGATCCGGCATTGTTTCCCGGATGGCAGGATGTGCTGGAACGTGAAGGTCTGAGGGTAAAAACAGGGCGTTGGAATATCCCGGGGCAACCTGTTGTTTTTTTGGTTGACTTCAGCCCTTTGGTGACCCGTAAGAATGAGATATTGGCCGGAATGTGGGAGAGCTTTAAACTTGACAGCCTTTCCGGACAATGGGATTATGTGGAGCCTGTTCTTTTTGGGTATGCTGCCGGAATGGTGATCGAAAGTTTCTATAAATTCCGGATCCCTGACAGCGAGAAGGTGGTGGCTCATTTTAATGAGTGGATGACCGGTAGCGGTGCTCTTTATTTGCGAGATAATTTGTTACAGGTTGGAACCATTTTTACCACGCATGCAACGGTGATTGGCCGTTCCCTCGCAGGGCATGGCGCAGATATTTATGAGCAACTGGATGAAATAGATGCCGACTCAAAAGCGGGTGAACTCAATGTTGTTGCCAAGCATTCGATGGAGAAAACCACAGCCTGCAATGTGGATTGTTTTACCACTGTGTCTGAGATTACTGCCCGGGAGTGCGCCCGATTTCTGTCACGCGATGTGGATGTGGTGACACCCAATGGATTTAATAACGGCATTGTGCCCGTGGGTGAGGATTATGAGGTGAAACGTAAAAAAGCAAGAGCCCGGCTCACTCAGGTGGCTGAAGCATTGCTGGGGATAAAGGTTCAGGAGAATGCGATGTTTATAGCCAATAGCGGTCGTTATGAATATCGGAATAAGGGGGCGGATGTGTTTTTGGATGTTCTGAAGAAATTGAATGAGGATCAATCCAACGACCGTGAAATTCTGGCTTTTGTGCTTATCCCTGCCAATACATACGGTCCACGAAAAGATTTAATGACAAGGTTGTCCAAGGGAGATGGACATGACCCATTACCCAATCCTTTTCTTACCCACGGACTTAATGATATTGGCTACGACCCGATTATTAATAAGATTCAGGACATCCACCTTAATAACACTCAGCAGGAACGTGTGAAATTGATTTTTGTGCCCAGTTACCTCAACGGGGACGATGGAATTTTTAATGTTTCCTATTATGATTTACTGATGGGGATGGACCTTACGGTTTTCCCGTCTTACTATGAGCCCTGGGGCTATACTCCGCAGGAAAGTGTGGCGTTTGGTGTTCCAACCATCACAACAACACTTGCCGGTTTCGGTATTTGGGCATCAGGACACTCCGGCGGAATCGCTGATGGTGTTGAAATTGTTCCCAGAACTGACAGTAATTACCACGAAGTGGTGGATCGCATTGCTGATGTTGTGCAACAGTTTTCCTCTGAGAAACCTGCTGCTGTTGATAAATACAGGGAGAAAGCACGTGATTTGTCAAAGTTGCTGGAGTGGGAACTGTTGATAAAGAATTACTATGAGGCTTTTGATGTTGCATTGAAAGAGGTCAATAACCGTCGGGATAAATTCAGATCTGTTAAGCGGGATGTCAGAATTCGCTTTGTCCCCGAAACGAGTCCCGTTCCGGGTTGGAAAAAACTGGTGGTAAAGTCCCGTCTTCCGGAAAGGATTAAAGTATTGCATGAGTTAACACATAACCTTTGGTGGTCGTGGAACTATCCGTTGATGGAGTTGTTTGAAGCCATAGATCCGGAAATATGGGAAGAGGTCCGTAAAAATCCGGTTCAGCTACTGGACAAAGTTTCCTTTGACCGCCTGACAGAATTGGCATCGGACAAGGGATTTGTGGAGAAATTGGATGTAATTTATGCCCGCTTCCGGGAATATATGGATAAGGATTTTACCCAGAATCCGCGTCTTGCCTATTTTAGCATGGAATATGGGTTGAACAGTGTGCTGAAAATTTACTCAGGCGGATTGGGAATTCTTGCCGGGGATTATCTGAAAGAGGCCAGTGATCGCGGAGTGAAAATGGTTGCTGTTGGTCTGCTCTATCGTTTCGGCTATTTTACGCAGACATTGTCGATTAACGGCGAACAGACGGCCGGTTATGAAGCACAGGATTTCTCTCAGTTGCCTCTTGAGGAAGTGCGGGGAGAGGACGGGCATGCTCTTTTTGTTTCCATCGAACTTCCGGGACGCAGCCTGAATGCGAAAGTCTGGAAAGCTCAGGTGGGACGTGTACCCTTGTATTTATTGGATACGGATGTGGATACCAATACTCCCGGAGACCGGCAGATTACCCATCAGTTGTATGGAGGGGACTGGGAAAACAGACTTAAGCAGGAGATTCTCCTGGGGATGGGCGGCATTCGTCTGCTTCAGGCACTTAATGCCCATGTGGACATCTTTCATATAAATGAGGGGCATGCCGCACTCATCAATGTGGAACGACTGGTAAACCTGGTGGAGCAAAAATACAGTTTTGCCGAGGCCATGGAGATTGTCAGAGCTTCCTCTTTGTTTACCACACATACCCCCGTGCCTGCGGGGCATGATAAGTTTGAAGAGGATATGTTCAGGATTTATCTGCGTCATATCCCCGGAAAACTGAATATTTCCTGGGATGATTTTATGGATATGGGGCGTGAGCATCATGGGGGCGATGAAAAGTTTTCCATGAGTGTGCTGGCTGCCAAAACCTCTCAGGAGATGAATGGGGTAAGTGCATTGCATGGCGATGTTTCCCGAAAGATGTTCCGAAACCTTTGGAGCGGCTATTTCCCTGATGAGTTGCATGTGGGGCACGTTACCAACGGAGTGCATTATGGCACCTGGACGGTTTCGGAATGGCAGGAATATTATAAGAAAGTTTTTGGCGATGATTTTCTTTCCGATGTTTCCAATAAGGATTACTGGAAGAGAATTTTTGATGTTCCGGACAGTGAAATATGGGGTATCCGCCACAATTTGCGTAAGAAACTGATGGACTTCATCAGATTGCGTCTGGAGGGAAGTATGTCTAAACGACACGATTCACCCGGTCATATTGTGGAAGTACTCGATATCCTGGACGAGGATGCGCTAACGATTGGATTTGCCAGACGGTTTGCTACCTACAAAAGGGCTCATTTGCTTTTCCGTGATCTGGAGAGATTGTCTGAAATAGTTAATGATTTCGAGCGGCCTGTTCAGTTTATTTTTGCCGGTAAAGCTCACCCTGCTGATGGCGGCGGACAGGCGCTAATCAAACAGATTGTGGAGATATCCAAACAACCTGAATTTATCGGGAAGATTATCTTTTTGGAAAATTACGATATGGAATTGGCCAAACGGCTGGTCAGTGGAGTGGATGTGTGGCTGAATACACCTACCAGACCTCTGGAAGCCTCCGGAACCAGTGGCCAGAAAGCTGAACTCAACGGAGTGCTGAACTTTAGTGTGCTGGATGGCTGGTGGTACGAAGGCTTTGAAGAGGAAGCCGGTTGGAGCCTTACGGAAAAGCGTTCTTTTGAAAATCAGGATTTTCAGGACGACCTGGATGCCGCCACTATTTACAGTATCCTTGAGAATGAGATTGTTCCTCTTTTTTACGATGTGGATAAGAATGATATTCCCACCGGATGGGTTCGCTATATCAAAAACTCTATTGCGCATATTGCACCTCAGTTTACTACCCGTCGTATGATTGATGATTACCTTGACAGGTTTTACAATCCGATGTTTGAGCGACTGGAGAAGTTATGCTTCAACGAATGTGCTCTGGTGCATGACATTGCCGGCTGGAAGCGACATGTTGCTGCCGGCTGGAACGATATTGAACTTGTGGAGGTAAATATGCCGGATATTGCACGTCAGGAACTGGGTATCGGAGATGTTTATACAGTGGATGTTAAGCTCAATCTCAAACATCTGGAGGGTGTCGATGTGGGACTTGAAATGCTGATTGTGGAATCAGTAGAGGAGGAGTTTCCCCCGATTCTGCACAAAGAACCTTTTAAAGTGGTTAAAAAAGAAGGATCCGTTGTTCATTATGAAATGAATTACAAACTGAATCTTCCGGGTTCGTTTAAATTTGGAATCCGGATGTTTCCAAGGAATGAGTTTTTGCCCCATCAACAGGATTTCGGGCTGGTTCGCTGGTTCTGATCCGTGATGTTTTCGGGGTAAGAAAGGAAAAGGGGTTGGTTTTCAATTTTTACGAAAACCAGCCCCTTTTTATTATTGGGTATTGTCACAATTAATAAATGCTGGGCGTTGGTATTTTTTTCAGAATGAGTCCTGTTCGGTTTGGGATATAAAGTTTTAACTGATGTCCGTTGTTCGGATTTCCGCCTACAGGTTCCGTAAAGTATAGAATGTCCGGGTCTATTCGGTCAAAACCGCCGAATTCAGGATTGTCAGAATTCAACAGGATCTTATACTTACCCGGTGCCACGGGAATTCCGTAATCAGGGAATGATGTTTCCGGGTGAAAGTTAAAGACCATCAGGAAATCTCCTCTGTTGAAAACCAATATTTTATCGGTTTCATTGGCCAGGTTGAGATAGGCCGGCAAAGGATCCAGTAGATGCTCATTTACAATCAGGTTGACCATGGCTTGGTCAAAGCTGCCCAGCCATTCGTATTTCAGTTTTTTGTCGTCAGCAAGGCCCCATTGGCGTCTGGCGTATTTGTATGACCAGTTGTTGCCTTCCCGGGGGAAGTCAATCCACTCCGGGTGCCCGAATTCATTACCCATGAAGTTGAGGTAGCCTCCGTTAGCTGTAGTAAGTGTAATCAATCGGATAATCTTATGTAATGAAATGGCACGATCGATGATGAGGTTGGGGGTTTCCTTGCTCATGAAATCATACATTTCCTTGTCGGCAAGCCGGAAAATGATTGTCTTATCACCTACCAGGGCCTGGTCGTGCGATTCTGCGTACGAAATGGTGCGTTCCTCAGGGCGGTGTTGAGAAAGTTCATGAAAAAGAGCCTGCATATTCCAGGTCTCGTCCGGATGATCCTTTATTAGTTTTATCCAAAAATCAGGAACTCCCATGGATAAACGAAAGTCAAATCCCAGACCCCCATCTTCAGGTGGGGCGCCAACACCCGGGAAGCCACTCATTTCCTCTGCTATGGAGATTGCATGTGGCTTCAACTGATGAATCAGATGGTTGGCCAGCATCAGATAGACAAGCGCATTCCGGTCCTGACTTCCGTCAAAATAGTCGTTGTAATTGGTGAAAGCTTTTTCCAGACCGTGGTGGGTATAGAGCATACTTGTTACACCGTCGAACCGATACCCGTCAAAGTGAAACTCTTCAATCCAATAGCGGCAGTTTGACAGCAAAAAAGCCACAACCTCTCTTTTCCCGTAATCGAAACACCGTGAATCCCAGGCGGGATGAAAACCACGTCCACCCGGGTAGAAATATTGATCCAGTGTTCCGTCAAATCTGCTTAAGCCTTCTTCTTCATTTTTCACTGCATGTGAATGTACTATGTCCATGATGACAGCCATTCCCATTTCATGGGCTTTGTTGACAAGGTTTCGAAGTTCTTCCGGAGTGCCAAAACGACTGCTGGGTGCAAAGAAATTAGAAACATGATATCCGAAGCTGCCATAATATGGGTGTTCCTGGACGGCCATGAGCTGAATAACATTGTAGCCCGCTTCTTTAATCCGTGGAAGCACCTTTTCTGTAAATTCATTGTAGGTTCCTACTTTTTCATCTTCCTGAGCCATCCCCACATGAGCCTCATAGATGAGCGGATGTTTGATTTCCGGATGAAAATCCTTGTCGGTCCAGATAAAGGGTTCTTCGGGGTGCCACACCTGGGCACTGAAAAGCAGTGTTTCCGGATCCTGGACTACTCTGCGGGCATATGCCGGCAGACGGAAGCCTGATCCGAACTCCCATTCCACGAAAAGTTTGAAATAATCACCGTGTTTGAACGTGATTTTTGGCAGGAAGATCTCCCATATTCCATGGTCTTTCTGTTGGAGACGATAGGTTTTGTTGGGTTTCCAGTCACAAAAGTCGCCGATGAGGTAGATGGCTGATGCATTGGGAGCCCATTCGCGAAAAACCCATCCTTCACTGTAGGGGTGCAGACCAAAGAAGTGATGGTTACCTGCAAAATGAACGAGCCCGTCGCGGGAATCGGTTATCTCATCAAGAATATCGTTGTATTCGGTTACAGTGGCTTCGATGGCTCCACGATGAGGAGCCAGCCATCCGTCTTTTTCGATTAAGGGAATTTTTTTCATAATACTGGCTTTATCTTGCAATATACTATAATTGCAGATAAAGGGCAGGATTGATTTACTTAAAAAATACCTTTCCTTTTGAGATTTTCAATGTCTTCAGGGGTGTCAACGGACCAGCTTTCAAATTCTGTTTTACGAGTGGAGATGATGTAGCCGTTTTCGAGCCATCTTAATTGTTCCAGTGATTCTGCTTTCTCAAGTATGCCTTGCGGGAGCATTGTGATGTCTCTGAGTACGTCGGTTCTGTAGGCGTACAAGCCAATGTGAATAAAGTATTCGTGCTTCTCATGCCACTCATTTTTCGGGACATTTCGAAAATAAGGAATCGGAGAGCGACTAAAATAGAGTGCCTGGGCATTTTTGTTTAAAACAACTTTTGGTTTATTGGGGTCAAAAAGTTCCTCGCTGTTTTTTAGCGGTTTTACCAGAGTTGCAATTTCTGTATCCGCATTGTGAAAGCAGGAGGTAAGTTTTTCAATTTGTTCCGGATGAATAAAAGGTTCATCTCCCTGAATGTTAACCACCACTTTGTAGTTTTTGCCGGATTCTTTTTCCACCTTGTTGAGTGCCTCGGTACATCGGTCTGTGCCGCTTTGGTGGTCTTCAGAGGTCATTACCACTTTTCCCCCGAAAGCTTTTACTGCGTCGAAGATTCGCTGATCGTCGGTTGCTACCACTACCTGGCTCAGCACTTGTGAAGTCTGATTGTAAACCCGTTGAATCATGGAGAAACCTCCGATGTCGGCCAGTGGCTTTCCCGGGAATCTTGTGGATGCGTAACGGGCGGGAATGACTCCTAAAATATCATCTTTGTTCATCTTGTGTCAGTTTAAAGTGATTTTCCGGATAAATATTGTATTTGATGGTCGAAAGCAGGGTAAAATTACTATTTTGTTTGGAGAATTTCTATTTTCGGGAGTTTCCAAATTGAAAAACAGATGAAGAATTGTAACTTTGTCAGTTGGTACTGAAAAAATAGCAGTTAAATATGGTCAATATTCAGCAAATCAAGCAACGGTTTGGAATTATAGGTAATTCAGAAGCCCTCAACAGAGCCATTGATGTTGCCGTTCAGGTGGCGCCAACAGATTTGTCGGTGCTTATTACCGGGGAGAGTGGTACCGGAAAGGAGTCTTTTCCGCAAATCATTCATCAGCATAGTATCCGCAAGCATGGTGCCTATGTGGCGGTAAACTGTGGTGCCATTCCGGAAGGTACTATCGATTCGGAGCTTTTTGGCCATGAAAAGGGAGCTTTTACAGGAGCTTACTCCGACCGCAAAGGGTATTTTGAGGAAGCCAATGAGGGAACTATTTTTTTGGATGAAATAGGGGAATTGCCTCTTGCGACTCAGGTGCGCTTGTTGCGTGTGCTTGAAACAGGGGAGTTTATGAGGGTCGGGTCCTCCCGTATTCTCAAGACGAATGTTCGGGTGGTGGCTGCGACCAATGTTAACCTGGAAAAAGCCATACAGGAAGGAGAGTTTCGTGAGGATTTGTTTTACCGGCTCAACTCGGTGCCTATAATAATTCCTCCTTTGCGCGACAGGGTTGAGGATATCTATCTGTTGTTTCGTAAGTTTGCCTCCGATTTTGCCGATCGATACCGTATGCCGGCAGTGAAGCTGGATGAAGGTGCCAGAGAGATGCTTGAACGCTACCGCTGGCCCGGAAACATCAGGCAGTTGAAGAATATTACCGAGCAGATTTCTATCATTGAGAAGGAGCGGGTGTTGACTGCCGCAGATATGGAGAAATACCTGCCTTATCATTCAGGTGGAAACCTGCCTGCCATTGTTGGAAGCAAAGAAAGTTCAAAAGGGACCGATTTCTCCAATGAGAGGGAAATTCTGTACAAAGTGCTTTTTGATATGAAGCGCGATATGAATGACCTAAAAAAACTGGTGCTGGAAATCATGCAACATGGCAATGAAGTGAGCCTGAAAGGAGAAAATGCCGAGATCATTCAGAATCTTTATCAGGAAACGGGAGAAGATTTGCATCGTGCAGCCCCTGTGGTGAATCAGGGAGCTGTGGTGCCTTACAATAAAAATAATTCTACGGCTCCGGTTCATGATGATCATCACATTGAAGATACCGAGGAGTTTGTGGAAGAATCACTTTCTTTGGAAGAGAAAGAGGTGGAACTCATTCAAAAGGCACTGGAGAAACATGGGGGAAGACGTAAGAATGCTGCCAAAGAACTGGGGATTTCGGAGCGAACGCTTTATCGAAAAATAAAAGAACATAATATTGACGGATAATGATTAAAAGAAGAATAAATATGGCATTGGCGGCTTTTATGTTGCTGCTGTTACCTGTGCTGCAGGGATGTGCCATTCAGGTTACATTTGACGGGGCTTCCATTCCGGAAAATGTGAATACGGCCTCGGTACAGCTGTTCGAGAATCGTGCTGCCTATGTAAACCCTGTTCTCAGCCAGACTTTTACCGAAGGATTAAAGGATCGCATTATCAATGGATCAAGGCTTACTTTGGCTGATGGTACCGGTGATGTGGATTTTTCCGGAGAAATTACAGGTTACGATACAGAGCCCCTGGCCATTCAGGCAGATGCAGTTTCTACCGAAACCCGGCTCACGGTCAGAATTAATGTGAGATATGAGAATTTTAAAGACCCGGAGAAAAGCTGGGAGTCTTCTTTCTCGGCCTATCGTGACTTCCCCAGTGAGCAAAACATCACTGCTATTGAGGGAGAACTGGTTGATGAGATCGTAGAGGAACTAACTGAAAACATTTTTAATAAAGCTTTCGCCGACTGGTAAAAATATTGCTCTATGAGCCGCATACGTTTAATTGATTATCTCTCTCATCCTGATAAGCTGGACGAAAAATCCCTTGATACATTACGGGAAGCGCTGGATGCGTACCCGTTTTTTCAGGCGGGACGTATGTTGTGGGTTAAAAATCTTTATCAGTTAGATCATATCCGGTACAATAATGAGTTAAAACTATCGGCTGCTTTTATTCCCGACCGATCAAAACTTTTTTTCCTTATCAATGATGCTTTTTCATCTCTTTCGACACCGGAAGATGAAGATGAGGAGGTGCAGGATGCGGCTGTTTCTCCTGATGTTACCGCTTCAGGCGGAAATACTGCTGATGAGGAGCTGGTGTTGCCTGACAAACCGGAAGAAACAGATGACTCAGAAAACGGGATTGACCGGGTGGTAGGTGCAGAGGCCAACTATTTTGACGTGGATGATTCCTTCACGACCTCTTCGGGAAACCTGGTTGATTTTTCTCTTTCAAGAAGTGAGGATAATGAAAGCCTGACAGAACAGCCGGAGGAAGCTGCGGGAGAAAATCAGTCCCCTGCGGAAGCAGATTTCCTTGATTTAGAAAAGGAGGTAATCTCCTCTGCCTACTCTTTGGAGACAGTCGTGCCGCCGGATGAGCCGGATTTTTCTACACCCCATTCATTTTCCGAATGGCTGGATTTGATGAAATATCAGTCTGCAGAAAGTTCTTCTCCCGTGAAAGAGCAGGATACCTCAGGGATTAAGAAACCGGGCAAGATGGATTTGATTGATAATTTTTTGAATAGTGGTGGAAGTCAAAAACGTATCGTTCCAAAGGAGTCGGGAGAAAGTTCAAATGAGGATTTTTCAGCCCGTAGTGTTGTGGAGAGTGATGATCTGATGACCGAAACACTGGCCAATATCCATATCAAACAAAAAAGATATCAGAAAGCAGTGGAGATATTCGAACGTTTGCGCTTGAAATATCCCGAAAAAAGTGTTTACTTTGCACGTCGTATAAAAGAGATGGAAGATCTTATTAATAATCAGTAATTAAGAAAGATATGTATCAGTTTGTTTCAGTTTTGGTAATTCTGGTGAGTATATTGTTGGTTTTGATAGTACTTGTTCAGAATTCCAAAGGTGGTGGTCTGGCCTCCAATTTTTCGGCCTCTAATCAGGTAATGGGCGTGCGTAAAACGGCCGACTTCCTTGAAAAGGCTACCTGGTCTTTAGCCGGTGGTCTGCTGGTTCTCGCTTTTGTTTCAGTTATGGTATTGCCACGAGGAGAGATGCAATCGGGAGCTGCAATTGATGAAGAAATTCAAAATATGAATGTTCCTTCTCAGGAATTGCCGGACTTTGGTGTGGGTGGCGAGGATGCTGCTACACAAGAGACTGCCGGGGATAGCCTGTAAGAAGCATTTCAAAGGAAAAAATGACAGAGTGTCAGCAGGTGCTGACACTCTTTTTTTTGCTCTTTTTTGAAGGGAGTCTCAAGGGGGTGTTGTTAAGTTGTTGATTTTTACCGATTATTATGGGTGAGTGAGCGATTATTCGGAATTTATCCTGTGACAGGATTGATGTCTGCTTGTTGAGAATTGTGCAAAAATGTCTGCTTTTCCATGGGGAATACTCCCTTTGGGCCTTTGGCATAGTTTGTGAATAAACAGCCTTCGGAATAATTAATTTGTTTAACGTCTAAATGAAATAGAAATGTCAACATTGAAAGGTAAAATTCTTGCCGGTAAGGTTTTGGTAAAACCACAGGCAGCCGAAGAAAAGACTTCAAGCGGAATTATCATTCCCGATTCAGCAAAAGAAAAGCCATTGAAAGGTGAAGTAGTGCTGACCGGGGCCGATAAAAAAGACGAGCCTATGGAAGTTAAACCCGGTGATGTGGTTTTGTATGGTAAGTATGCCGGAACAGAACTGAATATCGACGGTGAGGATTATTTGCTCATCTCACAATCCGACATTCTTTACATTGCTTAATTAAGGATTTGAATATTTCGGTAGGATAACCGATTTATCAGAAAAATTAAAACATTAAAAAAAACAAGGAATATGGCTAAAGAAATAAAATTTGATATTGACGCCCGCGAAAGACTTCAGAAGGGTATCGATCAGCTGGCCAACGCTGTAAAAGTTACTTTGGGACCTAAAGGTCGTAATGTGGTTATTGACAAGAAATACGGCGCTCCCCAAATTACCAAAGATGGTGTTACTGTAGCAAAAGAAATAGAGCTTTCTGAACCTTACGCCAATCTGGGTGCCCAGATGGTAAAGGAAGTGGCTTCAAAAACCGGTGATGATGCAGGTGATGGTACCACTACTGCTACCGTTTTGGCTCAGTCTATTGTAAAAGTTGGTCTGAAAAACGTTACTGCAGGTGCCAACCCAATGGAGCTGAAGCGTGGTATCGACCTGGCTGTAGCCAAAGTGGTTGAAAATATCCGCAAACAAGCTCAGGTTGTTGGTGAAGACAATAGCAAAATTGAGCAGGTGGCCCGTATCTCTGCCAACAATGACGAGGAAATTGGTCGTCTGATTGCAGAAGCCATGGAGAAAGTTGGTCATGAAGGGGTTATTACCGTAGAGGAAGCAAAGGGTATTGAAACTACCGTTGAGGTAGTGGAAGGTATGCAATTTGATCGTGGTTATATCTCTCCTTATTTTGTGACCAACACCGAGAAAATGCAGGCCGAACTGGATAATCCATATATCCTTATTCACGACAAGAAAATCAGCACCATGAAGGATTTACTCCCTGTGTTGGAGCAAACTGCCCAATCAGGTCGTCCTTTGTTGATCATCTCGGAAGATGTGGATGGTGAAGCCCTGGCTACATTGGTTGTAAACCGTTTGAGAGGGTCTCTGAAAGTGGCCGCTGTTAAAGCCCCCGGTTTTGGTGATCGTCGTAAAGAAATGTTGCAGGACATCGCTGTGCTGACAGGAGGTACCGTAATCTCTGAAGAGACCGGTTTGAAGCTGGAAAATGCGACCATTGAGATGCTTGGACAGGCTGAGAAAGTTACCATCGATAAGGAAAATACAACTCTTGTTAACGGTCTGGGTGACAAAGATGCCATCGAGCAGCGGGCTCAGCAGATTAAAGCTCAGATTGCCAACACTACTTCAGACTATGACAAAGAGAAGC
>CEGE01000588.1_pt1 | contig 13990 bp, 26 predicted proteins | sample 306311 | NCBI WGS metagenome assembly CEGE01 (sample SAMEA2755654, study PRJEB7226) | microbial mat metagenome | biome: microbial mat; feature: hypersaline; material: grass silage | place: USA | collected 2014-02-19 | depth 0 m | reverse complement strand
ACCAGAACAGCGTATTGCCATCGACAGACAGGCCTGATTTCAGGCAGGTGTTGATGTCGATGCCAGTCGTATAGAAGTCGGCATCGGCGATGATTCGGTTCTGGTCGAAGCCAACGGCACCGATTGAGGGAATAACTGCATTCGCCTGGGTGCCAAAGGTTTCAAGGTCGACCATTACGTCGGTGGCCAGTGGTGTCGGTGTTGGCTCTGGCTGCGGAGCGGGTCGACGGAACAGGTTGAGGATGTTGGGGAATTTCATGCGGCCACCTCTCCATCGTATTCCAGTAGCTCGACTTCGATATGTCCCATGTCGGTAAAATCAGGGTCGCTGTCCACGTACACGCAATTGAGTCCGTTGATCATGCAGATGACTTGATTCATGGCACCGGCAAGGTCTTCCTTGTCGACGTGCTCGTCATTCAAGAACGAATTGACCTCATTGCGGAGGCGGGTAACTTCACCGCTCAGGTTTCTCCGGAAACCATTCATAGAGAATTTCATGCCGCTCTCCCATGCAATTTGTTGAACTCATCCCGCGCCTGTTTGGCGCAGGTGTCGATGTAGTCAGCCAGATCGGTCAGGTGGACCATGCGTTTGCTTTTCTGGCTGTTGTTCAGCCGGAACCACGGCACGGGCAGGTCTAGTGCACCTGCAGCACGTTCGGCCTTGTCCTGGCTGGTATAGCCAAGGTGGTGGTAGCAGTCTTCGAGCTTCACTGTCGGGCTACCACCGAACTCAGCTAGCAGCATCCACAGAGTGGGTGTGTATTGCTGGGCTTTCATGCGGCCTCCTCGCGCACCTCGGTGGATTTGATGAGTGCGCAGGGTGGGTGGTTGCCGTGTGCTGCCAACGTGCGACGCAGGATCAGCAGGGTTTCATGGTCGGGGCCGCTGAGCTGGTGGCGTTCGCGGTACATGCTCGGCCCCCAGATGATCTGGAACGACAGTGTGTTCAGCTGGATATCGGGGAACAGGTTGCACAGGTGATCGCGCATGTCGCGTTCGCTTTCGGCAGCGATCTGGGTGTGAATGTTCTGCAGGTTGCCACGGATAAAGTGGCAGTCGAATACATACAGGTGCTGCAGGCGCTCGGCTTCATGGTTCTTGCGCTCGCGGATTTCTGCACGGTCAACCTGTACGTTATTGGGCGCATTAACGCCGATGCGTACCTGGTTGCCTTTGACGCCGAGCACGGTCACTTCAATGTCGTCGCTGATGCAGATGGTTTCGCCGGGGCGGCGGGTCATAATCAACATGTTTCGGTCCCTCGCGTTGTGGGTTATGAGCGGGGCCGGAGCCCCGCGGGTTTCGGTCAGATGGCAGCGTCGTAGATCGCCGCAAAACCAGCGCACTGCTGTTTGATGTTGGCGGCGGTCTCTTTGAACGCGTCTTCTTCCATGCGCTCTGGGCGTACCAGGTCGTACCACATGGACAATTTGCCTTCGCTGATGCGGTAACGCAGACGGGCTTTGACTTCATAGGGTGCTCCGCCTTCGTATACCGGGATGCCCAGGGTGAACTCCTGCGGGATCTCCAGCTGGCCGGCGGTGCCGTTGGTCACTTCGTTGTAGGTAAACTGGATGTCACCGTTGCTCAGGTTTTGGTCAGATTTGAACTCGACCTTCTTTTTGGCCTGCAGGCTGCGGCTGATGGTGAGCATATCGGCACCGGTCGGGTGCACGATGTCGGGCAGGTTGTCTTCGATGAACTGCGCAAACTCCACCTGGGTCATGGGTTTGCCGTTGCGGCTTGTCCAGGTCTTCCAGCGGCTGTCGATCGGGCAGGTGTAGGTGGCCTTGTGGCTCGCCCATGCCGGTGTGCTGTCATCAACGTGGTAATCCAGCACGGCGGTGAAGCTCTGGCCTTTCAGGTCACAGAAAACGCTGGCACCTTTGGCCGCAAACTTGACCACGTAGTCACAGAATGACTGGGCGGAACGCAGCTCAATGCGGTTTTTGATACGGCGCGGGGCGTCCTTGAACTGCTCCAGATCGTTCAGGCTGTACCCGTCCGGCACAACAGCGAAGTCGGCATCGGCTTCGATCTTCTTGGCAGACAGGGCGTTGATGATGCTCTCGATAAAGTTACTCATGGGGTTCTCTCTGTCAGTTGTGGGTTAAGGGTTAGCCGTTGACCTGGCGCAGCGCTGGCATTTCTGCCGGTTCGTTGTCGGCCACGGTTTTCAGCTCAAAGCTGCCCTGATTCGGGTCGCTGGTGACCAGGTTGCCGTCAGGTGTACCCCACAGCAGGGTTTTGCCGCGTGGCAGGGTGGGCAGCTTGGACTTGATGTCTTCTTCAATGCCGTAAATGCCGTCGCCTTCGGGCTTGACCTTCAGCGTGAGGGTCAGCGTGCCCTGCTTGTTGGTGCTGCGAACGGCAGCGATCAGGCTGGCAAGCTCGTCACTCAGCTCCTGAGCGGCACCTGTGCGCAGGTGGTTCAGGGTGTGGGTGAACAGGTCGGGGCGGTGTGTTGTGCTCATGGTGTTACCTCGTTGCGGGGGTTATGCCGCCTGCGGGGCGGTCGGTTTGTTGGTGGCGGTGACGCCGGGTTCTTCATTTACTAGGGTGTGCAGCCAGCTCAGGCCGCTGCCGGTCACCAATGTGGTGGCGTACTGGCGGCTGATGCCGGACACGGGGTTATCAAACTGGCGCACCCGCACGGTGAACAGGCCGGCGCGTACCAGGTCGATGCGGGGCGTGTTGTCGGCGTTGAACAGGCCCTTGCCTTTGAGCAGCGCGAACAGCTTGGCGCGGCTGATGCCCAGGTGACGGGCGGCGCTATGCATGGTCATGCCGTGCAGGGTGCGTGTGGTCATGGCTGTGGGCTCCATTCGTTCAGCAAGGGCTGGATGGCCGGGCGTACCGGCTTACCTTTGCGCCATGCGTTGGCTGCGGTGATGGCGATCAGCAGGCCGTAGCCCAGCAGCAGGACGGCACCACCGGCGAACAGCATCAGGGTCAGGAGGAAGAGTTCGGGCATGGCGTTCATCAGACGAGCCTCACCAGCAAGTGGTCTTCAATTCTGCAGATCAGGTCGTTGGGTGCCGTGGCATCCAGTGCCGCAGCTGCTTCGGCCAGCAGGCACAGCTCTGGGGCGCACAGCTCGCGCATCAGCTGGGTGTAATGACGGATGATGATCTGGGTTTCGCGTGCGTTGGTGTATTCGTCAAACTGCAGCTGCAGGTTGATGAGCGGTTGCACGCTGCCGGTTTGATTCAGGCTGATATCCAGCCGGGTGATGGCTTTGCTCACCCTGCTGGATGTGCGCGCGCGCATCTTGGCGTGTAGATCGGGGCGCAGCAGCTCGGTGCGGGCCAGTGCAGCCACCAGTTCATGCAGGTCATCGGCAGAAACAGGCAGTGATACCTGTGCGCTGGGGTTCATTTCGATGGCGCGATGGATTTCGTCCATGGCGTCGCTGGGGTAGTGGCTATCGTCCAGGGTGATCTGGTTAACAACACGCATGTTTTGTTTGTATGCGAGGGTATGCCCGCTCAGGATCAGCTCATCTCCACGGTAAGCGGTCTGCAAGGAGAGTCTTGTCAGGTAGGCGATATGGTCGGCCAAAGTGTTGGTATAGGTTTTCATAGCTCTCTCCTTACGCTGCCGGCAAGTTGTTGGTGTGGGCCGCCAGCTGCGCGGCGCGCTGCCGACGGGTATCCGCCAGTTTTGCCACTCGGCCTGTGCCGTCGATCACGACCAGTCGGCCAGTGCTGGCCTGCAGCTGCTGGATGGCAGCGAGGTTGCAGGACACGGTGGGGTGTACCAGTACGGTGCTCATGCGTAGGCCTCCAGATCGTAGGCGGTGAGGGTGTCGAGGTAGTCAGGGGGCAGGGCGATCAAGCCGCGGGCGTTGGTGCGAGCGGTAGCCCGGCGCTGGCTGCGCAGGCGGGTGCGCTGAGGTGAACGCCCGGGGCGCTCAATGTCGATATCAGTGCTGACAGCCGCTGCGCACACGCTGGCGATGACGCACAGCGAGATAAGCCCTTCACGGGTGGCGTTGATCAGTACCTGGATGCGGCTGCCAGCGTGGAGTTTGTAGCGCACACGCCGTGCGGTGCCCGCAACGGTGCCGGGTGCAACTCCCATACGGCGGGCGATCTGCTTTTCGCTAAGGTCTTGGGCGATGTACTGGACGTATTCCAGTTCGCGGGGTGCGAGGTGTGTAGGCATGGCTCTAAACTCCCTGTTCAAATATATGAACTTGAGTTTAGAGCGCTATACTTCTATGTCAAGCAAAAAAGTTTAAGAAAGCGAACTTTAGTATTTTCCGCAAGCTTCAAGGACATTCAATAGTGCGATGTTGGCACCTTTGAGATAGAAATGAACCCCGGCTGGGCTATCACCATATGGTGTAACCTGCATGTAGAGCGATCTGCTACCCATTAGGTTTGCAGTGAAAAGGGGGAGGTCGCCTTTGTAGGCGAACAATGCTTCCCGGTCAGTTGAGATTGACCACTGCTGTTGGTAGGCCTGATTTTTATCGAACCTGATAGTTTGAAATACGGGTTCAGTATTGATAAATCGCTGCCAGGTGATGAACGCGTCGGTACGACCTTCTTTGCATCGGATTGATAATGTCGGTCTGACTCTTCCGATGTTCAGTTGATCCGGGATCGTGTCATCTGCTGCCAGGGTGGCCATTACATTAAGAGAGTCGTCTATCGGCGATCTCCAGCGCTTGATGTACCAATCACCAGTATCGCCAGTGACTGTGCCTGCTACGGCATTAAGCCCTAATTGACGAGCTGCATTGTCGTAGCACTCTAGCCGTTCGTGATTGGCGCTGATGTCGAGACATGGCTGGGTTAGAGTTACCGCGTCTTGGGCTTGAGTTGCGGTTGCATATGCAGTTAGGGCGGTAATGACGGAGAGTTGTTGGATTATTTTTTGCGTGGCCATGTGCATTCTTCCTTCATCGCTTTACTCAGTCCTTGGAGCCCTGTGAGGTCGTACTGCTGCGAGAGTCCGTTCCTCGGGATAGTGATTCTCAGAGTGCTCGAGTCCCAGGCTCTGTCAAAAAAGCCCCGCCGGTCATGGTCGGATGTTGGTCTCACGATGTTGCCATCTAGTGTGACTTCCCATACCTCACGTTTGGCTTTTTCATTATTGAATGAGAAGTCTAACGCAATTTCTCGATGTCCGAGATCACGGGGCCAGTGTATGAAAACTGAGCTTTTTTGTTTTGAGCAATCGATTCTGAGGAATGATTTGTCCTGGAAAAAGCCACCGGGTGTGTATATCTCTTCAGGGGCTACGCTGCTGTCGGGCAAAAGCATTGAGGTGTGCACTTTTCTCTGCATGCGTTGCTTTATGATACCGATCCAATGACCGTGGCCTGTGATCAAATCTGGGGGCTTTGAATAAAGGTGTTCCTCTCGTGAAAAGATGTCGTCAAAGCATGTGAGACGTTGGTTGTCATCTTTGATGACACCGCAAAGTTCCATTCTGGCAGGTACGTTGTTGGCGTGGGTAAACTGTGACAGTAAGGCTGTGATGAGAGCGGTTGCCAATCTAGGCTGAATCCTGTTCAACATGTCCTGTCCCTGTGTAAGTTGCAGGTTATTCTGGTTGGTAGGCTCCTATGACTGTACCAACTATTTCAAACTCATCAAACATTGGCTTAAATGCGGGGTTCAAAGGCATCAGGTAAAGCCGTGTACCGTCTGACGAGAGCTGTTTAAAGGTAACTTCATCAGTATGCTTCATTTTGGCAATGACCCGTTGACCTGGCGTGGCGCACCGCTGATGTGGGTCAACAAAAATAATCATTCCGTCTGGGTAGCTACGGCCTGATTGGGATCGCATCGATTCGCCTTGTACTCGCAGTGCGTAGGTGTCCGAATTGTGTGGTTTTGGGCAAGGTAGATATTCAGTGTCTTCACTTAATTCTTGCATGCAGGCTTCAGTCCAGTTTCCTGCAATGATCCAAGAAATAATCGGGACTTCGCCACGTATCGGCATAGCTGGCATTACGTTAGATGTGTACGCCCCTTGCACCTCTGCAATAGAGCCCTCACCAGTTTTTAGCCACTTCTCGGATGTATGCAGGCAGTCGGCCAGCTTCACGAGATAGTTCCCACTGGGTTCGGATATACCGTTTACCCACTGGCTGACTGTCCCGCGAGACGCGCCGGTTTCCTTGATGATGTCCTTTTGTTTGATGCCTAGCTCTGCCATCCGTTGGCGGATACGGTCTTCTGTAGTCATGTATAGAATATTAAACCCTTGCGCTGTTCGTTTTCCTTGACTATTTTGTTCCGAGCTCTAAACTTCAGGGTCTATTGAGGAGATCTGCATGACCTTTGAGGAAGCAATTAACTATTTCGGCACGGGCCGAGAGATCGCAAAGGTGCTTAGAAAGTCGCCGGGGCGTATCTCGCATTTCAAGGCTGCCGGTGGTTTTCCTTATGAGCTGCAATGTGTGCTCGAAAAGCATTCGAATGGTGCTCTGACCGCTTCGCTGGATCATGAGCCCAAACCTGAGGCCGATGCCGCCTGATCTGGTTTCCAGTGTAGGTGGCACCGGCCATTTTTTTTAGACGCCCGGTTGTACTGGGCAGGTATACAGGGGACTGATGATGGAAAAGGACCTGAACAGCAAAGATGACGTGCGGGATTGTGATCTGTTGATCCGTTTCAAGAGTCAGGCAGCGCTTGAGGCTTTTGCTGGTCGCTTGGATGGATCAGTGGCAGCGATCAGTGTGATGGATGAGCTGAAAGGACCGATTGCCAGCGAAAGCTGGCAGCTGCATTACCTGAATTCTGATCGAATCGTGCTGCGCCGTAAGGCGGGCGGCCGTGTGGTTGAGAGCTACCGCCCGATGACCCGGGATGAAGCTCTCGTTGCGATCACGGCGGTGCTTACAGGTTTTCAACCACCACGTTTCCTTGATCGTCTCGATACACCTGTTGATCAAACTCAATCTGAACAATCTGCGGACCACGCTGCTTAACGCGGTAGTAGTCCAGCCCGGAGAAATCAACGATGCAGTCTTTATCATGCAGCGACAGTTCTCGGATCAGCTCACCTACGGTGATGCGGGGTTGTACTTTCATCGTAATGTCCTTGGTGGTTAGTGAATGAAATTGTCCATGACAGATGCCAGCAACGGCCTTGAGGTCACGCTGACGTTCCGATCTCTTCGGCCAGTCGTGCCGTCTTCTGCGATAGCGCCAGGTGCTCGCGCAATAGGTTCAATGTGCGAAGACGAAGCGCGTGAGGCAATTCGTTCAGCTGTTGCCCCGTTATTGCCTCAGATAGTTGCTGAAGCTGCTGCGCGGATTGAGTCAGCGCTTGTTGAATCTGAGCTGTTGCGTCATAGGGCTGATCGGCCATCCCTGATCCCTCCCGGTAATGAATGAGTTAAGGAGTATACCCATGAAACTGATCGGACTCACAGGCAAGGCAGGCGCGGGTAAAGACACGCTGGCCAGCCTGATTCTGGAGCACACCACGGGCACGACTCGCGCCTTTGCTGATCCGCTGCGCCGGGCTGCAAAAGAGATTTTTGGCCTGACCGATGACCAGATGACCGACCGTGTGCTGAAAGAGCAGGTGATCCCTTACTGGGGCAAGTCGCCGCGCCGGTTGCTGCAGCTGCTGGGCACCGAGAGCGTGCGCGACATTTTCGGCGGTGATACCTGGGTGAAGAATGCGGATCTGCGCCTTGAAGCGCTGCTGCGGGCTGAAGCCCAAGAGGCGTTGCCGGTTGAGGTGTGCATCTGGACCGATTGCCGCTACCCGGAAGAGGCCCGTTGGATACGCGACAACGGCGGGATTGTGATTGAAATCCACCGGGAGGGGATTGCAGCGGTTGAGTCGCACAGTTCGGAGCGGCCGCTGCCGGAGGCTCTGGTGAATAATATGCTGCGCAACGATGGCACAGTGGATGATCTGACTGATCTGGTGCAGATGCTGTTGCCGGATTGGCTGGATAAGTGCCTGCCGGTGCATGAGGCGCGCAAGCGTCAGGCGGCTGCCTAAATAAAAACGCCCCCGGTGCACGAACACTGGGGGCGTCTGGTTCACGGGTACACAACTACCCGCTGGACAGAGTGGTTAATTATTGCCCAGTAGGGCACTGGATACAAGGGGAACAATATGGACAGAGATTACACCCTCGATGATGTCCGCGATGCGCTGCGGTACCTGGATGAGTCAAACCGGGATACCTGGGTGCGTATGGGCATGGCGGTTAAGGCTGAGTTCGGCGATGCCGGGTTTGATGTTTGGGATAGCTGGTCACAGGGTTACGGCCAGTATAAAGCGGCCATTGCCCGCCAGACGTGGAAGTCGTTCCGCTCTGGCGGTATCTCCCTCGGCACCCTGATTCACGAGGCCCGTCAACAGGGCTGGCAACCGCGTGATCTGGATGATGCCGAGCGCACCCGTCTGGCGGCTGAAGTAGCCGAGCGCCGGGCCAAGGCTGAAGCGCAGGCGAAAGCTGAAGCCGCGCACGATGCCAAGCTGGCAGACGCTGCCGCTGCATTGGCTGAACGCCTGTGGCTGAATTCCAGCACCACCGGTACAAGCCCGTATCTGGGCACCAAGAAGGTGCGGGCGCATGGTGTTGGTTTCTACAATGAGCCGGTGGTCGCTGAGATCAACACCGATACGCTTGAGTTTCAGGTGGTGCGTGGCTGGGATGCGTGCAAGGCGTATCTGGATAAAGCCAACCAGCGCGGTGAAGATGACCCGCGTTCATTCAAGTTCCTGAAGCGGGGCACGATTGCCGTGCCGATGCGTGATGCCAACGGCCAGCTGCGCAACCTGCAGCTTATCTTCCAGTCAGGCAAAAAAACGTTCATCAAGGGCGGCCAGAAGGCTGGCACCTGCCATGTGGTGGGTGTGTCTGACGTGTGGCGCATGGGTGGCGAGCTGGGCGATGTGGTCTGTGTGGCTGAGGGCTATGCGACCGCTGCCAGCGTCCACGAAGCGACCGGCCTGCCGGTGGTGGTGGCATGGGACTGTGGCAACCTGCGCGCCGTAGGTGATTTTCTGCGTCGGCTGTATCCGGATTCGCTGCTGATGTTCTGCGCGGATGATGACCGTGATACTGACGGTAACCCGGGTGTGGCGTTTGCAATCAAAGCCGCTGAAGCTGTACGTGGCGTGGTGGTTGTGCCTGAGTTCAGGGAGGTTGCATGAGTCAAACGGATTTCAATGACCTGCATGTAACCCACGGCCTGCAGGCAGTGCGTCAGCAGGTGCTGGGTGCGCTGCAGGCTCGGCAGGTGGCTGCGAATGATGAGCCGGAAGCCTCCCCGGACCCCACCGAACGCCGGGGCCCCACCATTCAGGATCTGCTGAACCGTTATGCGCTGGCTATGCCGGATGCCAAGGTGTGGGACTCGATCAAGCGCCGTGTGGTCAAGCAGGGTGCGCTGAAAGCTCAGTTGGGGCAGAAGCTGTTCGCTGAATGGCTGGGCCATGATGACCGCCGTACGGTGGAGCTGGCAGACGTGCTGCCCGCTGCGCGCGCTGCCCAAGCAACAGGGGATTCGGGGATTGCGCGCTCGCTGCAGCGTTATGTTTACCTGTATCCGACCGACTCGGTTTGGGACAAGGAGAAAAAGGACATCGTGCCGATCAGCGGGCTGCGCTATGCGATCGCTGACCATTTCGATGACTGGCTGAAGCACCTGAACCGGCAGGTGATCGACCGTGAAAATCTGGTGTTTGATCCGCGTCAGCAGGTGGGTGATGGCTGCATCAACACGTTCCGGGGTATCCAGATGAGCCCTGACGCTGATGAGCTGAAGTGTAAGCACATCAAGCGGATGATCGGGCTGCTCTGCAATGATGACCGTGACGTTTATAACTGGTTGGTGCGCTGGATTGCGCTGCCGTTGCAACAGGTGGGTACCAAGATGGCAACCGCGATTCTGATGCACTCCAGTGTGCACGGATCGGGCAAGTCGCTGCTGTGGGATGGCGTGGTGAAAAAGCTGTATGGCCAGTACGGCGCTACGCTGGGCCAACACCAGTTGGAGTCTCAATACACGGATTGGCGCAGCCAGGTGTTGTTCGGTCTGTTCGAAGAGGTGTTGAGCCGCGATCAGAAGTACAGCCACTCAGGCACCATCAAGCACATGATCACCGGCGAGACGCACCGTATCGAGAAAAAGTTTGTGAGTGGCTGGGAAGAGGCTAACTTCATGAACGCGGTGTTTTTGTCGAATGAGGTGCAGCCGTTCCCTCTGGAAGAGTCTGACCGGCGGTTTATGGTGATCTGGCCTGAGCAGACGCTACCGATTGAGCTGCAGCAGGCGGTGGTGCATGAGGTTGAGAACGGCGGGATCGAGGCGTTCTATCATTATCTGCTGCGGTTGGATCTGGACGGGTTCGGCCCGCATACCAAGCCGATCATGACGGAAGCTAAGGAGCGGTTGATTGATTTCGGTCGGCCTGGCTGGGATACGTTCCACCGGGAGTGGCAACGCGGGGCGTTGGATGTGCCCTACCAGACGTGCCTGGCTGCGGATCTGTATAAGGTGTTTCAGCACTGGGCGCGTGAACATGGTGAGCGGGCCAGTATCAGCTCGACCAAGTTTGGCGGCTTCTTGGCAACCAAGGAGCGGCGCAGGCGTGATCTGCACTACACGTCCGGCATGAGCAGCAAGAAGGGGACGTTCTTCATCATCGGGCAAGCGCCTGAGGGTGTGAGCCAGCAGCAGTGGCTGGGTGACTCTGTGGCTGCGTTCCAGGGGGCGATGCCGTCACCATACAGGGATGTGCCGCAATGATGCCGACAGTTAAACGCCAACTATCGGCATTGCAACTCCATGAAAATAAAGGAAATGCCGGAATGCCGACAGTGCCGACACTTATTCTCGCGCGCACGGGCGCATTATTTACGGGGTTACTCTGTTCGGGGTATCTCAATAAATTTTTTTCTCATACGCGTAATACATCTATCGGCACTATCGGCATTACGGCAAATGGATATAAATCAACAGCTTGTACTGCCGTAATTCGTAAACCAACTATCGGCAAGCCAAAGGCAGACTTTTTACAGCACAAATCAGAGGTGACCCATGGGTGAGGCAGCAATGAAACTGGATCTTCAGGCAGCAATGAAAACCATCGCATGGGTGGACGTGCGTCTGCAGCGTTGGGCTGAGTGGGTGGAGCGTGAGCGCATGGGCGGTGGCAACACTCAGCGCAACGTGATCGCCGCGTTGATGGATGGTCAGGGTGTACTGGCTCGCGGTACAGGCGGTGATGCCGGTGCGATGCCTGATGCGATCTATGACACTGACCGGGCTGTACGCCAGTTGCCGGCGGATCAGCTGCAGGTGGTGACTGAGCATTACCGCCATGCGGATGCGCCGGAGCCGAAGCGCCTGGCCCGTTGTGGCTGCAGCCGCCGAACGTATTACCGCCGCCTGGCTCGTGCGCATCAGTCGATCATGATGCTGATGAAAGCGCCGTCACGCAGGGTGGCAACGGGCGGTGTACGGGCTCAGATGATGGCCCGTGCAAAAAGTCGGCAAAAAGGGGTTGACGTACCTGGCACTGAAGTCTAATGTTTATGACATCCTCGCGAGAGGTGTGACTATAGCCCGGACGGTAACCCCGCCCGGGCTTTTTCGTTTCTGATCTTCTCTCCTTGCTTGTTGTACCTCGATGTTTGCCCGCCCACTCGGCGGGCTTTTTAATGGTCAAAGGAACCGCCATGCCGCCCACGTCTGAACGCCCCTCACTACTGGAGCAGCACGCTCAAACACTGATCATGGTGATTGTGATCGGCCTGCTGGGCTGGGTGGGCATGACGCTGAATACACTGCAGACCAACGTGGCGCAGATGACCGCCAAGATTGAGTCGCTGCAGTCTGAGGTGCAGTACCTGCGCACGCTGAATGATGACCGCTACTCGGCGAAACAGGCTGAGCGCGACTGGGCGCAAAACCGCAGGGAAATGGAGCAGATCAGGGACCGCATCAGAATCCTCGAAACCGGAAAGTAACATGGCATATGTCTGGATCAACCTCGGGTTTGCACTGGTCGCAATCGTGGCTCTCTTCGCTGTCCTCCGATTGCTTGACCTTATCTCAGGTAACAGTTTCCGAAACGACCTGCTGCCGATCATTAAAGCGAACCCGCTCGCGGTGGCGCTCTATCGCGGCAGCTGGGTTGTTGCTTGCGCTCATCTCATCGGGGCCATGCTGGGCGTCTGATCGGTACGATGATCAGATTTACTCAGCGTGGCGCCGGTATCTGCCGGAGTACCACCCCGGCATGGGTTGGGCTCAGTTGTGGCAGGAATCACGGCTAAGGCCTGATGCGGTATCGCCAGTGGGCGCCGCGGGTGTCGGGCAGTTTATGCCGGGTACCTGGGGCGATATGCAACGGCAGGGGGTGGTCCCGGTCGGGACACCGGCACGGGATGCGCGCTGGTCGATCATTGCATCGGCGTACTACATGCGTCAGCAGCTCAACGGCTGGAATCGGTCAGGCCGGTCAGCCGGTGATCGGTACGACCTGGCAATGTCAGGTTACAACGCAGGCCGGGGCCATCTCTATACAGCGCAACGGCTGTGCAACGGTGCCATGGATTACGCGGGGATCATCGCGTGTTTGCCCAAAGTAACGGGGCGACACAGTGAAGAGACAATCAACTATGTGATCCATATCCGCCGCCACTTTGAACGGCGCTATGGGCATGCACTGTGGTGGGCACAATGATCAGAGTCTGGGTGATGATCGGGCTGGTGGTTGCTGTGCTCGGTGCGCTGGTGTTGCAGCAGCAACAGAAGGTGGGCCAGCTCAAGGAGCAGCTGGTCGCTACCGAGCGCGCACTGGAGCAAACCACTCAAGCCATGCAGCAGCTGGATCAAATGTATCGGGCTGCTGATCAACAGCTGGTGATCAACCGCCGGCAACATCAACAGATCAATCAACAACTCAGGGGGCAGATCGATGCGTTACGCTCAGAGCTGGCAGCTGCTGTGTGTGCTGCTGCTGATCTCCCCAACGCTGCTGCTGACCGGCTGCGCGCAATCACCAGTGCAACCAGTGACCGTGATACAGCATCCGGTACCGGGGCTGCTGACTGAGCCGACCCCTGTGCCTCCGTTCACTGGCCGCACTTTTGGTGATGCCGTTGAGTACATCCCAGCCTGTGTGGCAGCGGTGCAGCAGTGCAATGCGGACAAGGCCAGCATCAGGAGTATCAATGACACTGGTAGAACGGAATGAGCTGCGGATGCAGATCTGGGAACTGGATCAGCAACGGCAACAGCTGCTGTCTGTGCCTGAGCCGTACCGGTCGGCTGACAAGATCCAGCGCCTGACCAGCCAGATCGATGCCCTCGAAGTCGAGATCATGCACGCGCTGGTGGATAACGGGTCCTCCTGAGCAGGGTGCCCGATATGGGTATGCTGGCCGCGGGATTTGTGCAGATTTCTGGGGTGCAAGGACTTCCTTCCTCTCGATAAATCATGCACTTAGCTTCACTTATTTTCACCGTCATCTGATCCAACCAACTTTGGGAATGCGATTTCTGCACGAACGATGATCGTCAACAAAAAGCAGCTCGCTGATATTTTCGGGATCTCCGAACGGACCTTCACCGAATACCAGCGCGATCCGTCATTCCCGTACCGTGCGGCTGGCCGTGGCCACGATAACGAATATGACACGGCAGAGGTGCATGGCTGGCTGCTGGAACGCGCTACCACCAAGGGCCGCGAAACCACCCGTGAACGTCTGGATCGCATCCGCGCCGATCGTGAAGAACTGGCCTACGCCGCAGAGCTGAAAGAACTGATCCCGGCAGAAGAAACCATCAACCTGATAACCGAGGCGATCGTTGCATCCCGAAACGTCATGCTGCACGGCAACACCGGACTGAAAAAGCGCATCGACCGGGAATACAAAATCGACCTCGATATAGAGATGCTGAATGATCATTCTCGTGAAGTCCTCGCCAACATATCGGAAGTTGGCGAGAAACTTGCGGGCGAAGCTGAAGAAGGCCTGGAC
>CEGE01001605.1_pt1 | contig 14358 bp, 10 predicted proteins | sample 306311 | NCBI WGS metagenome assembly CEGE01 (sample SAMEA2755654, study PRJEB7226) | microbial mat metagenome | biome: microbial mat; feature: hypersaline; material: grass silage | place: USA | collected 2014-02-19 | depth 0 m | reverse complement strand
CAGTCGGTGTATTTGCACTGGATGCAGTTCTCGGTAACGACAAACGTCATCTTGCTATCCCTCTTGCAGGGCCGGGTAACTCCCAGCCATGGTCAATCGTGAATGGTTATAAATCAGCCGTTTTTTATAAGCTAAAAGTTTGAACGACATTCTAGAGGTGCGCATACCTGGCGGCAAGCGCCATATGATCCCAGTTGGTAGCAATGCCAGTACAGGTTTCCGCGAGGGCGCTGTGAACCCGTCCTTGGGCGCTACTTTCGACATCCCTGTCGAAAGACCCTCGCTTCAACCTGCCCTGGCACCTGAATCTAACTTATCGCCTTTCATGCTATAAGCACCATTAGATCAGGTCTCGCCACTGATACAATAGTGATAGCGCTTCCCGCGGTGTTAAACCATCCATATCGACGTTTTCCAACGCCTCGACCACCGGATGCGGTGCAGCGGCGAACAGATCGTTTTGCTGCGGTGCGGTTCGCGGCGCCTGCGCCGTGTTATCCACATCGCGCTGCTCCAAACTTATCAGCTTCTCGCGGGCACGTTTAATCACATGGTTGGGCACACCCGCTAATTGCGCCACCTGTAAACCATAGCTCTGGCTGGCCGGGCCCGCTTCGATGCGGTGCATAAACACAATGCTGTCGCCATGCTCGGTCGCCGTTAGGTGGATATTGGCCACCCCTTCCATATGCTCAGGCAGCGCCGTCATTTCAAAGTAGTGGGTCGCAAACAGCGTTAGCGCGCGTCCTTTTGCCAAATGTTCAGCGCTTGCCCAGGCGAGCGACAGACCGTCAAAGGTACTGGTGCCGCGGCCAATTTCATCCATCAGGATCAAGCTTTGCTGGGTGGCATTGTGGAGAATGTTGGCGGTTTCAGTCATCTCGACCATAAAGGTAGAGCGCCCGCCGGCCAAGTCATCCGATGAGCCAATGCGGGTGAATATTCGATCCAGCGGGCCGATCTCGGCGGCATCGGCGGGCACAAAACTGCCGCAGTGAGCGAGAAGGGCGATGAGCGCCGTCTGACGCATATAGGTCGATTTACCGCCCATGTTGGGGCCGGTAATAATCAGCATGTGCTGGTCAGGGTTGAGCGCCACGTCGTTGGGGACAAAGGGCGTCTCGCTCACCTGCTCGACTACCGGATGTCGTCCCGCGTCAATTTGAATCCCGGTGGTTTCACTGAGTGTTGGACGCACCCAGTTCAACGCCTCGGCGCGTTCGGCAAAGGCGCACAGCACGTCCAGTTCCGCCAAGGCTTGCGAGGTGCTCTGCAGCGCGTGAAGGCTTGCGTTGAGATCGCCAAGCAGGCGATCGTAGAGCCATTTTTCACGCGTCAACGCGCGAGATTTAGCGGAGAGTGCCTTATCTTCAAACTCTTTGAGCTCGGGGATAATGAACCGCTCGGCATTTTTAAGTGTCTGGCGGCGAATATAGTCGGCGGGCGCCTGCTGGGCTTGTGAACGCGGTAGCTCAATAAAGTAGCCGTGCACCCGGTTGTAGCCCACTTTGAGATTGGCTAGCCCCGTGCGCTCGCGCTCGCGAAGCTCGAGCTGAATAAGATAGTCGCCCGCGTTTTCGGCCATGCCACGGTGCTCATCCAGCTCTGAATCAAAGCCATCGGCAATCACCCCGCCATCGCGGATCACCACCGGCGGATTTTCTACCAGCGCCCGGCTGAGCATATCGGCCATTTCTGGGTAGGGGCGAATATGCGGGCGCAGGTTATCCAGCGCACTGCCGCTCTCAACCTCGCTAAGCTGTTGCTCCAGTTCCGGAAGCGTTACCAGTGCATCCCGCAGCCGTGCCAAATCGCGCGGGCGGGCGCTATACAGCGCCACCCGGGCCAGAATGCGCTCCACGTCGCCCACCGCGCTCAACGTCTCGCGCAGCGGCATATAGGCGGCATCCAGGCTTAGCAGCGCCACACCCGCATGACGGGCCTGGACAATCTCGCGTTGACGCAGTGGCCGATTAAGCCAGCGTTTGAGTAGCCGTGAACCCATGGCGGTGGTACAGGTATCCAGCACGCTGGCCAGGGTGTTGTCGCTGCTGCCGCCCAGGTTGATATCAATTTCCAGATTACGGCGGCTGGCAGCGTCGATCACCACCGCGTCGTCGCGGTTCTCAACGCTGATGGCGGTCACGTGGGGCAGGCGCGAGCGCTGAGTGTCCCGGGCGTAATCGATCAATACCCCGGCAGCAATTAGCGCAGAGGTTAAGTGCGCACAGCCAAAGCCACGTAAATCCTGCACTTCGAACTGGTCGCAGAGGCTACGGGTAGCGCTTTCCAAATCAAACAGCCACTCGCCCTGGCGGCGCAGGCTGCGTTTCTGCGACCAGGCCTCGGGTAGCGTTAAGCTTTCGGGTACCAGCAGCTCGGCCGGGGAGAGACGCGTCAGCTCGGCGAGCATTTCGGCTTCGCTGTCTACTTCCAGTACGTTGAAGCGACCACTGGAGAGCTCCAGCCAGGCAAGGCCCCAGCTCTCTTTTCCGGGAGAAACGGACACCAGGACGTTGTCGCGGCGGGCATCGAGCAGCGCTTCATCGTGGAGTGTGCCAGGGGTGACGATACGCACCACTTGGCGCTCAACGGGCCCTTTGCTGGTCGCGGGGTCGCCAATTTGCTCACAAATAGCGACCGACTCGCCGCCAGCGACGAGGCGGGCCAGATAGCCCTCAGCGCTGTGATAGGGGACGCCCGCCATCGGGATAGGCTTGCCGCCTGACTGCCCACGCTGGGTAAGGGTAATATCCAGCAGTGCGGCGGCGCGCTTGGCGTCGTCGAAAAACAGTTCATAAAAATCCCCCATGCGGTAGAACAGCAGTACCTCGGGGTGCTCGCGCTTGATCTTTAAATATTGCGTGATCATGGGCGTGTTAGGGGGAATGGCCTGTGACATGGGCGTCCTGATTGAGCAATTTCTTTGAGAAAGCTAAACGCAGTATTCTACGCTGAATAGACGACTCACTTGAAGGAGCGACCATAGTGCCCAGCGAAACTAGCCTGAAAAATCTTGATTTAACCCTGTTAGCTCAGCGGCTGGGGCGGCTGTGTAAGCAGTTGAATGTGGAAGTGACCGCCGCTGAGTCATGTACGGGGGGCGGCATTGCCAGCGCCATTACCGAGGTGGCGGGTAGCTCTGCTTACTTTACGACGGGCTATGTGACCTATGCGAATGCTGCTAAAACGCGCTTATTGGGGGTGCCTGAGACCACGCTGGCCGAGCACGGTGCTGTCAGCAAGGAGGTCGTCAAAGCCATGGTGCTGGGTGCCTGTAATGAAAGTGGCGCGGGCTTAGCTGTTGCCGTTAGCGGTGTTGCAGGCCCAGAGGGGGGGAGCGCTGAAAAGCCGGTGGGTACGGTTTGGTTGGCCTGGGGAGATGCTGCTGCCCAGGAAGCTGAATGCTTTCACTTTCCAGGTGACCGTCAGTCGGTGCGAGAGCAGGCCGTGCGTCAGGCCTTGGTTGGGCTGGTGGCGCGCCTGAATGAGCGCGAGAAGGCGAGCAAGACGAACCAGCCGTAAGAAAAAGGCGCATATGCAAAAAGGCTGTTGATAAAATAGATGAGAGAAAGCGCGATCAAGGATTTGTTTACGGCGCAATCTTTGGCATACTACTGGCTAATTATACAGCTTGTTATGAGGAATCTCTGAATGGCTCAGGATGACAACCGCACTAAAGCGCTAAACGCTGCACTCACCCAAATCGACCGTCAGTTCGGCAAGGGCACCGTCATGCGTCTAGGCGACGCACCGCGTGTCGTCATGCCGTCGGTTTCCACCGGTTCATTGGGTCTGGATATCGCCCTTGGCATCGGCGGGCTGCCGTTTGGCCGCGTGGCTGAAATTTTTGGTCCAGAGTCCTCGGGTAAAACGACACTGACCCTTTCGGTGATTGCGCAAGCGCAAAAGCAAGGCAAAGTGTGTGCCTTCGTCGATGCCGAGCATGCGCTTGACCCCAGCTACGCAGAAAAGCTGGGCGTCAACCTGGATGATCTACTGATTTCCCAGCCGGACACCGGTGAGCAGGCGCTGGAAATTACCGACATGCTGGTACGCTCTGGCGGTGTTGATGTGATTGTTATCGACTCGGTCGCTGCGTTGACCCCGCGCGCTGAAATCGAAGGCGAAATGGGTGATTCCCACGTTGGCCTACAGGCGCGTTTGATGTCTCAGGCACTGCGTAAAATCACCGGTAATATCAAAAACGCCAACTGCTTGGTGATCTTCATCAACCAGATCCGCATGAAGATCGGCGTCATGTTTGGTAGCCCCGAAACCACCACTGGTGGTAACGCGCTGAAGTTCTATGCCAGCGTGCGTCTGGATATTCGTCGTACCGGCTCGGTGAAAGTGGGTGATGAAGTCACCGGTAACGAAACCCGCGTGAAAGTAGTCAAAAACAAGGTAGCACCGCCATTCCGTCAGGCTGAATTCCAGATTCTTTACGGCAAGGGTATCTACCACGCCGGTGAGGTCATCGACCTGGGCGTGCAGTGCAACCTAGTCGACAAAGCCGGTGCCTGGTACAGCTATAAAGGTAAGAAAATCGGTCAAGGTAAAGCCAATTCAGCGCTGTATCTGGAAGAGCACCCGGAAATTATGCTCGAAATCGAAACGCAGATTCGTGAGCAGCTCTTGGCCAAGCCCGATCCTAAAAAGGAGAAGGAAGATGCACCTGCCGAAGCAGCGGCAGAATTGGATGCGGGTGATGACGATCTGCTTTAAGACGACTCTCGCTAAGATAAGCTGATGGCATTCACCTCCCAGCGTGATGCTACGCCCCGTGATATCGCCATTGGTTTACTGGCTCGGCGCGAATACTCCCGCGCCGAGCTTGCTCAGCGTCTGAAGAAAAAGTCTTTCGACGATGCCGCTATTGATGAGTGCCTGGACGCCTTGGTTGAACAAGGGCTGCAGTCTGACGCGCGCTTTGCGGCCAGTTTCGTGCGCTCGCGCATACTGCGTGGCCAAGGCGTGATTCGTATTAAAGGCGAGTTGCGCCAGCGCGGCATAGACCAGGAAACCCTTGCCACCGCTTTTGAAGAAGTGGAGGAGGGCGAGCAGGTCGACTGGTTTGAGCTGGCCCGGGAAACCCTGGCGCGGCGTTTTGATAGCCCCGGTGAGACCCCCAAAGAGCGCGCTAGGCGTGAACGTTTTCTCGCCAGTCGCGGCTTCGATTTTGAACAAATTCGCTACGCGCTCTCCTGTCTGTAATACGTTTTCCCCAGCCTATACAATACCCCCTCTTACATTTCTAGTAGCGCTCTAATACGCTTGTTCATCCAGTTGTTTACGTGGCTGTTTGCCTTTCTGCCACTAAGTGCGGCTTTAGTCGTTTGACAACTGCGCTATAATGGCTGCTTTGCGACCCCTGAGGGTAGCGGCAACAGCGCCCTGGGACATCACGCTTTCTTGTTACGGATACCCTATGAAAAGCGCAGAGATTAGACAGGCCTTTCTCACCTTCTTCGAAGAGCAGGGGCATACGATTGTACCCACCAGCTCATTAGTGCCGGGCAACGACCCGACGCTGCTGTTTACCAATGCCGGCATGGTGCCGTTTAAAGATGTGTTTCTAGGCCGCGATCCGCGCCCTTACGTGCGCGCCACCTCTGCGCAGCGCTGCGTTCGCGCGGGCGGTAAGCATAATGATTTAGACAACGTCGGCTATACCGCACGCCACCACACCTTCTTTGAGATGCTGGGTAACTTCAGCTTTGGCGACTACTTCAAGCGCGACGCCATTCGCTTTGCCTGGGTGTTTTTAACCGAAACGCTGGGACTCCCCAAAGACAAGCTGTGGGTAACGGTACACATCAGCGATGACGAAGCTGAGCGCATCTGGAAAGATGAGATTGGCATCGACCCTGAGCGCTTCTCCAAGCTGGATGAAGATAACTTCTGGCAGATGGGCGACACCGGCCCCTGCGGCCCCAGTTCGGAAATCTTCTTTGATCACGGCCCTGAGGTTTGGGGTGGCCCGCCGGGCAGCCCGGAAGAGGATGGCGATCGCTATATCGAAATCTGGAACCTGGTGTTCATGCAGTTTGATCGCGATGCCCAGGGCACGCTCAACCCGCTGCCCAAGCCCTCCATCGATACCGGTATGGGGCTGGAGCGTGTCGCCGCTGTCATGCAGGGCGTCCACTCCAACTATGAGATCGACCTGTTCCAGAACCTGCTGCAAGCCGCTGCGAAAGCGACCGGGCACCCTGATACCGCTACGCCTTCGTTGCGCGTAATTGCCGACCATATCCGTTCCTGTGCCTTCTTGATTGCTGATGGCGTGCTGCCTTCCAACGAAGGGCGCGGCTATGTCCTGCGTCGGATCATTCGCCGTGCAATTCGTCACGGCCACAAGCTGGGCGCGGTTGAGCCGTTCTTCCACAAGCTGGTGGAGGCGCTGGATGCGGAGATGGGCGATGCCTATCCGGAACTGCGTGAAGCGAGCGATCAAATTGCCCGTGTACTGCTGAAAGAAGAAGAGCAGTTCGCACGCACCCTGGATCACGGTATGGGGCTCTTGAATGCGGCACTGGCCGAGTTGGATGGCAAGGTGCTGCCGGGTGAGACGGTGTTTAAGCTTTATGACACCTACGGCTTTCCCTTCGACCTTACCGCCGACGTCTGTCGTGAGCGTGGCGTTAGCCTGGACGAAGATGGCTTTCAGCAGGCGTTAGAGGCCCAGCGTGAACGCGCACGGGCGGCCAGCCAATTTGGCGCCGACTACAGCGCCTCCATCGAGTTGGAGGGCGAAACTGCCTTTACCGGCTACGACCGCTTGGAAGATCAGGCCAAGGTAACCGCGCTGGTCGACAGCGAGGGCAATCCACTGGCAGCGCTGGAAGCGGGGCAGAAGGGTGTCGTGGTACTAGACCGCACGCCGTTTTACGGCGAGTCAGGCGGCCAGGTGGGCGATACCGGCTACCTGTATGTCGACGGTGGCCGTTTCCAGGTCACTGATACCCAAAAGCAGAGCGGTCATCATCTTCACCAGGGCATGATGGTAGAAGGCTCGCTAAGCGTTGGCGCAAGCGTGCGTGGTGAAGTGGATGCCAGCCTGCGCACAGCCACCATTCGCAATCACTCAGCCACCCACCTGCTGCATAAAGCGCTGCGCATGGTGCTGGGTGATCACGTACAGCAGAAAGGCTCGCTGGTGAACGCCGAGCGCCTGCGCTTCGACTTTAGCCACTTCGAGCCGGTGACCGCCGAGCAACTGGCGGAAGTCGAACGGCTGGTCAATGAGCAGATTCTGGCTAATGCGCCGACCAAGATCGAGCAGATGAGCCTGGACCAAGCCAAGGCCAAGGGCGCAGCAGCGCTGTTTGAGGCCAAATACGCCGAGAACGTGCGCGTGCTGACCATTGGTGCCGACGATTTCTCGATCGAGTTATGCGGTGGTACCCACGTGGCACGCAGCGGTGATATTGGCTGCTGCCATGTGATGAGCGAAGTGGGCATTGCTTCTGGTGTGCGCCGCATCGAAGCGATCACCGGCGAAAATGCGCTGGCTCACTTCCGCGAGCAGGAAGCCCGCCTCGAGCGATTGGGTGAGCGCTTGAAGACCAAGCCTGAACAGGTCGAAGCGCGGGTAGAATCACTGGTTGAGCGCAACCGTAGCCTGGAAAAAGAGCTTGAGCAGCTCAAGGCCAAACTAGCCAGTGCAGCGGGTAGCGATATGCTCAGCCAGGTGCAGGAGGTCAATGGCGTGAAGCTGCTGGCGATGCAGCTGGATGGCGTGTCAGGCAAAGATTTACGCGGCATCCTTGATCAGCTTAAGAACAAGCTAAGCTCTGGAGTGATTATCCTCGGCGTTGCCGACCAGGCGGCGGGCAAAGTGAGTCTGATCGCTGGGGTCACCCAGGATCTGAGCGGCCGAGTGAAAGCCGGTGAGCTGGTGAACCATGTTGCCTCCCAGGTAGGAGGGAAGGGCGGCGGCCGCCCCGACATGGCCCAAGCGGGAGGTAGTCAACCCGACGCCCTGCCGGATGCGTTGAAGAGCGTACCAGCATGGTTGGAAAACGTTCTTAGCTAAACCTCTGGGCCGGTGGCATTATTGTCACCGGCCTTATTATTTATTTAAAACTTGTGACACTTTCACCCTCCATTCCCGAACGCATAGGAAAAAACGGCATATGGCACTATACGTACAGAAGTTCGGCGGCACTTCGGTGGGCTCTGTCGAGCGTATCAAGGCCGTAGCGGAAAAGGTTAAGGGCTTCCGCGATCAAGGCCATCAGGTAGTGGTCGTGGTCTCCGCCATGAGCGGCGAAACCAACCGCCTGACGGACATGGCACAGGCGCTTAACGACGACCCCGCACCGCGCGAGATGGATATGCTGCTATCGACCGGCGAGCAGGTAACTATTTCACTGCTCGCCATGGCGCTTCAGCAAATCGGTGTGCCAGCCACTTCGCACACAGGCGCCCAGGTAGGCATTCATACCGATAGTGCCTATACCAAGGCGCGTATCCAGCGCATTGAAACCGAAGACCTCAAGGCCGATCTGGACGCTGGTCAGGTAGTTGTTGTGGCCGGGTTCCAAGGGGTCGATGAAGACGGCAATATCACCACCCTGGGCCGTGGTGGTTCTGACACCACAGGGGTGGCGCTAGCCGCTGCGCTAGGTGCCGATGAGTGCCAGATTTACACCGATGTTGACGGGGTATACACCACCGACCCTCGCGTCTGCTCCAAAGCCCAGCGCTTAACGAGCATTACCGTGGAAGAGATGCTGGAACTGGCCAGTCTCGGCTCTAAAGTGCTGCAGATCCGCGCGGTAGAGTTTGCCGGAAAGTACAACGTACCCCTGCGGGTGCTGTCGAGCTTTGAAGACGGCCCCGGTACCCTAATTGTTGCAGAAGCCGACCAAGACGAGGACGCTATGGAAGAACCACTGATCTCCGGTATCGCTTTCACCAAAAATGAAGCAAAATTAACCCTGCTGAATACGCCGGACGTGCCGGGTGTGGCATCACGCATTCTAGGGCCCATTGCCGATGCCAATATCGAAGTGGACATGATCGTGCAGAACGTGGCGCCGGCCGGAGACTATACCGACTTTACCTTTACGGTTGCTAAGGGCGATTACAAAGCCACTAAAAAGCTGCTTGAAGAGACGGTGATTCCTGATTTGGGCGGCGGTGAGCTGCGTGGCGACGACAATATTGCTAAGGTCTCTTTAGTGGGTGTCGGTATGCGTTCTCACGCCGGTGTGGCGTCGAAAATGTTCCGTGTGCTAGCTGACGAAAATGTAAATATCCGTATGGTCTCCACCTCTGAGATTAAAATCTCGGTCGTGATTGATGAGAAGCATATGGAGCTTGCTGTTAATGCATTACACAAAGCTTTTGGTTTAGATAAGGCAGATATCGAATCTGAATAACATTAATACCTTAAACCTTCTACGCTGAAGGGGTACTTACTGCCGTGTGGTGGTGAGCTTTCTTTCAACGGGAGGTATAAGGTGTCATGGAGCCGGAGTCATTGGTGACAGGGAACACTATGTCGCATAATGGCATGGTGTTGCCTCCGGCTGACATATCCCGTTGCATAAAACGTCTGAAAAGGAGATCAGCCATGCTCATCCTAACTCGCCGTGTTGGCGAAACGCTGATGATCGGTGATGAAATCACCGTCACCGTGCTAGGTGTGAAAGGCAATCAAGTACGTATCGGCGTAAATGCGCCTAAAGATGTGGCAGTTCATCGTGAAGAGATTTACCAGCGTATTCAGCGTGAACGAAACAGTGAAAATGAAGTGGAATAAGCCTTGCGAGCTCGCATGATGAAACGATGCTTAAAGCGTAAGCTTATATGTAAGATATGGCCGGTGCGAAAAAAATCCGTAGAAGACTAGACACAAGAAGACTAAATCGGTAATATTCGCGCCGTGCCGTTGAGGAGAGGTGGCCGAGTGGCTGAAGGCGCTCCCCTGCTAAGGGAGTATAGGGTTTATAGCCCTATCGAGGGTTCGAATCCCTCTCTCTCCGCCAATCGCATGGCCAGTAAGTGCTTTTACTTTGTTAAAAAGTGCATGGTCACAAGGTATGCGCCCGTAGCTCAGCTGGATAGAGTACCTGACTACGAATCAGGGGGTCGGAGGTTCGAATCCTCCCGGGCGCGCCACCTTTTTATGCTGACTGCATTTATGGTTAATCGTATTTGAGATTAGCTGTATTTAAAGTTAGTTGTACCAGAGGCTAATTGCATTAATCAGTATTTGTAATAGTCTTGGTCGCAGTAAAAGTAAACGTTAGTAAAACGTTACGCGCCCGTAGCTCAGCTGGATAGAGTACCTGACTACGAATCAGGGGGTCGGAGGTTCGAATCCTCCCGGGCGCGCCAGATTCCAAAACCCGCTCTCTTATTGAGAGCGGGTTTTCTGTTTCCAGTCTGACCGTCAGTTTCTAGCCTGACCGGAAGTCGCTCGCGCCCCGGTCTTGCGATCGTTTGTAGCGCCCCCGCTTTGCGGTAGGGCGCTTTTTTTTGCCTGTTAAAGGGGTGGTGCGAAAGAAGGGCTAAGCCATTGCAGCTTGCTGTTCGTCGACAACAAGGCTGTCGAGCAGTTGGTCTAACTCGGTGATGCGCTTTACGCGCTGAAAATTCTGTTCAGCTTCACTGCTGCCTTGACGCATTTGGGCAAGCCACTGCTTTACCAGAGAGACCACGACGCGGTCGGGTAGCTTTTGACGCTGTAGAGCGGCGTATTCTTTGAGCACGTTGGCGCGCATCGCCCAGCTACTCTCAGGTAGCCGCTCGCCGGTTTGCAGCCAGTGGCGAATGCGTGGCGCCAGCCAAGGATCGGCCAGGGCGCTCCGTCCCAGCATCACGTCGCGACACCCTGACAGGGTGCGGGCTTTCCAGTAATCTTCCAGTGTCCAGATATCGCCGTTGGCGACCACAGGGATGCTCACTTGGCGGCGAATTTTGCCGATCCACTCCCAGTGTGCCGGTGGGCGGTAGCCTTCGTCTCGGGTGCGTGCATGAACGACCAGCTGTGCTGCTCCGCCCGCTTCGGTGGCTTGGGCGCAGGCCACCGCTAAACGGCGATTAGCGAAGCCCAGGCGAATCTTGGCGGTCACCGGGATTTCCCCCTCTAAAGCGTCGTGAACGGCTTTAACCGCCTTATAGACGCGATCAGGCTGGCGTAACAGCGAGGCGCCGCCATCGTGCCGGTTAACCAGTTTGGCAGGGCAGCCGAAATTAAGGTCGACGCTCACCGCGCCCAGGCTAAGCGCCTGGCGCGCGTTAGCCGCCAGGGCGACTGTGTCAGAGCCCAGTAACTGTAAATGCACGGGAATGCCGCTTGGTGTGGCCACAGGCGGTTGCGCAAGCTCGGGGCAGTGTTTATAAAACACTCTTGGCGGCAGGCGCGCATCGACCACACGTACAAACTCGGTGACCGTCCAGTCGAACCCGGCATGCCGGGTCAGCAGATCACGAGTCAGAGCGTCGATTACCCCTTCCATCGGGGCTAGGCCGATTCTGCCGTTTTGTAGTAAATTAACAACCATGACTTCCACTATCGCGCCATTGCATTCTATTCTGGGTGTGGCAGGTTAGTGCATTCCCCTTACTGCGCCAAGCGCCTTTCACCGTATTGGCGTCATGATGTGCGTAAAAATGGTACTTGAGCTGTGCTTCAAGACACCGGGCTTCAAGGAGATCGCTTTATGCAGGATCTAGAACTATTGCAAGAAGGGCTGGCGTTAATGGCGCTCGGTATGGGCGTAGTGTTTGTTTTTCTTACTGTTTTGGTCATTAGCGTTACGCTGATGTCGAAGCTTGTTGGGCGTTTCCAACCCGCCCCTGTGGCTGTTAATACGGGCAATAAATCGTCGCCATCTTCGGGTTCCTCTGCGCAAAATGACGAGGTCATGGCGGTGATCAGTGCTGCAGTGCATCGTTATCGCTCAAGCCGGCGTCGTTAACTTTCTCGATTTTTTTCATTTTGGCCCTCTTGTGGCTATTTTTTTGTTATTTTTACTACAAACTTACAACTCTCTACTGTGAGCCATGACAATGAACGAAATAAAACGCCCTCTAGGCATTACTGATGTCGTGCTGCGCGATGCCCATCAATCGCTATTCGCTACACGTATGCGGCTGGACGATATGCTGCCGATCGCCGAAAAACTGGATCGCGTTGGCTATTGGTCGCTGGAAACCTGGGGTGGGGCCACTTATGACGCCTGTATCCGCTATTTGGGCGAAGATCCGTGGGAGCGCATTCGTGCATTAAAAGAGGCTATGCCCAATACGCCTCAGGCCATGTTGCTACGTGGTCAGAACCTGCTGGGCTACCGCCACTACGCCGATGACGTTGTCGATAAGTTTGTCGAGCGGGCGAAAACCAACGGCGTTGATGTCTTCCGTGTTTTCGATGCCATGAATGACCCGCGCAATTTAGAGCGCGCCATTCAGGCGGTGCGTAACGTCGAAGGTCACGCCCAGGGCACCATCTCTTACACCGTGAGCCCGGTACATACCCTGGATAGCTGGGTTGATCTCGCCAAAACCATTGCTGGCTTAGGCGCAGATTCATTGGCTATCAAGGATATGGCGGGGCTACTGACGCCCTATACGGCATTCGATCTGGTCACCCGGCTCAAGAAAGAGCTATCGATTCCGGTGCACCTGCACTGCCACGCCACCACTGGCCTCTCTACCTCAACCATTTTGAAGGCAGTGGAAGCAGGCATTGATAACGTCGATACCTCGATTTCGTCCATGTCGATGACCTACGGTCACAGCCCCACCGAGTCAGTGGTGGCAATGCTGAAAGACACCGGCCGCGATACCGGTCTGGATCTTGAGCTGCTGGAAGATATTGCCGGTTACTTCCGCGAAGTACGTAAGAAGTACGCCGCCTTTGAAGGTTCGCTGCGTGGTATTGATTCGCGCATCCTGATTGCTCAGGTGCCCGGCGGCATGCTGACCAATATGGAAGGCCAGCTGAAAGAGCAGGGCGCGGGCGATAAGCTGGACGACGTGCTCAGCGAGATTCCCCGCGTGCGCGAAGATCTTGGCTTTATTCCGCTGGTGACGCCCACCTCGCAAATCGTCGGCACCCAGGCGGTCATGAACGTGATGATGGGCGAGCGCTACAAGTCGATCTCCAAGGAAGTTCAGGCGCTGCTCAAAGGTGAATATGGTGCTGCCCCAGCACCCTTCAACGCCGAATTGCAAAAGCGCGTGTTGGAAGGCGGCGAGCCGATTACCTGTCGCCCGGCGGATAACCTCTCACCGGAAATGGATAGGCTGGCTGCCGAACTGAAAGAGAAGGCTAGCGCTGAAGGCATTCGCTTGGCCGAAGGCAAGCGCGAAGTAGATGATGTTCTGACCTACGCGCTGTTCCCGCAGATCGGCTTGAAGTTCCTTAAAAACCGCGACAATCCCGACGCCTTTGAACCTGCCCCCCAGGCAACTGACGCAAGTGCTGAAAAGACACCCGCCAAGGTGGAAAGCAAAGCGCCAGTGGCTAGCAGTGGCCCGGAAACCTATACCGTTAAGCTCAACGGTAAAGCCTTCGTGGTGGAAGTGTCTGAAGGTGGTGAACTGGGCGAAGTGCAGGAGCAAACGGCGGCCAGCACTGGCGCCCCCAAAGAGGAAGTGTCTGCACCCACTGGTGAGAGCATTGATGCGCCGCTGGCCGGCAATATCTTCAAGGTTAATGTCCGCCCTGGCGATAAAGTCGCTGAAGGGGATGTGGTGATCATTCTTGAAGCGATGAAAATGGAAACCGAAGTGCGTGCCAGTATCGCAGGCACTGTGTCTAAGGTTAACGTCAGCGAGGGCGACAGCGTAGCCGTAGGCGATGCGCTGATCGAGCTCTAAGGGCCCAGTAATGGATAAATTAGTAACGTTATGGGAAGGCTCTGGGCTATATAACCTTGAGCTTGGCCAAGCCGTCATGATCATGGTGGGGCTACTGCTGCTTTACCTGGCCATTTATAAGAAGTTTGAGCCGCTGCTGCTGGTGCCGATTGGCTTTGGCGGCATTCTGGCCAATATTCCCGAAGCAGGGTTGGCGATTTCAGCGCTAGACCAAGCGATCGAGGTGGCGAAACCCGCAGTGCTACAGCAGATAGCGGCAGCGCTGGGCGCGACGCTGGATCCATTAGCGAATGCGGAAGCCTGGCGTGAATCGTTAAAAGTGATAGCCCACGATGGCGTCGCACCGGATCAGGTGCGTGCCGCACGTGATATCGCCGTGGGCGTCGGCTATAGCGATGGCATGCTTTACAACTTCTATAAAGTAGCAATTGGTTCAGGTATCGCCCCGCTGATTATCTTTATGGGTGTGGGCGCCATGACCGACTTCGGCCCGCTGCTGGCCAATCCGCGCAC
>CEGE01003989.1_pt1 | contig 14670 bp, 11 predicted proteins | sample 306311 | NCBI WGS metagenome assembly CEGE01 (sample SAMEA2755654, study PRJEB7226) | microbial mat metagenome | biome: microbial mat; feature: hypersaline; material: grass silage | place: USA | collected 2014-02-19 | depth 0 m | reverse complement strand
GTTTTTCTCCTTACGATGCCAGCATGGGTCATTTCACACAGCCCGCTATCTTAATTGTTGCAGACATATTTATGATTTTAGGCGCTATTAGCTTTGCACTGCATCATAAAATATTTACAAACAAAGCGTTTCTGGAGTACTGGCGCGATGAAGAAACCCGCTGGTTCTTAGTTGCAATAACCGCTTTCAGTATTGTTTTAACCATACTTGCTTACAGCGCAAGCACACACGACACTTTCTGGGACTCACTTAACCAGGCGGTGTTTCATGTTATTTCCTTTATGACCAGCACAGGGTACGGTGCCGATGACCTCTCTGTGTGGCCAGCAGCAACCGCCGGCTTTTTAGTTGCGGCTAGTTATTTGGGAGGCTGCGCAGGGTCAACGGCGGGTGGTAATAAGTTTATACGCAATGTCATTACATTACGCATTATTAAGCATCAAATGCTGCAAGCAATACACCCCAGAGCAATCATAAAAGTCGTCTATCAGGGAAAAGCCGTAACCACAGATGTTATACAGGCGGTAATGAGTTTCATGTTGCTGGTAGCCATAAGTTCATTGGTATTTACCGTTCTTCTGATGTTGACAGGGCTCGACTTTTTCTCTGCATTTACTGCTGTTTCGGCCTGTTTAAATGTACTAGGCCCGGGCTTTGGAGAAGTGTCCAGCAACTTTATTCCCGTCAGCGACACCGGAACATGGATGCTAACCTTAGCGATGATTTTAGGACGCCTGGAGTACTTTACTTTGCTAACATTATTACTCCCTCAATTTTGGCGAGACTAGTCGATGAATAAGCAACCTTGGTTGGGTTATATTTTAGCCCTTGTTTTTACAAGCCTGGCGGCGGCGGTATCTTATTTATTGGATCACTGGCTGCTGCCAACCTCTGGCACAGTCCTTATTCTGCAGCTATCGGTACTGCTGGTTGCTTTTCTGACGCACTTTCGAGCCGCATTATTGGCTGTAGTGACTGCCCTGCTGCTGTTTAACTTTCTATTCACTGAGCCTCGTTACTCGCTGCATATGACCGACATTGATGAGATAATCACCGCCATTGTATTTATTACTGTTGCGGTTATTACCAGCCACTTAGCCACCTCATTCCGGCATCAAAAAGAAAGTTTGCGACAGGCTCAGTTACGCTCAAATATTTTATTGTCCGTCTCACACGATTTACGTACCCCCCTCGCCAGCGTCATTGGTAACCTAAGCACTCTGCAAGCATACCAAAACCGCTTGCCTAAAAAGGAACAGGATGAACTTCTTCAGGGGGCATTAGACGAGAGTGACCGCTTACACCGTTACATTGAGAACCTTTTACAGGCTACCCGTTTACAACACGGTGAGGTGCGATTAACACACGCTGTGCAAGACATCCGCCCTATCATTAGTAAAACTGTGTCGCGTTTTACAGCGCAAGAGCGCATACAAGTGCGAGACCACTTGCATGAGGCAATGATCGAAGCTCAATCGTCGCTTCTTGAGCAGGCTTTATTTAATGTTATCGATAATGCCCTACGTTTTTCTTCAGTAACAACGCTGGTTACGATAACCCTATCCAATAGCGACAAGTCAATTTTCATTGATATCGAAGATAATGGTCCGGGCATTGAAGCAAGTAAACGTTCATTGGTATTTAACGTGTTTTATTCCTCACGCGAAAAAGATTCCGGCACTGGCGGAACCGGTCTTGGACTCTCTGTTGCAAAAGGAATCATTGAACTTCATCAGGGGAAAATAAGTGTTGAAGAGTCAGACACCGGCTGCCACATACGTATAAAGTTGCCACAAGCCAGAAATAATGAGGAAGTCACATGAACGAAAAAGCTCCCGTTGCCGGCCCTCGCATTTTAGTCGTTGATGACGAACCGCAAATACGTCGATTTATGCGAGCTTCTCTCACTGCTGAAGGGTACACCTATTTAGAGGCTTCAACAGCAGAAGAGGGCATTAAACAAATAACCATAGAAAGTCCCCATTTGGTCATTCTGGATCTCGGTCTACCTGACGCTGACGGCTACGAGGTAATGAAGCAACTGCGGCAATGGAGTCAAGTTCCCGTGCTGGTACTAACCGCCCGAGATGATGAGTTACAAAAAGTTAAACTTCTGGAAGGTGGTGCTAACGATTACCTGACAAAGCCTTTTGGTATTCGCGAGCTCATGGCGCGTATACATGTTTTATTGCGAGACTTGTCAACGCAGCAACAGCCATCGGCAGAAACCACATTCCGTTTTGGCGATTTATTAATTGACCGCCAACAGCGCAAAGTTTTTTTGAGGGAAGAAAACATTAGTCTCTCCAGAAAAGAATATGCGTTGCTGGATTTTTTGGCGAGCCACCCTCAAAAGTTAGTCACTCAGCAGCAGCTATTGGAAAAAATTTGGGGCCACACCCACCAGGAAGATACGCATTACTTACGTATTTTCGTCAGTCAGGTTCGCAAAAAGCTGAATGATGATCCTGCTCACCCCAAGTATATTGAGACAGAGCCGGGTGTTGGTTACCGCTTTATCGCACCAAAATCCTAAGGTAATTTGCTCGGCTATTAACTACCTTTTATTGCTCAAATCGTGTTAAACTTGCGCGCAAATTTTTTGCCTGTCGGGATAATTCTGTGAGCGATAACAAACCTTCTTTAAGTTACAAAGACGCGGGCGTCGATATTGACGCTGGTAATGCATTGGTTGACCGTATCAAGGGCGTGACTAAACGCACGCATCGACCAGAAGTAATGGGTAACATTGGTGGGTTTGGCGCACTTTGTGAAATTCCGGCAGGATACAAACAACCCGTTTTAGTCTCAGGTACTGACGGTGTTGGTACAAAATTACGTTTAGCTATCGACCTTAAACGCCACCGCGGTGTTGGCATCGACTTGGTCGCTATGTGTGTGAACGACCTTATTGTTCAAGGCGCAGAGCCTCTGTTCTTTCTCGACTACTATGCAACAGGCAAACTGGACGTTGACGTCGCAGCCGATGTGGTTGCCGGTATCGGTGACGGCTGTGAACAATCAGGCTGCGCACTTATCGGCGGTGAAACAGCAGAAATGCCAGGCATGTACGAACACGGCGACTACGACTTAGCAGGCTTTTGTACCGGTGTTGTCGAAAAGTCAGAAATTATCGATGGCACCAAAGTCGCTGACGGCGATGCCTTAATCGCTCTGGCATCAAGCGGCCCTCACTCAAATGGTTACTCGCTTATTCGTAAAATTATTGAAGTCAGCGGTGCCGACTTAGAGTCTCACCTACAAGGCAAAACACTGGCTGATCACTTGTTAGAGCCTACTCGCATTTATGTGAAGTCAGTGCTTGAACTGATTAAGCACGTTCCTGTGCATGCCTTGTCACACATTACCGGTGGCGGCTTCTGGGAAAACATTCCACGAGTCCTTCCGAAGGGTAGTAAAGCGGTTATTGACGGTAACAGTTGGGACTGGCCAGTTATTTTCGACTGGTTAAAAGACAACGGCAACGTCAGCATGAAAGAAATGTACCGCACCTTTAACTGTGGCGTAGGTATGGTTATCGCGGTACCTAATGATCAGGCCGATAAAGCCATTCAAATACTGACTGACGCTGGCGAAGACGCCTGGAAAATTGGCCGTATTGCTAATGCCGCAGAAGGTGAAGAGCAAGTCGACATTCTGGCCGACGAGACTCACTAATGAAACGTATTGTTGTACTAATATCAGGCACCGGTAGTAATATGCAGGCCATTCAGCAGGCCTGCGAAAACGGTAAAGTCGCCGGTGAAGTGGTTGCCGTTATTTCGAATAAAGCGTCAGCCAAAGGTCTGGAGAAAGCTTCCGCAAAGGGTATTAGCACCGAAGTGCTTAGCCACAAAGAATTTGATACGCGGGAAGCTTACGACGCTGAACTTAAAGCATTAATTGATAGTTATCAGCCTGACTTAGTAGTACTGGCCGGCTTTATGCGCATTCTGACCGGTGACTTCACGCGCCATTACGAAGGTCGTATGTTCAACATACATCCGTCTCTTTTGCCGAAATACAAAGGTATAAACACCCATCAACGGGCGTTAGATGCCGGCGATACTGAACACGGTGTCAGTGTTCACTTCGTAACGGAAGAACTCGACGGTGGTCCGGTCGTATTACAGGCAAAAGTGCCTATTTTCGAGGGTGACACCGTTGACGAAGTTCAAGCCCGTGTTCACGAACAAGAGCACCGCATTTATCCGCTTGTAGTCAACTGGTTCTGCCAGGAGCGTTTAAAGCTCGAAAACGGCCGCGTGACCTTAGACGGTGAAGTATTAGGCTCTCAGGGCTACGCCTCGGAGTAATTAAACTCTTACATTTCCAAACTTTTCAAAGACATGGTGGCTTGTTCGTCACCTTCTTTGAATTGCTGCATTTTAACCATCACGTAGTTTAATTCCGGCGCAAACCAAAAAAACGTCTGGCGGCGGTTGTTGTCACGAATGCGCCCCACTTTTATCGCTTCGACCTTGCCATACGGCAGTTTTAGTAGTTCACTGTCGGCCATCACTCGAAAACGATACTCATCTTCCCGGCCTTTTTCATCTACCAGTCGATACTCAAACGTTTTAGCTCCTCGGGCCAAGTCTATGCGCAACTGCTCTGTTACATTGGCTTCATCAAATAAAGCGTCTTTCCAGTTAATGTCGAGCATTCGGCCGGTATCGACATTGCGAACCGTCTTGTCATCTGCTCGGAATTCACCATGAAACGACTTGTCCGATCCAGTTCCGGTACGCATATAGATAAACTCACGCGGCTCCAGGCGTTTACTTTCGTCGTCAACAATAAACACTGAGCGGGCTTCCCGAGTATCGGACAGAATAAACCAGGAAATATCAGACTTTGTGCGCAGCTGCCATTCGTCATCAGGCGATACCTCTAAATAACGGTAGCCTTCACCATATTCGCTGTCACCACGCGTAATAACGTAATTCGCTTCGTAGGGCTTCATGGTATCGTTAATGCCCTGAGTCTCTTTTACAGTATCGTCTGCATGAACCGGCGCAAGCTGAGCGAAACTCAGTACAGCAGAAGCCATTAAAAAATGCATTGTCCGTTTTAACATCACCACTCCATTCACCGTGACAACTGGATACTTACATTGACAGAAAATTCAAACGCGCGTTCAAATTTTCCTTGAAAATAATGTCTGGTTGATCTAACTTGCACAGTATAACTGGTCAGACCTCCAAATCGGAGTATTACACTATGAGTATTGCACTTTGGATTATCGCTACCGTTATTGTTGCGGCAGCTCTCATTTACAAGCGCGCCAGCCTGCTGTTATTCAGTGTCGGCATGGTCGCTATGTTTGCTATTGGTAACGTACTGGAAATTGTCGGCCCTGTGCTTTGGACAATTCTTGCCGTTATCTTAGTACCTATTAATTTAGCACCCGTTCGCCTGAACTTGCTAACCAAGCCAATTCTTAAAGCGTACCGCAAAGTCATGCCAGAAATGTCTGACACCGAACGCGATGCGTTAGAAGCCGGTACAGTTTGGTGGGACGGCGACTTATTCAGTGGCGACCCGGACTGGAAGAAGTTACTGGACGTACCAAAAGCTGAGCTAACAGCAGAAGAGCAAGAGTTCTTAGACGGCCCGTGTGAAGAAGTCTGCAAAATGCTGGACGACTGGGAAGTTACGCATGAACTGACAGACATGCCTGAGCACGTCTGGCAGTACCTGAAAGAGAAAAAATTCTTCGCCATGATCATCAAAAAAGAATACGGTGGTCTTGAGTTTTCAGCGTACGCTCAGTCTCGTGTGCTGCAAAAGCTTGCGGGCGTTAGTACGGTATTAGCATCAACAGTCGGTGTACCTAACTCATTAGGCCCGGGCGAGTTGCTTCAGCACTATGGTACCAAAGAGCAGCAGGATCATTACCTGCCACGCTTGGCTAGTGGCGACGAAATTCCATGTTTCGCGCTGACCAGTCCGGAAGCAGGCTCTGACGCAGGGGCTATTCCTGACTCAGGTGTTGTCTGTAAAGGCGAATGGAACGGCGAAGAAATTGTTGGTATTAAACTTAACTTCAACAAGCGTTACATCACGCTTGCACCGGTTGCGACGGTATTAGGTCTGGCATTCAAAATGTACGACCCTGACGGTTTAATCGGTGAAGAAGAAGAGCTGGGTATTACCTGTGCGCTTATTCCGCGTGACACCAAAGGCGTTGAAATTGGTCGTCGTCACTTCCCGCTTAACGTTCCGTTCCAAAACGGTCCTATTCGCGGTAACGACGTATTTGTACCACTTGATTACATTATCGGTGGTCAGAAAAATGCCGGTAAAGGCTGGCGTATGCTGGTTGAGTGTTTGTCGGTTGGTCGCTCAATTACCCTACCGTCAAACAGTGCTGGTGGTATTAAATCTATTGCTCTGGCGACCGGTGCGTATTCACGCATTCGTCGTCAGTTCAAATTACCAATTGGTAAAATGGAAGGTGTTGAAGAGCCAATGGCTCGCCTGGCTGGTAATGCGTACTTAATGGACGCAGTCACTACCCTTTCAACAAAAGGCATCGACTTGGGTGAAAAGCCTGGCGTTATCGGTGCTATCGCGAAATACCACATGACCGAAAAATTGCGTGCCTGCATGGATGACGCAATGGATGTTCATGGTGGTAAAGGTATTTGTTTAGGTCCAAACAACTACTTAGGTCGTGGTTATCAGGGCGTGCCAGTGGCTATTACCGTTGAAGGTGCGAACATTCTGACTCGTAACATGATGATTTACGGTCAAGGCGCCATTCGCTGCCATCCTTACGTTCTTAAGGAAATGGAAGCGTCTGCAGAACAAGGTCCTGAAGCACTGAAGAAGTTCGATAACGCCCTATTCGGTCATATCGGTTTTGCGGCAAGCAACTTCATGCGCTCGGTATTCTATGGTTTTGGTGGTCACCGCTTAAGTTCAGTACCAGTCAGTGGTCCTGCACGTAAGTACTACCAACAAATGAACCGTTTCAGCGCCAACATGGCATTATTATCTGACGTTGCTATGGGTGTGCTTGGCGGCAGCCTGAAGCGTAAAGAGCGTGTATCGGCCCGCTTAGGCGATATGTTGAGCTACCTATACATTGGCTCTGCAATTTTGAAACGTTTCCATGATGAAGGGCAAATTAAAGAAGACTTGCCACTGATGCATTGGGCTATGCAGGATACCTTGCACAAGCTTCAGGAAGCTCAACTGTCTATGTTGGATAACTTTGGTAGTGTTGGCTCTGTCATGCGCGCCATTATGTTCCCGCTGGGCCGCATTGCGAAGCGTCCAAGCGACAAGAACGACCACAAAATTGCGCGTATGCTGATGTCACCTAATGACGTACGTACTCGCCTGGGTAAAGGCCAGTTCCTGAGCCCTGAAGGTCACTTTGGCTTCTTAGAAGAAACACTACAAAACGTTATTGCCGCTGAGCCACTGTACGACAAAGTTTGTAAAGCAGCGGGTAAACGCTTCAGCTTTACTCAGTTGGACCAAATTGGTGCCAAAGGTAAAGAACTGGGCGTACTAAGCGATGACGAAGTTGCTCTTCTGGAAAAAGCGGAAGAAGGCCGTTTACGCACTATCAATGTTGACGACTTCGCACCGGAAGACTTATTGGCAGGTAAAGCGGCGTTTGATTACGCGCTGAAAAACCTAAAAGAAAGTGATGCAGCTTAAACGCTAAGCGTCTTAACGCAAATAAGGCGACTCTGTTTTGCAGGGTCGCCTTTTTTTTATGCTAGAATTCTGCGCTGTTTTAAACATTCTGACTTTAAAATAATAAAGGCGAAAGGTATGCAGTCTTCCAATAATGGTTACTCAGAGACCAGCAAGCGCGGCTGGTTTACTCGCTTCCTCGACATGGTCGAGTGGTTGGGTAATTTACTTCCTCACCCTATAACGCTATTCGCAATTTTTTGTCTGCTGGTTATTGTCGCTAGTGGCATTGCTGCTTATTTTGGTGTCAGCGCTATCGACCCTCGCGACGGCGAGACTGTTATCCAGGCAGTCAGCTTATTAAACGCCGAAGGTATACAAAAAATTGTGACCAACCTGGTGACGAACTTTACTGGCTTTACGCCATTGGGGACGGTGCTTGTCGCTTTATTAGGTGTTGGTGTGGCTGAGCGTTCAGGTCTCATTTCTGCGGCTATGCGTGGCTTGGTTATGAAAGCCCCACCTAAGTTAATTACCGTAACGGTCGTTTTTGCCGGTGTTATCTCTAACACGGCATCGGAGCTCGGCTACGTGGTGTTGGTTCCGCTTGCAGCAATGATTTTTTACGGCTTAGGCCGCCACCCACTGGCTGGTTTGGCCGCTGCATTTGCCGGTGTCTCTGCAGGTTACAGTGCCAATTTGTTAATTGGTACCGTTGACCCATTACTGTCAGGGATAACCCAGGAAGCCGCAAAGATTGTCGACGAGAACTATACCGTTGGCGCTGAAGCCAACTGGTACTTCATGATGATAAGCACCTTTCTCATCGCCATTCTGGGTGCAGTCATTACGGACAAAATCGTGGAGCCCAAACTTGGCAAATACAATAAAGACGAAGCTTCTATTGATTTGTCCGATCAGTCTTCTATGGAGCCGCTAAGTGCTCTGGAAAAGCGTGGCTTAAAGTTAGCCGGACTAAGTGTGTTAGTACTGTCAGGTATTCTCGCTCTCACTGTGGTACCCGAATGGGGCATTCTCCGACACCCGGAAACCGGCTTAGTGAAAGGCTCTCCATTCTTAAAAGGTGTCGTGGTTTATATTTTCTTCTTCTTTGCCATTCCGGGTTTTGTTTACGGCCGTGTCGTAAACACCATGAAAAACGACCGTGACGTCATTGACGCAATGTCGCACAGCATGGGAACCATGGGTATGTACATTGTGCTGGTTTTCTTCGCCGCGCAGTTCGTTAACTTCTTTAAATGGACCAACTTTGGCACCATCTTCGCTATTAACGGCGCAGAGTTTCTGACCAATATAGGCATGACCGGCCCACTCATTTTTGTGTTCTTCATTATGGTCTGTGGGTTTGTAAACCTAATGCTGGGTTCAGCATCGGCACAATGGGCTATTACTGCGCCAATTTTCGTACCTATGCTGATGCTTATTGGTTACTCACCAGAAGTGATTCAGGCGGCTTACCGTATCGGCGATTCGGTGACTAACGTCATAACACCGATGATGAGTTACTTTGGTTTGATACTGGCTGTTGCAGCTCGTTACAAGAAAGATTTAGGTATTGGCACATTGGTCGCGATGATGCTGCCTTACTCAATGATGTTTTTCATCGGTTGGACAATATTGTTCTTTATTTGGGTATTCGGCTTTGGGCTACCGGTTGGTCCGGCAGCCCCAACTTATTACGGATAAACTCTTATTCTGGCCGGCGCATTACGCGGTATGCAATAACCGCTAATAAGCCGGCCACACCTATCACCCACGCCATTGCGTAATCGGTAAAACTCCCTGCCTGACTTACGCCGGCCGATACCAACCCCGCAATTAAAAACTGTAAGCTACCAGTAACGGCGGACGCCGAACCTGCGCGCTCCTGTTGCTCTGCCAGCGCCCCCGCCATAGCATTAGGAAAGACTAAGCCAAGCGTTGATATATAAGCAAATAAAGGCAGCAAAATGCCCCAGAAACTGGCATGAATATACGCCATCACACACATAATAGTCGAAACAATGGCCAGTATCGGCAAAGAGACATTCAGTATTTTTCGTGAGGAATGATATTTCAGTAACCAACCATTGAGCTGAGAAAAACCGATAATACCAATAGCATTCACACCAAATAACCAACTGTAGTGCGTTGGATCCAACCCGAAAATTTCAATAAACATTTTCGGCGAGCCGGTGATATAGGCGAACAGCCCGGACTGAGCAATAGCCCCTGTCAGTGAATAGCGTAAAAAGGAAGGATCCCGAAATACCGCCCAATAGGTTGTTCCGGTATGGCGCATACGCACATCGTAACGGCGTCCGCGTGTTTCCGGCAGCACAAAGTGAATAGTCACTGCGGAAGCAACCCCCAGAGCCGCGACAATAAGAAACAGTGCTCGCCAGCCCATCCATTCGGTAATATATGCCCCGAACAACGGCGCCAAAATAGGCGCAACGCCCATAACCAATATTAAAAACGAAAAGACCCGCGCTGATGCTTGCGGCGTATAGAGATCACGCACGACAGCCCGGGCAATAACAATCCCCGCGCAGGCACCAATAGCCTGAAAGAATCGCAGCACAATCAACCACTGAATGTCCGGTGCATAAGCACAGGCAACGGAAGTAACAACATAAATTGCCAAACCGATATAAAGTGGGTTCTTACGGCCAAACTTATCGGTAGCCGTACCGTACAGCAGCTGACCTATGAACAAGCCAAAGAAGAACGACGTAAGCGATAATTCGACGTGATGAGTGTCGGTTACGTAATCGCTGGCTATAGCACTAAACGCCGGCAAATACATATCAATAGACAGCGGCGCAAACGCGGTAAGTAACGCCAGAATGACAACAATAAAATCGAATCTGGCGTTATCGGAGACAGGCCTGGGCTCAAACGAGTGAGCCATTATTTATCCTCTACAGGCGTATATGACTGAGTTGCAAACTCCTCAGGTCGTTGCAGAACCTCTTGAGCTCTGGCGTAATTCACCAGTGACTCAGCATAATCAATACCGGTATTACGGGCGCGGCCTCGTTCACTAACACGGTAAAATGTATCCCAACCGTCCTGGCCGCCGGCAATAAAACTGTTTGTTACCAAGATATAAGTTGCTCTGGCCGACATAGGCTGCCAGCTCTGGCTGCCTTTATCCCACACTTCCAGGTTAGATACGCGGGAGCCGGTTTCTTCGGTTAAATCGACTGAATAACGAATGCCGGCACCGTAAGGATATGCGCCTTGAGAGCCGCCATCAGAAACAGCATAGGCTAAAGCTTCTTCCATTGCTTGTTTAAACTCAGACCCGGTCAGCTCTAGTTTCACTAAGGTATTTGCGAACGGTAATACGGTAAAGGCATCACCCACCGTAAAATCACCTTTTGAAATATCTGAACGCACTCCACCACCGTTTTGAATTGCAAAGTCGGCTTCGGGTACCGAGTGTAAAAAGGCCTCAGCAACCACTCGATGAGCACCTGAGCTGATTACCTGCGCACAGCCAGCACGACGGTTTCTATCAACTTGTTGAGAGCAAATTTGCTGAGGCACATCCGCAATAACTTCTGCTGAAAAATCGTCAACTTTGCTTCGATAATCTTCTAATATGGACTGAAGCTCGGTATCGGGCTCAACGAAGCTATAAACACCGCTCTCTTTTAACGCAGTTTTAATCGGCTCATAGGTCGTCACAATACCGTCTGTCACCTGAATATCTTTGCCCAATAAGTAGTGGGGTCGCCCACCACACGCTGCGATTTTATCGCCATCAAACTCAGCTTTTAGTTCACCGACCACCAGCGAGTACTGATAGGCGTGGCCAATACACACTTTGTCACCATCCGCATTGGTTAATTCTGTCGGATACGGTCCGGCGGCCTTCATACCAAACTCACTAAAATCACCGAGTAAGGTATGCGAGTCACCACCAATAATTACATCGACGCCAGGTAATTGTTTAACCAGTTCCTTGTCACGCTCATATTGAATGTGAGTGAGCAAAACAATTTTCTCAACGCCCTGGCGCTGAACTTCGGCAATATATTTTTGCGCCGTTTCAAATTCGTCTAAAAACTCGGTGCTTCGGTCTGGCTGAGAAGACTTTTTTGTTTTACTGGCAATGGTTAAACCAATAATTGCCACCTCTTCACCGCCACGCTCAACAATGGTGTAAGGCTTAAACATATGCCACTCGTTGTCTGGTGTCAGTGGCGACTCACCCACCTCAGGCTTAATATTGGCACTTAATTTGGCGGCTTGGCACTGCCCGGTACCTAACTGCTGCAGGAACTTGGCAAGGCCGGCATCGCCGGTGTCAAATTCATGGTTACCAATAGTGAAGGCATCAAAACAAACGTTATTCATCATGCGGGCATCGGCTTCACTGCCAAACAGCGTGAAATACAAACTACCTGTTACAGCATCACCGGCATGCAGGGTAAGAACATTATCATTAGCCGCTCGCAGCGCTTTTATCTGCGCGCCAACACGTGGAAAGCCTCCGGCTTCTACCTGCCACTCCTGGTCCGCCCATGCCAGCGTTTGCTGTTTTGCGCCTAGCGTTGAGTGGTGGTCGTTGACATGCAACACCGTCAGCTCAAAATTTTCGTTTTTGGGCATTGGTTCAGGCGCAGACGCACAACTGAGCACGGCCGCCGAGCCGAAAACGATAGTCATACCACGCGCTAGCTGACTGAAAAGACGCTTGTTCTTATTCACCTGCATACTCCTTCGTGTGGATTGCTATTAGTCTTTAATCAGACCAATTTCACGCAAACGCTGCATTAAATAATCATCCGCCGTAATGGGTTCGTCTCGCTGCGGGTTTTCGGCTGTAATACAGCTCTCAAGCGGCGTTATCATTACGTCCGGATTAAAGTGTAAAAAGAACGGAATTGAGTAACGCGACTTTTCATTATACGGCGCAGGCGGATTAACCACTCGGTGCGTTGTCGACGGTAATACATGGTTGGTTAAACGCTGCAACATGTCGCCCACATTACAAATAATGGCACCTTCAATAATGGTTACCGGCACCCAGCTACCGTCTTTCGCCAGAACTTCCAGACCCGGCTCTCTTGAGCCAACTAATAAGGTCAGAACGTTGATATCTTCATGCGCACCCGCTCGTACAGACGGTGTATCTTCATCAATAATAGGCGGGTAATGCAGTGGGCGCAAAATTGAGTTGCCGTTATTCACCTTGTCGCGGAAAAAGTCTTTTGGCTGACCTAAGTAAACTGCCAGTGCGTCTAACACCTGGTTGCCCAGCTTATCCAGTGCTTCATAGATGGCCAGCATGTCGTCTTTAAACTTTGGTAACTCTTCTGGCCAAACATTCGGTAACAACTGCGGATAAGCCGGCGTACCTTCCACTTCGCGGCCAACATGCCAAAATTCTTTTAAGTCCACATGCTCTGCGTCCTTGGCGATTTCAGTGCCAAAGGGTGTATAACCGCGTGCGCCACCTTCTCCGGGACGGTGATATTGCTTTTTAACCTCATCCGGCAATGCGAATAACTCACGACAAGTGTCTAGCGCGCGTTCTATAAGCGCTGTATCAACACCGTGTTGCGTTAAAGCAATAAAGCCATACTTTTCATAGCCTTGGCCAACATCCTGAGTAAATGCATCAAAATTATCGTGATAACGTCGCATATCGACGTGAGGAATAGACTGCATGGTGGCGTTCCAACTTATTAATTTAGGAAAACAGGAAAGCCCTGTATTTTAGGGCTTAGGCAACAAAATCACAAGTTAGCCAGCGCCTCTCGAACCGGCTTGTAGTCACGTCGGTGAATGGGGCAAGGTCCGTATTTCTTCAGTAGTTCAATGTGCCGTGCTGTTCCGTATGCCTTGTGTTTATTAAACTCATACTGCGGGTAGCGTTCGTGCCATTCCAGCATCTGTCTGTCACGCTCTACTTTTGCCAAAATAGACGCAGCAGCAATGCTTTCTTCACGAGCGTCACCACCAACAATAGCTTCAGCGGGTACCGTCAATTCGGGCACTCGGTTACCGTCAATCAGCACTTTGCTGGGTAATACGGGTAACGCTTCTACTGAGCGTTGCATAGCTTTCATGGTTGCCCAGAGTATATTTATTTGTTCAATCTCGTCAGGGTCTGACTGCGCTATTGCCCAATACAGCGCCTTTTCCTTTATCTCGATGCTGAGCTTCTCGCGCTTCTTCTCACTCAGCTTCTTTGAGTCATTAAGCCCCTCAATAGGACGTTCAGGATCAAGAATAACCGCAGCGGCAACAACGGGTCCTGCAATAGGACCTCTGCCCGCTTCATCGACACCACAAATCATTGACACTTTTTCACCTTGTTCGCTTTGTTCCACCTTACAATAGTGGTTATGATACCTGCGCATAATAATTAGACCAATAAAATAACAATCGGGAATACATCATGGCTCAATCTCCACAACCGGACCGTTCGCAAAAGGAAAAGCCGAACAGTCTGCTCAACCGCCTGCTCGACGGCGTAGAAAAAGTCGGCAATAAGCTTCCTGACCCAGCCGTTATGTTCTTTGGCTTGCTCATTATTGTTTGGGTAATGTCCTGGGCGATGTCAGGCGTTAGCTTTGACGAAACTCACCCACTAACCGGTGAGGCTATTAGCGTTACTAACTTGCTCAGCGGCCCTGAAATCACCGCGTTTTTGGCCAACATGGTCGATACTTTTATGGGCTTTGCGCCGTTAGGTGTTGTATTGCTGGCTATGCTGGGTGTCGGTGTAGCTGAACGCTCAGGTTATATCGACGTAGCCATTAAGCTTATGCTGAACGTAACGCCAAAAACCTTACTCACACCGATGCTTATTTTGGTCGCAATTGTCAGTCACACTGCAGTCGACGCTGGTTACGTGCTTGTTATTCCACTTGGCGGCGTTATTTTCTACGCCGCAGGTCGTCATCCACTGGCGGGTATTGCAGCGGCATTCGCCGGGGTTTCCGGTGGTTTCAGTGCTAACTTTGTACCTTCTGCTATTGACCCATTACTACA
>CEGE01000781.1_pt1 | contig 14674 bp, 12 predicted proteins | sample 306311 | NCBI WGS metagenome assembly CEGE01 (sample SAMEA2755654, study PRJEB7226) | microbial mat metagenome | biome: microbial mat; feature: hypersaline; material: grass silage | place: USA | collected 2014-02-19 | depth 0 m | reverse complement strand
GCTGCTGGCCGCCGGAAAGCTGGGCAGGGTAGCGGTTGGCGAGGTGCTCCAGCTTGACCATTTCAAGCAGCCTAAACACCCGGGCGCGAATCTCACCGCTGCTGGGGCGGCGTTTACGCGACAGCACGGTCAGTCCAAAGGCCACGTTGTCGTATACGCTCATATGGCGAAACAGCGCGTAGTGCTGGAAAACAAAGCCAATTCGCCGGTCGCGCACATGTACATTGGTCACGTCGCGGTCGCCAAACAAAATCTTGCTGGGTTGTGCGTTGCGGTCGGCATTTTCCAAGCCGGCAATAATCCGCAGCAGCGTCGTTTTGCCCGAGCCCGAAGGGCCAAGCAGGCCGACTAGCTCGCCTTCGTGAATATCCAGGTTGATCGGCTCTAACGCCTGGGTAGTGCCGAAGTGCTTAGCGATGTTATGTAAGTGAATGCTCATGCAAATGCCTCCCGGCGCGCTGCGCGCCATTCCAGCCCGGCCTTGGCGGCGAGCGTCAGTAGGGCAATAAAGGCGAGTAGCGCCGCGCAGGCAAACGCCCCTACGGCATTATAATCCTGATAAAGCTGCTCAAGGTGCAGTGGTAGCGTATTGGTCTTGCCGCGTATAGCGCCGGAAACCACTGAAACAGCCCCAAATTCCCCCACCGCACGGGCGTTGGTAAGGATAACGCCGTACAGCAGTGCCCAGCGGATGTTGGGCAGCGTGACGCGCCGGAAGGTCGTCCATCCGGAAGCACCAAGCGTCACGGCTGCTTCTTCTTCACGGGAGCCTTGGGCCTGCATCAACGGGATCAGTTCCCGGGCCACAAAGGGGCAGGTAACAAAAATAGTCACCATGAGGATGCCCGGCCAAGAAAACATCAGCTGAATATCATGGCCGTCCAGCCAAGTGCCGATCCAGCCGTTGCGGCCATACAGCAGCAGGTAAATCAGACCCGCGACAACGGGAGAGACCGCAAAGGGGATATCGATCAACGTTTGCAAAATGCGCCGCCCAGGAAAGCTGAAGCGCGTGACCAGCCACGCCAGGGCAACGCCAAATACCAGGCACACGGGAATGGTTAGTAGCGCAATCATCAGCGTCAGACCAATCGCGTGCAGGGTGAAGGTGTTACTGACGTTCGACCAGAAAACCATAACGCCCTGGGAGAATGCCTGGGCAAAAATGGCCACCAGCGGCAGCAGTAAAAACAGTGCTGACAGCACCAGAGCGGCACTTATCAGCAGGCGCCGGATAAGCGGCGCATCACCAATTCGACGCATTATCCCTTACCTCCATGCAGACGGCGCACAAAGCGGCCCTGCCAAATATTAATGGCCAGTAGCAGCGCCAGCGAGACAAACAGCACCACTGAAGCAATCGCCGAGGCCCCCGCATAGTCATACTCTTGCAGCTTGACGAAAATCATCAGCGCGGTGATTTCTGTTTCGTAAGGCATATTACCGGCGATAAAAATGATCGCTCCGAACTCGCCTAGCGAACGAACAAACGCCAGCCCAGTGCCGGTCACCAAGGCAGGCCAGATATGCGGCAAGATCACGCGGCGAAAGGCCACGCCGTCGGTAGCACCCAATGACATAGCGGCTTCATCGACTTCCACTGGCATATCTTCCAGCACCGGCTGCACTGTGCGCACTACAAACGGGATGCTGGTAAAGGCCATAGCCAGGGCGATGCCCACCCAGGTGTAAGCGACTTGAAACCCTAGCGGCTCCAGCAATCCACCCATCCAGCCGCTACTGGCATAAAGGGTTGCCAGCGTAATGCCTGCCACTGCGGTGGGTAGCGCGAAGGGGAGATCCATTAAGGCATCGAGTAAGCGCCTGCCAGGGAACTCGTAGCGAACTAACACCCACGCCAGCAATAAGCCAAATATGGCGTTGATAATCGCTGCAACGGCTGCCGCGCCAATGGTGACCATATAGCTGGCAACCACGCGTCCTTCGGTGATGATCGCCCAGTATTGGGCAAAACTAAGCTCCGCTAACTGACCGAACAGGCCCGTAATAGGGAGTAGTAGCACCAGCGAGATAAACAGCACGCTGATACCCATAGAAAGGCCAAAACCCGGCAGCACGCGGGTGCTGCCGGTTCGCCAGGAGGCAAGTTGACTCATAGTTCAGGCTGGCTCATGAGTGAATATTAGCGGCGCTGTAACTGGTCGAGAAGGCCACCACCCTCAAAGTGGGTCTCCATGGCTTCATCCCAGCTACCAAACACTTCATCTACTTCAAGCAGTTCGGTTTCCGGGAACTGGTCGGCGAACTCTTCGACCACGGCTTCGTTATGCACTCGGTAGTTGAAGCCTGCCAGTAGGCGTTGAGTTTCTTCTGTGTAGAGGTACTCAAGATAGTTCTGGGCCAAATCGCTGTTACCGTTGCGCTCTGCGTTTTCACCAACAACGGCAACGGGGAACTCTGCCAGAATGCTAACGGGTGGCACGATGACTTCGTAGTCGTCACTGCCATACTCTTTGCGAATGTTGTTGACTTCAGACTCGAAACTAATCAGTACATCGCCAATTTCACGCTCGATAAAGCTGGTGGTTGCGCCACGACCGCCGGTATCAAACACCGCTACGTTGGCTAAGAAGGTGCGCATGAACTCTTCGATTTGCTCTTCATCGCCATCGAACTCGTTCTCGGCAAAGCCCCAGGCGGCTAAGTAAGTATAACGACCGTTACCCGAGGTTTTCGGGTTGGGGAAGACCATCTGTACATCTTCTTTGACTAAGTCGTCCCAGCTCTCAATTCCTTTAGGGTTGCCTTTACGCACTAGGAAGGCGGTGGTGGAGTAGTAGGGGGAGGCATTGTTCTCAAACGCATCCTGCCAATCTTCGGCCACCAGTCCAGCATCGGCGAGTACCTGCACGTCGGTCACCTGGTTAAAGGTCACCACATCGGCACGTAGGCCCTGAAGGATGGCACGGGCTTGTGCGGAAGAGCCGCCGTGAGACTGGCTAATGGCAATCTCTTCACCGTGTTCTTCCTGCCACCAGGCTTGAAACTCAGGGTTGATCGCAGCAAACAGCTCGCGAGCGATATCGTAAGACGAGTTGAGTAGTTCACGCTCTTGGGCGGCGGCGGTTCCACTTACCGTAACGCCTAACGCAATGGCAATCAGGCTGCGGCGGAAAATTGTTGGCAGTGCCATAGAGAAACTCCTTAAAAACAGTAAGCGCTTAGTATCGCGATATTGGCAAGGTTAAATCTATCAATGTGGAATTACAATCATGCTTTATATTCTATTTAAGAATATGTGTGTGATGAGATGCGCGACGCGTATACGTGGTTCTGTTAAGCGGCTCTGATAAGATAGCAGCTTGGCTTTGCTCTCTTGCCTGCACACTCGCGGGTATATCGAGTGTCTACACTTCGTCTACTGATTGATAAGCAGGAATGGAATATGACCGCTGCGCAGGATTTCTTGATTGCCCCCTCTATTTTATCGGCTGACTTTGCCAGGCTGGGTGAGGAGGTGGATAACGTGCTGGCTGCAGGCGCGGATGTGGTGCACTTCGACGTCATGGATAATCACTATGTGCCCAACCTGACCATCGGGCCCATGGTGTGTAAGGCGCTGCGTAAGCATGGCGTCACGGCGCCCATCGACGTGCACCTAATGGTTAAACCGGTAGACCGCATGATCAGCGACTTTATTGAGGCGGGCGCCAGCTATATCACCTTTCACCCGGAAGCGTCTGAGCACGTTGATCGCTCGCTGCAGTTGATCCGTGATGGTGGCTGCAAAGCCGGCTTGGTATTTAATCCGGCCACGCCGCTCTCCTATCTCGACTATGTGATGGATAAAGTCGATATGGTGCTGCTGATGAGCGTCAACCCAGGTTTTGGTGGGCAATCCTTTATTCCCGGCACGCTGGACAAGCTGCGTGAAGCGCGGGCGCGTATTGATGCGTCAGGACGGCCTATTCGCTTGGAAATCGACGGTGGGGTGAAAGTGGATAACATCGCCGAGATCGCCGCAGCGGGCGCCGATACCTTTGTGGCAGGTTCCGCCATTTTCAGCGCCCACCAAGCCAGCGACCCGCACGGCTATGACACGGTGATCAAGCAGATGCGAGCGGCGCTGGCCAAGTAAAAAGTCAGTGTCGAGTGTCGTTTAGTGCAATTTCATGCGCGGTTTTAAGTAACGATTAAGCTTATCGACCAGCCAGGCCAGCCCCGTCTTCGGCGCCCCATGAATAGAGAGCTGGTGCATGCGGTAGAGCGATGCATAGGCTTGGCGAGCCAGCCAGCCCTCTAAAAACAGGCCGCGGGAGGCGGAGCTGCGCATCAAATTACCTACCGCATCGTAGCGGGCCAGCGATACCAGCGAGCCGTGATCGCGATAGCGGAAATCGGCTAGCGGTTTGCCTTCCAGTTTATTGACCAGGTTTTTGGCGAGCAGCTTAGCCTGCTGGTGAGCAGCCTGGGCGCGAGGAGGCACCGTGCCGCTTTCACCCATCGGGCAACTGGCGCAGTCGCCTAGAGCAAAAATTTCCTCATCATCGACGCTTTGTAGGGTGCTTTTTACTTCAATTTGGTTTTTCTTATTCGTTGTCAGGCCTAGCTCCGCCAAAAACGGCGGCGCTTTGATACCCGCTGCCCACACGTTGATATCGGTTTTGATCACTTCATCGTCACCGGTGATCAACTGATGCGCCTGAGCTTCTTTAACGGCGGTATTAGTGTGGACGGTCACTCCCATGCTCTCAAGCTCTGTTTTGACCGTTTGGCTAACCCGCTCGGAGAGCCCTGGAAGCAAGCGGGGTGCCGCTTCCAGTAGGTGTACGCTGATTTGCTGGTGGTCAACGGACGTCACCCCATAGGCATTGAGCATGCGCGAAGCGTCAAATAATTCGGCCGCAAGCTCTACCCCTGTTGCACCGCCGCCGACGATACCAATGGTTAACTGAGTATGTTGGCGTAGGTTGGGGTCGGTATAGCGCAGAAAGGTGTTGATCATATCGCGCTGGAACGCCTTGGCCTGCTCGGGCGAATCAATAAAGTGGCAGTGCTCCGCCACGCCGGGCGTGCCGAAATCGTTGGAAACGCTGCCTATGGCCATGACCAGATAGTCATAGGCAAGCTCGCGGGCGGGTAGTACCTCTTGCCCATCTTCATCATGAATCGGCGCTAATTGCAGCGTCTGTTGCTCGCGATTAATGCCGGTTAGCGAACCGCGCTGATAACGGTAGAAGTGAGCCGATGAATGCCCGCGAAGATCCACCTCGTCCATGCTGGAGTTCAGTACACCGGTGGCCAGTTCGTGGAGCAGCGGTTTCCATACGTGGGTGGTATTGCGGTCTAGCAGCACAATTTCTGCGCGTTTGCGCTTACCCAAGGTGCGGCCTAATCGTGTGGCAAGGGCTAAGCCGCCAGCACCGGCGCCGACAACCACGATTCTGGGAGTGGGCATATCACTACCTCCTTAACTAAATTAGCCCCAGCATAGAAGGTTCTGATGCGTCTGACTAATGCGAACGTTTGCTTTGAGCAGGTAAAATGGTTTTTAAATCAAAATGGGGCAGAGCGCATTGAAAATACATCCAAGTCACTACTCAGAACGACACCCAGTGCTACAGGGAAAACGGCTAATTGCCTTCGACTTGGACGGCACGCTGATCGATTCAGTGCCCGACCTTGCCGCCGCCGTGGCACGCACGTTAAGCGAGCTGGATTTACCTGAGCCGAATGAGACAAAGGTACGGGATTGGGTGGGCAATGGCACGCCGGTATTAGTGGAACGAGCTCTGACCTGGGCGTTGCAAGCCCCGCCAGAACTTAGCCTGCAACAGCGCGCCTATGATGCGTTTATGGGGCACTACGGCGCTGCACCTAATGCCCTGACAACACTCTACCCTGGCGTAAAGCAAGCCCTAGAGGCGCTGTACCAGCAAGGTCTGACCCTGGTGCTGATTACCAATAAGCCCGAATGCTTCATTGAGCCGCTGTTAAATCACTTCGAGCTGCTGAACTATTTTACCCTATGTCTCGGCGGTGATTCTTTGGCCGAAAAGAAGCCCCACCCATTGCCGCTGCTTCACGCTGCGCACTATTGCCAAATACCGCCAACTGAATGTGTGATGGTCGGCGATTCACGTCACGATATGGCGGCTGGAAAGGCGGCAGGCTTTACTACTCTGGCGCTGCCCTATGGTTATAACCATGGGGAGCCGATAGAGAATAGCCATCCCGACCTAGTACTCAGTTCGTTAACTGAGTTGCTGTTGAACGCACCTCGACCGACAAAGGTCATTGACTAGGCTTGGTCGGTCGCTTACTCGGCCGTGGCGCCCCCTAGCGCGGTATGCATCACTTCAGCGTTATGGCGCAGCATGTCCGCGTAGTTGGCAGCGGGGCCATCTTCACCGCTCAGCGAGTCGACATACAGCGGACCTGCTAGGGGCAGTGAAGCCTCCCGGGACAGGGCGTCCATATGGATACTAGGTGTAGTGCTTTCAAAAAACAGCGCAGGGGGGCGTTTCTCGGCAAGCTGTTCGCTGATCTTGGCCATTGCCTGGGCGCTGCCTTGGGTCTCGTGGTTAACCCCCCACACCCCTTGAGCATCAAAGGCGTAGGCGCGGGCAAAATAACCAAAACCTGCCTCACTGGTTAGTAATGTGCGGTTAGTTTGTGGAATACCTTCAAGCCGCTCTTTTACCGCTTGGTTAAGATTGTTCAGCGCCTTGCGTGCCTCATCAGCGCGGGTATAAAACGCATCGGCTTGCTCGGGTAGATGCTCGGCCAGGGTCTCAGCAATGACATCGATGTAGGCTGCAGCGCCCTCTGGATCCATCCACATATGCGGGTCTGGCTCGCCTTTATACTGCCCGGTGGAAATCGTCAGCGGCGTATAGTCGGCCTTTTTAGCCACTTCCACTAGCGTTAGCCGGTCGTCAGACATCGCCTCAACATGGCGTATCCAAGGCTCTAGTCCAAGCCCGTTATAAAACACAATATGCGTCTCTTCTAACGCCAGTACGTTGGGTGGGGTTAGCTCCCAGCGGTGAACATCTTCTCCCCGTGGCACAATGACATTGACGCTGACAGTGTCACCCGCCACTCGTTTGACCAGCTCCTCCATGACTGAAAAGGAGGCAATTACGCGCAGCGTTGTGTTGGCATAAGCTGGCGCAGCGCTTATCAGCGCGACGAATAAGAGCGCCCACACCCAGGTAAACCACTTTGACATCCCACGCTCCTAACTGGCTAAAAAAACTATCGAAAAAGACGGCAGATAATAAAGACTGCGGTGGCCCGTTGCCAGTTCCACTGCAATGCGAGGCCGCAAGAAGTATTACCCAAGGGAGGATTCCCTCAAGTGAAAAGTGCCACTATGCTGAATAGTATTACACTCCTAAGCATAGCGTGCCTTATGACTGGCTGAACGGTTTCTTATTCGCGGCATCGGTGTGGCATCCCCAAAGCTGTGATTTATCGCCCATAGCGCTGGTGGTCTAAAGGGGAGGGGGCTGGTTGACACTTAACCCCTGCAAGGGAGTGCTCGGTTGCGGTATCATCACTCCATTAACGGTTTAATCTGTGGTCGAAATGACACAACGGAGTAAGTGGGGCAATGGCGCAAGCTCAGTCGGTGCATAAACAGCCATCACAGGAACAGTCAGCGCAAAAAGTGGTGATGCTGGACAATTATGACAGTTTCACGTTCAACATTGTCCAGTACCTGGGTGAGCTTGGTGCCGAAGTCATCACTCACCTCAATGACGAAATCACCATTGAGCAGATCGAAATGCTGGCGCCGACACACCTGGTGGTATCGCCTGGGCCCTGCACTCCCAACGAGGCGGGCATATCCATGACCGCCATCAAACACTTTGCAGGCAAGCTGCCTATTTTAGGCGTTTGCCTGGGCCATCAGGCGATTGGCCAAGTGTATGGTGGCAAGGTCGTGCACGCGCCACAGGTGATGCATGGTAAAACCTCCGCTGTGCTGCATGCTAACCAAGGCGTGTTTGAAGGGCTGGATAACCCGGTTGAGGTTACCCGCTATCACTCCCTGGTGGTCGATAAAGCGAGCCTGCCCGACTGTTTACAAATCACTGCCTGGACAGGTGATGACGACGTAACCCCCGGTTTAGTCATGGGGTTTCGTCACCGCGAGTTGGATATTGAAGGGGTGCAGTTTCACCCCGAGTCGATTCTTACCCGCCAAGGCCATGAGCTGTTGGCCAACTTTTTAAAACGCGGCTGATAGCCGGTTTCACACGCTTTTAGGGGCCCCTCTGCTCATGCAAATGCGAGATGCGATTAATGCGGTGATGCGCCGCGAAGACCTCTCTTTCGATGCCATGCACGCTTTGATGCGTCAGATCATGACCGGCGATGCAAGCGATGCACAAATTGGTGGCCTGTTAGTAGGCCTCGCCATGAAAGGTGAAAGTGCCGCGGAAATTAGCGCCGCTGCTCAAGTAATGCGCGAGTTGATGAAGCGCGTTGAACTGAGTGCTGAAAACGTTGTGGACATTGTCGGCACCGGTGGCGATGGTGCCAACCTGTTTAACGTTTCCACCGCCGCCAGTTTTGTCGCCGCTGCCGCTGGTGCCCATGTGGCCAAACATGGCAACCGAAGCGTTTCGTCTTCATCGGGTAGTGCGGATCTGTTCGATGTGGCGGGCATCTACCTGGATCTCAAGCCTGACCAGGTAGCGCGCTGTATCGAGCAGGTGGGTGTAGGCTTTATGTTTGCGCCTAATCATCATCCGGCCATGCGCTATGCCATTGGCCCCCGCCGTGAAATGGGCGTGCGCACGCTGTTTAATATTTTGGGCCCGTTGACCAATCCTGCTGGTGCTCCCAATCAGGTACTGGGTGTTTACGCGCCGGAGCTGGTGCCGCTGATGGCGGAAGTGTTGCAAACCTTGGGTAGCCGCCATGTGATGGTCGTTCACTCCGAGGACGGTCTGGATGAGATATCTCTGGCCAGCCCCACCTTGGTAGCCGAGCTTAAAGCGGGTGAGATTACCCAGTACACCATTACACCTGGAGAACTGGGTATTGAGCGCCAAAGCTTGGCAACACTGAAAGCCGCCAGCGCCGAAGACAGCCTGCGCTTGGTTAAGGCCGCGCTTTCCGGTGAAGGTGCCGCTGCCGATATGGTCGCGCTAAATGCAGGGGCCGCGCTCTACTGTTCGGGCGTTGCGGATACGTTAAAAGAGGGTGTGATGGTAGCCCAGGACGCGCAAGCTTCTAAACTGCCGCTTGAGAAGCTTAGAGAGCTTTCGCACTTCACCAGCGTTTTTAAACAGTAAGAGACCACCATGACTCAACAGGCAACGCCGACTATTTTAACGCGCATTCTTGCTCGCAAAGACCAGGAGGTGGCAGAGCGCCGTCAGGCCGTTTCAGAGGCGGATTTGCTCGCGTTAGGAGAGCAGCAGAGCACCCCGCGTGGCTTTATTGAGGCGCTGAATACGCGCATCGCAACGGGTGATCCGGCGATTATCGCCGAGGTGAAAAAAGCCTCACCGTCAAAAGGCGTTATTCGCGAAGAATTTCACCCCTCGGATATCGCCAAAAGCTATGCCCAGGGCGGCGCTGCCTGTCTCTCCGTGCTTACCGACGCCGACTTCTTCCAGGGCCATGAAGACTATCTAATTGCCGCTCGGGACGTCTGCACACTGCCGGTGATTCGCAAGGACTTTATCACCCATGGCTATCAGGTCTGTGAAGCGCGGGCGATTGGTTCTGACTGTATTCTGCTGATCGTTGCTGCCCTGGACGATGCACAGCTACGCGACCTGCATCAGCAGGCCAATCAGTTGGGTATGGATGTGCTGGTCGAGGTGCACGACGCCAACGAGCTTGAGCGTGCCCTGGCACTGGATCTAAAGCTGGTCGGCATCAACAACCGCAACCTGCATACCTTTGAAACCAGCCTGAATACCACCTTGGATCTGTTGCCGCGCATTCCTGAGGGCGTCACAGTGATTACCGAATCGGGTATTCATACCCGCGATGACGTTGAGCTAATGCGCGACCACAGCGTCAACGGTTTTCTGGTCGGCGAAGCCTTTATGCGCGAAAGTGACCCGGGGTTGGCACTTAAGCGTTTGTTCTTCTAAGTAGCCCGCTTTTAGCTCGCCGGTCGTTTGGTTTTCCAACTGAGCACGGCGACGGTAAGCGCTGGCAAGAAGGTGACGGTGACGATCGCCGTGCCGAGCAGCCCGAATAGCACAATGGCCCCAACGCCGCGGTAAAGCTCGGTGCCTTCCCCAGGCAGAAACACCAGCGGCGAAAGGCCGCAAAGGGTAGTGAGAGTCGTCATGGCGATAGGCCTTAAACGGCTCTCTACCGCCTGTTGAACGGCTTCACGAACCCCCATGCTCGCCGTGCGCAGATTCTCTCTCGCCTGATGAACAACCAATATCGGGTTGTTAACCACTGTCCCTATCAAAATCAAAAAGCCCAGCATGGTGATCATATCAAACGGCTGGCTGATGGCACTCAAGCCAATTTTTGGCAACTGAGCTCCCACGGTATTCATTAGCCATAGCCCCACAATTCCCCCAGCGGCGCCTAATGGAATAGTGGCGAGGATAAGCAGCGGATAACCCCAGTGGGCAAAAATTGCCACCAGCAGCAGATACACAATAGCTAATGCAATTAACGCATTGCCGGTAAGCGCCTGGCGGGTGGCGTCTAACTGATCCCCCGCGCCGGTCACGCTGACGTTAATGTTGGCAGGGATTGCGCTCTCATTGCGCAGTGGTTCAATCACCTCACGCTGCATACGGTCGATACCGGCTTCCAGCGTCACGCTGCGAGGTGGGATGACGTCCAGCGTAACACTGCGTCGACCATCCACCCGCCGAAGGGTGGCCGTTCCCACGGTTTCGCGAATTTCGGCAAGGGTATTGAGTGGAACGCTCACACCAGAAGGGGTATAGATGGGCAGGGTGGCAAGGGCGTCCAGGTCAATATCCCCCGCCTCGGAGCCATAGCCGTAAAGGTCGATTTTCTCGTCGTCGAGATAAAAGTCATCCAGGTAGGCGCCGTTGGTGAGCACCGCGACGGTGGTGCCCAGGGCGTTGGTATCCAGGCCGACTTCTGCGGCGCGCTCCCAATCGGGATACACCTCAATCAGCGGCTGGCCAAGATCCAGGGCGGAGGGCCGCGACTGAATGCGCGGGTTGTCGAACACTGTCTCGGCGCGCTGATAAATCGCATTGGCGGTGGTGTAGAGTTCGTTTAGATCGTTACCGGCAATATCCAGCGTGATGCTGCGCGTTCCGCCGTCGTTGCTGGAGATAATCGAGCCACGGGCGGCAAAGGCGCGCATGTCCGGGTACCTTTCAAAGCGCCGGGTGAGGGCGTCCATCAAGGCTTCAATATGGGTGGGGTCGATGGTTTCTGCAATGATCCGTAGGCTTTGAGCTTCGGCTTGTATGCCCATGGTGCGAATCGGCGGGATATCGGTGTCGCCGCGTTCGAAGCCCTCTGGAGCAGCGCCTACATGGGGCTCCAGTTCTTGCTGCAGCGTTTGCGCAATGGCATCCATGGTGGCCAGGTTGTAACTCGCCGGGGCGTTCATACTGGCAAAAGTTTTGGCCTCTTCGCCTTCGGGCAGGTACTCGGCCGGGGGTGTCAACAATACAAAAATGCCGATACCTCCCATGATGCCCAGCACGATAGCGAGAAAGCGCCGGGAAGCAGTGCGGATCATGCCATCAACCACCCACAGGCAGCCGCGTACCCAGCGCGGTGATGACGTTGAGGCACTCTCCTTACCACGAAAATCGATATGCGCGCCCAGGGTGGGAATAACGGTAATGGCAACCACCATTGAGACAATAATCGAGGTTGAGATGGCCACTGCAATATCGGAGTAGAGCTGCCCGGCTTCCTGCTGAATAAAGAAGATGGGCACAAAGACTAAAATAGTGGTCAACGTTGAAGCGAGCACTGCAGGCCATACTTGCTTAACGCCCTCGAGAGCCGCTTCAAAACGCGCCAAGCCTCGGCGGCGCTGGGTCTCAATGCTCTCCAGCACCACGATGGTGTTGTCTATCGTCATGCCAATGGCGAAAGCAACACCCGCCAGCGAAATAACGTTGAGCGTGCGGCCCGCTAGCAGCAGGCCTAGAAAGGCGGCGATGGTGCAGATAGGGATGCCGATAACCCCGGCCATGGTGGCGCGGGCAGAGCGCAGGAAGGCGTACATCACCAGGGTGGCAAACAGCGCCCCCAGGCCCTGGTTGACCCAAACATTGGCAATCGATGACTCCACGTAGCGCACGTCGTCGCTGGAGAGCGTCATGCGCATGCCCTGCTCGGCTAGTAGACCTTCATTAAGCGCCGCGACTTCGTCGAGCATGGCGCGCTTGATGTCGATCACATTGGCGCCCGGTTCTCGGCGCACCTGCACGCTCAGTACCGGCTGACCGTCCGAGCTGTAAGCGCGGGATGTGAGTTCGGCGTAGGATTGGCGCACCTCAGCCACATCGCTTAGCCGGGTAACCGCGTCGCCGTCGCGGATGAGAATCAGCGCTTCAAGGCTTTCAACATCCTCAAAACGGCCTACGGTACGCAGCAGGTAGCGGCGTTTGCCGCTCTCTAGGTTACCGCCGGAGACATCCTGATTGCGGGCCTGAAGGGCGGCCTGAATATAAGCGATACTCAGTTCACGGGCGGCTAGCGCTTCGGGGTCGATCAACAGCTGCATTTGCCGTTCGGCGCCACCGGAAACCGTGACTTCTGATACGCCAGCAACACTCTCCAGGCGCGGGCGGACGTTATCTTCCAGGTAGTCGCGCATGGCGGGCATATCGAGCTGGCGCGGATTGCCCTCCCGGGGTCCAACGTTAAAGTACATAAAAGCGTTGGCGGAAAACGAGTTGGCCACGATGCGCGGCTGGTCGACGTTGTTGGGGTAGGAGGGCACCTGGCTTAGCGCGTTGTTAACCCGAATCAAGGTTTCGGTGAGATCGACGCCGAAAGGGAACTCTAGCTCGATTTCGGCGCTACCGCTGCTTGCTGTCGACTCCATGCGCTGCAGGTTGGGCACATTGCGCAGGAACTCCTCCTGCTCGATCAGGATATCCTTTTCAATATCCTGTGGCGTAGCCCCCGGCCACTGGGTCTCGATACCCACCACGCGGGTTTCCAGGTCAGGGATCATCTGTACAGGGATGCGCCAGATGGCGGCGATACCCAGAATCAGCAGGATCAGCGTAATGACGCTAACCAAGATGCCGTGACGAATAATGGCGGCAAACATAGGTGGGGCGGGCTCCTTTAGTCGTCGCTCAGGGACACGTTTTGTCCTTCTTCAAGCCGCTCATTACCGACGACGATAACGCGGTCTCCCGCTGATAGGCCCTCATTGACGGCGACCTCTCCCTGGTAGCTGCTGCCGATCTCAACCCGCTGTTCGAACGCCTGCCAAGTATCATCGCTCTGGCGGGCTAGCCAAACGCTAACGCTGCCATCCGGGCGGCGAATGAGGGCATCCCGCGGCACGCTGGGCCCGCTTTCGCCGTTAAGTTGCAAACGGCCTTCCACCGCCATACCTGGCAGCATCTCCAGCGGTGTTTCCGGCGCCGCGCGAAGCAGAAACTGCCTTGAGCTGGCATCGAGAGGAATACGCGCGAGGGTGCGCGCCGGGTGCCATTGATCGCTGCCTTCTAAGCGCACCTCTAATTGAGAGCCCTCAAAGCGTTGGAAGGCAGAGAGTGGCACCGAGAAATCTAAACGAAGTGAAGCTAAATCGACCAAGGTGAGCAGGGTATCGCCAGGGTTGACCCACTCACCGATATTGCTCTCCCGGTGGGTGACCATGCCGTCGAAGGGGGCGCGTACCTGGTGACGCTCAAGCTGCAGTTGAGCCAGCTCGTAATCTGCTCGGCGCGCTTCAAGGGTGGCCTGGGCCGCCGCTAAAGCGCTTTCACGCTGGCGGCGGTCGCTGGCGGCAAAGTTTTGCGCCGAGAGCTGGTTGGCTTCGCTTACTAGGCGCTGTGCTTCGTCACGCTCGGCTTCGGCCTGGGCCAGATCCGCGCGGGCGCGCTGGCTTTCCAGGCTAATATCGCGGGTATCCAGGGAGAGCAGCGGCTGGCCTTGAGTGACTGTGTCGCCCATCTCAACCGTTAGCTCGCTGACCTGACCCGCTTCAGCACTTGATAGCAGCGAGGTACGTGGGGCACTGACGCTGCCGGTAAGTGGCAATATCTCTATCCGGGGAGAGTCAGCAACCACCTGCGTCTCAACACGGTTTTCCTGAGCGACCGCCATGGCCCCCAGGCTCAGGGTTAAAACAGCGCCTGCGCCTAGGCGAGTCAGGGAAGAAAATAGAGATAACAAGGCAGCTCCTGAAAAAATAACAGTCAATGAACAGCGTGACAGTTTTCTGCACCGCACGCCGTTAGCTCCCTCAACGTTATACAAGGTTTAGTGTTTGTACAAACTTTAGCTGCGCTTTAGGGCAATGAGTAACGCCTGTAAAGGATGTAGCAGCACTTGTTCAGAGTAGCGCTTTACCTGGCTGCGGCAGGAGTAACCGGTGGCCAGTAACTTGCCTACGTTTTCTTCGGCCTCCACCTGGGGCTGCCACGACTGGGCGTAGATCGTTTTGGACGTAGCGGCGTTGCGGGTTTCGTGGCCGTAGGTGCCAGACATACCACAGCAACCGGTGGCCACCAGCTCAAGCTCTAACCCA
>CEGE01003580.1_pt1 | contig 14679 bp, 10 predicted proteins | sample 306311 | NCBI WGS metagenome assembly CEGE01 (sample SAMEA2755654, study PRJEB7226) | microbial mat metagenome | biome: microbial mat; feature: hypersaline; material: grass silage | place: USA | collected 2014-02-19 | depth 0 m | reverse complement strand
TATTCTATGAATCCAGGAAAGGAGAAGAGATATTTTCCGCTAAAGTACTGACCAACTATACGCAGCCTGAACAGGCGATTATCGATGGCATTAAAAAAGCCGCTAAGGTAGCTGATATCTCCTTCTCACACATCGACACCGTGATTCATGGCACTACCCTGGCGACTAATTCGCTAATTGAGCGGCGCGGTGCGCATACGGCGTTTATTACCACGGAAGGGTTTCGCGACGTCATTGAAATGCGTACCGAAAGCCGCTTCGAACAATATGATCTGAATATTGCACTGCCAGCACCACTCATCCCGCGCCATGATCGGTATGTGATAGGCGGCAGGATCGCCGCCAATGGTGAGGAACTGATGCCTATCAACCACGATATGCTTCAGGAAGTCATCGAAAAAATTCGGCAAGAAGGCTATGAAAGCATTGCCGTCGGGCTGATGCATAGTTATCGAAACCCTGCTCACGAGCGCCAGGTAAAAAAAGCCATTGAAGAAAACTTGCGTGGGGTTTCAGTTTCGATATCAAGTGATGTATCGCCACAGATTCGGGAGTACGAGCGTTTCAATACCGTCTGTGCCAATGCCTATGTAAAACCCCTGATGTCCTCCTATCTGGAGCGGCTGGAGGAGCGTCTAAAGGCGTGTGGCATCACATGCCCTGTGTACCTCATGCACTCGGGTGGGGGGTTGATTTCCCTTGATACAGCTGCCGAATTTCCGGTCAGACTCCTTGAGTCTGGACCTGCGGGAGGGACCATTTATGCCTCCTATATTGCTGAAAAACACGACCTGAAACGCGTTGTTTCCTTTGATATGGGCGGCACAACAGCCAAGGTTTGCTTGATTAATGGCATGAAGCCCAAGACCTCGCGAACCTTTGAGGTGGCGAGATCGTATCGCTTCAAGAAAGGCAGCGGTATGCCCATCTCCATTCCCGTCATTGAAATGGTGGAGATCGGCGCCGGTGGTGGGTCAATCGCTTCTGTGGATGACCTTAAACAGATTCGTGTTGGGCCTGAAAGTGCCGGATCCGAACCCGGACCAGCCTGCTACGGCCTTGGCGGAGAGCATCCTACCGTCACCGATGCCGATCTCTTGCTGGGCAAACTTGATCCCCAGGGATTTGCCGGTGGCAGCATGAACCTTGATATCGAAGCTGCCCATGCCGCCATCGAAAGGAAGATCAGTTCCCAGCTGGGCGGTGCTGCGGCAGACGCGGCCTACGCAATCAGCGAAGTGGTGAATGAGAACATGGCCAATGCCGCTCGCATGCATGCGGTGGAAAGCGGCTGTGAACTGGATACTTACACCATGATCGCATTTGGTGGCGCCGCACCAGCACATGCCGCCCGTCTCTGCCAAAAGCTTGGCGTCGACAGCCTGCTGATTCCCCCCGGTGCAGGCGTCGGATCGGCCATCGGCTTCCTCAAGGCACCGTTCAGCTACGAATCCCTACGCAGCAGCGTCATGCGGCTCGCAAGCTTTGATCGTGAAAAGGCCAACGCGCTGATCGAGGACATGCGGCAGGAAGTGGAATCGTTCGTCGGCGATGCCGAAGGAGACAAGGCGTATGTCTATGAACTGAAAGCCTATATGCGCTACGCGGGTCAGGGCTGGGAAATTCCCATTGAGGTGGACGAGCTAAGTCTACCCGAGGGCTGTGAGGCTCGGCTCAAGCAGGATTTCATCGCAGCCTATACCCGACTATTCAGCCATGCCGTCGATGGCCTGGATGCAGAAGTAGTCAGTTGGTCACTTAATGTACGTTCTCACCTGCCACCGGCGACACAGCCTTCTGCATCTGATGCCGTGACCATGCGACAGGATCCGATTCCCCATACGACCCGGCAGATTGTCGATGCATCGCGAAACCGACCGCTCTCCTATCTGGTGTATGAGCGAGATGACCTGCCGTTGGGTGCCCAGTGCGAAGGCCCTTTGGTGGTCGTGGAGACCGAAACAACAACGATCGTGCCACCGGGTTACCGGATGCAGGTAGAGGGGGATGGCTGTTTGTTCATCGAAAAAAACAGGGTGGAGAAAAACTGATGAGTGTCGAATTGGACGTTTCCAAGCAAATCATGTGGAACCGCCTGATCTCGGTGGTGGAAGAGCAAGCTGTCACTTTGATTAAGACCGCTTTCTGCACCAGCGTTCGCGAGGCTGGCGATCTCTCGGCGGGGGTTTATGACAAACGCGGACGGTTGATGGCGCAAGCGGTGACGGGTACCCCTGGGCATGTCAATACCATGGCCGAGTCGGTGTTTCATTTCATTGACCATTTCGGCTATCACGACATGAAACCGGGCGATGTCTTCGTCACCAATGACCCCTGGAAAGCGACGGGGCACCTGCATGACATCACGGTGATTACCCCGGTGTTTAATCGGGATGAATTAGTGGGATTCTTCGGCTCCACTGCCCATGTGGTGGATATTGGAGGGAGGGGGTTCGGCCCTGATGGGCGCTCGCTCTACGAGGAAGGGCTACTGATCCCCCTAACCAAGCTCTTTTATGAGGGCATGGTCAATAAGGACTTAATCAATATCCTCGCCAATAACGTGCGTGAGAAGGATCAGGTGGTGGGAGACTTCTACTCCCTGGCCGCCTGCAACGACACTGGTAGAAAGCGTCTACTTGAGATGATGGCTGAGTTTGAGCTGGACGATATTGAAGGCATTGCCGACTTCATTTTCCACCACAGCGAAGCGACGACGATTGAGAAAATCAACCAGCTACCCAAGGGTACCTATGACTACAGCATGGCAACCGATGGGTATGACGAACCGCTCACGCTAAACGTCGCGCTGACTATTGATGATAGCGAGATTCTGATGGACTTTGCCGGCTCTTCACCGCAGAGCTCGTTCGGTATCAATGTCCCGCTGGTCTACAGCAAGGCCTATGGCTGCTATGGGCTGAAATGCGCCATCGCCCCACAGGTACCTAATAACTGGGCATCACTGAAGCCCTTCAAGGCAGCGGCGCCAGACAACTGCATTCTTAACACCAAGCGCCCGGCACCGGTGGCGGTTCGACACGCCATCGGGCACTTGGTGCCTGATCTAGTGCTGGGGGCTCTCAAAAAAGCTGTACCCGATGTGGCTCCTGCCGAGGGCGCCAGTGCGTTGTGGAACTTGCATGTCAGTCTGCACAAACAGGGGTTACACGAGGCGGAAACATCGGAGGTGCTGCTGTTCAACAGTGGTGGTACCGGTGCGCGCCCTGGCTCGGATGGGCTTAACGCGACAGCATTCCCCAGCGGCGTTCACACCATGCCGGTGGAGGTTACCGAGAGCGTAGGCCCCATCATCATTTGGCGTAAAGAGCTGAGACCAGATTCCGGAGGCGCTGGCAAACACCGGGGCGGCCTGGGACAGGTCATCGAATTCGGTGCTAAGGAGGGCTATGCCTTCAGTTTCAACGCCATGTTCGAGCGGGTGAGGCACCCAGCCATGGGGCATGCCGGCGGGTTCCCTGGGGCGTGCGGCAATGTGTACTTGAAGTCTGGAAAACCACTCAAATCAAAAGGGCTGCAGTTTATAGCACCCGGCAAGATTGTCGTCCTCGAATTACCCGGTGGGGGAGGATACGGCAGTTTTACCGAACGCAGCAAGGATGCGGTACGCGCGGATATCGAGGATGGATACGTCACTCAGCAGGCTGCGGATGAACTTTATCTTAAGCCTTCCTGATCACAACCCCAAGTTGGAGAATTGACGATGAATTACAAGAACACCTACCTGGTACCTGTCATTGCAGCGGTGGGAATGATCTACATTCCCTCGCTACAGGCCAATACTAGCTGGATGATGGCGACTGGTTACCCTGACAACAGCTTCTTCACACAAAATTTGCGTGAATTTGTCGAGGAAGTAGAAGAAAAGAGCGACGGACGTATCACGATTGATATGCGCAGCAACGGCACCCTGGTGAGCCATGACCAGATCAAGCGCTCCGTGCAGCGCGGCGTTGTCCAGCTCGGTGAGATCCGTCTGGGGGCGTACAGTAACGAACACCCGGTGTTTCGTATCGATAGCCTGCCCGGTCTGGCCACTACCTATGAAGAGGGCTATCGACTAAATGAGCTTCTGCAGCCTTACTATGAAGAGGTGATGGCCGAACAGGGTATCTTGCCGCTGGCCTATGTCTCCTGGCCAGGCCAAGGCTTCTTTGCCGATAAGCCAATCGAGTCGACGGACGATACCGACGGCATGTCCATACGGATTTACTCTCAACCGACCCAGCAAATGGCACAAGAGCTGGGCTTCAATGCCACGATTCTGCCGTTCTCAGAGGTGCCCCAGGCGTTCTCGACCAATATGATCGACTCCTTGTTCACTAGTGCCCAGACCGGGATCGATGTCCAAGTATGGGACTACGCAGATTACTTCACTTATACCGGCACAATGCACAACATCAACGCCCTTATCATCAATCCTTCTGCATTCGACACACTAGATGACGAGCTGCAGCAAGTGGTGCGCGACGCTGCCCGTAACGCCCATGAGCGCGGCTGGGAAATGAGCCAAGCACGCTCTACCGAAAACCAGGGCGTACTTGAAGAGCATGGTGTCACGGTAACTCAGGCCACGGATGAGCTGCAGGCCGCGATCAATGACGTTGGTGAAACGATACTTGCCAAGTGGCGAGAGGATGCCAGCGACGAAGCTAATCAGATCGTTGATGCCTACGTCGAGTGGCGCGATAGCGCTGAATAAGGGGAACGCATTATGAGAATGTTCCTTGAGGGCTTATACCGATTATCAGGCGGCTTGGCGGCTTTCTTTCTCGCCGCCATCGGCCTATCGGTTGTCGCTCAAGTAGTCGGCAGGCAGTTGGGGTACACCGTGGATGCAACCGGGTTCGCCGGTTTCTGCCTGGCGGCCTCGACTTTCCTGGGGCTCGGCTACTCGATGCGGCACGGTGCCCATGTTCGTGTCACGCTGGTGATCGATTCTCTGCCACCGAAGCTGAAGCGCCTATTTGAAGCATGGGTGTGTCTGTGTTCCTTCGTCATTCTTTTCTGGCTCACCTGGAAGGCCGTCATATTCACCTGGCAGGGATATGTCTTCGGTGAGGTGAGTCCCGGATTGATGGCCATTCCCCTGTGGGTACCCCAGACGGGCATGGTGATTGGGCTTGCGGTTATGACACTCGCCGTACTCGATGACCTAATCGGTGTGCTGATGAAACGCGAGGTTTCTTACCTTTCCGCTCACGCATCGTAATGCATGCTTTTAGGTTGAGGTGACCATGGATTCTACACTGCTAGCACTAGGCTTTGTTCTGGTGGCGCTCATCAGCTTACTGGCGTCGGGCATATGGGTCGCCGTGAGCTTATTGGGTATTGGTATTGGGGCGTTAGCAATGTTTACCCCCGTACCTCTGGGAGATCTAGTCATCGGCAAGGTATGGGAGTCTAGCGGAGCCTGGCCGATGACAGCACTGCCGCTATTCATCTGGATGGGTGAGATACTATTTCGCACCAAACTCTCCCGACAGATGTTCAAGGGGCTTGCCCCCTGGGTAGGGTGGCTGCCCGGTAGACTCTTGCATGTCAATGTGTTGGGCTGTGGCATCATGGCGGCGGTAGCAGGCTCTTCGGCGGTTACCGCTGCCACCGTAGGCCGCATGAGCATGGCAGAGTTGAAAGAACGCAAGTACAACGATCGCCTAATGATCGGCACCCTGGCCGGTTCGGCGACATTGGGACTGCTGATCCCTCCGTCCATTGTACTAATCGTCTATGGGGTAGTGGCCCAGCAGTCCGTGGCTAGGCTATTCATGGCGGGGATACTGCCGGGGTTGATGCTGGTTTTGCTATTCATGGCATATATCGCCATCTGGGCACTATTCAACCCGGATAAAATGCCGCCACGTGAGCCACAAATGAGCCTGGTACAGCGGCTAAGCGCATCCCTTAGGCTTTTGCCTATCATGCTCCTGATCGTTGCTGTTATTGGTTCCATCTACGCAGGTATTGCCACACCGACGGAGTCGGCTACCTTTGGCGTGATCGGCGCGCTAATGATCGCCTATTTTACGGGTTCACTCAGTAAACAGACCTTTGTGGAAAGCTTGCTTGGGGCAACACGGATTGCCTGTATGATCGCCTTCATTGTGGCCGCCGCCGCAGTGCTTTCATCGGCGTTTTCCTTTATAGGGATTCCTCTCTACCTGGCTCAGATGGTGAATGCTCTGGAGCTTTCTCCTTACATGTTGATATTCGTGTTGACGATATTCTTCATTGTGCTGGGTTGTTTTCTGGAGGGTATCTCGATACTGGTGATAAGTAGCGCCGTGGTCTTGCCGATGCTGCAGTCGGCTGGCATTGACCTGCTATGGTTTGGGATCTATGCGGTGGTGATAATCGAAATGGCACAGATCACGCCACCCGTGGGATTCAATCTTTTTGTATTGCAGTCCATTACGGGAAGGAATATCTGGCAGGTCACGCTTGCCGCGCTGCCGTTCTTTCTTATCCTCTGCTTAGCCGCGTTAATATTGGTCATATTCCCAGGCATTGTTACTTGGCTGCCGAGTGTAATGTAGTTTTGCTACGCCGTTATTAACGTAAATTTACTTTAGCCCACTGTGTGAAGTGCTTCATCAGTGGGCTCTCGTCTTTATTGAGCTGTCGCATGAGGTAGAATTTTGGCATTTTGTGATCGGGAAGTTCGTCGAGAAGATCAATACCTAGAGGGGCTATCAACGCCCCTGTTGCAATCGCCTCAACAGCCTCAGGCTTAGAGACTAGGCCCACTCCCATGCTGGAAAGTGTCGCTTTGAGAATGGCTTCGTTGTCATGTAGATAAAGAAACTCTTCGCTCATCATGTCCTGCTTGGTTCCCAATATACCGAAAATATCGATCCAGAGAGAATTGTGAACCCAAGGAGAAATCAGACGATGCGCCATCAAATCTTGGCTACTTTTTAATGGTCGCTTCTCAAGTAGCTCAGGTGTTGCTGTGATGACCTTAAAGTCGTTCATCAAAGGTTCGGCCTGAAAGCCGCTCCATTGTCCATAGCCCCACTGTATGGCGATATCGATGTCCTTGGTGTTGAAGTTGGTGTTCTCGGCGCCAATGGATATGCGCAAATCGATATGGGGGTGTTGTTCGGTGAACTCGTGAAGCCGGGGAATCAATATATTGTTGGCGTAATAGGGCGATACATGCAGATAGAGTTTGCTGCTATTTGTATCTAGAGCATTCATCCCTTCCTCTAAAATGTCGAGGCTGTGCGTAATATAGCCAAGCAGTTCCAGGGCCTTGGTGGTTGGTTCCAGGCGGTTGCCATTGAGGATAAATAGCTCGCAGCCAAGCAGTTCTTCCAGCGTTTTTATCTGATACCTGACCGCTTGGGGGGTTAAAAATACTTCGTCAGCGGCGTCTTTCACCGACCTTCTTTTCATAATGGTTTCAAATGCGCGTAGCGCATTGGTGGAGGGCATTCGCTTTCTCATCCCTATCCTCGCATTAATTATCATTTGCTGGCTTTGAGCGTACTAGAGCAAGGCGTTGGGTATTATTGTTGGTAGGTTTAACACTACAGACATTCGTCTCTTATGCAAGCTCTACCGCAATGTGGTTTCAAGGGTCGCTTTAGGCTTTTGAAAAGTCGGCGAGCGAAGCTCAGACAAGGCAAAAATCGGCGAAAAGACGGAGTTTACATCGTGTAAATGAGTACTTTGATCGGACTCGCGCATGAGCCGATTTTTAACGCCTTATGGTCGAGCGCAGCCAGTTTTCAAACAGAGCTAGTAAGGGATGCTAAACGATCAGCGGCACTATCATTCAGGGCTGCGATGGTACCTTAAGCCACGCGAGTTCACTCGCAACTATCAGCTTCCAGGGAGAGAATTAGAAATGCAATTAAACGTAGTAATGTGCTCTACAAAACGCCGTACTTTAGCAAGCTCTCCTAAATGTTCGGGATAGACAAGATAGTAAGCACTTTCGCTAAGTAATCTATATGGCCAAGCCAGCTTTAGTCGGCCATCGTCTAGCTCTTCATCTACGGTAAAGTGAGGAACTAACGCAACACCTCCCCCTGCCATTGCTGTTCGCACAAGCATAGGAAAGGTCTCGAAGCGAGTCCCATGATAGCTGCGGTCAGTGATAATCTCTTGGTTTGCAAACCAATGGTGCCAGGCATCAGGGCGGGTCGAAAGGTGGAGTAGAGGTAATCGAGTTAAATCGTCAATCTTGTAAATGGGGTGTTGAGCCAGTAATTCTGGAGAAGCAACCGCAACCATGTCCTCATCAATAAGCTTATGACAAGCAAGGCTTGGCCAGCTGCCATGCCCATAAAACAGTGCAATATCGATATCTTGCTGCTCAAGATCGAAATCTTTAACCCGATCATGAAATTCCAAGCTAATACCAGGGTTAGCGGCTAGAAAGGTTGGCAACTTATTGGCCAACCAGCGGCTACCGAAGCTAGGTAACGTTGCGATTTTAAGAACCTCGCTATTACCGCTGTAGGTCATTATCGCTTGCGTCGACATCTCAATTTGAGTGAGCACTTTACGTACGTCACTTAAAAAAATAGCGCCTTCTGGGGTTAGTAGCAGGCTACGTCGAACGCGTCGAAATAGCTTGTGTTGCAAGGTGGTTTCGAGGTGCGCGACTTGTTTGCTGACAGCACTCTGCGTGAGGTTTAGCTCGTCTGCTGCACGAGTAAAGCTCATATGACGTGCTGCTGCTTCGAAGCATTGCATAGCCGCCGTAGAAGGAAGATTACGTGATGCCAAACCTGGCGCTCCTGATGACCTGAAAGCCCCCCTGGCGACTAAGCGCCGGGGGGAAGCTAGGTTTTTATAGTGGCTCATTGGGCGAGCGTTGCAGCCCCCTGGTATTTATCAGGTCGGCGCGATTGAAGCCAGCCCACTGTCACCATGGCAAGCAAGCCCAAGCCGCTGGTTAACAACTCGGGAACCACCATGGCAAGCCCTGCGACTAACAGTACCAGACGCTCCCAGAAGAAGGAATCACGCACAAAGTAACCGAGTAGTGCGCTGCTGACGCCCATAATCCCTACGAGTGAAAAGAACAGCGCGCTTAAAAGACCCAGCAGTGTAGGTTCGACTAATACCAGCACGGGATTATAAATGAAGGCATAAGGAATAATAAACGCACCAATCGCCAATTTAACCGCCGTAAAGCCGGTCTTCATTGGGTTGGCTTGCGCAATGCCTGCACCCGCAAACGCGGCTAAACACACGGGAGGTGTAATATCGGCAATGATGCCGAAATAAAAGACAAACAAATGCACTGCCATTGGTGGAAGGCCGAACTCATTAATAAGCGCTGGTGCGGCAATCGTGGCAGTGACCACATAGTTTGCTGTTGTGGGTAACCCCATGCCCAAGACAATACAGGCAATCATGGTGAACAACAGAGCAAGTATCAAAACGCCATCAGCTAAGCTAATAATGCCAGCAGCAAATTTTGATCCCATACCTGTCATGCCTACCACACCAGCGATAATGCCTGCGCAAGCAACTGCTGCGATCACTGGCAGTGCCACGCGCGCCCCTTTTTCAAAAATAACCAATATATCTTTTAACGAAGGGCGTGTTTCTTTGTGCGCCAAACTGACAGCAAACGCACATGCGATACCCAGTAGCGCTGCTCGTTGAGCGGTAAAGCCAACGCTAATAGTCGTAATAATGATGAGCAAAGGCAGCAACATGTAGCCTTTTGACAGTATGAGCTTACGCTTGCTGGGCAATTGATCTTTAGGAAGGCCGAGAATGCGATGACGTTTGGCTTCGAAATGTACCCCGATAAAAATACCCGCAAAATAGAGAATGGCGGGAATCAGCGCCGAGAACATGATTTCGCGGTAAGAGACGCCCACGTACTCCACCATGATAAAAGCCGCAGCACCCATTAAGGGCGGCATGATCTGTCCGCCGGTAGAGGCTGACGCTTCGACGGCTCCTGCTACTTCGGGTTTGAAGCGGGCATTTTTCATCATAGGAATGGTGAAAGAGCCAGAAGCTACGGTGTTGCCGATAGAGCTTCCCGAAATCATACCCTGAAGCGAACTTGCTATAACGGCGGCTTTGCCGGCCCCACCCGTAAAGCGCCCAGTTAACGCAAAGGCTAAGTCATTAAAGAATCGGCCGACGCCGGTATGCATCAGAACAACGCCGAAAAACAAGAACAAGAAGATAAAGCGCGCCGATATTTGTAGGGGCGTACCAAAAACGCCGCTTTCCCTAAACCATAAGTAGGGAGACACCTGCTCAAGAGAGAAGCCCGGATGAGAAAGCAAGGGGCTGGGGATCAAGTTGCCAAACAGCGCATAGAGAATTGCCAACGTAGCCATGACAACAATTGGCATACCAACAGTACGGCGAGTTGCTTCTAGTACAAACAGCACGCCGAGTGCGGCAATTGTTAGGTCAACGGCTGAATAGCCCGTAACCCTTGCACGCAGGACTTCTTCATAAAACAGGATTTTATAGTAGGCAGCAAAGGTGGCTACGAAGGCGAGTATTACGTCGTACCACGGCACGCCATTACGCCTGCCCGCACCGCGCGTTGCAGGGAATAAGATAAAGATCATCCCCAAGGCAAGCCCTAAGTGGACGGCACCTTGCTGCTGTGACGGTAGCGTACCAAAATAACCGGTATAGAGATGAAAGCACGTCAGTGATACACCCATGAGGGTGATCAGCCAACCCCACTTGCCTAGCTGTAGTTCAGAGCGTACTTGTGACTCACGATCATACTTTTCTAAAAGCGCCGCTTCGTCAGGAGTTTTTTTTTATCCACGATTAAACCTCATACATATAACGCCGCTGGCTTAGCCAGCGGCGAAAGGGGAACATCAATCGGTTAGATCACTTAAGCTGTCAATATTGGAGCGTTCACGGGTGATAATCTGAATGACTTCAGGGTAGATGTGCCCGATAAAGGCAGCGTTATCAATCGCGCCACTTTCGAACTCTCCGCGTCCGGCAACGGCATCTTGTGCCGGTGCGTGTACGGTCATTCCGAGATCCATACCGTTATCACGAATGCTCACTAAGTTTTCGATTGAAGCGCCAGTTTCAATATTGGTGAAGTTATAGTTTTCCAGGTAACGGTTCCAAATGGTGGCCATCTCACCGCCTAGTGGGTAGTAAGTGCCGCCTTGGCTAGCGGTGCCCACGGTAAAGTTGTCGGGCCAATCAGAGCGGTCTGCTTGCGCTTGGGCACTGCTGGCAGCGGCTACAAGCAGAGCGCTGCTGGCGAGAAGAGTGAACGTTTTAGGCATATGTTTGCGCATGGCGAAAATTCCTAGCTGTTATTGGGGTTATATACTGACAGCGTCGATAAATGCGGCCAGTCGATACTGCGTTAAGCAGGGTATCCAAAGTATTTAACAGCGATAGTTGTGCCATTTAAGGGTTATGATTTTTAAATCAGATGCTTATGATTTTTTTATTCAACTTTGGTGGAAAGCACTTTTTGTCATAGTGTCCGATTGTTCGCACGACAATGGTTATTTAGTGTGCGGATAACCGCACACTAAATGGTGTTGCCTGTACGCTATCGGCTTGTGGGGCGTTAAGGAAAGAATGAACACGCCATCCTTGGCGGGGAGGGAGTTAACGCGAGGATTTACCTGGATCCAAAATACGTACGGGTTGCACATCCTGCTGCTTCTGATCGTCACGTACCTGGTTGACCCGGGTGGTCATTTCGGTAAGCGCATCCTCTTCGATGGGCAGTTGCTCGAAGAAATCGCAACTGACGCATTCTCGGTAGCGAATACCGTTTTGCTCCCAGGCACGGATCCGATCCATCGCTGCGCAGCGCGGGCAAGTAACACCGGCGATAAAGCGTTTCACACTAGACATCATTAGACTCCAAGAGCGCGCTCTCTAAGTGGAGGGCGCGCATAGGTTTTGCAGATTTAAGCAGCGCGAATGCCGCTATGGCGCAGTAGCGGTTCGACGCTCGGCTCTCGGCCTCGAAAGGCGACAAAAAGGTCGGCTGCATCGCGGGCGCCGCCCTGCTCCAGGATTTCGCGACGAAAGCGCTGGCCCGTTTCAGGATCGAAAATACCGGTCTCTTCAAAGGCGCTCCAGGCGTCCGCCGAGAGCACTTCAGCCCACTTGTAGCTGTAGTAACCAGCCGCATAGCCACCGGCAAACACGTGGCCAAAACTATTTTGGAAGCGGTTGAATGGCACTTTCGGCAGCACAGACACCGCTTCGCGCACCTCATCTAACAAGGCTTGCACATCGCTGGCGCTGGGGGCGCTAAGTTCATGGTGCAGACGCAGATCAAACAGCGAGAACTCGATTTGGCGCATCATACCCATGGCTGACTGGAAATTCTTGGCTGCCTGCAGGCGCTCAAGCAGCTCTGCTGGCAGCGGTTCACCACTATCCACGTGTTTGGCGAGTAGATCTAAGCCTTCACGCTCCCAGCAGTAGTTTTCCATAAACTGGCTGGGCAGCTCTACGGCATCCCAAGCGACGCCGTTAATGCCGGAAATATCGGCGATCTGCTGCTGGGTCAGCATATGGTGGAGGCCATGGCCAAACTCATGGAACAGCGTGGTGACTTCGTCGTGGGTGAGCAGTGCCGGGCGGCCGTTTACCGGGGCAGTAAAGTTGCAGGTCAGGAAGGCGACGGGCAGTTGCAGACCCTGCTCGGTTTGACGACGCACCCGGCAATCGGCCATCCAGGCACCGCCACGCTTACCTTCGCGGGCGTAGAGATCCAGATAGAAACCGGCAATGGGTTGGCCGTTTTCGGTGATGCGGAAATAGCGCACGTCATCATGATAGCGGGGTGCTTGGGTATCTTCTTCAAATCGCACGCCGTAAAGGCGTTCAACCACCTGAAACAAGCCATCGATTACCTGGGGTGCTGGAAAATAGGGGCGTAATTGCTCCTGGGAGATCGAGTGGCGCGCTTCGCGTAGTTTTTCGCTGGCATAGGCAACATCCCACGGTTCCAGCGTCTCTAGGCCGAGTTCTTCTCGGGCATAAGCACTGAGTTCTGCAAACTCCTCCTTCGCCTGAGGCAACGCACGGCGGGCTAAGTCGTTGAGAAAATCGAGCACCTGCTCGGGAGATTCCGCCATTTTGGTGGTGAGAGAGTAATCGGCATAGGTGGCAAAGCCGAGCAATTGGGCCATTTCATTGCGCAGTGCCAGGATCTCTTCCATGATCGCCGCGTTATCGAATTTGCCCGCATCTGGGCCTTCATCAGACGCACGGGTAACAAAAGCGGTATAGACCTCCCGGCGCAGCTCGCGGTTATCGGCATAGCTAACCACCGGGAAGAAGCTGGGGAAATCCAGGGTAATACGGTAGCCCGCAACGCCTTTCGCCTCGGCGGTGGCTTTTAAGGTGTCGAGAGCACTTTCCGGCACCCCCGCTAACGTCTCTTGGCTATCGATGTCCTTGTGCCATGCCTGGGTAGCATCCAGCACGTTATTGGAGAACTGATTTGACAGCAGTGAGAGCCGCGACTGAATCTCGCCGTAGCGGGCTTTCTGGTCAGCAGGAAGATCAACACCGGCAAGGCGGAAATCGCGTAGGGCGTTCTCCACGGTGCGCCGCTGTGCGGCATCCAGGTGCTTCCAGGCCGGGCCATCTTTCAATGCTTGCCAGCCATGAAATAACCCTTCGTGCTGGCCTACCCAGGTGCCGAAGTCGGAGAGCTTCCCAAGGCATGCCTGATACGCTTCGCGCATTTCCGGCGAGTTCATGGTGCCATTGAGGTGCGAAACCGGTGACCACGCCTTGGTGAGCCGATCATTCACCGCTTCAAGGGGCGCTGCAAAAGTGTCCCAGGTAGGCGGGGTAGCGGCTGCCTGCTCGGCGAGGCGATCAATGGCCTCTCGGCTTTCGCTTAGCAGCGTCTCCACGGCAGGCTCCACGTGCTCGGCGCGAATCTCAGCAAAGGGGGGCAGCGCGTGCGTTTCAAGCAGCGGATTGGTGGACATGGGCACCTCGATTGGCATCGTTTTAAAAACCGTTAGTGAGCGCAAAACGCGCAATAATAATGACACAGTGTGGGCGGTGGTGCTGTGTTTCAATGTTAGCCTCAACAACTATGTTTAATGCCAGGGTTTGGCCTGCACGCAAGCGCCTGCTAGTCTTGCCGCCTTTTAATGCCACCAATGGCAGGAGCATGTGATGAGCGAAACGCTGGAGCGCTGGGGGTCGAAGCGGGCCTTTATCTTGGCGGTAACAGGTGCTGCGGTGGGGTTAGGCAACATCTGGCGCTTTCCTTACGTGGCCGGAGAGAACGGCGGTGCGGCGTTTTTACTGATTTATGTGGCGTTTGTGCTGCTGCTGGGTATTCCGGTCATGATGGCGGAGATTCTGATTGGCCGTGCTGGGCGACGCGGGCCAATGCAAGCGTTGAGTGTCTTGGCGGCCGAGGCGGGGGCTTCGCCTCGCTGGCGCTGGTTGGGGCTATTCGGGGCGTTCACCGTGTTCTGCATTTTATCTTTCTACTCGGTGGTGTCCGGCTGGTCGATTGAGTTTTTGGTGGCCTCTGTTAACGGCCATTTCAATGGCGCGAGTGCCGCAGAGATTGGCGCCGGTTTTGAAGCCTTCTTGGCCAACCCTGGGCTGCTGATCTTCAACCACTCGCTATTTCTGTTTATGACCATGACGGTCGTGGCGGCGGGTGTTGCCAAGGGGTTAGAG
>CEGE01001550.1_pt1 | contig 14722 bp, 13 predicted proteins | sample 306311 | NCBI WGS metagenome assembly CEGE01 (sample SAMEA2755654, study PRJEB7226) | microbial mat metagenome | biome: microbial mat; feature: hypersaline; material: grass silage | place: USA | collected 2014-02-19 | depth 0 m | reverse complement strand
TGGGTTGTACGTCTTCCAGAGTCAGCGTCTGGCGAGTGTTGCGCAGCTCGCTCATCGGCATCTGATTGGCATCATAATGGGTGTAGAGTCTATACACGCTCAGCCGATCACCCGGTTTCAGGCCTGCCAGCGAGCCAGCGCCGATCCATGCCTCATTGCCTTCCGTATGTGTGATGCTGCTGCGGAACGGTTCACACATCAGTGTTTCATCAATATAGCGACTGATATCCTGCAGGGTGGCCTCCACCTTCTGGCCAAAGTCCTGCTGCCAGAACAGGGGGCTCCCGAAGCCTGTTTTTTCATGTACCGGGCGGTTCCAGCGACCTGCTGTGGCGAAGGATTGTTGCCACATCATCTGGCCTGTGAAAGTGTCAAAAATATAGAGGTCCAATACAAAGTTGCGCAGATGTTTTGAGCTGGCGAAGTCCAGCCTGCGGTAGGTGTCGAGCAGGATGTTGGGTGGACGAGGGCCCGCCGGGTTGTGCAGGCTCAGGTCCCGGATAATGCCGGTTACCAGGAACTGGGTTTGTTGCTGTTGTGCGTGATTCAAGTGGCGGGAAAGAGCGCCCTCGGACAGTTGCTGGGGGGGCTGATCCTGGTTGTCCACCAACTGCAGATTGCCACGGTCAATGACATTAAGTGTGCTCTGTTGCAAAGACTGACTGATTATTGTGGCCAGTCCCTGTTGAATGCCCTGCAGATTGCCATGGCTGGCATCAGCGGGACGGGCGAGGCTGAATCCGCCGATGGCAATCGTTTTGCGATAGGCCAGGGGAGGCTGGCCGTTGGCGCAGCCGGCCTCAGCTTCCACCTCGGCCAGGATACGCACAGTCAGCAGGCTGCCACGGATGTATTCATCGATGATGCGGATGTTGTTGAGCTGGGTCAGGCTGTTAATGCGCATATTGTCAATTTCAAGTATGCCGTCACGTACTTCCTGTGTGGTGGAAATCCAGGCGCTGCCCTGAAGGGAAGCCTGTTCTCGGGCACGACTGATGGCCAGCTCTCGGGCCTGATCAAGGTCATTATTTATAATCGGTGCCGAGCCCTCGGCCTCGATGGTGATGGCTGCAACATGGGGGATGGCCAGTGTCAGGCAGAGCAGTAGCAGACGGCAAAGTCGGGTCAGCATGATGGTCAGTGTCCTCAGGTATTGGCCAAAAGGTATGCAATTTGCGAGTGCGATGCAAACGCTGACGGCGGTACTCTCCTGTCATCGCTCCATTTTGTGGTACATTCAGAAAAATCACACCTGACAGAGAGCAAAACTGATGAGAGTGGCAGTGCTTACAGCCTGCAGTCTGCTGATGCTGTTGGCCGGCTGCGCCCAGCAGGGGCCCGGCCTGGTCCAGGCTCATGTAGTCAGCATGCATCCTCAGGTGCTTGCGCAAATAGAAGATGCCCGGTCAGAGCGGTCGTACGGCAGAACCGAGCTGAAACAGACAGGGGGTGATCGCAATGGACTGGACCCTGTCAGTGAAGCGGTTGTGCAGATGGCACATCAGCTGGAAACAGGCATGGACAAAAGCAATATCAGTCGGCTGCCGCTGGCTGTGCTGGCTTTTCGCAACCTTCTGCAACCGGGCCAGGTGGGCGAACTGGGCGAACGGCTGGGTGACAGTTTTGTGTTTCAGCTGGAGCAGCGGGGTTACAATCTGGTTGATTACCGCGCACAGAGCCTGGTGACCAGTGTAAAGCCGGATATCGAGCCCTATAACATGTCGGCCCTGCGTACCCGTCATCGAATCTATTTTGTGCTTACCGGTACCTATGCGCTGCACCCTGATGGTGTTGTGATTAACGCTCGATTGCTCGATACCACAACACGTCAGGTGCTGGCCTCTGGCCAGAGTCACATTCCGCTGTCCCGCCTGGAGCAACGCTGGCCCGGCTACAATCTGCTGGAAGCGCGAGAGCGTGGCATGATCATCGAAAACCGGCAAGGTCCGGCTGGAGGTTCTCAGTGATGAGATCAGTGGTTCTGATGATTCTGGCGTTGGTGCTGACCGGTTGTGAAACTGTGGTGCATTCCGCCAAGACGGTAGCGGAAGCGTTGCCGGACGTGCACGCGAGCCCTCGAATTGAGGCGCCTGTAGAGCCGAACTGGGTCAGTGCGACCGGCTATGCGCCGATCAGTTTGCAGCCGGGGCAGACCGAACAACAGAGGATGTTGATGGCGATGCGTGCGTCCAAGCTGCGAGCCTATCAGGAGCTGGCCGGTATCATACATGGACAGTATCTGTATGGCACTACACGGGTCGAGGACATGGTGGTGCAGAGCGATAGCTTCAAAACGGCCGTTGCCGGTATCGTGCGTGGCGCACGGGTGGTCAAAAGCTACCCGGTACAGGACGATACCTATGCAACAGTGCTGGAGGTGGACCTGAATCAGGTTCAGCGCGCCTGGGTGCATGAGGCGGCACGCTGAGTCGAGATCTGCTACTGTTTCTGCACATGCTCATCCAGCTGCTGGCAGATCGCCTGCTGCAGCTGGCGGCACAGCTCGGGATCACTGATCGGCTGATTGTTGCTGTCGGTGATGAAGAAAAAGTCCTCAACCCGCTCGCCAATGCTCGAAATCTTTGCCTTGCGCACTGAAATGCCGAACTCCACAAAAATGCGGCCGATGCGTGCCAACAGGCCGGGGCGATCCGGAGTGATCACCTCCAGAATGGTTTGCTGAGATGAGGGGTCGTTGCTCAGAGTCAGGCGCGTGGGTGTGGCAAACAGCTTGAGCTGGCGCGGCACTCGGCGCTGAATGATCTCGGGGTAGTCTTCCGGGTCGTCCAGCTCTTCGGTCAGGTGGCGCTGGATGTTGGCCAGATATTCAGGGTTTTCCGACAGTGGCTGGTTGTCATCCGTCAGTACCGTGTAGGTGTTGAGAGTGCGGCCATGGTCGGTGAGGATGATACGGGCATCCTGAATGTTAAGGTGTAGCTGGTCCATGGCGGCAACCGTCGCCGGGAACAGGGTAGGCAGATCTTCACTGTAGATGAATATCTCGGTAGCACCTTCAAAGACGCGGTAAGAAGTCTTGCGAATCAGGACCAGCGGTAGCGGGCTGTCACCGTGTTCCAGAATCGCCTGTGTATGCCAGGCGATGTTGTGCGCATCTTCTCGCAGGAAGTAGTCATCCCCCAGCAATGCCCAGTGGTCGAATATGTCCTGCTCTCGAATACCCTGGCGGGCCAGCAGCAGCATCGCTTCATGCTGTACCTGCTCGATACGGTCTTCCTTGTTGATGGGGTTTTCCAATCCGCGGCGCAGTGAGCGTTTGGTGTCCATATAGAGCTGGCGCAGCAAGGTGGCGCGCCAGCTGTTCCACAGGGTGTGATTGGTGGCGTTGATATCCGCGACGGTCAGGACGTACAGGTAGTCCAGATGTACCAAGTCGCGCACCTCCATGGCGAAAGCGTGAATCACCTCCGGGTCTGAAATGTCGCGTCGCTGCGCCGTCATGGACATCTTCAGGTGGTTGCGTACCAGCCAGGCCACCAGGTGGGTGTCCCATTTGCCAAGATGATGGCGTCGACAGAAGGCTATTACATCGTCAGAACCCAGCTCCGAGTGGTCACCGCCACGGCCCTTGGCAATGTCGTGATAAAGGCCCGCAATGTACAGCAGCTCAATTTTGGGCAGCTGGTTGACGATACGGTGGGCAATGGAAAACTGTTCGCGGTATTCGCGATGACGGAACTGACGCATCTTCTGAATCACTTTCAGGGTATGCGCATCCACGGTGTAGATATGGAACAGGTCATGCTGCATCTGGCCCACGATTTTGCCGAACTCGGGAAGGTAAAGCCCCAGAATGCCGTAGCGGTTCATGCGCTTAAGTTCAGTCGACACGCGTTCCGGTGAGCGCAGCAGCTCCATAAACAGGGAGGTGTTGCGAATATCCTTGCGAAAGTCGTTGTCGATCAGATGGCGATGGTTGCGCACCAGTCGAATGGTTGAGGCGCGAACCCCCTGAATGTCAGGGTGCTGGGCCATCAGTACGAACAGCTCCATGATGGCAAAGGGGTGATGCTCGAATACCTTGTCATAGACTGCTTCCAGGTAGTTGTTGCGAATCTGAAAGCGATTGTTCAGTGGCTGGATGCTCTGCTCATCGTCAATGCGCAGGATCGCCTCGTCGAAGTGTTGCAGCAGCATGTCGTTGAATTCCGACATGGCCATGGCGACGCGGTAATACTTGCTCATGAACTGCTCAACCGCCAGAGCGCCTTCCTGGTCTTCGTAGCCGAAGTATGTGGCGAGTGCACGCTGATGATCGAACAGCAGTCGATCCTCGCGGCGCTTGCATAGCATATGCAGGGCGTAGCGGACGGTCCAAAGATAGAGTTCGCCCTTGTTCAGGGTGTCCAGCTCGGGTTCGGTCAGGAAGCCGTGGTCCACCAGATCGCGGATGTAGGTGGCGCCAAAGTGGCGCTTGGCTACCCAGCCTACGGTCTGAAGGTCTCGCAGGCCTCCGGGCGAGTTTTTCAGGTTGGGCTCAAGATTGTATTCGGTGTTGTTGGTTTTTTCGTGGCGCTCTTTCTGTTCGGCCAGCTTGGCCTTGAAAAACTCCTTGTCGGTCCAGGCGCCCTCAGAGGTCACTCGATCATACATCTCGTTCTGCAGGGCAGGATCGCCGCAGAGCGTGCGCGACTCGATCAGGTTGGTGGCGATGGTGATGTCGTTGCGCGCTTCGTCATAACACTGGTCAATGGTGCGCACACTGGACCCCAGGTCCAGGCCTATATCCCACAGTAGAGTCAGGAAGCCACTGATGCTGTCCTGGCACTCGTTGGGATCGATCTGGTCGAACAGCAGCAGGATGTCGATATCAGAGAAGGGGTGTAGTTCTCCGCGGCCATAACCGCCCACGGCTATGAGGGCGGCCTGATGTGCCGGTGGCCAGGCAAACTGGGACCAGGCAGCATCAAGGATCTGGTCCAGTACCCAGGCGCGGCCATAGATCAGGCGGCGAATGTCTTCACCCTGCCGGAACGCATCATCCATGCGTTGTTGTGCTTCACGCAACGATTCCTTGAGCACTTTCATGACCGGTCTGTCACGATTGGACAGGCTGGTGTGGAGCTGGCTGGGGTCCAGCAGCTCCGGTGCGGCTTCTAGTGGCTGAGCGGTACGGGTCATGGAAAGGGCTCGTTCAGAGTGAAATCAGGCGACCATCTCTTCCTTGCGCAGGGTCAGAATCTCGTAACCGTCAGCGGTTACCAGAACTGTATGTTCCCATTGTGCGGACAGGCGTCGGTCAGTGGTTTCAACGGTCCAGCCGTCGCGCTTGTTAAGTTTTACGTGGCGCTTGCCGGCGTTGATCATCGGTTCGATGGTGAAAATCATGCCTTCCTTGAGTTCGTCGCCGGTGCCCGCTTTGCCGTAGTGAAGTACCTGTGGGTCTTCATGGAACTCAGCGCCGATGCCGTGGCCGCAGTACTCACGGACCACTGAGTAATGATTGCTCTCGGCGTGCTTCTGGATCACTTCGCCAATATCACCCAGGTGTGCGCCAGGACGAACCAGTTCGATGCCTTTCTGCATGCATTCGCGCGTGATTTCACAGAGACGTTGGGCATGTGGGGCAACATCGCCCACGTAGAACATCTTGCTGGTGTCGCCATGGTATCCATCCTTGATCACGGTGATATCAATATTGATGATGTCGCCATTCTTGAGTTTTTTATCATTGGGGATGCCGTGACAAACCACCTGATTTACAGAGGTGCAGATCGACTTGGGGAAGCCGTGGTAGTTGAGCGGGGCAGGAATGGCCTGCTGCTTGTTGACGATGTGTTCGTGGCAGATTTGGTTCAGTTCATCGGTTGTCACGCCCGGCTTTACATATGGCTCAATCATTTCGAGAACTTCCGCTGCCAGTCGGCAGGCGGTACGCATCTTTTCAATCTCTTCCGGGGTCTTGATTTTGATAGTCATAAATACTCGGTCTTGGCGCTTGAAGGGATGCCCGTGGCTGTAGGGCGAGAAGCCGGGCGTGAACTGGCGTCTATTGTAGCGAACAAGACGCGTTCAGCCAAAGGGCGCTTCAAAAAGTGTATCGGCTATGGTATAAATCGCGCTCCCGAAAGGGATGCTCAGGCATCGATCGGGGCTTTTAAATACATCAACTGAAAACACACACATATCGTCACATGCGTTCAGGGTGCCGCCAAGCGGTTGGGCGATGGGATATGTGGAGGTTATAACCCGTTAGAGGAAATACCACAATGGCTAAAGTTTCAATGCGCGATCTGCTGAAGGCAGGTGTTCACTTCGGTCACCAGACCCGTTACTGGAACCCGAAGATGTCCAAGTTCATCTTTGGTGCGCGTAACAAGATCCATATCATTAACCTGGAGCACACCCTGCCGGCGCTGAACAACGCCCTGGATGTGGTTCAGAATATGGCCAGCAACAAGAACAAGATCATGTTTGTCGGCACCAAGCGTGCAGCGGCTAAGGTGATCAAAGAGGAAGCCGCGCGTGCCGGTATGCCTTACGTTAACCACCGCTGGCTCGGTGGCATGCTGACCAACTACAAGACCATCCGTCAGTCAATCCGTCGCCTGCGTGAGCTGGAAGCCCAGTCTCAGGACGGTACCTTTGACAAGCTGACCAAGAAAGAAGCGCTGATGCGTAGCCGTGAAATGGATAAGCTTGAGCTTTCCATCGGTGGTATCAAGGAAATGGGCGGTCTGCCTGACGCGCTGTTCGTGATCGACGTTGACCACGAGCGTATTGCCATCAACGAAGCTAACAAGCTGGGTATCCCGGTTATTGGCGTGGTTGATACCAACAGCAACCCGGATGGCATCGATCATGTTATCCCGGGTAACGACGATGCTCTGCGTGCCATCCAGATTTACGTCAAGTCAGTTGCCGATGCCTGCATCGAAGGCGCTGCTGCCAATGCTGGCAAAGGCGAGTTCGTTGAAGTCGACGCTGAAGAAGCTGCTCAGTAATAGAGTTGACAACTGACGCGTGTAAACGTGTCTGGATGTGCAAAGGGGGGCCTGGCTCCCCTTTTTTGAATTTGAATTGAAGCGATTAATAAAGAGGAACGCGACATGGCGAATATCTCTGCAGCGATGGTCAAGGAACTGCGCGAACGTACCGGCCTGGGCATGATGGAATGCAAAAAGGCACTGGTTGAATCGGAAGGCGACATCGAAAAGGCGATCGACGATCTGCGCAAGTCCTCCGGTATGAAAGCGGCTAAAAAGGCCGGTCGTACTGCAGCTGATGGTGTAGTAGCGGTCAAGGTTGCTGATGACAACAGCTATGCGATTGCGGTTGAAGTCAACTCTGAAACCGACTTTGTTGCGCGTGACGACAATTTCCTGGGCTTTGTTAACACCGTGCTGGAAAAGGCCTTTACTGCCAAGGAAACAGACGTGGCTGCGCTGATGTCAGGTGAGCTGGAGTCTGCACGTGAAGCGCTGGTACAGAAAATCGGTGAAAACATCAGCGTGCGCCGTCTGATGCTGGTTGAAGGCGACAAGGTTGATGCCTACGTGCACAGCACTAACCGTCTGGCTGCCATCGTGGCACTGAATGGCGGTAACGCTGATGTGGCACGCGATATTGCGATGCACGTAACCGCAGTCAACCCGCGTGTTGCACGTCCGGAAGATATGCCGGAAGAAGAGCTGGTTCGTGAGAAAGAGATCATCATGGCACAGCCGGATATGGAAGGTAAGCCGCAGGAAATCAAGGAAAAGATGGCTGGTGGTCGTATCAAGAAATTCCTGGCTGAAAACAGCTTGGTTGAGCAGCCGTTCGTCAAGAATCCTGAGCAGACCGTAGGTCAGGTAGCCAAGGCTGCCGGTGCTGAAGTTGTATCCTTCGTTCGCGTTGCCGTTGGCGAAGGTATCGAGGTCGAGCACAAGGACTTCGCTGCTGAGGTTGCAGAACAGCTGAAAAAGTAAACAGCTGCTGCGCTTTCCGGCTGGGTGTAGCTCTTATGCCCAGCCGCATGCTTTCCTGCTACACTTTACGCCATTTCGTCCGCGCGGAGACAGATCATGCCTGCCAAAGATAAACAATCCAGATACAAACGACTGCTGCTGAAGCTCAGCGGCGAAGCGCTGATGGGAGAAGAGAACTTCGGGATCGATCCCAAGGTGCTCAACCGCATGGCGCTGGAAATCGGTCAGCTGGTAGGTATAGGTGTTCAGGTTGGAATGGTAATTGGTGGTGGCAACCTGTTCCGTGGCGCTGCGCTGAGTGCGGCAGGCCTGGATCGAGTTACCGGTGATCACATGGGTATGTTGGCAACAGTGATGAATGCGCTGGCCATGCGTGATGCGCTTGAGCGCTGCAATATTGCAACCCGTGTTATGTCCGCCATTCCAATGAGCGGTGTGGTTGATCAGTATGATCGCCGTAACGCAATGCGCTACCTGAATCAGGGCGATGTGGTAATCTTTGCAGCCGGTACCGGCAATCCCTTCTTTACAACCGATTCTGCTGCCTGCTTGCGAGGCATCGAAATTGAAGCGGACGTGGTCCTGAAAGCGACCAAGGTTGATGGTGTGTACACGGCAGATCCGATGAAAGATCCGGATGCGCGCAGGTATACCCGTTTGAGTTTCGATGAAGTGCTGGAAAAGCAGCTTGGGGTGATGGATATGACCGCCATCTGCCTGACGCGGGACCATGATATGCCGGTGCGGGTGTTTAATATGAACAAGCCCGGTGCGCTGGTGAATCTGGTGTTCGGTGGCGATGAAGGTACCCTGATTGATAGCGGCTCTGTTGCTGGAGAAAACGATGATTAATGAAATTGTTCAAGATGCTGAAGCGCGCATGAAAAAAAGCGCTGAGGCGCTGGTTGAAAACTTCAAGAAAATCCGTACCGGGCGTGCCCATCCGAGCATTCTCGACAGCATTACGGTGTCCTACTACGGCTCGGATGTGCCGATTCAGCAGGTTGCCAACGTTTCGGTAGAAGATGCCCGTACCCTGACCATTATTCCCTGGGAAAAAAAGGTCGTCAGCGATATCGAAAGAGCGATTCACAAGTCTGATCTGGGCTTGAATCCGAGCACCAACGGTGATGTGATTCGCGTGCCCATGCCCGCACTGACCGAAGAGACCCGTAAGGGCTATATTCGCCAGGCACGCACCGAAGCGGAAAATGCCCGCGTTGCCATCCGTAATATCCGTCGCGATGCCAACGGTGATCTGAAAGATCTGCTGAAAGAAAAAGAGATCACTGAAGATGACAGCCGTCGTGGCGAAGATCAGGTGCAGAAGCTGACCGACAAGTATGTGGCCGAGGTGGATAGCCTGCTGGCACAAAAAGAATCGGACCTGATGGAAATCTGAACCAACGGAGCGGGGTACGCCCCGCCGCGGATCTGCATGGCTGTTGAGCACCAATTGACGATACCTCCGGGGCGCTCACTGCCCCGTCACATCGCCATCATTATGGATGGCAATAACCGTTGGGCCAAAGAGCGGCGACTGCCGGGGTTGGCAGGGCACAAGGCTGGTGTGGACAGTGTGCGTGCTGTCATTGAGTGCTGTGCCGAACAGGGTGTGGAAGCGCTGACGCTGTTTGCGTTCAGTAGCGAGAACTGGAAGCGGCCTGCCGTTGAGGTCAGTGGGTTGATGCAGCTCTTCATGCTTGCGCTCAAAAATGAGGTGCGCAAGCTGGCCCGTCACAATATCCGACTGCGGGTTATCGGTGATCTTTCGCGCTTCAGCCCGGAACTGCAGGCCCTGATTCGCAAGGCTGAAGCCGAAACCGCTTCCAATACTGGGCTTGCGCTCAATATTGCCGCCAATTACGGTGGTCGCTGGGATATTGTATCGGCCGCCCGTTCTCTGGCACAGCGCTGTCTTGAGGGGGCGTTGTCACCTGAGCAGATCGATGAGGAATTGTTTACTCGTCAGCTTTCATTGGCAGAGTTGCCGCCGCCGGACCTGTGCATACGCACCGGTGGAGAGCAGCGCATCAGTAATTTCCTGATCTGGCAGCTGGCCTACACTGAACTCTATTTTACCGACTGCTTCTGGCCTGACTTTGATAAGCGGGAGATGCTGGCGGCGCTGCAGTCCTATCTCACTCGTGAGCGTCGTTTTGGTCGAACCAGTGAGCAGGTGGGGGCTGATAATCAGTGTTGAAACAGCGTGTTTTGACGGCGCTGGTGCTGGCTCCTCTGGCATTGGCGGCTGTTTTTCTGTTACCGCAGGCGGCCTTTGAAATCGTGTTGGCTGTGGTTTTCCTGTATGGCAGCTGGGAATGGGGCAACCTGTGTCGGCTGTCTCTGTTTTCTCGGTTTGTTTATCTTGCCTTGCATGCCGTGGTACTGACTGTTGTGGCATTCGTTCCGGGCAGTCAGTCGGTGGCTATCGTGCTCGCCCTGCTGTTTTGGTCGGTAGCGCTGCTGTTGGTGAAAGGATATCCGGCAACGGCAGGCTACAGCCGAGTACCGTTCAGGTTGATGATGGGATTGCTGGTGCTGGTGCCGGCCTGGTACGCCGTTTCTGCTCTGCGTGCGGGTGAAAACGGCCTGACGCTGCTGCTGATGCTTCTTGTTCTGGTGTGGGGGGCTGATATTGGGGCCTACGTGGCTGGAAAGACCTGGGGGCGTCGCAAATTGCTGCCCGCAGTCAGTCCAGGCAAAACCCTTGAGGGAGCTGCTGGAGGTCTTGTGGCTTGTGTCCTGACGGGTTTTGGCTTTGCCGTTTGGCTGGAACTAAGCCTGATTGCATCGGTCACTCTGATGTTGCTGTCATTGTTGACGGGTATGGTGTCAGTGCTGGGTGATCTACTGGAAAGCATGCTCAAGCGTGAGCGCGGCATCAAGGACAGCGGTCAGCTTCTGCCGGGGCATGGCGGTGTGCTTGATCGTATCGACAGCCTGACGGCCGCGGCACCCGTATTTTATGCGGGTCTTTATTTTGTGACAGGGGTCTGAAAACGACATCATGAGCTTGCTGCAGACGATTCTGGCTACTCTTGTGACACTTGGGTTGTTGGTCACCATACATGAATGGGGGCATTTCTGGGTGGCGCGCCGCTGTGGTGTCAAGGTGTTGAGATTCTCGGTCGGCTTCGGCAAGCCCCTCTGGATGCGTGTGGGGCGTGACGGCACTGAGTACACCATTGCAGCCATTCCTCTGGGCGGATATGTCCGCATGCTGGATGAGCGCGAAGGGGATGTTCCAGAGTCATTGCGTGCTCAGGCCTTCAATAACAAACCTGTACTACAGCGCATCGCCATTGTCGCAGCCGGGCCGCTGGTTAACTTGTTGTTTGCGGTCCTTGCCTACTGGTTTTTGTTTATTTACGGAGTTTCATCGGTCGTACCGGTGGTAGGTGATGTACGTCCAGACTCACCAGCCGCTTCCGCAAATGTGGAGTCCGGTTATGAGGTACTGGAGGTTGATGGCAATAGCGTTCGCTCATGGAGTGAGGTGAACCTCAGGCTGGCGGCGCGGGTGGGTGAAACCGGTCGTGTTGAGTTGATGCTGGGCGAGCCTGCACGTGGCTATGCTCGAAGCTATTCGGTGCCAATAGAGCGTTGGGATGTTGATCTTGAGCGCGAGTCACCGGTCACCGCTCTTGGGCTTATGCCGTGGCAACCGGAAATACCGGCCGTGATCGGCTTGCTGACTGAAGACGGTCGTGCCGGGGCTGCCGGCATTCAGGTCGGGGACCGTGTGCTGAAAGTTGACGGTGAGCCGGTGGCGGACTGGATCGAGCTTGTGCACAAGGTTCAGGCAGCGCCTGAGCAGCCGCTTGAACTCATGCTTGAGCGNNCTGCCTGATGGACGATCGCAAGGCTATATCGGTGCTGGCGTGTCTCCTGTTGAATATCCCGAGTCAATGCAGCGCACCCTGAGTTATGGTCCAATTGAGGCACTTGTGGCGGGTGTCGAAAAAACGGGCCAAATGATCGGTCTGACTCTGGATGCCATCGGCAAGATGATTGCCGGGGTGATCTCGGTAAAAAACTTGAGTGGTCCGATAACCATTGCTAAAGTGGCGGGGACTTCGGCTGCGTCAGGTCTGGAGTCGTTTGTCAGTTTTCTGGCCTATCTGAGTATCAGTCTCGGCGTGCTCAATTTGTTGCCGATACCTATGCTTGATGGTGGACACCTGCTCTATTACGCGGTCGAGCTGATTCGAGGGCGACCGGTAAGTGAGCGGGTTCAGATGCTGGGTCTGAGAATCGGCATGGTGTTGCTGTTCAGCTTGATGGCACTGGCGATACTCAATGACCTGGCACGGCTGTTCTGATCTGCGCCAGTTTTTCCTATCAGTCGATAACCTAACGTAAGAAGTAGTGCATGAAACGCAAACTGGGTCTGTTTTTCGTATCGATGCTATGGATGGTGCAGGCGCAGGCGGCTGCATTCCCCTTCGAAGTGAACGATATTCGTCTGGAAGGGTTGCAAAGGGTTGAGCCCGGCATCGTATTCCGTAATTTTCCTGTTACAGCCGGTGATGAGCTGACACGCTCCCAGTTGTCGGATGCGGTCAAGGCATTGTTTCGGTCGGGCTATTTTGCAGATGTGCAGGTCGAGCGTGATGGTGGTGTGCTGGTTGTACGCCTGCAGGAGCGGCCATCTGTTGCGCTGATTAATATTGATGGCAATAAGGTCATTAAAAAAGAGGATCTCCTGAACGGCCTTAAGCAATCAGGGCTGCAGGAGGGCGACGTGTTCCGTCGCGCTGCGCTGGATCAGATCAGCCAGGATCTGTTGCGTGTGTATACTTCTCAGGGGCGCTACGGTGCCGATATTCAAACCGAGGTTGAGCCTCTTTCAGGCAACCGGGTACAGTTGAATATCAATATTCGCGAAGGCCAGGTTGCCTCGATTCAGCATATCAACATAGTGGGTAATACAGTTTTCAGTGATGAAGAACTGACTGACCTGTTCTCATTAAAGTTACCCAACTTCTGGTCTTTCTACAAAAAAGATGATCGCTATGCCCGGGAAAAACTGACCGGCGACCTTGAGCGTTTGCGTTCCTGGTATCTGGATCGCGGCTATATCAACTTTGAGATCGATTCGGCACAGGTTTCCATCACACCGGACAAGAAGCACGTCTATATCAGTGTTGCTATCACCGAAGGTGAGCAGTACTCAGTGCGTGATGTGAGTGTGGCCGGCGCAATGGTGGTACCTCAGGATGTGATGCTGGGTGAGCTGAGTGTTGAGTCGGGTGAGGTTTTTTCTCGCAAGGATATGACTCAAAGCCAGGAGCGTCTGGTTCGCCTGCTTGGTGATGAGGGCTACATGTTTGCCAATGTAAGTCCCGTGCCGGAGCTGCATGAAGACAACACCGTATCCATTCGTTACTTTATTGAGCCCGGCAAGCGTACCTATGTTCGTCGTATCGCGATCAAGGGTAATACCCGTACAGCGGATGAGGTTATAAGGCGCGAGCTGGAGCAGATGGAAGCCGGTATCGCATCTACCCGGGATATCGAGCGCTCTCGTACCCGTTTGGACAAGACCGGTTACTTCAAGAGCGTCAATGTTGAAACGCGTCCGGTGCCTGGTACGGATGACCAGGTTGATATTGAGTACAGTGTCGAAGAACAGCAGTCGGGCCAGTTCTCGGCCAGTATCGGCTTCTCTCAGAATGACGGCATCATTATTGATCTCGGCGTGCAGCAGGACAATTTCCTGGGTAGTGGCAAGAAAATCGGCTTCAACGTTTCCAACAGCTCGACTCGTACCGAGTACAGCTTCAACTATCTGGATCCCTATTATACGTTGGATGGGGTGAGCCGTGGCTTTAACGTTTATTACCGTGAACGCGATTACGAAGAAGACGATATCAGCTCCTATACGGCGGATGAAGCGGGAGGTGGTATCACCTTTGGCTATCCGATCGATGATTTTCAGCGTTTGAGCTTCAGTGGTGATCTCGAATTTATCCAGCTCAATACTTACCCTCAGACCGCATCTGAGGTTAAGGACTTCATTGACGATGAGGGTGACTCCTTCTTTAACTGGAAGCTGACCGCTGGCTGGAGTGATAACCGTCTTAACCGTGGCTTTTTCCCAAGCCGCGGCTATTCTCAGGGTGCCAGCTTCGAGGTGGCCGTGCCGGGCAGCGATTTGACCTATTTTCGTGCCAACTACAACAACCGTTTTTACAAACCGCTGGATGAGGATGAGACCTGGATCTTCGCTCTGCGTGGGCGTGCAGGTTATGGCGACAGTTGGGGAGATAACCAGTATCCGTTCTTCAAAAATTTCTATGCCGGCGGCCTTAAAAGCGTACGGGGCTATTCAAACAACTCGCTGGGTCCACAGGATTCCAATGAAGATCCCTTTGGCGGCAACCTGATGCTCGCCGGCAGCGCCGAGTTTATTTTCCCGATGCCATTCCTGGACGATAAGAGTGCCTGGCGCAGTCTGGTATTCATGGATGCCGGTAACGTCTACTCTACCGACAGTGGTGCGGATGTGGACTTGGGTGATCTGCGTTATTCGGTCGGTGTGGGCGTCAGCTGGCTGACGCCTATTGGTCCTTTGTCTGTGTCACTGGGCGTGCCACTGAATGACAAGGAAAATGACGATACCGAAGTGTTCCAGTTTGCACTCGGTCAGACTTTCTAAGGAGATATCATGAAGTTTGCTGCACAACTGTTTACTGCTGTTTTATTGGCGTTCAGCAGCCATGCCATGGCCGAGAAAGTGGCTGTACTGGGTGTGGAAGAGGCCTTGCTCAACTCCAATGCCGCAAAAA
>CEGE01001027.1_pt1 | contig 14970 bp, 10 predicted proteins | sample 306311 | NCBI WGS metagenome assembly CEGE01 (sample SAMEA2755654, study PRJEB7226) | microbial mat metagenome | biome: microbial mat; feature: hypersaline; material: grass silage | place: USA | collected 2014-02-19 | depth 0 m | reverse complement strand
AGTCCCCCTTGGGGGGATTTAGGGGACCCTTTCACTTCCCGCTAACGACTAATTCACTTTCATCTTTCTGTTCTTCCAAAAGGCAGACCCTATCAACACACCAATTATCACCACCGCATAATAAACCGCTGACGGTATGGGCACCGGGTCACCACCGGCATAAGAGTGCATGCCGGTGAGGTAATAGTTTACGCCCAAATAGGTCATTATTACCGATCCGAAGGACAAAAGAGCAGCGGTATTAAAGGCCATGCGTCCCCGCAACCCTGGGATCAGGCGCATGTGTACCACAAAGGCATAAATCAGGATGGTAATGAGCGACCAGGTTTCTTTGGGGTCCCAACCCCAGTAACGGCCCCACGATTCGTTGGCCCAGACACCTCCGAGAAAGGAACCAATCGTCATCAGATACAATCCCACAATCAGGGCCATTTCATTAATAGCTGTCAGTTCATCAATCGCAAGACTTATTCTCGATTTATTCTCTTTGGTTTGCAATGTAGTAAGCAAAAGATTCATAAATCCAAGCAAAGCACCGAGTGTCATGAATCCATAACCACCAATGATTACAGCCACATGCAAGGTCAGCCAGTAAGATTTCAGCACCGGAACCAGATTGGTAATCTCAGGATTCATCCAACTAAGATGAGAAACCATCAGCACCACACCGGCAAAAAGGGCCGTCACCGACAGCACCAGGGGGGAGCGACGGCTAAACAGGAGTCCTGCCAGCAACAATGCCCAGGCAATGAATATCATCGACTCATAACCATTGCTCCAGGGAGCATGCCCCGAAACATACCACCGTAGTACCATTCCAAATGAATGGTAGAGGAAACCAGCTCCGATAATCCATAGCGATGCCGTCTCCACCACTCTCTTTGAAAAAGGCGGATAAACCAATCCCAGAATATTGTATAAAACCAGAATAATGCCCAAAACAAAAAAGAAAGTGGCCAGCCACATAAAAATGTTCAGCCGATTGTAAAGAATCTCTGCATCACGAATGGTTTCGGAAGGCAGCAGCCTTCCGCCATGTACCGACTGAAATTCGGACATATCCTCCAACACAGACAGAGCCTTTTCATTATTATTCTCCCGCAGAGACACAATGAATGCCGGCATCGCGGAAGCGACAAACAAACTGTCTTTTGCAGAGAGCCCTTCAGGTGCTTTGGAAGGAATAAGCCAGGGGTTAGAACGCTCGTTGTTGACCGGAAACATCCGATGCAACTCACCGGACTGAGCCATATAGAACACATTAACCTGTTCGTCCACTTTTATCAGTTCCTGCTCCAGCTTGCCTCGGTTGGCCGGATTGTTTCGATAAGCCGCATCCACCATTTCTTTGATTTTATAGCGACGGTCGGAACCGAAAAAGTCACTAAAAGCTGCCTTCTTCCCGGAAACACCAAGCATCTCTTTCAAGTGAGGATGCTTGACCGTTATCAATGGTACCTGTTGCCACTCGGCAGGGTGGGTAAACATTCCCAAAAGCATTTGATCAGGGTTAAACCCATTAAAACTATTGTGTTTTACCAGTTTCACCATGATCTCCTGATGCAGGCTGTTGAGTGGTTTAATCCGTCCCCCTTTGTCCTGAACCCACAACTGCCCCAACTTTCCTGCAATATCCTCGTCAGGCCGGGGAGGCATCTCCTGAGAAAAAGCAGTGGTGGAAAAGATAAATAACAAAAGAATGCCTAGACTTTTCCTCTTTTGATAAATGGTATTGGTTTTTTGCAACAACTGACGAAATCTTGTTTTTGAAGCAAAAAGTGACCAAAACATACTGACACTCATCAGAATATACCCCAGATAGGTAATAACTGTCCCCAAAAAATCACGATTTACCGAAAGAATGGTCCCTTTTTCATCCCGATCATAAGACGATTGGTAGAAACGGTAACCTTCGTAATTGAGAATATTGTTCATAAAAATACGGTAATCCATTTTTAAATCTTCGCGCTGATCAATCAACGTAACCTCACTGGCATAGGATGAGGGACTCTCCGAACCGGGATACCTCTCCAATTGAAAATCATTCAACCGGATGGCAAAAGGGAGCTGAAGCGGCAGTGAACCATAGCGAACCGAAATTTTTCCATCAGGCAGAGATAGCGTGTTGGGCTCTCCAAAGACCCCTTTCTCTCCAGTGACATGAAGGTCATAACTCTTCTCATCTCCGGAAATTCTGAAAGAAACCACGTCAGAAAGTCCGGATCCTCCCTGTCCGGGCACGGAAACGGGACCGAATACTGCTTCGGGCCAAAACCGGGACAAAGCAAATTTCACCTCATCCCAAGAAAACAAAATGCCCGGCTGCATCTCTACAATGGTTCCGGGAGCAACTGATTCCTGAGTTCCTGAAGTCATTGATGATTTCTCTAAGGTCTTCCGGCTTTGCAATACGATACCTGCCTCGCCATGACGACGAATGATGAAGTCCACCCCCGCTGGATCATTGGGCTCAAAAGCAAAGATTACTCCCTGTCGGTTTATTCGCTCTCCGGGAGCCAGGAACTGCTCCGTCCTGCCAACAGAGGATGAAAACAGAATACCTGCCAACGGTTGTCCTCCCGGTTTTTCCACAGGGCGAACAGCTGCATTTTGTACATAAGAGACACTCTCGATCTTGTAGGTTTGATTGTTAATTTCCACACTTTCAGAAAATTCCCGGGGGGTCCGGGGCGATAGAAAAACCTGTTCATGGATTACATCTGTACCACCCTGATCGGCAACCTCAACGGTTACATATCCCTCCAAAGAATAATAAGTATCCGATATTTCTCCTTCACGAATGGGCATGCTCCCCTCAAATCCCACATAACGCGTTATTGCTGCACCCACAATAATGATAAAAAACGACAGGTGAAAGAACAAAACAGGAAATTTGGACCAACGCCAGAGATTGAAGGCAAACAAATTTCCAAACATATTTATGGCCAGCAAGAGAAATATCAGTTCGAACCACCAGGTGTTGTAAACCAGCGCTCGTGCAGCATTGTATCCAAAATCGTTTTCCAGAAATGTGGCAACGGCCAGCACAACAGCCAGAAAAATAAAGAGAGCACCCATCAGTTGACGGGAGGTGAGAAAATTAACAACGCGATCCATAAAACATTATATTTACATAGTTCGATTTGATTTGCGAAAATAGGATTTTCTTCCGGTTTTAAGCAACAAGTGGTCAGCTAACTCCGTCTGTTGGCTTCTTCCTCACGGTTGGGACAAGTACTTCTACAGCCCCAACAAACCTTTGTGACAGTTTCCAGAAAAAACCAGCCTACTCCACCCGGTATCCAAAAGGGGTGAGTGCCAACCCGGCCAGTTTAAAATGCTGCCGTGCAAATGGAATCCCAATAATGGTAATCGCCAGTAATACCCCGAAGATTAAATGTGTGGCCGCAATCCAGATTCCTCCAATCAGAATCCAAATGATATTCATTACGACGCTCAGGCATCCTCCGTTGGAACGAGTGGGAACCACCTTCTGACCAAAAGGCCACAAAGCCAGCAATCCCAACTTAAGTGTCTGTAAACCAAAGGGAATTCCAACAATGGTAATCATCAGTAAAACACTGGAAACAAAATATTCGATGGCGGTAATAATTCCGCCGAAAATGAGCCAGATAAGATTTCCAAAAATTGACATAAGGATCGTTTTAAATTTAAAAGATGCCAACAACCGAAATCACCATGAGGTATTACGGTTTGTATATTAAAGTAAAAATAAAGAAATATTTAAACTTTCCTGCAGACATCAAGCAACAAGGGTAAAGATTGTTGTGATTCAGCAAATAACTTATCTATTGAATCAGGCTGAAAAAAGTTTGACTCAGCCCCGGCCTCCCCCTTGTATGCATTAATTAACACAAAAGGCGTCAGTACCGTTTCTTTTTAAAAATTTTTACCTCTTTGCTTAAAATTTTCACTCTTTTTAAGAAACGTACTCCCTTTAACCGAATAAATACCCCGCAAGAAAGTGATTAAGAGTTAATTTCGTAAAAATCATTATTAATATTTACCTCAACAAATCACTTACCAATGAGAAAAACATTTTCCCTGCCGACAATCCTGCTGGCCATTTCAACGTTAATTGCCTACAGCGCAATGGGATGTGAGGACAAAGACAACTTCACGCCAATGCTGGAAGTACATTCCTCCTCCCTTACGCTAAATTCAGCAGCTCAAAGCACTGACACATTCAAAATCATCTCAAACACAGAATGGACCATCTCTTCCGGAGCTGAATGGCTCTCACTGACTCCGGCCTCCGGAACCGGAAATGCAAAAATAACTGCAGCAGCAGATGAAAACACTGATTTTACTTCCCGTTCGGCAACGGTTAAGGTTACTGCTGATGGAGTTTCTTCCAAACTGGTGGAGGTAACCCAAAGCCGGGCTCTTTCCGTGTCCAGCAATGAGATAACCATTGATCCGGAAGAAGGTAGTACGGAAAAATTTGTCATTAATTCTGAGGGCAAATGGACCATCTCCGCCTCCGAAGACTGGATAAGCTTTAGCCCGGAGTCAGGAACCGGCAACGCCACCGTTACCATCACTGTACTTTCAAACCCTGACTCCGAACCAAGAATCGCCACCATCACTGTTACAGAGGCGGGTGCCACCGCACAATCGGTGGATTTGATTCAGGGTGGAAACCCTTGTGACCCGGCTGATGATAATCAGTTTTGCGAAGTAGCTGGATGTGTTATACCCGAGCTTCCCTCATACAATGACCTAACGGAAAACCCGTATCTTCCGGATCCTTTCGAATTTCTGGACGGTTCCAGAGTCACCAGCCAGGCAGACTGGACCTGTCGCCAGGCAGAAATCTCAGCTTTGGCTCAAAAATTTCAGTATGGTTACAAACCCTGCATTCCCTATGATGCCACCACCGGCTCATTCAGTGGAAACACTATAACGGTAACGGTACAGGAAAACGGGCGCTCCATCAGTTTCGACTGCAGCATCACTTACCCCACAACGGGACAGGCACCTTATCCCGCAGTAATCGGTATAGGATTTTCCTTTCTCAACAATCAGCAGTTACTGGACCTGGGGGTTGCCGTAATCAATTTCCCACAGGATGAAATTGCCCTTCAGGATAATGCCGGATCCAGAGGAACAGGAAAGTTCTATGACCTATACTGCAGCAGTCATTCAGCGGGCGCCATTATAGCCTGGTCATGGGGTGTAAGTCGCCTTATTGATGCCTTGGAAAAGACACCTGCTGCCAACATTGACCCTCTTCATCTTGCCGTAACCGGCTGTTCCAGAAATGGCAAAGGCGCTTTGGCAGCCGGTGCTTTCGATGAACGAATTGCACTTACCATTCCTCAGGAATCCGGATCCGGAGGTGCAGCCAGCTGGCGGGTCTCCGATTTTCAGGGATCAAGCGTTCAGCGCTTAAGACAGATTGTTACCGAAAATACATGGTTCAGAAAGAACTTCGATCAATTCAGCACATCCGTGGATAAAGTTCCTTACGATCACCATTCCATCATGGGATTGTGTGCGCCCCGGGGATTGCTGGTCATTGAAAATACATCCATGGAGTGGCTGGGCAATTTGAGCACATGGACAGCAGGAAATGCAGCACATAAAATATGGGAAGCTCTGGGGGTCCCTGACAATATGGGCTTCTCGCAGACAGGCCATTCCGATCACTGTGGATTGCCTGAATCTCAGGAACCGGAAGTGGAAGCATTTGTCAGAAAATTTCTTCTTGAAGAGGAAAATGTCAACACCTCCATTATGAAAACAGACGGAAACCTGACATTTGATGAAGATAAATGGATAAATTGGTCGGTGCCGACCCTCTAACCCAACTATGAGAACAAGGTAATGCCGGAGAGGGCTAACTTTTCTCCGGCATTATTTTGATCAATCAAAATGAAACATGACACCCACCGAAAACGGATAAATTTCCGGACCTTCTCCCGTTTTAAACATCGGTTCAGGGTAGTATGTCGCATACAAAGAAAAGTCACCGTAACCTGCTTTTGCCATAAATCCGTAACGGAATGTGGGCAGTCCCATATCGCCACGCTTTTTCTTTTTCTCCTCCCCGTTTCCGTCATCAAAAACCAATTTGGTATGCGTTTGCAAACGGACTCCTCCTACCACTCCTCCTGAAAGATACAATGAATTGTGCCGGCTCCTGTTCGAAAACTGGAGTTCAGCCATAAGCGGTACATTCACGTGCATCATCATCAACTTACTTTTGGAAATGGATGCTTCACTTCCTACCTCAGGAAACCATTCCTGTCCGGGTTCATCCACCTCCGAAATATTGTCCAGATTGAAGCGGTAGTTGTTGTATTGCAGTCCAATACCTGTTGTGAGACCGAACCAATTCCCCAAAAGCCGTATGTTTTCCGAAACAGGATAGATGCTTACCTCCACAGACTTGGTCTGATTCAAAGACATAAACTCATACCCTGCAGGCAATTCTTCCTGCAAATCTGCATCCAAATACCCGTTCAGAGCAATTCCCACACCTGCCAGGTGACCATCGAAGTATCTTCGCTTCTTTTCCTTCCCGGGAAAAGATATCCCTTCTCCATTATGGCGAATATCAATGTAATCCTTTTCTATTTTAACACGATATTGTTGAAGTTCCTCCTCCCCGGTATCCGATATTTGGGACGCCTCTTCCCGGGGCTTATGAGTCACCCCAATCATGCGCCCTTCCCGGTCAATCACCAAATACTCATCATCTGATGTCACAACGGTTGTATCCCCTTCAAAGGGTAGTACTTCATCATAGATCGGCGGTATTACCTCATTTCCCTGCTCATCAATAAAGCCCATTTTTCCACCACGAATAATTCTTGCTCTACCATTCCTGAACGGCTGGATATCCTGATAAACAGGCGGGGCAATAATCTGTCCGTCGGCAGCAACAAACCCGGTCATACCGTCCTTAATCACCTTGATTCTTCCATCATGGGGTGCCCACACATGCTGATATTCACAAGGCACGACCATCAAACCCTCCATATCGACAAAACCAAACTTGCGGTTTTTCATCACCTTGGCCAATCCATTTTCAAACTCCCATATTTGATCATATTCAGCAGGTAAAATGATGCCTTTTTCGATATGATAAAGTCCTGTCTTCATGTTCAACAACACCCTGATGTAATTGTCCTTGTTTGGTGTCCAAACCTGATCAAAACGACAAGGAACAACGATCCGGCCGTTTTTGTCCACTACTCCAACCTGCCCTTCCTCCATCACCCGGAACAGGCCGGATGACATTTCCCAAAACCGATCATACTTCTGCAAAACCGAATCAGGAGATTCGTTTTGCCCCCGGACACTTGTAACCACAAGCACCATCAAAAGAAAAATAACAGCTCGTTTCATAGTTTGATATTATGATACTTTCTAAACAACACCTGTTTTTCAAAAATGAACCAGCGTCACACCAACGGTCCAGGGATAAACTTCAGGTCCCCGTCCCGATTCGATAAGAGGAGTCAGATCACACTTTGCAAACAAATTCAGCCACTTATATCCTGCCTTGGCCATTACTCCATACTTAAAGGTATTGATATTATAGTCATCCCGGCCTTTTTCCTTTTCTCTGTTTCCGTTTTCGGAGTAAACCACTTTGGTGTGGGACCCAAGACGGAAGCCTCCGTAAACACCTGCCGAAATGAAGAAATCTTTTTCTCCGGAACGTGCGGGCAGCTGTAACTCAAGCAAAACAGGCACCGTTAGATAGCTCGTCACCAGTTTATTCTTCTCCACATTCCGATCGGCAACCCGATATGAGGTTATGCCTTCATCATTCCTGATTAAAACATTTTGACTATCGAAACGGTAGTTGTTAATGGTCCAGCCCAATCCGGTGACAATACCAAAATTATCCCTTTCCTTTTGGAGTCCGATGCTGTATTGCAACAAATTCATTCCCACAGAAACCGATTTTCCGCCATTTAGATCCATCCATTGCCCGTCTTCAGGCAGATTGGAATCAAAGGGAGTGGAAAAGAAATTGGTCAGGCCCAAATCAAATCCCGCCCAGTGACCTTTAAAAGTTTCGCGTGGCTCCCGAACCATCTGGATGCGTGTGTGGTGCCCCGGTCTGTCAATCACTTCATACCGCCGTCTTCCGATGGTAATTTTAGTAATGGTATCGTTCATTTCATCCACCTCCACATCGCCACCGGGAAATTTAACCCTGGTGCGGTGGGGCTCCTCCTCTACGGAAACAATTTCTTTAAATTTACCTGCCCGCCTTGTGGTATCTTGCTGTGCAATAACGCTTCCGGGTAAAATCAATAAAAATGCCAATGCAATGACGCTGTATTGAACTATTGGTTTCATAGTTTTTGGTTTTTAGTTTTGTTAAAAGTTGTCTTCCTCCCTCACTATTGCTTTAACCTACCATATACATAAAACAGGTAAGATATAAACAGGCTGAAAGCCTGAGAGCAATAGCCCAGGGCAGGGTTTTGAGTCATCCCTCTCCCTCCTCTTATTATTGGTCGCGACGCGATCAATAATAAGAGGAGGATTTTTCAATTTCCTTAAACACCTTTGGCCTTATAAAAATACATTCGTTTAAGAACCACGAAATGATGAACGTCTTTAGTTTTTTGTTTGCAAACAACGATAAAACAAGAGTCTTTCAGGTTCGTTCTGTTTTTGAGACGTAGAGAAACTATGAATTGTTACAGAAGAAAAAAATTAATGTGGTTATCATCGCTGACGGAGACTCCGGTAAAGGCTTTTTGCTTCCTTTAGTTCATCGCGGCTGATGTGTCCCGTAAGAAACAAGATGACTACAAAAACGGCAACAACGCCAAGTTTAAGAATCAATCCGCTAAAAAACGGAAGCGCGAACAACTGCATTCCGCCCCATACCATCAGACTCCAGATAACCAAAAGAAGAATGTTTCGAACCGGGGAGAAGTTTATCTCCTCAACTTTCCCGGCTTCACTTAAAAACCATATCAAGGCAAAAAGCTGAGCCACCACAGTGGAAATGGAAGCCCCCATTTTTCCTATCCAGGGAACGAGAACAAAGTTCCCGGCCACATTAATGACTGCACTCACTATCAAAATCATGGAGATTTTACGGGTACGTTTGTGCTTGTTCAGGGGAAGCGTGAAAAGCTGCCGAAGTCCGGAGAAAATCATCCCGAGCATTAATACCGGTACGATGATTACAGAGGTCTGGAAAAACGCACTTCCCATGGATACCACATAAATAATTTCAGGAGAAAACAAGACAATTCCCAGTCCTCCCAACGTAATAAGCACTGTAAAATAGCGCACAATTCTCTGATAAAAAAGAGTGCTGTTCCCGCTGTGCAGTGTTTTAAAATAATAATTGGTAAAGCCTGTGATGATAGATGCCACAACTACAACCTGAATGAGATTAGAGATTTTAAACGCCATGCTGTAACCTGCCACTTCACTCAAATTCTGATACTGATTAATGATGTGGCGGTCACTTAAGGTTAAAACAGTGGTAAGAATATTGCTGATAGCCAGCGGCAATCCGTATTGCAAAAGCTTTTGGAGCACATCGTACCGAAACTTAAAGGAAAAGTTCCGCCAGATGAGCGGAATCATCGGCACAAAAGTAAAAAAATGAGCAACCATCTGCCCCAGATAAATCCCTTTGAGTCCCATATCAAAAAACTCCAGAAACACGAAGGTGAACAAGAGTACCAAAACCACATTCAAAGAAAACCAGCCGGTCTGTTGCGCGGCTTTCTGCTGAATGCGCAACATAAAAAAGGGAATGTCAAAAAGCAGTCGAAACAGTGTTCCCAGCGAGAAATAAAGAATGATATCACTGGAGATATTGGTCTTAAAAATTGCTGAACTAAAGAAAAAAAGAATTCCGCCAATCACCAAAACTGCCAGAAAACTGCTGATTAAATTGAATGAGTATGCCGTGAAAAACAGCTGTTTCTGCTCCATACGTGACTTAAACTCATAATACCAACGAGAGAATCCGGCGCGAATCCCCCATCCGGAAAGTATCATAATGAATTGTGCAATGGTCTCAAAAAGCGAGACCACACCAAATTCTTCTTCCGAGATGTATTTCAGATACAGAGGAATCAGCAAAACTCCGCTCAGCTTGGAGAGGATATTGCCCACACTGTAAATGGCCGACTGACGAAAAACAAAACGGGTTTGATTCTGCATAATTCAAAATTAGCGGAGTCGCTTTAAATGACGGGCAATTTTTATTTTATTCAACATTTGCCGGTAAAACGAAGGTCGGTAAAATTCACGAAACGCTTTGCTGATTTGAGGATTTTCAAATGCCGGATGCGGAATCAGGGGCTTTGGAGACAGCTGAACCCGGTATTTCCCGGTACTCCTCACGTGTGTTCCCGAACCGTCGGCGCCCATATTCCTTACCAGCGATCTCACCGGATAAATATTGGTTTTCCCTTCTCTGAAACAGGCCTGGTTGAACCTAACTGCCCAGGAACCAATCTTTCCGGTTTGTTGTTTGAGCAACATAACCGGCAAATCCTTTCCCAGCAAGGTTAATTCCTTTACCCGGCTTTTATTACTGATAAAGGCATCAAAATCTTTTACATCCCAGTCCACCCGATTCCATCGGTTTCGCCACGTTCCCCAGCCCCAGGAATTAATGCGCGGAAACCTGAAAGCTTCGGCAGCATAATCATCAGGAATGGCAATGGGGGGACAATAACCCGAAACGGAAAAAATTTCTGAATCATCAGCATAACAAGAAAGTCCGCTATTGAGAAAATCAAGAAAGAAAGGGGCTGTTTCCAAATCGTCTTCCAGAACAATACAGGCATCGTCTTGCGCCAAAACCGCACTGACTCCGGCAATAATGGAGGCAGCTAATCCCCTGTTGACATCATTTTTAACAACCCGCACTCTTTTAAAGCCTTCGACATTATCAATAATCTTCCGAACCTCATCAACAGAAGCTCTGTCACCCTCACCTGCAGGCCCGTCTGAAAAGAACCAGACCTCAGTATCTACCGCTCCCGCATTTTTCTGCAGAGCCGCAATGGTCCGTTTTAAATGAACGGGACGATTGTAACAAAATAGAGCAACAGGATAATGCATACTTATGATTTAAGAACAATTTGATTCCAGAAACTGTCTCGCCGGATCTGTTCCAAACGGTCAGTTATTTTTTCCGAAAGAATTTCCTTTTCAGCAATCAGCCCTGCCACAAATCTATTCACATCCATGTCTTCAATTTCCTGATGCTGCAAGTCCATCAAATGATTTTTGAGGTCGAAAAGCTGAACCAGATGGCGATACTTCCCTGCCCATCCGATAATCAACAATGGCTTGTGGCAGATGAGCGCGTGAACGGCACCGTGATAACGCGCCGAAACCACCATTTCAGCGCTGGAAATAATTTCAACTAAAGCTTCCACTGAATAGTCTGAATTATCTATAATCAATAAGTTGTGCGATACCAATGCACTTATCCTTCTGCACAATTCTTCATCATCTCGGCTGTGCCGCACAATTCTGACAACCATCGATTTTTCGAGAAAACAATGGATCAACTCCGCAAACAGTCCAACGACTTTTTCAGGTTCTGAAAAATTAAAAAGCTGTCTGTTGGGTATGACAATCACCTCCCGGCCTGCCTGATTCCCGGCTTTCGGCTCCCTGTGCAGCACTATATCGGAAGAGAGCAGCACAGGACTCTTTCGCACTGACTCAAGGGCTTCCATACTTTCAGGCTCACGCGCAAATGCAAGAGTGGGATAATTGAGAAGATCTTGTCCCCACCATCTGAACAGGAGTTTTTTTATCCCCCTGAAATTGAACGGGCCGAAACTCTGAGGGAGCAACCAGACCGGAACCCTGCTTTTCCGGGCAAGATGAAACGGGAGCAGATAGGCCACACTCCACAACAATGGCTGATTATGAGCACTTAGGCCATAGCCACTAATATCAAACAACGCATCAGCTTCCCGAAACAGACGCTTTATCGAATTTTCATCATCACTGATTGTTTTGCGAGTGAAGAACATCTTCAAAAACGGAAATGAAATGCGAAAAAGAGTGCGCACATGCATATTCACAATTCTGTAATCATAGTTCTTTTTTTCCACATCGGTTTTAACCGGAAACAAATCCACCAACACCGGATCATAGCCTGGAAAGTGTTCCCGGATTCCATCCACGGTGGCCATCAACATGGATTCAGCACCCTTGTTGATGAAATTTCCTCCTATGATTAAAATTGTCTTCATTGGCACAATACACTATTCTTAGGGTTGATGAAATTCCAAAAGTTCAGTGACTCCTTTTCTCACAGAACAGGCTACAAGGCCGGTCCCCGCTGCCTGCCCCATAGCTATCAACATCACCGGCCTTTCGAACTTCTCCAGCGCCACAATCTTTCGCAGGGCCTTCTCCGGTTTCTTATTGTCAGGCCAATTGATCGGACAGGAAGAAACGCCCATACTTTCCAATGCCAGCATAAAATTCATAGATGCCAGACTTCCGTCGATGTACATCAAATGGCGGTCGCCCGGAGAGGGAGAGACACTGGTACTTCCCACAACTACGGCCAGTGAAGGGATACCTTCCGCAAATGAACGGGCACCTCCGGCAAGTTTACTCACAGCCACCACACTCTCTTTATCTTCCAGTACAACAAACCGAAATGGCTGGCGATTACAAGAACTGGGCGCTGTGGCAGCCATCCGAACGGCTTTTTGAAGCTGATCCCGCGACGGGTTACTTCCAGGAACAAAGCTGCGCACAGATTTTCGGATATTCAGAAGTTTTTGGAAATGAATGAAAGCATCCGAATCGGGGGATGACTTCACAAAAGGCAATTTGCTTTGGTCCGGCAGGTTTTTAGTATAAATAACTCTTCTGAAATACTGATAAGCATCCTGAACAACAGGAGATTCTCCAACTATCCTAAAGTATTCATTCAGGATATCGAATACCCAGTCGTTCAGTTCCGATGATCCGGTCTGAGCCACTGACGCCGAAAATTGCGAAACAGTTTGCCCGATAAAATCAAGGCCAAAAACCTGCTTCCGGTCTTCAGCCATCAGTCCTTTTTCCAGCCGGTGGGTATTACGTCGCAACAGCGATTCATTAAAAACAGGACCACGGCTACGCTTCAGGTAAAAATAACGCCCGTGAATATACTGGCGCATTTCGGCACTAAAAGTAGAAGAAAAAAGAGCAAAATAAATCCGACGCAACAAGCCGGATCTTTTAAGCATTGGCAAAACAGCCAACAACTCAGCAACCTCCTTTAAATCCATCCATTTCAAATAGACCTTTTGGGCAAATTCCAAAAGGCCTGCTTTTTGAAGAATATTCTGAAGCGGTTTTCCCATTTTCTGTTTATTCAAAATCTCCCACAAAGATAAAAGTATTTAGTGGTTAGCAGGCAATCCGTTGTACATCTCCTAAAATCCGGCTGGTGTATCAAATGCCGGAAAAGTCATTTTTGTTCAGTTCCATCTTTTCCTCAATCAGTTTTTTGCCTGTAACAACTTCTGCCCCTTCTTCCACTATCGCTTTAAGTAGATCTTGATAAAAAACTGTAACACCACCATATTCATACTCGCTCATCCTGCAATTATGCCAAAGCAAAGAAAAAAGTCCGTTAAACTTCCGGGCTTCTCTGATGTAATGAAAAACAGATTTTCGAATTTCTTCAAAACCCTCTTTGCGGTATTGCAAAACAGAAACTTCCATCATTACCAGGGGAATTTCCCATATCTTCATCATGCGGTCATTTTCAAAATCATACGGGTGAAACGGAAAGCAATAACCGTTGCGATAGCCGTCCTGTTCCGCAAAAGCCAGAGAAGTATCGTAAATCAGTCCTGCTTTTTCCTGAAGCTGAAAAGTTGAAGGATGGAAAAAACGAAGATAATGCTGACGAATACCCGCAGGGGCTTCTCCCAACACTTTGGTGAGCTCATCTCTCTGTTGGAGCATATTATCCCCGTCGGCTGCAGAGCGCATAGTGCCATGAAGTCCTACTTCAAATCCCTCTTCTTTGAGAACTTTAATCAAGTCACTTATCCTTTTAAAATGAAATTTATACAATGAATTATCAAACCGGTCCTCCTGCTTCAGGAAAAAGAAGGTTGAGCGAATGCCCAGTCTTTTCTCCAGGTTTGTAATCCAGTCAAAGTTCCACCACGGATCCTGGTTTCTGAAAGGATTCAACTGAAAAGCAATCCCTTTAAGAAACAATTTAAATGTTGTCTTTCGGCTGTTTTGTAATGGTGCAAGCCCCAACAATTGTTTGATTTTAAACAAAATACGAAACGGATGATGAAAGGATATCCGATCCACATCGTGTGAAAGCAAAAACCCGAAGTTTTGGAACAACCGTTTGCGATGAACAGAGCAATTCTGGTGCTTCTCAAACTCCTCCAAACCCCGAATCACCATTTCCATATAATAATTCACCAACGGTAAATGCGCACAACCCAGTTTGTTTTGCAAGGAACAGGCATACGGGAAACGGCCATATCGATCCCGCTGTGAGACCTCCAATTCCTGAAGTCCGGAGAGTAAGTAAAAAACAGAAGACAAAAAATCAAACCCAAAAATCAGATTTCCCCTCTCGTCCATGCGATAAAGATCCAATTGAGATGGGCCAAGCGGAAAAAGAATCGGAATCTCCTCCCCCATAAATTCGACCGATTGCGGGGCCGGTGTCCCGGCATCTGACAACAGAAAAACAACTTTATTTTGAATTTCAGGACAGATCTCTTCATGTTCATTTAAAACAACATAACAGGAATCATTCAAAGCATTGGTTGAAATATGCTGCTTTAAATGAAACAACACATACTCTATTTTATTGGTAGAAAGCAACATAAAATCTCTGTTAACCGATCAATAATACCTGCTTTATCCGGAAGAGAGGCAGACTGCAAACAAGCTGAAAGCTTGGGAACGATAGTCATGGGCGCTGCTTAAAGACCTTCGGCC
>CEGE01001883.1_pt1 | contig 14972 bp, 10 predicted proteins | sample 306311 | NCBI WGS metagenome assembly CEGE01 (sample SAMEA2755654, study PRJEB7226) | microbial mat metagenome | biome: microbial mat; feature: hypersaline; material: grass silage | place: USA | collected 2014-02-19 | depth 0 m | reverse complement strand
ATCATTTGAGCCTCCAGCAGGCTGATACCAAAGGCTTCTGATCGTACATGAGAAGGAAAGACAAATATTTGCGCCAAAGATAATAAAGCGACCTTTTCTTCCTCACTGACATCAGTGATAAAGTGAATATTGTCTGCACCGGCTGCTTCATGCCTCAGCTGTGTCTCCATGTCACCCCGGCCTGCAATAACGACTGGTATTCCTGTTTTTTTTGCCGCATCGATCAGATAGCTGAGTCCCTTGTAGTAGCGAAGGGCACCCAGGAAAAGGCAGAATCCTTCTCCGACCTGTTCCCTTAATCGCGATTGCACCTGTGGATAAACCGGCGGATAAGTAAGAGGGTTCACACCCAGAGGAATCACTTCAACCTTGCGATCAAGCGTCTTCAACAGTCTGCTGCTTTCCACATAGTTGGGAGAGGTTGCTACCACAGTGTCAACCGAACGCAAAAACTTGCGAGCCAAAGGCGTGTAAAGAAGATTGAAGAATCGCTGGCGCACCACATCGCTGTGGTATGTCACTACCGCAGGTGGCATTCTGCGACGAAGCCTTGCCGACAAATAGAGCAGGTCTTGAAGGGGGAATGGGTGGTGGAAATGTAGTATGTTCGCCCAATCAAGCAATTGCTTGAATTGGCGAAGATAGTTGACGCTGAAAGGCATGGAGGCAAGGGTGGTCATTTGGGGGCAAAAATAGACCTCTGCCCCGCAAGGCCACTGCTCCACACGTAGCTCACTTGCCTTCGTGCAAACCAGAACTCGATGCCTAACCCCCTGCACACTGGAGTAACGCGATATGTTTTGGATCACAACACCAACACCGCCAATATCCTCCGGCGGTGCGGACTTGTAGAGATGAAGAACGTTCAACAATCAGCCTGCCGTGTTGGCCGCATATTCAACGCTTCGTACTTCCAACAATGCATTCACGCGCTCTAGATCTTCCTCATTCAGGGTTCCACTCCAACGCTTCAGCACGGTATAACTGAGCAGAAAACTATATTGCGCCTCTAATAGATCACGCTGGGCACTGTATTGCTCTCGGGCACGATCCAAAACATCGACAGCATTGTTGATACCGAAAGTGAAGCTTTTCTCAGCCGCTTCTCTGGCTTTAACGGCAGAACTCAGCGCGACGCGTGCAGCAGACACCTTTGCCAATGAAGATTCCGTGTTAAGAAAAGCTGTCCTCACTTCACGCAACACCTGGCGTCGAGCCTGCTCAAGCTCCTGCTGGGCAATAATCATGCTTTCATAGGCGGCATTGCTGCGGGCCTGAGTGGAGCCGCCAGAAAACAGGGGGATCTGAACGCTTATCGCGGCCACGTTAGACTCTGTCTCACCTGACTGGGAGTTTTCATAGCCAATGTTGCTTTTCTGGCTCGAAAGCTGCAAAGACACCTTTGGCATATGCCCACCAAACGCCTCTTTCTGCCCTCGCCGCTGTGCTTCCACAGCCGCCAACCTGGCTTGCATAAGAGGGTTCGTGGCCAAGGCTTGGTCACGCCAGTACTCATGTGTTTTGAGATCAAATACATCAAGGTTAGGCTGTGAAGCCAAACGCTCAAGCTGCTCATATACGGGACGACCAATGACCTCGCCCAGCCCCTCACGTGCAACCCAGATACGATTTTCTGCCTCAATCTCATCCGAATTAAGTCGGTCCAACCGTGCCTCGACTTCAAGCTTTTCGGTGATCGAAGCCAGCTGGCGGTCATATAACGAGTTGATTCGCTCAAGGTTCCTTTCAACCACACGCTTTTCAGCCTGTATCAACTCCAGAGAGTCCTGAGCGGCAAGGACATCAAAGTAACGCTGCACCAGATCAGCCGTCGCACCCTGAATATCGTTTTCACCCTGGGCATCAGCCTGCTCGCTCAAGGCACGGGAGCGCTGAAAGCTCTGCCAAACGGGCGAGTCATACAATACCTGAGTGATGGAAGCCGAGTAGCGCTCACCGCTGTAATTGGTATCTGTCATGCCCGACACATAATTCGTTCGGGTCAGACGCGCATCAGCATTCATCTGAGGCAAAAGGCGACCCAAGGCTTCGCGTTGCTGGTGACCTGCCCGCCGAGCAGCCGCTTGGGCTGCAAGTATCCGCGGGTCCTGGCTCTGAGCCTGCTGATACAGTTGCAACAGATCAGACGCACCACTGGTGGCTTCTTCGGCACCCGTGCCAGCATCCCTCTTTTCCTCAGCCTGCACAGTTGACAGGAAAGGTAACGGAGCCGCCAGCAACATCACCAGTGAGCAGCGTCCCAACAGCTCGCCTATTTGTCGCATATCATTCAATCCTCTATAAATGAACGGGCAAAGGCATTCGTGGCCGGCTGTACCAGATATTCAAGCAGTGTCCGCTCACCCGTATTGATCAACACTTCCGCCGGCATACCCGGAATAAGCAACAAAGGCCCCAGCAGCTCTCGCCCCTTATCTGTCAGCTCAACTCGCGCCAGGTAATAGGGCATCCCTGTTTGCTCATTGGTCAGGCGGTCAGCCGATATCTGTGTTACTTCACCTTCGATAACCGGTGTAGTGGCTGACTTAAATGCACTGAATCGAATATCAGCCAGCTTACCGGTACTTACTCGATCAATATCAATAGGCGACACCTGAGCCTCAATAATCAGATCAGAAGCGGCAGGCACAATATCCAGGATTGGCTCACCCGATCTGACAACCCCTCCTACCGTATGAACCTTCATACCCAACACCATGCCCGCCTCAGGTGCACGAACAACCGTACGCTCCACCCTGTCGGTCAGGGCTCGTTCACGCTCGCGCAGATCGAACAGTTTCGACTGCACTTCAGACAACTGATTTACCACCTCGGTGTGAAAATCCTTTTTCAGCTGCAGAATTTGCAGCTCCGTTTCTCCTCGACGCATTTTTGCCTGTGCAATATTGGAGCGATTATCGGCCATTTCACCTTCAAGCTCAGACACTCTCCGCTCCAGATCACGCAGGCGTTGCTTATCGACAAAGCCATCACTCAGCAACTCTGACAGATCACGCACTTCATCACGGTAAGACTTCATTAATTCATCCTTACTGCGGATGATGGCTTGAAGGCCGCGTACCTGTTCATCAATCTGAGTCATGCGCTGCTCCAGCACACCGATTTCGCCCAGATGTGAATTCATGCGTGCCGTAAAGACCTGACTCTCACTCAATACCGCTTCTTCGACACGCGGATCGTTGCGAGCAAAACTATCGGGAAAGGCAATTTCTTCGCGCCCGTCACGCTCAGCCTGCAGGCGAGCCTCTTGTGCCAAGGCCGCTATCATTTGCCCTTTGACGATCCCAAGCTCCGCCTGTGTCTGGGTATCATCAAGCACCAGCAACACTTCACCCGCAGTTACCTGATCACCGTCACGAACCATGATTTCATTCACGATTCCACCTTCAAGGTGCTGAATCGTTTTACGGTACGTTTTTACGGTGACGACACCAGGTGCCAAGGCCGCACTGTCAAGAGGGGCCACCGCCGCCCAGGTGCCAAACATGCCAAACGTCACAAACAGAATTAACAACCCTATCAGGCGCGGTGCCTTGTCGGAAACATCCAACTCGAACTGGCCTTCACGTATGGCTTTCAGCTTTTCTGCACTCATGCTTCAGTCCCTGAGGCCGACCGGGCTACCGCTGTTGTCGGTAACGGTTTCGCTGCTTTGTTAAGATCCGCCAGAATTTGATCTTTCGGCCCAAACATCAATATGGTCCCCTCTTTCATAACCATCAGCTTTTGCACTTGCGATAGAACACTCGCCCGATGGGTAATTACAAAAACGGTCACCCTTGCCAGCCTCAATTTTTCCAATGCCTGAGCCAATGCAGCCTCACCTTGATCATCAAGATTTGAGTTTGGCTCATCCAACACAACAAGTTTCGGGTTGCCGTACAGGGCTCGGGCTAAGCCTATTCGTTGACGCTGCCCTCCAGACAGCATCCCTCCGGTGGCACCAATGACGGTATCATAGCCTTCTGGTAACTGAAGAATAAGCTCATGCACCCCTGCAGTGCGTGCTGCGCGTACCACCTCATCAGAATCCACCTCACCAAACCGTGCAATATTTTCGCTGATAGTACCGTCAAACAGTTCAATATCCTGTGGCAGATAACCGATGTGCGGCCCCAGTTCATCACGTTTCCAATTAAAAATATCAGCCCCATCCAGCCGCATCTTGCCACCGATAGTTGGCCAAATTCCTAATATTGCACGCACAAGTGTGGATTTGCCTGCAGCACTCGGGCCGATAATCCCTACCATATCACCGGGTTCAACTGAAAACGTGACGCCCTTGACAACCGGCGTTCGAGTTCCCGGGGGGGCAATCATTACATTTTCTGCGCTCACCGCACCAACAGGCTCGGGCAGTGACATGCGCTCCGGTTCCTGAGCTATCTTGCCTAGAATGTCATTCAGACGATGATATTGAGAACGCGCGCCAACAAACTGTTTCCAAACCCCTATCATTTGATCAATAGGAGCCAAGGCCCGGCCCAAAAGGATTGAACCTGCAATCATAAGCCCTGGGGAAATCTCCTGCTGAACGGCCAAATAGGCACCTAAACCCAAAACAAGCGACTGTACAATAAGGCGTATTGTTTTTGAAAGAGAGGTCAATATACCGGCTCGATCACTTGCAATGCCTTGTAACGCCAATACCTTGTGATTTTTCTCCTGCCAGCGATCACGTATACGTCCAAGCATTCCCATGGACTCAACCACCTCAGCGTTGCGCAGGTTCTTGCTGGTAAACTGAGTGGCGGCCATATTTTCACGATTGGCCTCGTTCAGCATTTTGCTGGTGACCTTTTCGTTAATGACCGCGATAGTTGACAGGATAATCACTGCAATAATCGCCATCACCCCAAACCAAGGGTGGAACATGAACATGATAGCGATATAAATAGGCACCCAAGGCGCGTCAAAAAACGCAAACAGTCCGTTTCCGGTAAGAAACTGTCTTAACCCGGTCATATCACTTAGCGGCTGGGCACTGGCCTGCATGCCACCTGACGCCAGTGCCTGTTTGAAACTTGCATCATAAAGCCGATGCCCAAGCAAGGTATCCATCCGTGTACTGACTCGTACCATAATGCGCGAGCGTACCCACTCAAGCCCACCCATGGTAACCATCAACAGTATCATCACCAACGTCAACATCACCAGAGTCGGTATACTGCCACTGGTGACAACTCGGTCGTATACCTGCAACATATAGAAGGCTGGTACTAACATCAGCAGGTTGATAAACATGCTGAACAGACCCACACTAAAGAAACTGGCGCGACAGGCATGTAGCACCGCTTCCAGATCCGTGCGTTTTTTCTCCATGTAAACCACTCCAAAAGCCTAGAGGCTTGACTACCCGTGATTACCCGTTAGCGACCGAAATCAAAACGCCACTTCACTCTGAATTCATGTAATTCGAAGTAGAACTGGCCCATTCGCTCTGGGCCCATCATTAAAAACGTGGCCGATACTACCACAGCATCATGCACACTGACACCTCACAGCCGGGCTAACACAAGCTCTACAGTACTGAGGCTATGTACCTCGTACAAAACCAAGAAACCGAGCAGATGCTCGGTTTTCAGGATACGGCCAAAGCCCGGCAAAGCCGGTTGATGATTTACTCAACAGCCGTGGTGTTGTGCTCTTCTGAGGGAATTTGTGACCAGCCTTCAGCGATCTCAGCAACCAGACCTGATACTTCCTTGACTTTGGCAATGTCGTTGTTGCGGTTGGCCTCCATCAGGGCTCGAATCATGTAGTCATAAAGCCCATCCAGGTTTTCAGCGACTTCGCCACCTTTTTCGAAGTCGAGCGAACCCTTGAGGTTGACGATGATTTCACAGGCCTTGTTCAGCTGGGTTGTGCGCAGTTGAACATCCTTACGCTCAATGGCACCGCTCGCTTTTGCCAACGCCTCCAAGGCGCCACGAAACAGCATGCTGATCAGCTGGTGAGGGCTGGCAGAGGCTACCGCCGCATTCAAATCAACGCTTTTGTACTGACTCAGGGCCTTGTTGTTCATTCAGTCGCTCTACTCTATCGGAAAACGGTTTAGGGCTGCACTCAGTTACTTCTGTGCTGTAAACGGCAGTCGGTCAAGAATACCATCAAGCGAGTTGCCGGTGGTATTCAGGCTACTGATAATGCGCTCCATTGCCAGAAACTGGGCGCTGATACGAGTTTCATACTGTTCCATACGGCGATCAAGATCTTCTCGGTCCGTGGAAACCTTATCCAGCTGCTTGTCGATATTTTCTTCACGGGTGGCAATCGCGCCATCTCGGGCAAGGAACTGATCAATCAAATTGGTCAACTGACCGCCCATACCGCGTGAAAAACCTACAGTGAACTCACCCTCGGCAGCAGCCCCCGGCCTTATGGACAGGTTCAGGCCGTAGGCATCAGACCCTAGCTCTGGCAGTAATACATTACCGGCACCAAAAGCAGCCACGCCATTGATTGTACCCTGAACATCACGGCCAGCCGTAGCCGTCAACGCTGAGCCTGCGCCAAGCCCTACATCATCCATAGCGGCACTTTGCTCACTCAGGCTCACCTTTGACCCAGCACCATACTCGCGTGATGTAAAGGTAAACTGGCCAGTGTCAGCATCGAAACCGACATCAACCCTGGCGTTGACCGCCTTCAGTTTCTCATCACCATTGATCAATGATTGCAGATCAGAACGCATTGATTCAGCGTCTGTGTAGATCCCGCTCAGGGCGATTTCATTACTGACTGTGCCATCAACACTGATTTTGAAGGTATAACCACCGCCACTGGTATCCAGCGGACTATCAAAGAGGGTCCCGACACTGCTGCCAGTCAACGAGCCCTTGGCAGGGTCCTGTGTGATCTCAACCTGATAACTGCCGGGTACCGTATTGCCGATCCGCGTCCCCATACCTACGTCAACAAAATTGTTGCTGGAGGAAGCTTTCTGGGCGAAGAGATTGCCGACCAAGTCAAAGTTACCACTCATGGCCGAACTGAATTCTTTTTCGTCAATGGAAAGGGACCCATCCAGCTCAGTACGTATACCCACATTTGTCAGGGCTGTAAAACCGGATTTGACACCATTAACCTCGGCACCCACCATGCCACGCAACTGACTGATCAGAGCCTTGGCGGTACCATCAGTGGCCAAATCCCCTCGCACGGTATTGTTATCTTCGTCCTTGCTGTAACCCGTGAGGTTCTTCGCGGTGGTCAAGAAGCTGTTATAGGCTTCGACAAAATCACGGATAGACTGCTCGGCCACAGCCTTGTCAGCATCAACCGAGAAGTTGACGACTTCTCCGTTACTGGGCTTGTTGATTGTGAAGTCAAACCCTTCGATGACATCATCAATGGTATTGGTGTCTCGACGCACCTCAAGGCCATTAATTTCGAGCACAGCATCGCTTGCGGCCTGTGTTTGCAGGGCACCTGTTCCGGCAATACCCGCAGCCTGGTTGTACTCAAACCCTTCCAGACCGGTTGCCCCATCTGATGCAGTGATTTGCATCGCATTGCCACCACCGGAAGGGGCACTTAGCAAGAGCTGATACTGGCCATCCACTTTCATGACACTGGCCTGAACACCACTGTCACTCTTGTTGATTTTGTCTGCCAGCGTCTGCAGTGAGTCTGACGCATCAACCGTGACATTCAATGCCGCACGGGCATCGTTGACCTGGAACTGGTCCGGGTCATTGCCTGAATAGCTCCATTCGCCAAACTGAATGCTCAGCTCACCAGTGGCCCCCAGTGGTGATTTCGGGTCAACGCTGTTACCCATTACCAGAGACTGGGCCTTGGCTACACTCATCACTTCAATCTGGTAGCTACCGGTTTGTGCACCCGCCGCCAAGGAGTTGGGCGTGATAACGCCGGTTTCAGGGAAGGCAACCGAGCGCGCGTTAAAGGTGTCGCTATTACCCAGAGGTGCCAGCACCCCCTGAAAATCAGAGAGTGCGCTTTTGAGGGTGCCGTACGCTGAAATTTCAGCTTCGAGCTTCTCCTGCCGGGCATCCAGTCGCTGCTCTTTCGGTGCGCGCTCAATCTGGGTCAGCTGAGATACAAGGCTGGTGGTATCAATCCCTGAACCACCGCCAAGTGAAGAGATAATGTTAGACATGAGGGCCTCCCTGGGTTGCGCTTAGGCGGTACAGTGTAGCAGAGACCTGAATGTGCTTTCAGGCCTTCTCATCAAAGATCAGGCCAACCATACCTTCAAGAAATTCTGAGAATTTCAGGGTTTCTTCAGTGGGTATCTGGCGCACGACCTCTTCGGTTTCCAGATCCATCACCTTGATCACCACCCTGTCGGCGGTGTCATCAACGGAAAACCTGAGCGAGCGGTTACCGCTCTGCATCAGCTCGTTCATCTTCTCGACAGCTGCCTGCAGCTTCTCTGGGGATACCTCAGGTTTTTCAACCTGTTGGGCCTGCTGCACAGTATTCGTCGCTGCATTCAGCGTTGGCACGGGGGCAGCCGCATTAGCTGAGGCGGAGTCAGGCAGCTGACGGGAAGATGCGCTTGACTGTTGTGACGGGGCATTTGCATTAATGCCGGAGGTTTCGATATTCATTACCCTTACCTCTTGTTCAAAAAGGCCGCCCCGGCGGGGCAGCCTTACTCATTAAGGATAGACCCTAATGCTTACTGCAGCAGTGAGAGCACCTGCTGCGGTGCCGCGTTGGCCTGGGCCAGCATTGCGGTACCGGCCTGCTGCAGCACCTGGGCACGGCTCAGGTTAGCCGATTCCTTGGCAAAGTCGGCATCTTCTACCCGTGAGCGTGCAGCAGACACGTTCTCGGAGATGCTGGACAGGTTGTTGATGGTGAAGTCCAGACGGTTGCTGACCGCACCGAGGTCACCACGAGTTGAGTTGATGGTATCCAGCGCGTTATCAATGATACCGATCGCCTTCTGAGCGCCCGCTACAGTTGAGATATCGATGCTGTTAACTGCTGCGCCGAATTTGCCATCTGCTGTTGCATTTGCATTAAGCAGACCTGTTGCATCTTCACCGGCAGTGGTCAGTTTAACACTGATGGGGCTACCAGAATCAGATGTCAGTTTAACGCCACCAACACCATCGGCTACTGTTACTGTACCCCCATCATCAAGTATCGCCGCCAAAGCTCCACCAGTATCTGCGGTACCAGCATCGTCGCCAAAAGTAATAGAAGAAACATCCCCTTCTAACCTGAGGTAGCCACCCGAAAGAGTAGCAGTGACACCTGTATCTTTTGTTACTGCATTGATATTTTCAACAAGTGCGTCAATATCAGCACCAGAGCTGATAATCTCTCCATTCATATGGAAATCAGTAGTCGCTGTGTAAGCACCAGTCCTAACGCTTACGTCGATCTCAACTGAAGTAAAGGCATTAGCAGTCACACCAGTTTGATCACTTACCTTGTTGATTGCAGCAACAGTATCCTGCAAATCACCTGATTCACCAGCCCCCACTTTCACGCCATTAATTGTGACATCACCAGAGGCAAGCTGCGTACCATCACCGGCCGCCCCTTCGATCACACCAGGCTTATTATTTTCGCGGAAGCCGAGTGCCTCAAGATCAGAAGAGTCACCTGCAGAGCCTCGTTCAATAACAATAGGGTCACCGTTGTCTGAGGTCAGTGCTATTGACGCTGTTTTGGTTGCCGTAGTGTAGCCACCAGCTGCTGCAAGCGCACCGCCTGTTTCAGTCATTGCGATACTGGCGATATTTTCACCTGCTATACTCAGCTTACCGTCATCAGTAACAGAGGCAGCTAACAAACCGCCGCTTTCGGTATTAATTTTATCGGCTAGTTCCTGCAAGCTTTCGGTACCAGTGATATTGAATACTGCGTTCGTACCGTCATTTTTTCCTGCAGTTATGGTGAGAGTATCAGTACCCGCCACTAAAACACCAGTACCTGCAGCATCTGCCGTGATTTCCGCATAGGTAGAAGCGGTAACCCCACGAACATTAGTGTTGATTTTATCGACCAAGTCACCCAGCTCGTCTGTCCCTTCCACCCAAGTCTCGCCGATACCCATAATGGACTGGCCGTTAATAGTCACAGAATTATTTTCAAAGGTGATACCAGTCAAATTCGTTGCTGCACCCAGCACATCAGAACTGGTAGACCCCATACCCAAGGTCTTTGCGTCCATTGCTTGGATCTGGAAGCTGATGGTTTCGTTGGCTTCTGAGCCCACCTGCAAGGATGTTTTACCCAGCGAGCCGTCCAGAATTTTCTGGCCGTTGAATGAGGTGGTTTCAGAGATACGGTTAAGCTCAGCCGTCAGCTGCTTCACCTCAGCGTTCAGAGTGGAGCGGTTACCTTCAGAATAGGTTCCGTTCGCAGACTGAATGGACAGTTCACGCATACGCTGCAGGATGTTGGTGGACTCTTCCAGCGCGCCTTCAGCGGTCTGGATCAGAGAGATACCGTCGTTGGCGTTACGTACCGCCTGATCCAGACCACGCACCTGAGAGGTCATGCGGCTGGCGATGGCCAGACCCGCTGCATCGTCGGCAGCCGAGTTGATGCGCTTGCCACTGGTCAGACGCTCCATAGAGGTGTTCAGTTCATTGCTGGATTTTGTCAGCTGATTCTGAGCATTCAGCGACATGATGTTTGAGTTGATTACCATTGCCATGAGTGTTTCTCCTCGATAGCGGTCTGTCTGACCGGCTGTATGCAAATCGTTGCTAAAACTGGGCGGTTGATCCGCTTGTGCTTACTTTATCGACCCACTCGGTACAAACTTTAGAGCTAAATTTGTATGTGCCATGCTGGGCGCTTGTGTTGCTTTATCGGCACGTTCAGACTGGGCATTAGCATTTTTGTGAGGTAACGCGAATGGATAGAATCATGGAGCTGTCGCTGCAGCTGTTGCAGGCCACCGAGGCGCTGCAATCCAAAGTTGAAGGCGGCGACCTGGCCGAGGTGGAGTCACTGCAGCTACAACGTGCCGAACTTGTAGCCGAGCTGGATATGGAAAGCCAGAAGCCTTGGCCACGCGATGTTTTGGTTGGGTGCCAAGGCCTTATTAAACAGGCTCAACTGCTTGAGGAGAGCATTCTCAAGCAGTTGAGTGCACAGCGTAAAGAGGTGGGGGAAGAGCACAGCAAGCTGCAGTTGAGCAAACAGGCGCGCAAGGCCTATGACCGGTTCAGTTGAGCCTTAACGTTTCCGGTTTTAACGTATGTAATTGAACAGACTCAGATCCTGAATTTTGGCAAAACTGGCATAGGCGGCTTCTAGGGCAAGCTTGCGTTTGGTCAGTTCTGTTCCAGCTGCGGCGTAGTCCAAATCCTGCACAGATGAGAGAGTACCCTCGGTCATCAATTTGAAGTCCGTATTGGTCAATTCAGCATCATCCAGCGTATTAAGGCGCGACCCGAGCGTAGCCGTGGCTTCAGACAGCCGCTCCTGTGACAGGCTGATCTGATCCAGGGTTTTCGCAAAACGTTCTTGCAGCTCAGTTTGCGCCTGCGCATTACCCACTACCGGCTCACGCATAAGCGCAATGGTATCGAGCAGGGTGTTCAATATGTTGGATGGCGGCTGGGAAAAACCGAGTTTCAGCTCTGATGTCGGCGGCGTATCCACAACAAAGGTTGCGACCGTGGCGTCAGTCACCGTTGTCAGGTCAATATCAAACGACACTGACGGTACTGGCGGCGGGCCTCCAACACTAACTAGTTGTACTGGTGAGGATGAAGGTATACCCGTTACACTTGTCAGCGTATTGCCAGCCTGATCCGTCACGGTGTAGGCGTATTCATCGCTATCAGCGTCATAGGCCATATCCAGCCGAATATCGCCGGTTGTCTCGCGCATCAACTCCAGGAAGTCCGGTTCGGATGAAATTGTGCCTGCGTCAACCACCGCGGCACCCTCTCCCTGAATGGCAAGCGCGGACGGATCAGGAGAAACAGGCTCGGCCAAGTCCAGTACCAGCCTGGCACCCGGCAGCTCTATTTCAGGAACAGCGCCGTTAGTGAATTCGACATTTTGCAACGGGTTACCCGACGCATCCTTCACCACGTTTCCCGCACTGTCACGCAAGGTATATGCATTAACGGTAGCAGTCGTTACACTGTCGACATATTGATCGACTTCAACACTGATATCACCGGTTTGTCGCATCAATGCCGCAAAGGCATCAGGGTCGGTCACGGTCAGGTTTTCCGGGTCAAAACTGGACTGCAAACTGCCAGTTGCTTTCAGGCCTGGCTCATCAATCACAGACTCAAACAGGAACTGGCCCGAGTCTGACGAGCGAACGTAAAGCTCGCTGGACACCTGGATCTGGCGGGTAGTCGCATCGCCCTGGAAAACATAGCGATTACCTTGTTGTGTGTAGGTCTGTACTTGTCCCTGTGAGCCCGAAAAGAGATACTCTCCTTTTGCGTCACGCGTATTCATCAGACCGGCCATGTAGCCAACCAGCTCTTCCAGTTCGTACGAAATAATTTGGCGATCCGCATCACCCAATGTGCCGTTAGCTGCCTGCAAAACCAATCCACGGGCGCGGTCAGAGGCAGTATTCAGGTCATCCAGTGTTGTACCTTCCAGCTCCAGCCTACGACGGGAAGCGTCAATATTGCTCTGGAACATCTTCAACTGCGCCAGTTCACGCTGCAACCCCACAACTCGGCTCGCTCCGACAGGGTCTTCCGCCAGACTGGTGAATTTTTTACCGCTGGATATCTTGTTCTGGATCTCCAGCAATGACGTCTGGTTTTCCATCATGTTACGGTTGGCGCTGGTAAAGATCTGCCCTGTTGAAATACGCATAACTACCTCCTCACAGCTCCGATCAAGCTGTCAAAAATACTCTGGTAGGTTGAAATAAGCTGGGCCGCTGCCGAGTATGCCTGCTGGTACTTCACCAGGTTGGCCGCTTCTTCGTCCAGGTTCACACCGGCGACGCTTTGCAGTGCGTTTTCACTGGCGGTCAGCACGGATTTACTCGACGCGAAGGAAATATTAGCGCTGCTGGCCTGAGTTCCCACTTTGGCGAGAAGCTGGCCATAAGTATCTTGATAACTGAAACCATTTACCAAAGTCTGGCTTTGCAGGTCAGACATTGCCAAGGCATTACTGTTATCTGAGTAGCCATCGGTGTTGAACTCAATGGTAAACCGATCACCCGGGTTGGGCTGATTATTGAACGTCAACTCATAGTCATCCCGGGCGATTACAATGGGCTCACCTTCGACATACACCAGATTTTCCATCGATTCGTATATCTCCGGCATACCGGACGCAACGTTACTATAAACGGAGTAGGTGATGTTGCCGTCTGCATCTGGTGCATTGAAGACAATCTCCAACGGCAACTCTGCATTGCCAGTGCGAAGATTCGATGTTGGCAGAGAAGAGGTCAGGGAGATATTGGCAAGCTCAGCATTACCAGTATTGGTACTGGCAGGTTCCACACGCAAGGGGGAGGCAAGGGCGAGCAAGCGTGGGTTGGTAATTTCGGTTCCCATCAGACGGCCGCCCGAGCGTGTCGGTTGTATCAGGTAACTGTCGCCAATGCCCGCATCCCCCGCCAAGGTAAACGTTACGCCATCAAGGCTGACACTCAAACGGTCATTGGCTGAATCTCTGTAGAATGTGCCACTTTGATCCAACCCATTAGCCACCAACAACTCATCCATGTTTGCTGACTCGAAGCGCTGCCCATCACTCAAGCGTGTGATTCGGAAAGTATCAATTCCAGTGACTTCAAACCTGTAGTCACTTCCCGTCAGCGCTTTCACGTCGTAAAAACCAACGTTTGCAGATGTATCCTGGTTCTGATTTTCAGCATGAGCGGTTACTTCACCCTGCCTGAACGGGGTAAACAGGTCATTGCCCATATCACCGTTAAGGTCCATCCCTTTGCGGTGCTGCTCATTCATCGTTTCTGAAAAAACGATCGCCATACGCCCTACCTCGTTCAAGGTAGGCTGAAGGACATTATCGCGGTAGTTGACCAATCCACCAATTGCACCGTTACCCAGCTGATCAGTAACCAAAGAACGCGTACCCGAACGGTTTGTCATCCAGATGGCAAGCTGTGTGGGGTCTTCTGCACTGATACCTACTTCAAGTTTAGCCGCGCTGCTGCCAACAACCAAAGGCTGTCCCGTGCCGATCATCACATTGTAACTGTCACCCTGATCCGCGATAACACTGGTCGTCACATAACCTGATAACTCTTTAACCAGCAAGTCACGCTTGTCCTGCAATTCATTCGCGTTCTGACCTGATGCCTGCAAGGTCCCGATTTGAACATTCAACGCAGCAATGTTTTCCGTGATCGCGTTAACGGTCTGCACCATGCTGCGAATCTCTGTGTTCACTAATTCAGACTGGGTACGCAGCTTGCTATCAAAATCATTGAATGAGTTCGCCAATGAAGCCGCTTCGGCCAGAAACAGCTCGCGATTAGCAATAAACAGCGGGTCATCTACGACCTGCTGCAGAGAGGAGAAATAACTGTCCATAGAGGACGAAAGACTCGTGGAGTCAGACACCAGCATGGAATCCAGCTGAGTTATCTTAGCAGAGTATGCTTCATTGCTTTTGTAGAACGAGGTATCGGCCCAAACCTGCCTGATCAGAAATTGATCGGTCATCCGCTTGATGTCCTTTACCGCTACACCCAATATTGGAGGGTCCTGCGTCCCCATCTGGATGGTTTGACGGCTGTAGCCGTCGGTATTGACGTTGGCGATATTTTGGCCGACATACGACAACGCTGTCTGATTGGCGTTGAGTGCCTGAACACCAATATTGAGGATACTTGAACTCATCTCGTTTCTCCCAGGCGGAGCAACCGCACCGGCTTATCTGTAACGTATGTGTATCGGCCAACAATCAGCCTTCTTTAGTGCCACGGCCCAAACCGGCCAGCAAGTCACCGCTGAAAATACGTTCTATCTTGTTGGCATATTCAGGGTCGG
>CEGE01000956.1_pt1 | contig 15103 bp, 13 predicted proteins | sample 306311 | NCBI WGS metagenome assembly CEGE01 (sample SAMEA2755654, study PRJEB7226) | microbial mat metagenome | biome: microbial mat; feature: hypersaline; material: grass silage | place: USA | collected 2014-02-19 | depth 0 m | reverse complement strand
TGAAACAACAAAGCCCCGCCTTGCGCGGGGCTTTGTTGTTTCAGAGCCCCAGGTCTCCGAGCAGGGCGCTGAGGGTGGCTTTGCCCTTCTTCTGATTAGCTTCTTTGTCCTGGTCTCCCATGCCTTCCCATTTCACATCTTCTTCGGGCAGCTCATCCAGAAACCGGCTCGGAATGGTTTCGATTTTCTCGCCGTACTGTTTGCGAGACGCTGCATAGGTCAGTGACAGGGTTTCCCTGGCACGGGTGATGCCAACATACATCAGCCGCCGCTCCTCTTCGATGTTGCCTTCCTCAATGCTGCTCCGGTGCGGAAGAATCTCTTCTTCCAGTCCCATGATGAAGACATGGGGGAACTCCAGGCCCTTGGAGGCGTGCAGGGTCAGCAGCTGAACCTTGTCGCTGTCGTCCTCCTCTTCCCGCTGCTCCATCATGTCGCGGAGGATCAGCTTGGCGATGGTGTCTTCGATGCCCAGCTCGTCGGCGGTGCCCTTGCCGTCATCCAGCATTCGCTGGATCGACTCCACCAGGTACCAGATGTTCTCCATCCGACGCTCGGCCTGCTTCGGGCTGCCGGAATGCTGGTGCAGATACTCGTCGTACTCAATGTCCGTGAACAATTGTTTGATGACCGGAACGGGGTCTTCGGTATACAGGCGCTCGCAGGTCTTATCCACCCAGTGGGCAAAACGGCGAAGCCGGTCCAGCCCCTTTTCCGTCACGTGGGTTTCTGCACCCATATCGCCCAGTGCCTTGAACAGGCTGACATTGCGTGAGCGGGCGTAATGGCTCAGCTGCTCCAGCGTGCGTGGGCCAATTTCCCGGCGGGGTACGTTCACCACCCGCAGGAAGGCAGCGTTGTCGTCGGGGTTGATCAGCAACCGCAGATAAGACATCGCGTCCTTGATCTCGCTCTTGGAGAAGAACGACTGGCCACCGGATATCCGGTAGGGAATCTGGTAAGCCTGCAGCTTCATTTCCAGTAACCGGGCCTGGTGATTGCCCCGGTACAGTACCGCAAAATCCCGGAACTCCAGACCGTTCTTCAGTTTCTGGTCGAGAATTTCGGTGGCCACCCGCTCGGTTTCGGCGTCTTCGTTGCGACAACGAATGATGCGGATTTCCTCTCCAATCGTATGGTCACTCCACAGGGCCTTCTCGAACACGTGGGGGTTGTTGGCAATGACCGTGTTGGCGCTGCGTAGAATGCGACCGGTGGATCGGTAGTTCTGTTCCAGCTTCACAATCTTGAGGCTGGGGAAGTCTTCTTTCAGCTGAGCCAGGTTTTCCGGGCGAGCGCCGCGCCAGGCGTAGATCGACTGGTCATCGTCGCCCACCACGGTGAAGGTGGAGCGCTCCGCCATTAGCAGTTTCACCAACAGGTACTGGGAGACGTTGGTGTCCTGGTACTCATCCACCAGCATGTAATGGATTTTGCGCCGCCAGCGCTCGAGCGCTTCCGGATCGTTCTTGAGCAATACCACCGGCAGCAGAATCAGGTCGTCGAAATCCACCGCGTTGTAGGCTTTTAAATGGCGTACGTAGGCTTCATACACCCGAGCGGCAAAGTGCTCATCGTCATCAGCCGCAAACGAGAGCGCATCGCTGGGCAGCACCAAGTCGTTCTTCCAGGTGGAAATTTTGCTCTGCACGGCGTTGATCTGCTCGGCGTCCACCTGAGCGTCTTTATTCATCAAATCGCGCAGCAGTGCTTTGGCGTCTTCCGGGTCAAATAGCGAAAAGCCCGGTTTATAGCCCAAGGTTTTAAGCTCGCCACGGATAATATTCAGCCCCAGGGTGTGAAATGTAGAGACCGTCAGCCCGTGGCCCTCTTTGCCGTGGAGCATCTGGCCCACGCGCTCTTTCATCTCTCGGGCGGCTTTATTGGTAAAGGTCACCGCGGCGATCCTGCGCGCGCTCATCCCACACTCTTGCACCAAATAGGCAATTTTAGTGGTGATAACGCTGGTTTTACCGGAACCTGCACCCGCCAACACCAGGCAAGGGCCATCAATGTAGCGCACGGCTTCCTGTTGGCGCGGGTTTAGCCCTTTGATGCGGCTAAGAATGCTCTTGGGCGTTGCGGGCGTCATGGCGTCGGTCGTCCTCTACGAGAGTTGCAGGCGGTTTCAATTACGATTTCAAGTACGGTTTCAAGTACAATCGTCCGCTTGGCGAATGCATAATAAACAGGCAGGTGGAGATGTTTGAAGTAGCGCTTTTTGAACCGCGTATGGCGCCCAATACGGGCAATATCATGCGCTTGGTGGCCAATAATGGCTGCCGGTTACACCTGATTGAGCCGCTTGGCTTCGACCTGGAAGAGAAGAAGCTGCGTCGCGCCGGGCTGGATTACCGCGACCTCGACAACGTCACTCGCCACGCCGATTTTAGCGCCTTTCAGCAAACCATGCAGGGGCGGCGCATCTGGGCGATCACTACCAAGGGAACCCGCACCTACAGCGATGCGGACTTTGCCCCAGGCGATGTACTGCTGTTTGGCTCTGAAACCGCTGGGCTCTCACCACAGGTGCATGAAGCGCTAACTTCGGAGCATAAATTGCGCCTGCCCATGCAGCCGAACAACCGTAGCCTAAACCTGTCCAACGCCGTGGCTATTGTGAGCTACGAGGCGTGGCGCCAGCAAGGTTTTGCTGGCGCGTTGCAGGTCTAATCAGCCAGCAATCCCATAGCGGTCACGATAAGCCCTGATCGCTTCAGCGTAGGCGAGCATTTCGCCACCGGCATGCTCTTCCAGATAAGTGAGCACTTGCTCCAGGGTAACGATACTGACCACCGGCATGGCATACTGAGCCTGCACTTCCTGAATCGCGCTCTGCTCGCCCTGGCCGCGCTCTTGACGGTCGAGTGCGATAATTACCCCGGCGGCCTGAGCACCGCTCTGCTCAATCAGCGTCATCACTTCGCGAATCGCGGTGCCCGCGGTAATCACGTCATCAATGATCAAAATATCGCCAGCAAGCGGTGCGCCCACAATATTGCCGCCTTCTCCGTGGGTTTTAGCCTCTTTGCGGTTGAAGGCGTAGGGCATATCCCGGTCGTGATGATCGGCCAGTGCCGCCGCGGTGACTGCCGCCAGTGGGATACCTTTGTACGCCGGGCCAAACAACACATCGGCGTTTAAGCCACTATCGACAATCGCCTGGGCGTAAAAACGCCCCAGTTTGGCCAGCGCACGACCGGTTTGAAACAGCCCTGCGTTGAAAAAGTAGGGGCTAACGCGGCCAGATTTAAGCGTAAACTCGCCAAACTTAAGCACGCCTTGCTCAATGGCAAAGGCAATGAAATCGCGCTGGTAGGGTTGTAGAGTGGTGGCCACGGCATTCCTCACTAGGCGGTAGGTTTAAATCAGTACGAAAGCAACAATAAAAGTGGGGTAAATGGCAAGTTTTACTAGCTGCCTTTACCCAAACGTCTAAACGTCGGGTATCATACAGCAGCGACGCAAAAGGGACGATTTATGAAAATTGCCAGCATCAATGTCAATGGTATTCGTGATGCCGTCGATCGTGGCTTCCTGGACTGGCTGGCTCAGCAGGATGTCGACGTGGTCTGCGTGCAGAACATCAAGGCAAAAAGTTTTGAACTGGGTGACCACATTCTGTATCCGGAAGGCTATGAAGGCTATTTCCTGGATGCCGAAGAGGACGGTTTCTCCGGTGTGGCACTCTATTGCCGCAAAATTCCCAAGGCGATTATGTATGGCCTTGGGTTTCCACAGTGTGATCATGAAGGACGTTTTCTGCAGGCGGATTATGAACGCTTCAGTATCGTTTCTTTCTTGATGCCTGATGGAAGTGACCAAAAAGCCAAACAGGCGTTTATGGAGCAGTACCAAGAGTACCTGACGAAGATGTCGCGCAAACGCCGCGAATACATCCTCTGCGGTACCTGGCATATTGCCCATAAAACCGTCGATTTGGCTAACTGGTCGGATAATCAACTGACCTCAGGCTTCCGCCCGGAAGAGCGCGCCTGGATGGATCAGGTGCTTGGTCCCACCGGGTTTATCGACACCTTCCGCGAAATTAACCGCGATGCAGGTGAGTACACCTGGTGGCCGAAGCTTGACCAAGACGTGCCCCGTGAGCGCCAGGAAGGCTGGCGGATCGACTATCAGTTAGTCGGCCCCAACTTCCGCCGCCACGTGGTCGACGCGTGGATCGATTACGATGCGACCTTCTCTGAGTTCGCACCGTTAATCGTTGAGTACGACCTGGCGCTTTAAGCGCTAGGCAACGAACTTTTCCCGCGTCGCCTGTCACCCTTGCTGATTAGCCGGGGTGACAAACAACAGGCCAGCATTTAGCTGGCCTGTTGTTTTTATACGCCTTACTCTTCACACCTCACCTTCATTACCCTCGAATACCCAGCGCTTCGCGCTGATGGTCGCGAAGTGCATCGCCTGCTTTCTCGGCTAAATCGAGCATGTCATTTAGCTCGGCACGGGTGAAGGCGCCTGCCTCGGCGGTTCCCTGTACTTCGATTAGCTCGCCGCTTTCGGTCATTACCACGTTCAGGTCGGTATCGGCCTTGCTGTCTTCCGGGTAGTCCAGATCCAGCACCGGCACGCCTTTATAAATACCCACGGAAATGGCGCTCACCAACTGCTTGAAGGGATCGCCCTTGATCTTCTTCTCGCGTTGCAGATAACGGATCGCATCGATCAGCGCTACGCAGCCCCCGGTAATCGCCGCGGTACGGGTACCGCCATCGGCCTGAATCACATCGCAATCCACAGTAATGGTGAACTCACCCAGCTTCTTCAAATTCACCGCGGCGCGCAGGCTACGGCCAATCAAACGCTGGATTTCCAGCGTGCGACCGCCTTGCTTGCCGCGGGTCGCTTCACGGCCACTACGGGTGTGAGTGGCGCGGGGCAGCATGCCGTACTCAGCGGTGACCCAGCCCTGATTCTTGCCGCGCAGCCAGCGCGGCACACCGGCTTCTACGCTGGCATTACACAGCACTTTGGTATCGCCAAACTCCACCAGTACGGAGCCTTCCGCATGACGGGTGTAATCGCGGGTCAGGCGAATCTCACGGAGCTGGTCGGCTTCGCGACCACTGGGGCGCACAACATCAGGACGCTTAGCACTGCTCACAAATATTACCTCTCGATAAACGCGTAACTGGGAAAAGCCGTCCATTGTACACGTCTGGGAGTGCGCTGATGGGCTTAACATCCAGCTAGCGTCTTGAAAGGGGCGTTTCAAGAGTAGTACGTAGGCGTCCGAAATACGTGAGCGAAATAGGAACTTATGGACGGATGGTACTTCCGTCTCACGCAACAAGGAATAGAAGCTGCTGCGCGGCTCAAAATTGGCAACAAAGCACCATATCTGCGATGTGTTCGGTGAGCAGGAAATCGGTGGCTATAAGATTTATGGGCCTCTGGCGGTATTTGCTTGGAGCCAAGGGAAAGGAAATCGCCAAGCCACTACGCCCTAGAAAATGCGGGAAACGTCGCCTATTCAACATTGCATAAGCAACCAGCCTTGCGCAAAATCAGCTTTGGTATGGTCATTATCGATTTCGCAGCAGAGGCAACAGATCATGTCATTCGATCCAAACTACGTCGCCACAATTGAAGAAATCGCGGATGCAATCACAAATGATAACGTGACATGGGCTAACCACCTATCCTACGACCCGGATGGCAACGGAGCGATGACTGCTATCTGGTTTGCAACTTTGACAAATTCGTCGTCGCTGAGCGCAGACGACATCTTTGTCATCTGAATCCTCGTGACCGTTGACGACAACAGTAGGGAATAACGGAATTGGCTAATCACGCTCCGTATGATGAACGCAAATCAATAGGCCCTACGCCCGATCTCGCCGCGAAAAGTGCGATCTGTTTGCAGTTGCCCCACAACTCCACTGGCTCTGATGTCATCATCTATGAGAAGGATGCCGACAAGGCAATGACGCCTGCGTCAATCGTCAAACTGATGACGGCCGTCGTTGCTATCGAGATGGCAAGTAACTTCCAGTTGCCGAAAAGCTTCAAGCTAGAAATAGTTCCTGAAGATGATGTCGAAGGATCAGGTCGTAACCTTCATGCAGGAGACCGCCTTTCACTCGGCGACAGCATTGCTAACCTTTTGGTGCCGTCATCAAATGTAGCAGCCAATCTGATTGCGCGGACATTTGGCCAAATGATGCTGGGATCGAAGACATGCACAAGTCACGACGCCGTGCAACGCTTCGTTGCGGAAATGAACACGACCGCTCGAAATCTGGGGATGACGAAATCGCAATTCCTGAACCCACACGGGTTGGCGGTACGCGGACAACGATCTACCGCCCGTGATTTATCATTGTTGGTGAAGAAATGTCTGATATATGGCCCGATTACGAGGGTTTGGGGGACCAAGGCTTTTGCTATCGGGATAACGGGACCGGTGCCGCGCAGGCTGGTTTTAAAGTCTGCTTTTCACTCCTCAACGCGACGGGCTGTACCGGAATTCTCGCTTCCGCAATATCTTGGTGGGAAAACGGGCACGCTGTGGCCAGCTATATTCAACCTGGCATCTGTTTCGGCAACTAAGAGCGGAGGGATCTGCGTCTCAGTATCGCTTGGGTCACCAACAGTAGAGGAGCGATACCACGACTATTTGAAATTGGTTGACCTCAGTAATGAATTAGCACGTGGCACCGTCTGAATCTGTACCTTGCACCGCTGATGCATCATTGCTCCGGGTGGGAACGATGTTTATGTTTTGTTCCCGGATTTCGGACGCCTACTCACTACTCATGTAATGACCCCATGAAACAGGTTGGCTGTGTCAGTCGAGACGCCCTTCGTAAAGTTTCTTGAAAGCGGCATAACGCGCAGTGTGCAGCGCCTGCATTGCCTGGTCGGGCTCTAATGTTTGTTCGCCTGGGGCGAGGCCATTGGCAACGCTGAGCATCTCACCATTGGCCTGAGCAGCCAGCGCCGCCACGGCTACCCCAAGTAGTACGGGTTCCGGCGCATCCGCCAGCACAACCCGACAACCGGTACCGTCGGCATAGAGCTTTCGCAGCAGTGCTGAACGTCCATGCCCTCCGCTGAGGTGCAGGGTATCGATGGCATAACCATGGGCATTCATACGCTCTATGATGGCGCGGGTGCCGTAAACCAGCGAGGTGGCTGCCGCCCAATAGACCTTGATGAAGCTCTCGCGAGGAGTATCAAGGGTCAATCCCGTGATGGTGCCGCGAATTTCCGGATCGGCCAATGGGGAGCGGTTGCCAATGAAGTCAGGACAAACATGGGTGTCAGGAGCTGGGTCGCCGGATGCCAAGCGCTCGAGTAGAAGGACTGATAACGCGCCGTGAAGGTCGTCGCCGAATTCACTGCTGGCTGAAAATAGTGCCGCCAGGTGATCTAGAAGGGCACCGGTAATGCTTTGTCCCCCTTCGTTGGCAACAAAACCGTCGCATAGCGCCCCCGGATAAGGACCCCACACGCCGGGTACCTCTCGCCGCACCGGCTGGGCGCCGATATGGCAGGTGGAAGTGCCGCCAATCACGGCAAGGCGGCGCTCGGGAGCATCAGCGAGGCTTCTGCCTAGCGTGCCAAGCGCACCGGCATAGGCATCAATCATGCCCACTGCGAAGGTACACCGAGTCGTCAGTCCCAAGTCATCGGCGGCTTCTTCGGTCAACTGCCCAAGTGCTACGCCCACGGGAAGGGCTTGGTCGGGTAATCGGGCGCACTCGAGTACATCCTGCATATCGATCTGCTTCAGAAAGTCGTGATCCCAGCCATGACCAGGGCGTGGGTCAAACGTCCACTTGCAGGAGAGCATGCAGACCGAGCGTTCAAGAGAGCCGGTGCATTTAAAGCCCAGCCAATCGCCTAGATCACCAGCGTAGCCGATCTTTGCATAGAGCTCGGGCCGGTGCCGCTTCAACCACATGAGCTTAGGCATCTGCATCTCTGGAGACATGACGCCACCCAGATTGCGCAGCGGCGCTGCCTGGGTAGCCGTGCACTCAGCGGCTTCTGCGGTTGCCCGATGATCCATCCACACAATGATATTCCACGCCTCATCGCCCGGTGAGAGTGCTAGCGGCTTATCCTGCTTATCAAGGAGCACCAACGAGCAGGTGGCGCTCACCGACATACTGGTGATGGAGTCGGACGTCACGTTGGCAACCTCGCGGGCGCGCTGGGTTGCACTGCATACCGCGCGCCAGATATCCGCTGAGCTTTGCTCCACGTGATGCTCGGCAGGGCGATGCATTGCAATGGGTGTTTTCGCTTCGGCAAGCATCACGCCATCCGGCGTGAAAATGCCTGCTCGGGCGCTGCCCGTACCGATATCAATGCCTAGAACATGTTCTTGATGACTCATGGGAAAACCTTACTCACGACTGTTTAATAAATGGCATACGTAGTGCCATTACAATAATTAGAAAAGCCCCCCATACCGCGGTGGCTAGATGCTGGCTGGCGCCCATCAGATTCATGCCGGAAGCGATTACCTGCAGGCTCATCAAGCCCAGCACCAGTGGCAGTACGCGGCCAAAGCCACCAAAGGGGTTTGCCCCGGCCAGAAAACAGGCCAAAACCGTAATCAGTAGGTAGCTCTCGCCGTGGCCTACACGTACAGAGTTAAAGCGGGCGAGCATCACCATGCCCGCTAACCCTGCCAAAATGCCGGAAATCGTGTAGACGGTGATCAGCACGCGCTTGACGTTAATGCCCGAGTACTCCGTTGCCCGAGAGTTGGAGCCCAGCATATAAATCGAAAAGCCAGTGCGGGTGAAATGCATGATGTAGATCAACCCTGCGGCAGCGGCGAGAAAGATCAGCATGGGGATTGGTATGCCCAGAAAACTGCCGCTGCCGATGGTTTGAAATACCTCCGGCATGCCTGAAATACCGCCACCGCGGGTTAAAAACTCACCCACACCCTGCAGAAAGATCATTGCCCCAAGGGAAACCAAAATGGGGTGGGCGCCCACATAGGCAACGATAACGCCAATCAAAAAGCCTGCGGCAGCGCCGACGGCAAGCCCGGCGATAATCGCCATGGGAACGCTTAGTATGCCCATGCCCGCCAGTAACCCCTGTACCAGCCAGGCGGTCATCAGCCCTGCGATATTGGCGGTAAAGGTAACCGAGAGGTTCAGGCCGCCGGAAATAATGGGTAGCAGCATCGCCAGTGAGAGTAACCCCAGCTCCGGCAGTTGCATCGACATCGAGCCAAAATTAGTGGCGGTCAGAAAGCCCGGTGCCAATAGCGAGAAGAGTCCAATACTGCCGATGAGCAGAGCCGTCATGGCGGCCACTTCAATGCTATCGCCCCCCAGGCGGAGTCCGGCCGTGGAGGGCTGTTTATTCAGGCGCTTATTCATACGTTCCTCGCCTTGGTGGTGCGGGGCAACAGGTTGCCTAGGTTGCTGGTGGTGATCGCAATCAAGATAATCAGCCCGACAATCATGCGGAAGGCGTAAGGAGTGACGCCCAGCAGGTTCAGGCCGTTTTGGACAACGGCGAGAAGCAGAACACCCAGTACGGCGCCGAGCACTGAGCCGCGCCCACCACCCAGGGTGGCGCCGCCTAGCACGACAGCCGCCAGAATTGGCAACTCCTGGCCTATCAAGGCGTTGGGCACGACCTCTTGTACGATATGTGCCTGCATCAGGCCCGCCACCCCCGCGCATAGACCCAGCCAGCCGTAGGCAAAGGCATGGATCTTCCAGACACTAACGCCAGAGCGGCGGGCGGACTCGGGATTTGATCCGAAACCGTAGATCGCGCGACCAAAACCGGTGCGGGCCAGAATGAACCAGGTGAGTATTACCATCACCACCATAACTGCCGCGGGTAAGTAGAGCGTGGCTGATCCTCGTTCGGCGGGTAGGTCAAGCAGCGGAACGGAGTAGTAGAGCCAATCGGGGATATCGTAGATGGACACCCCGCTGGTGAAATACATCAAGAGGCCGAAAAACAGGTTAAATGTGCCGATGGTGACGATGATCGAAACTATTCGGAAGCGATGGATCAGCAGCGCATTGAAGAGTCCCAGTAGCATGCCAACCAGCATCGAAAGCAGGATGCCAAGCAACCAGTTGCCCCCGTCCAGGTAATTCATCAGCAGTGACAGCACCACGTACTGCACCACGGATGCCGCCACTGCGAAGGAAATATCTATCCCACCCGCAATCAGAACGACGACCAGGCCCACTGCAAAGATGATATTGACCGACTGATTGTTAAGCAGGTCGAACAGATTCTGAAAGGTGAGAAAGCTGTCGGTCGCTAGTGCCAACACTATGCACAGCAGCATGAGGATACTCAATAGCGTACCTTCAGTGCCGATCCTTCTGTTTAGCAGTCGTTTATGCATTGATGATCGCCTCCAGCGCTTCTTCCGTGGTCTCCGCAGGTATAACCTCGGAGTAGATGCGCCCGTCGCGCAATACGAGCGCACGATCTGCGTTCATCCAGATTTCTCCTGCTTCATCCGAAATCAGAATGATGGCCATGCCCTGGTCGGCAAGATTTCTGATGATGTCGAAAATACCGGCTTTTGCGCCTACATCGACGCCAATCGTCGGGCAGTCAAGAATGAGAACCTCGGGTTCGGTGGCCAGCCATTTGGCGAGTGCAATGCGTTGCTGGTTACCACCGGATAATGAGGAGACCGCAAGCTCGGCGTCACTCACCTTGGTTTTAAGCTGCTCAATCCAGTGGGCGGTCAGTGCCTTGATGCGCTGAGGGGAGAGAAAGAAGCGCGGTTTTTCCAGTTTTGGTAGTACTGTCACTGCGGTATTCATATTGATGGACTGGTTTTGCACCAAGCCAAGATTGAGCCGGTCTTCAGAGAGGTAGGCAATGCGATGGCGCACGGCATCGCGATTGGAGTGTAGCGTCAGCGGCTGCCCCTCTTTTAGCAGCTGCCCTGAAGTGGGCTGGGTCATCCCAAAAATCGTGTGGGCTATTTCGGTACGCCCCGCGCCCAGCAAACCAGTAAGGCCGAGAATTTCACCGCGATGCAGGGTGAAAGAGACATTTTCAAATTCCCCTTCACGACTTAAGTTTTTAAGCTCCAGTACCGGGGCGCCTTTGTGCATTTCAGCACGGGGGGTAAACTCAAGTTCCAGCCCGGTCATCAGGGTTGAAAGTCGTGCCTGGGTCATCCCCTCGGTGGGGTAGGTGCCGACCAACTTCCCGTTGCGGAGCACGGTGACGCGTTGGCAAACCTCCAACACTTCCACCAGCCGGTGGCTGACCAAGACAATGGAAATGCCTTTCGCCGCCAGTGAGCGGGTAATGCCCAGCAGCGTCTGCACCTCTTTATAGGTAAGCGAGGCAGTGGGCTCATCCATAAAAATGATACTGGCCCCTGCACGCAGCACGCGGCAAATCGCAACGAGTTGACGATGGGCAATCGAAAGGTCTTCAACACGGGCCATCGGATCCAGGTCTAGGCCAAACTGCTGAATGATCTCGCGGGATTGCGTCAGCGCATCTTTGTAGGAAATAGGCCGCCAAGGCTTGGCAACGTAGTCATCGAAGACGATATTTTCCGCGACGGTCAGGTGCGGGAACAGCGCGAGATCTTGCCAGATCACATGGATGCCCCGGTTGCGCGCCTCTATCGGGCTAATGGCAGAGAGCGTTTCATCACCAAACGAAAGCTCTACCCCCTCTTCAGGCGTGTATACGCCGTTAATAATTTTAATCAGCGTGCTTTTGCCACAACCGTTTTCACCTGCAAGGCAAAGCACCTCACCCTGGCGAAGTTCGAATTCGACATCATCAAGCACCCGGCTTTGACCGAAAATCTTGCTAACGTGACGCGCTCGAATCGCGATATCGCCCATTGGAGGCTCCTCTCTCAACATCACTGCCGCGCTCTTCAGGAGCGCGGCAGCCTTTACACGATCAATAAGCGCAGTCTTACAGTCCGAGCTCTGCCAGCTCGTCCACGGTATCTTTGCTCAGCTTGAGTGGCTGTGAGGCAAAGATCGTTTTGCCGTCCAGGGTAATTTCACCCAGTACCGGCAATTCGGCGCCATCGGTAATCTCTTCGCCGTTATAGAGCATCTCACCCAGGGCAACGAACGCTTTGCCCGCGTCCAGAGGGCTCCACTGGAAACCACCGGTAATCACACCTTCGTGCACCAGACGGCGCCCCTGGCCAGGAGAAAACAGGCCCATAACGGCCACATCCCCTTCCAGCCCCCGTTCTTTCACGGCCCGAGCAGCGCCGATGGTTCCCTGGCTACCAAATGACATGATGCCGGCCAAATCTTCGTGGGCACGCAGCAAGTCCAGGGTGGTGTTGCGGCTGTCATCGACGCTTTCGGCCACGCCAAAACGATCAGCGGCCTGGGGCAAGCCCGAGCAGTTATCATCGAGCCAGCTCACGGCAGCATCTGCCCAGGCGTTGTGAGCGGGCACGCTGAGGCCGCCAACGTAAACGGCATAAGAGCCTTCGCAGCCGGTGGTGTCAGCCAATAGCTTGGCGTGCTCTTCACCTAACTGCTGCGCTGAAATCATTTCAAAGTCGTAGTCGATGTTGACCGATTCGGGGCTTTCATGGGTCAGTACGATAATTCCCTGATCACGTGCTCGTTCCAATACCGGCTCAAGAACCTCGCGATCATTCGGGACAACACCAATGACATCAACGCCACGGCTGATCAGATCCTCTATCGCACGTACCTGCAGGGCAGGGTCAGCGCTGGTGGGGCCTACCATATAGGCTTCTACTCCAAGCTCTTCACCCATTTGTTCGATGCCCATTTCCATGGCATTGAACCAGGGGATGCCACCCACTTTGGCGACCACGGCAATCGTAGGAGACTCCTGAGCCATTGCGCCAGTGCTGCCGATAATACCTGTTAGCGTAGCTGCGGTAAGAAGTGCTTTGTATTTCATTGTGATTTCCTGCTTGCTGTTGGCTGACCCAGTCAGTGGAATAGCGTGCATTGAAGCGCTTTAATAGTGCTGCTGTACGTTGCGTCATGGTCAAATGAAATGGCGCAGACGCTTCCGAGCCTCACAATGCATAGGAATTTAATGCACAGAAACTTTACACAGTGCTGGATACGTTGAGTGGTACTAAGCGATGCGTCATCGCTATCGTTATTGTCATTTAGTCGAGAATGCACAATCGGTTGTGCATAGCGTAGGATTGATCTATTGCATCATCACGTCAATGCTACTTTTATCTAATCGCAAGGAGCTGCCACGTGGTTAGCGACTCTTCATCCAAGCGGCTGACTATTTACGACCTGGCGAGGTTGGCAGAAACATCGCCCAGTACCGTCAGTGCCGTGCTCAACGGCACTTGGCAGCGCCGTCGCATCAGCAAGAAACTTGCCAGCAAAATTCTTTCGCTCGCCCAGTCGGAAGGCTACTCGGCCAATATGCAGGCCCGTGCCTTGCGGCGCGAACGCTCAGGTATCATCGGCATGATCCTGCCGTTGTACGACAACCGCTATTTCAGTTCGATAGCCCAACACTTCGAATCAGAAGCACGTCGACGGGGGCTGTTTGCGATTGTTTCGTGTACGAATCGAGATCCCAAGCAAGAGTGCGAAGCAGCCCGTATGATGCTGGCTTACCGTGTCGAGTGCCTGGTATGCACCGGCGCAACGGATCCGGATACGATTGCACAGATGTGTGCAGAGAGCGGCGTGCAAAGCATTAATCTCGACCTTCCTGGCAGTAAGGCACCGTCGGTGATTTCCAATAACCGTGATGGCGCGCGACAGCTTACCCATGCCATCCTCAACCGCCTTGCTGAAGAGAAGCGCAGTGATGACCCTGTGCTATTTATTGGCGGCCGTGATGAGGATCACAATACCCGCGAGCGTATTACCGGCTTCAAGCAAGCGAGAGAGGAAGTGGGGCTGGCGACGGCGGAAGAGCATATCCTCCCCTGCGATTATGCTGCCGATAAGGCCCAGGCTGCGTTGGCAACATACATGCGTAATCGCTCTACTCTGCCCAGCGCTATGTTCGTCAACTCCACGATTTCTCTTGAGGGCATCGTTCGTGGGTTACAGCTAAATGGCTATTATCTAGATGACATTATTTTTGGTTGTTTTGACTGGGATCCTCTTGCCGCTGCCTTTCATCCGCGTTTGATGATGGTTCGGCAAAATGTGATCGAGATGATCGACCGCGTCTTCGAGCTGATTGATATGCCACCGCGGGATTCCCGTCTGCTCATAGAGGTTCAGCCAGAAATAATGGGTGTTTGATACGCTCTTTCGCACAGCATTTACTGCATCGAATGAATAGGCTAGCCATTTAGACACGACTGTTGGCAATGCTTTATACACCGTTATTCACTACCAGGATGAAACATGGCCACTTCCAGCCGCGTACACAGCATGACCGCCTTTGCCCGCACCGAGCAGGCTGCCCCGTTTGGCACGCTGCAGGTGGAAATTCGCTCGGTGAACCAGCGCTATTTAGAACCTCACTTCCGCCTGCATGAAAGCCTGCGTGACCTAGAGCCAGTGCTGCGTGAAGCGCTCCGCACCCGTTTAGCCCGTGGCAAAGTCGAATGCAGTGTTCGCTTTGATAGCGCCGAAACTGCCCAAGCCCCCGCCGTTAACAGCGTCCGCTTAGCCGCCATTGCTGATGCGCTAACCGCCATCCAGCAGCAAGTGCCCAGCGCCGTGCCGCCCACCACACTTGCGCTACTCAACCAGCCCGGCGTGATGGAAACCCAGCACCTTGACCAAGACGCCATCAAAACCGCCGCCAAAGCGCTGTTTGACCAAGCACTGGATGAGCTGATTGACGCCCGTGCCCGTGAAGGGGAAAAGCTCGCCGAGATGATCACCACCCGCCTGACGGCGGTAAGTGAGCAGGTCGCCACCGTGCGCAGCCTGCTACCGCAGATTCTGGAGCGCCAACGTGCCCAACTGCTGGAACGCCTGGAAGTTGCCAAAACTGAACTCGATCCCCAGCGCCTGGAAGCCGAACTGGTACTGGTGGCGCAAAAAGCTGATGTGGATGAAGAGCTAGACCGCCTGACCGCGCATATAGAAGAAGTAAGCCACCAGCTCGCCCAGAAAGGCCCCAAAGGCCGCCGCCTGGATTTCCTGATGCAGGA
>CEGE01000349.1_pt1 | contig 15219 bp, 13 predicted proteins | sample 306311 | NCBI WGS metagenome assembly CEGE01 (sample SAMEA2755654, study PRJEB7226) | microbial mat metagenome | biome: microbial mat; feature: hypersaline; material: grass silage | place: USA | collected 2014-02-19 | depth 0 m | reverse complement strand
CTCTTTACACACCTTGGAGGCATCCAAGGTATCGATATCGTCCGCCTCGCCTGATAATTTTATCGCTCTGATGGGCGAATCGATTTGAGCCGTCTCTTTGCCGGTAAAGCAGTGTTGACCAATAATCGTTCGACCGTTCTCTAACAATACCTCCAATTGAAGGTTGGCATCCGTCGTTGTCCGAACGGTGCCGCGGGTCTTGATCAGTTGACAAAAGAGAAAGGCGATCGGATCCAGAGAGCGATCATGAATCAGATAACCGCCGGTCAAGATCAGGTTCCCCACACTGGCACCAGCGAGGTTAAAATCTTTGGGCATATGTTTGTAGAATGCGGCGATATAGCTCTGGATCAGCGACCGCATGGGCTCAGCAATTGCCTTGAGCAGCGGATGCTTAGCACTGACAAGGGCCTGCAGACTTTGCTCAAGTGCTGTCTTTGCCGTCGCGTCTTCCCCCTCCCTTGCCGATAGCCGATGTGAAAAAAGCGCAGCCACCTCTGGGTGCCCGGTGACAGAATCATCAGCCAGAGCAAGCAGGCGTGCCCTTAGGTCGCCCACCGCAGGCATCGCGAAGGCCCGGCGTAACTCTGCCGAGCTGCCTCCTGAATCAAAAGGGGTAACCAGATGAATGGAGTTATGGGTATAGTCCGTCAACACCTCAGAAAAATGTCTTAGTGCCGTGCCGCCACTAAAGAAGAGTATTTTCGGCCCTAACTCGGGGGCTTTTCGGTATCTGGCCAGACGCAGATCCCGCCCCTTGCCAATCTCACGGGGCAGGCACATTCGGGTACCGATAAAACGTCTTTTTTTCATACAACTCTTTGAACTGTAAGAAACATGTAACGTAAACGATGGCACTGTTACTTATACTGTTGACTCTCAGAAGCAGTAACCACCTAAGCGCACGTTATCTTGGTGAGGCAGCGTATCAATACGTCGATTTTGGAGCATTTCTATTTTCTACGATTCGAAGTTGAAAATCACTTCGAGTTAGTTGAAGTTTATGTGACTCAGCCAAGTGAATCCGTTTCTCGGCGCCTGATCAATCGCAAAGGCTATAGGAACACGCTGGTGGAGAAAGTTGAGCTCGCCGTCGCCATGGATGTGCAGCGACGCAAAGTCGATGGGCAGGGTTTTCAGCAATCCAAATCCCTTGAGCGCTTAGCCCGACTGCTTGACCAGTTAGGCCACTCCTGCCTTGAATTCACCGCCATCAAGGCCCTGAAGCAGCTTCCCGATAAATCGCGAAAAGAGTATGCCAAGCTCATTCGATTGGTGGGTAAATCATTGAAGCTGGTGATCATTAATATCGATGATGCAAACACTCGCCAAGGCCTGAAAATTGGACGCCGAATTCCCAAAATAACCGCCCGCTTAACCACTGCTTTTGAGCCAGGACGCTTCAGGCATGCGTAACAGCGCCGTGGTGGATTTTCAGCTTAACCGTATGATCCATCTGCTTTCGGAGCTTGCCGACGCCCTACTCGCCGCCAACTTCGGCCCTGCCGTACGCTTGCAAAACTACAAGCAACTGAAAAATGCCGCCCACGCGATGACCGCCCAGAGTGACGACTTTACCGTTGAGCGGCTGGCGCTTACCCGCAGCGGCAGCACCATTGCCACACTGAGAGCCGAGCACGCCACCTCTGGCAAGATGATGGCAGTCTACAAAGAGGGTGAAAGCCAGAAAGTCATTGAAGAACTTTACGGGGTAGATCAATGGAAACGGGTCTATCCGAAGGTGGCTCCAACGGTTCTCTCGCACCATGTCGAGCAGGGGGATGAGCTGGGTTCAATGGTGATCGAACACCTTCCCGGCCGAACGCTTGAGTCACTACTGTTAAACGACCAGTGGAAATCCGCCAAGCAACTTGCCCACACACTCCAACGGACGTTGAGAAAGATCTGGAAGACATCACGTACTAGCGAGCCGGCTCAACCCGAGTATATGCAGCAGTTGCGTAAACGCATGCCCGAAACCCGCCACACGCACCCGACACTGTTTCATACACACCAAACCATTTGCGGACTACCCCGCCCCAGTTTTGATGAGTTGATCGATCGCGTAGAGTCCCTAGAGCGTCAGCTTAGGGCGCCATTTTCCGTGCTGATCCACGGCGACTTTAACGTCGACAACCTCATCTATGACGAACTCAAAAATCGCATCTACTTTATCGACCTGCACCGCGCCTCCTATTCTGATTATGTTCAGGATTTATCCGTTCTGATGGCGTCAATTTATCGGCTGCCCATTATGGATGCGGCCCCTAGAGCCGAACTAATGGGATTGATCAGACAGCTCTATCAGTTTGCGCGCCGGTTCGCCAAAGAGAATAACGATGTAAGCTTTGATGCGCGGCTAGCCATCGCGCTGGGGCGCTCCTTTGCCACCTCTACGCGCTTTATCTACGACAAACGTTTTGCCAACCGACTCGCCCTTAGAGCGAGCTACCTGCTAGAGGCCATAACACTTCTAACCCCTGAGAAAATAGAGAAGTACAGGCTTCCCCTAGAGGATATTTTTAGTGATTAATAAGCGAATTGCGGTCATTGGGATACCTGGCAAATGGTCAACCGAGGTCTTGGCGAATCATTTGGAACAGCGCACCGGCTACCGCTGCGTTATCGATATGGCTGACGTAGTGCTGGAACTTGAAACCGGCGAGTTGCGTTATCGAGACACCCTGCTCAACACGCTTGACGGCGTGATCATCAAAAAAATAAGCGAAACCTACTCCCCTGCCGCCGACGACCGACTGCGCATGCTCAAAACCCTTGAAGCGGACGGGGTGCGCTGTTTCAGCTCGCCAAGCCAGGTCGGGCGCCTGATTAATCGTCTTGAGGGCACCGCCGCCCTGGCATCCGGCGGTATCCCGCTGCCCGCGACCCGAGTAACCGAGAGCACTGATGCAGCGCTGGAGGCTATCCAAACGTTCGGGAAGGTGATCCTAAAACCGCTCTACTCAACCAAAGCCCGCGGCATGGTGGTGTTAAAAGCGGCAGATGGTGTTAAAGCCAACACCCAAATACTGAATAAATTTAAGGCTAAGCATGGCCTTTTTTACCTTCAGAAATTCGTCAACCTGGGCGGTCAAGATCTAGGCATGGTATTTCTAGGCGGCAAGTACCTGTGCACCTATGCCCGTGTCGGCGATGACAAGTCGTGGAATACAACGATACACAGCGGGGGCAAATATCGAACCTTTGATGCAAGCCCTGAGCTGATTGAGCTTGGCCTAAAAGCCCAGTCATGCTTCGATCTAAGCTTTACCACTGTAGACATTGCATTGACCGATGAAGGGCCCGTGGTCTTTGAGGTCTCGGCCTTTGGCGGATTTAGCGGCGCGAAAAAAGGGTGTGGTATCGATGCCGCTGAGAAGCTGTGTGATTATGTGCTTAGCCAGCTTGAGGCCGAGACAGCAGAGACAGAGACAGCAGAGGCAGGTGAATGATCAACCTTTTTGATAATCAACAAATCAATCAGGCAAAGGCCGCCTGCACCTATGCGTTACCGCTGACGTTCAATGGTTTAACAATTCGCGTGCTGGCCGACCACCCAGCCATTCTTGACCATCTTGAGGTTTACTATGCTGGTTTAACGGCGTCTGGTTTGCTCCCGAAAGAAGTCCATACCCTTGACCAGCCAGAACTACCGGTATGGCTGTTGGATCAGCAAGCGGATACCAGCGGCCGCGAGTGGACAGCGGTAACACGGGCCAAAACCAGCGCTCTGGGGCTGAAAGAGGCCTACGTGGATACTCCTCAAGGGCGCTGGATTCATAAAGTACGCACGGGGATGGTGCTGTTCCAATCGTTAACGGCGCCAGCTGCGATTGGCGAGTTAAACAAGCACTCATCGCAAGTCATCAACTTTATTAACAACCAGTTTCTCAATCACCATCAGCGCCATGGTTACCTGCTCGGCCACGCCTCGGCCTTTGATATCGATGGCAACGTCACGGCCATTGCCGCCAGCTCTGGTGGTGGTAAATCGACGCTAATGCTGAAAGCGCTGGAAACCGCAAAGGCGCGCTTTCTCTCCAATGACCGGATTCTGTTTAAGCCCGAAAACGACCAGGTAAGCGTTATCGGTGTCGCCAAGCACCCCCGCGTTAACCCAGGCACGCTGATCAACTCCCCGCGTTTGAGCGACATACTGCCCACTGAAGAGCGCGACCGATTTACCGGCATGCCCAAAAGCCAGCTATGGGATATTGAGCAGAAGTACGATGTATTGATTCCTAACGCCTATGGCGAGGGTAAAACCGCTCTCTCCGGCACGCTCAAACACCTAATACTGCTGGACTGGGCATTAGACGCTACCGCCCCGACAGCCCTGAGTAGCGTGGATATCCCCCAAACACCTGAGGCGCTTGATGGCTTACGCAAAAGCCCAGGGCCATTTTTTCAGCACGTGGATGGCCACTTTCCCCCCGAGCAAGCCCAATCTGCCAAGGTCTATGCCGAACATCTAGAGCGCGTTGAGGTGCTGCGCCTCACCGATGCCATCGATTTTGAGCGTGCCATTGCGCTGCTCCAAGCCAAAGGCATTCTCTGATGGTGGCACTGGCGCTGATTCGGCACGGTGAATATTCTCAACTGGCGGATACACCCAGCGCCCTGCAGCCCTACCCACTCACGGAAAAGGGTGTGGAGGACGTTCGAGAGCAGGCGCGGCGATTCGGCGAGTGGCTAGCCACTTCAGGCTATCAGCTCAATGCGGAGATACACTGCTCGACGCTGCTAAGAGCCTGGCAAACGGCCGAAATCTTCCGCGAAGAGCTAACGCCGCTGTTTGCGGAGCCACCCCGCTCGCGCAGTTTTTCGGCCCTTTGTGAACGCAGCGTTGGGGCGCTGGCCAATCTGAGCATTCAGGAAATAGAACGGATCGTTGCTCTCGACCCACGCCTTGAGCCCTTACCTAAGGGCTGGAAATCAGCCAGCGATTTCAGACTGCCCTTCGACGGCGCGGAATCCCTGTTGGAGGCAGGCGCAAGGGTCGCTGCCCATTTACAAGCACTGTTAGAGCCACAGCCGCGACTCGAGACGGCTAAGCAACTTAATCAGCTTAATCACCTAAATCAACTACAGCTGGTGGTGGGCCACGGCGCCTCCATTCGCCACGCGGGCTATCATTTAAATGTCATACCCTTCAGCGATATTAAACGGTTAAGTATGTTTCATGGTCATCCGGTCGTTTTCGAGCGGCATAACCAAGGCTGGCACCGACTGTACGGAAACTGGAAACAGCGCCAGCCAGCAGACCCACTCGATTAGACGATAGCGATGAATAAGATGGCTTCTATGACCGCGTTCAATGTTATTCCAAAGGTAAGCAAACAACCGTATCACAACGCCATCTTGACGCGCCTTCCGACAGAGTGGGCGCCCTGGCCCGATGACGCGACTTCGGTCAATCACGATGAGGCGCTAAGTACCTTTGTTAAGCGCTCGCGAAAAAAGAGCTTCGCCTGGCCCAAAAAGCCAGTGGCATTCATCTCAGACCCCCATGCGGACGCCGAGGCATTTGAAGCCTCGCTAATTGCTGCAGGCGTGATCGAACGCGAAGGCTCCCACCTATGTGAATATGCACTGACGAAATTCGGCAAAAAGGCCGAAATCGTGGTGGGCGGAGACTGCCTGGACAAAGGCCCCAGCAATCTGATGATGCTGCGCAGCCTGGCCCATTTATACCGCCTCAAAGCAGATATCACTCTGCTGGCCGGTAACCATGATCTCCGCTTGCTGATGGGGCTGCTATCGTTGGAACGCGACACTGACGCCGGTAGCCAACATCTCTTTGTGCGCATGGGCAAGAAGGTCATACCGCTGTTTAAAGAGGTATTCGATCAATACCTGGCCGATACCCAGTGGGACAAAGGATTACCGTCCGAGCAGGCGTGCCGACAGGCGCTGTTTCCAGGCAACGACTGGTTCGAAAACTTCCCCTTCTATGCCGCCGGGTTTCTCACCCCCGAGGGTATAGAGCGTGAAATCAGCAAGATGACCACCAAGGCGCAGAGCTTCGAGGCACACTGTGCAAAAAACGGCCTGTCGCTCACCCAAGTCTACGCCGCCGCGATGAAGTGTCGTTCGCTATTTCTTAACAAATCGGGGGAATTTAGCTGGTTTTTCCGCCGCATGCAGTTGGTTAAAAAGCGCGGTTCCTTTCTGTTTCTGCATGCCGGCCTCGATGATCATATGGCCGAACTGCTGGCCAAGTACGGCGTAAAACATGTCAATCGGGCTTTCAAAAAAAACCTAATGCACCAAAACCTGTTCAGTTTTTATTATGGCTCTTTGGCCAATACCTTTAGAACCAAATACCGTAAAGCCGATCTTCCCCTTACGCCGCGCGGCGCCTACGTTGCCCGGCGAGCGGGCATTCAGGTGCTGGTTCACGGCCATATCAACCAACACTTTGGCCAGCGGGTCACGCTCAAAAACGGGCTTATCCATATCGAAGCCGATATCACCCTGGACGCTCACTCGCGTAAAAATGAGGGGCTCGATGGCTACGGTGTAGGGGTAACGTTAATCGACAAAAACCGTGGGGTGATCGGCCTTAGCTGCGATTACCCTCAGGCAAAAGTATTCAAGCCCGGCCGCAAAGGAAAACTGGTGGAGCCCGCTAAATGAAGTCAAAAACGAAATTCAGCCACGATTCCCTGCTGGATCGTCAGTCAACCCAAGAGTTACTGGTTACCCTGGCAAATGCGATCAATAAAGGCGAGTTAGCCTTCCAGGAAAGTGAAGGTGAGCTGGTACTTTCCCCCCAGCAGTTGCTGCAAGTCTCCCTGCGCGCCAGTGATGAAGGCGATAAACAGGAGGTGGAAGTAAAGATTAAATGGCGCACCAAAGAGAAAGAGCTTTCCGATACGCCTCCCAAAATTAAAACAAAAGCGGGTAAACGTTAAGAGCTGCCTCCCCGAGCCCTACCCACATGAATGTGGGTGTATGATGCCCATGTTCGTGCCAGAGCCCTTTAGGCTCACGAAAGAAAGCTATGGGAGAAAGACTATGGGAGCGTGGAAATGGACGTCACACATTTAGAGCACGTCGTTATCGCTTTGATCATTCAGCTCTCACTATTGCCCTTTGTTTCTGCTCGCGTGGCGGGTGTTATCCCGGTGGCGATACTGCTTGGCCGCGAGATCGCTCAGCACGAATACAGGCTAGGCATCCAACGAGGTTGGGCATGGGGCGAAACGCTACCGGTCGGTCTGTTTGAGGGCGTCTGGCGTGGGTGGACGTTAGACTCAGTGCTTGATGTTCTGCTGCCAGCACTGGCGTGCGGGCTGCTAGCGGTTATGATTGGCTTTAAAAAAAGGCATACAGCCAAAAACAGCTAGGCCCTTGGCACCCAGTGGCTGACCTGGGTGGCATCAAAGGTGCCAGCTAGTCATTATCGAGATGCTCTGTACGGTATAACTTCCACTCATTTTCAACCCGGCCATCAGGCAAGCGGCAATAGCGGCCAGTGCCTAGGCTGCTTTCGCGAATTTCATTCTCCCCACCGACACTTCTGCAGTATTCAGCCGCGTATTGGGTCATCTGGTTTTGAGAATTGGGGTCACCACCGCCCGTGGCACAGCCGCCGAGCATTAGTAGCACTGTCATTGGGCCGTAGCGGTATATAGATCCTGTAAGCATTGGAACCTCCCTCCCTGAGCATACAGTTCAGCGTCAATTTGATTCTGGTGAGTAACCGCGGACACATCAAGCAGGATGTTACTAGGCAAGAGATATGATGATTCCATAGAGCGTTTGCTGATATGGAAAATGGTAGCTAGGCTGTAGCTAGTCATCTTCGATGTACAAGCATTGTCTATGGCTATTTTCAGCATTGAATTCATAAGGCCAGCATCTATTTTATAAGGCCAGGATCGTATTCATAAGGAGAGTGACGCTATGTCCAGCCCGGAACATAAGCAAAAGATCTGGAAAATGATCAAAGATATCAAAGTCGGCATGCTGGTGACGTTGGATCACGACACTCCGCGCGCACGGCCAATGCACTTGGTGCAAGATGAGTACGATGGCACCCTGTGGTTCTTCACCCGCCGCAGTGCCGAAAAAGTATTTGAAACCAAAAGCGACCACGATGTGTGCCTTAGCTTCTCCGACCAGGAAGATGGCGTCTACGTTTCGCTATCGGGTAAAGCCAACCTGACAGATAACCGTGAATTGATTGAAAAATACTGGAACCCTTTCATCGCCGCCTGGTTCCCCGAAGGTAAAGACGACCCAGACGTCGCCCTGCTAGAAATTAAAGTGCAGATGGGTGAGCACTGGAAAGCCAAAGAGAGCAAGACATTCCAGCTTTACGAAATTGCCAAAGCCAACCTCAAAAAGGACGCCACGCCGGATCTTGGCGAAAATGAGAAGTTCGGTGGATAAGGTCCTTCCCAAGCGCCCCGCTGCCGGGGCGCTTTACGGCCTGACCGTTATCATGTTGCTCATGGGTTCATCCACCTCATGGGCCAATGATCAGTCCCAGAGTGATAATGCTCCCCCTCAGGGCGAATGCGAACTCAACGATCAGCAGCAGGCAATGCTGTCTCAAATCAACGAGGCGCGTAGCCAAGCGAGACAATGCGGTGACCAGCAGTATAAAGCAGTAGAGTCGTTAGCATGGAGCTGCAAGCTGGAAGCAGCGGCCAAGAGCCACTCTGAAGACATGGCTGAGAATGACTACTTTAGCCATACCGGCCCGGAGGGTGTAGGCATCGAGCAGCGTGTGGGTAATCAGGATTATGTGTGGCAAGCCGTGGGTGAGAATATCGCCGCTGGCCACACCTCGGTCTCTGCCGTCGTGGAAGGCTGGCTAGACAGCCCCGGCCATTGCCGCAACATCATGAATGACGCCTTTACCGAGATGGGCATGGCAAAAGCCGAGGATTCGGAGTCGCGCTACTCGACCTACTGGACACAAACGTTAGGCAACCCGCGCTAAGCGCCCAAGAGTCAGTTATTGCCCGCCTCCTAGCTCACCGTAGTGGACAGCCGTAATCGCGTTTTTAGGCGAGCCATCGACCAGCTTGGTGCTATAAGTCAGGTACACAAAGGTCTGGGTTTCGGCGTCATGCATGCGAACGACGCGCATATTCTTGAAAAGCGCCGAGCGGCGTTGACTAAAAATCACCTCTTGCTCTTCTACTTCAGCGGGATCGAAGACAACCTCCCCTGTCTGCCGACACGCCACGCTCGCCTCACTGGCTTCCTCAGCAAGCCCCACCGCCCCAGTGATCCCGCCAATCTGTGAGTAAGAGAGATAACAGGAGATACCCTGAACCTTCGGGTCATCGAAGCGCTCCACTTCAATGGTGTTGTTCGGGCCCAGCAGTTTGAACTCGGTACGCACGCTGCCAATGTGAGCATCCTGAGCGAATAGCGTGGGCGGCAGCAGTGATAACATAACCATAAGTGGCCCGAGGGCAGCGCGTTTAGAGAAAAACATGGTGAGCTTCCTTGATAATAGTCAGTCGAGCGATGATCAAGCCTAGAGGATACGTTAATCCAGGAGAAAGCTCAGCGATTATCAAATTACAGGTACACATTAACTAAGTGCTATTTATTGTTACGAGGTGCTGAATTCGATGCTCGATAGAATGAAGCCAACAACTACGTAATAAAATCAAAATTTAAACTCATCTCCGTCTTCGTAAAATAGATCAATATCATTTTCAAGCTTTGACTGTTTAGCCTGCTCTTGCGCATGGAATTTCACTCGTTCTGTTAACTGAATTACTTGACTCATTGAGAATAGTTGAGCGTAGGCTAACGGCAAGGCACCACGGCGATGTAAATCAGCTAACGTTCCTTCTCCTAATTGGTTCAGAGCTTGCTGATTAATACAATGTAAACCCTGCATATGCAGTGACGCCTGCTTGTCAACCCAGGTCAGCTGTAGAGGCCAAGGCTCGATTAGGCCTGCTTCACTTAACACTTGGCAGGCAGCAGTCGTTAAGTGTCGGTTACACTCGCTTTGTTTGAGAAAACTCAGTGTTTGTTCGACTTGATTAGCAAGATTTCCCTTCTCTCCAAAAAGTGGCTCGGCGCTCAAATCGTCAGTGAGGTGCTGCCGTTCTATGCAGAATACTTTTTTATTCGTCTCGGCCTTTGCCAAGGTAAACGGATACTCTCGCAGCGACGCGGGCACATAATCACCCAGCCAACGACCATCGCGATGCAAATACAAGTTGCATTCGTTAAATCCCAGTACTGCTACTGGGTGATAACCCTCATTCTGGTAAATAAAGCCCAATACATAATGGGGTACCAGTCTGGCTAGCTCTTCCAGAAGAATGGGAGCCAAGTGATATTCTGCAGAAAAGAAATAGCCTTGACGTGACCAGAATCGTTTATTGACATGCTGAGTGCGTGATATGGCGATCCATTCAAGCATGAGTGCACCTACTGTTCTTCAAAAAAAGGGGCTGGTGAAACCAGCCCCTCATGCTACTAAGCTACTAACTTATCAAAAACTTCCTACCGTTGACTCATCATTAATACCAACTAGGCCAACTTCTTGGCTCATTGATGAGGGATTGAGAGTTCCAAACTCATCATCTGCCGACATATCACTTATAGAGTTACTCTCGAACAGAAGGGTTGCATTATTACTTAGTTGGCTAGCACTGGCGTTATCAGCCACAGTAATAGCAAGCGTTGGAGCAGTCCGGTCTCCTCCAGCCGCCTCGACAAAGCGAGTCCCACCAGTTCCTTCTATTTTGACCGTGATCAGATCTCCTGAGTTAAGTCCCTCCTGAGCAATAAGTGAATTAAGTTGATTTGCCAAGTTAATACCTACGGTTATATTTTCACCATCCTGCCATGTACCTGTAGCCTGCCACACTTCCTCTTCAGAGAGATAATTACGGTTAGTGACTGAGCCGAAGCCCGCTCCGTTGAGTGAGTTCTCTACGGAGAAAGTCATCGTCGAGTTAGCAGAATGCGTCCTATCAGATACCCAACTGATAATCGCACTATCAATAGTTTCACTATCATCAAGATTAATATTATCAGGCACGGTAAATTGAATACCGACAACATATGAGCCTATCTCTAAATCAGGACTAGACAGAGATGAACCCTGTTCAATGTCGCCATTAGCACTCTCGACCATGGCGACAAAGTAAGTATCTGGCTCGTTTTGATCCTCTGGCACCACCACCAAGTCAAAACCAGCTGTCGCAGTAGCACCATCTTCATCGGTTACCTGAACTTCCAGCGCGTAATTACCTACCCCTGCACTAGGGCTCCCCGAGAAAGTCTTCGTTTGTGCGTCGAAGAAGACTCCATCAGGTATGTTTAGGGCTTCATAGGTCAATATATCGCCATCCAGGTCGCGAAAGGTATCATCAGGAATCTCGAAGAAAAACTCATCTTCAGCTTCGATCGTCTGATTTTCAAGAGGGTTATTAACGAAAGGCTCGGTATCACCGCTAAGTATAAAGGTAGAGTTCGTCGCGTTTATACTTGGCGCATTGCCTTGGTAAAGCTCAAAGAAGTCAATATGGAAGCCTTCGGAACGGCCTGCGAAAGTAATCGTATGAACACCGGCGTCAAGCACAAACTCCGCTGGGAAATTCGGTACCGAATCCGAGGTGCTATCGATAAAGTTCGCGAAGCCAAAATCGCCTGTTGCATTACCATACAGCTTTATAAACCCACTATTATCTATCGCATTGACATTACTAACGAGAAGCTCTTCAGCATTGTCATCTATCTTCACCCAGACATCATTCTGGGCATCGCTGGCCCCACCTGGATCCCGTGTCCCCCGAACTCGCAAGGTAAACTCCCCTGCTGCCGACTCAGGAATGACGAATGTATAGGTCAGTTCTGCCTGCGGCCCATTAAGAGCCTCACTGTCCTCATCGCCCCAGAGATAGTAACCAACTCCCTGGAAGTTCGCCTGGTTACCATTTTCGTCTGCCTCATCGAAGAACTGCCATTTGCCAGGAGGGTTTACTCCACCAGGTCCATTTATATCCTCAAACTGTACTTTAAGACGACTGCCCTCCATAAGGTAATAACCTTCCGACGGGATTGTCGTATCGCCATCCACAACAGGCGTACCATTCGAAATTAGATAGATCGGCTGCGATACCGGCCCCAATCCCAAGCCATCAGAGGTATTCGGGTTATCAATGACGGATGCAACAAAACCAAGCGGAAGTGTGTCATCTCCATCGAAGCTGGAGGTGTCGTTCAGGAAATCCCCATAGGTAAACTCCTGCGAAACATCGGCTGTGCCACTGGCGCCCAGCTGTACATCTACAAACTGGAACTCTGCAGCATTGTTAGCAGGGAAATTCTTATCCGCTAGACGGGCATTTACAGTATCAGCAATGCCATCCTGATTATTGGTTACTGGCTGGTGCCCCTTAGTCATGACGACTCGCACCCATTCACCAGCTGGCCCGCTAACAATTACCGAAGGTACTTCACCACCGTAGGTCCCTTGACTACCGGCAGAAAGCCCGTTGACACTCAATTCGGCAACTAGGTTAGGTGGCGTTTCACTCACCAGCACTTGTGCTCCAGCCTGGCTGCCATCGCTCATCAATTGTCCGCTGGCAGTACTACCATCAGTAAACTTGATATACACATTGGAGCCGATAAGTTCCGCCCCTGAGATCCCCCCCACATCCCAGAAGGGAATCGATCCCGTATCGACACTGGATTTGGTAAAGCCAGCAATCGAGTTAGGATCCATATCACCACTGAAACCAACTGTTTCACCGTTAGTAAATCCACCGTTGGCAGTGGCCGAAAATTTCACCAAGGCCCCACGGTAACCACCATTATTATCTGAATTCTCAGGCTCAGGATCGATTCCCGGCAGGAAATAATGCTCGTAGCCAGACGACCCCACAGGCTGAATTGCCCCGGTGTTACCGGCACTGTTGATCGCCCACTCCTTGGCTGTCGCATCCCCCCCCTTGCCATCGGGATCAAACACGCTATCGCCATAGAGGGCTGTCGTCACATCAAAGAAAACCGCGGCGATCTTCTTATCTCCGGTATTTTGCACCTGGAACGAGTTACTGCCGTAATTGGAACTCTGTACGTCATTCCCGCCAGGAGTCACAGTGACCAATGCAGAGCCAACATCACCTTGATCATAGCTATCCGATAATTCGAGGTTAGCACCAGCAAAAATTTCTTCGATCTCGGTCGCCGGCACCGGCAAAGGAGTGCTAGTGTCTTCCTTGGCACTTACCTCGAAGTAGTCATAGGCAGCGGTAAAGGCTTCCGCCGCACCATGCGTGTGGGTAATCCCTACGCCGACCGAAGCTGCAGGGTCTAGTATCGCCTCCTTAAGGGCTCCGGTGAGTTCCAACCCGCTAATGGTCACGCTGGCATTACCCGGTAAAGGTTCACCTGATGCGTCCAGTAAAGTGACTGTCGCCGTCGCCATAGTATTGCCGACGTTATTGACACTGACATCGAGTACTAGCTTCGCTTTTGCAAAATCACCAAAGCCATAACCATCTGGGAAGTCAGCCCCAAGTTTGGTTTCGGCGTTGTTGTCACGCGAGGAAAACTCAATGTCCTGACCAACACTGCCAAATACCAACTTGGCAAAATCATTACTGTTCACACTAACCGCCAGCCCTAGCTGCGAATAACTACCGGGCGCCGAAGCAAAGGGGTTATCCACCACGGACTCCAGGATGAAGCCTCCATCACGAATAATGCCCAAGTGATAATCATTCTGTGGCGTATTTGCAGACCCCGTATCACCACTCGTTGTCGTGACCCTGAGTTGATTATCGGCAACGATGCCGGCGCCGGTATCTTCGTCCTGAAATGCCACATCAGAACTGGCCATAACCCCGGTGAAACCGTTCTGATAGGGAGTGCCGTTTACTTCGAAATTAAGGCGTATGCTTTCGCCGTCGGCCAAAGGCTGCCCATTTTGGGCGTCATAAGCAAAGACATCATCTACATTGGCATCACCATCACCATCAATATCTTCATCCGCCTGATTGGCAGTGCCATCTTCGTCCAGGTCATCACCCGGGGCATAACCGCCAAGCGGGCTGCCCTCATCAAAGTCGATCATGAAGCTCGTCGATGGCGTTGAATCGACAAGGTTGGCATTCTCTGAGGCATCTGAGACCGCCCCCTGAGCCACCCAGACCGTATAACTACCATTTTCATTCCAACCTCCAGCTGGAGACGAGATCGCATAAGTTGCTTCGCCCGTCGTTGCGTTGAAGCCATCGAAACTGATCGTGGCAGCAACTGGAACCCCATCCAGCATGAGTGCGATGTCACTGTTATCAAGCGTCTCCGTAGCGATGCCCGAGGCATCAGCGTAAGTGACAACAACCGTAAGTTCCGCGTCGGTGTTGACTGGCTGTAGGATAGCAATCGTCGCGACCGGCTTGTCGTTATCGTCAGTGGATTCTTCGCCCTGTTGCTGAATACGCAAGTAGTCATAATTAGCAACAAAAACTGGACCGGAACCAAACGAGGTCTGGGTTACGCCAACACCGAACTCTTCTCCCGCACTAGTAATGGCTGTATTCAAAGGGCCATCCGGTAGGAGCAGTGCTGGCAGAGCCGTATCTCCCAAACTTTGTCCCGATGCATCAAGGAAGGTCATGGTGCCCGAGAAACTCGCCATGCCACCATCAACACTGGCTTCGATAGCCACAACAACATCAGCAATCTGCGCGAAGCTGATGCTTGGCGGCAGGCTGAAGGTCTGTTTGCTTTGTGAACCTCCTAGCTCATAGGAGTATTCAATTTGCCCGCCTCCGACGTTGCCGAAGGTTACCTTCAGATATTCGTCCTGGCTGAGGCTTATATTAAGACCCAGCTGCGAATACTGTGCAGGCAGCGAAGGGAAAGGGTTGCCAAATTTAAGCTCAGCAGTAAAACCATCACCTCCAGACACATTAGTATAGTAATTATCATTGGCGTTATTACTGCCTCCAGCATCACCCTCACTGGCCGAAATAACCAAATTTCCATTAATGATTTCAGCTGTACCGGTTTCCTCTGTGTCAGTACCCGAACCTTCAGTCACTCCGTCAAATAAGCCTTGTAGAGTCTCACCTTCATCGAATTCAAGATTGATCGTCGCAGGATCGGTGCTGGTAATATCATCCTCCGTCACCGTTCCCATTGCCGTCGCAGCAGCGGGATCGATAGCAAACGCCTCGTCTGCAATCCCGGCTAGGATGACACTGACCTGCT
>CEGE01001680.1_pt1 | contig 15523 bp, 10 predicted proteins | sample 306311 | NCBI WGS metagenome assembly CEGE01 (sample SAMEA2755654, study PRJEB7226) | microbial mat metagenome | biome: microbial mat; feature: hypersaline; material: grass silage | place: USA | collected 2014-02-19 | depth 0 m | reverse complement strand
GGTGGGTTCGTCCAGCAACAGTAGGCTCGGCTCGGCCATCAGAGCGCGGCCCATGGCGACCATTTGGCGCTGTCCACCGGAAAGCTCACCGGCAGGCTGGCGGCGCTTTTCGTACAGCGGTGGGAAAAACTCATAGATCTGAGCGAGCATGCGTTTGACGTTTTGCGGCTTTAAAAAGGCGCCCATCTCCAGGTTTTCCTGTACCGAAAGGCTAGGGAAAACGTTCTTCTCCTGGGGCACGAAGCCCATGCCGCGCTGCACCAGCTGGTTAGGCGGCAGGTTTTGGATGGGCTGGCCGTTAAGCAGTATCTCGCCCTGATTAACATGCAGCAGGCCAAAGACCGCTTTCAGCATGGTGGATTTACCTGCCCCGTTTGGGCCGACGATAACACCGACCTCATCGGCTTCCAGCGTCATGTTCACCCCGTTAAGGATATTCATGCCGCCATAGCCGCCGTGCACATCCCGTGCGTCGACTAGTGGCCTAGTTGTTGATGACATAAGCAAAGTATTCCAGCAAGGTCGCTTGGCAGCGACGTCATTATATTAATTGGCTAATGGGAGAAACCGTCACGCTTAAGCGGCATCGGTGCCGAAGTAGGCCTCGATGACCTCAGGATTATTCTGGATATCGTTGATATGCCCCTCTACCATCACGCTGCCCTGAGCCAGCACGATGACCGGGTCGCAAAGGCGGGCAATCATCTCCATATCGTGCTCAATGACCAGGAAGGTGTAACCCATTTCGCGGTTGAGCCGCTCAATATTGCCGATCAAATCACCCAGCAGGGTGCGGTTTACCCCGGCGGCGATCTCATCAAGTAGCACTACCTTGGCGTTGGTCATCATGGTGCGGCCAAGCTCCAGCAGCTTCTTTTGCCCTCCGGACAAATTACCCGCCAGCTCGTTGCGCACATGGTGCAGGCCAACAAAGTCGATGACTTCCAGGGCGCGGCGGCGCACCTCCGCCTCTTCTCGCTGCACTTTGCCGGGCTTTAGCCAGGCACTGAAAAGGTCTTCACCGGCTTGCTTGGGCGGTACCATCATGAGGTTTTCCAGCGCGCTCATCTGGCTGAACTCGTGGGCGATCTGAAAGGTGCGCAATAAGCCGCGATGAAAGCGCTGGTCGGCGCTGAGCGAGGTAATGTCTTCTCCATCAAGCAGCACATGGCCGCTGTCAGGGGTCAGGGCGCCAGCAATGAGATTAAACAGGGTTGATTTACCTGCGCCGTTGGGGCCAATCATCCCGGTAATGGAGCCCTTCTCCACTTGAATGGAGCAGTCATTAATCACCTGTAGGCCGCCGAACGCTTTGTTGACTTGTTGTACTTCAATAAGAGGGGTCATGGTGTCTCCACGCGATACAGGCGGCTAATTAAGCCGCCTGCACACTGTTATTAAGTTATTTGTCGTGGTTTTTTCAGCCACCGCTGGCTGGCTGCAAAAGCACCAATAATGAGCAGTGCGCCGAGGGTGGGGATAAGATAGCCATCCACCTGAGGAATGGTGCGTAAAAACACAAAGGCTACGGCGGCGGGGGCCACAAAGCGCACCAGAAACCGCCAGAATTTAAACCAAGTGACGCTGCTGCCCAGTTCCTTCATCACTTCGCTCTGGGTTAGCGCCCAACCGGCGAATAGGGCTATCAGCAGGCCGCCCACCGGCATAAATATATTGGTGAGTAGCTCGATAAACTCAAACGCACTGCGCCCAAACAGGCTATGGAAAATCGTCCCCTCGGCCCAAATGTTGAAGCTAACCACGGTCAACAGACCCATTGCCCAAGCGGCGATGACCATAACTGCGACCGCCTGGGGGCGAGTCATGTCAAAGCGCTCCACCAGGAACGCCGCGACGGGCTCGATCAGCGAAATAGAGGAGCTGATAGCGGCGCCGAGAACCAGGATAAAGAACACACCGCCGACCAAAGCGCCAAATGGCATCTCGGCAAACGCCAGCGGAAGGGTAACAAACATCAGCCCAGGGCCTTGCCCGGTTTCCAGACCGGCGCCAAACACCAGAGCAAAAATGGCCAGGCCCGCCACCATCGCCACGGCGGTATCGACGATGGCAACAGCAAAGGCGGTGCGGGTTAGTGAGACCTCGCTGGGCATGTAGGCGCCGTAAGCCATAATTGCCCCCATCCCCAGGCTAAGGGTGAAGAATGATTGGCCCATGGCCTGCAGCCAGCCTTCAAGGCTGAGGTCGGCGATATTAAAGGTAAACAGGAAGCTGGCAGCGGCACCTATATCGCCATTCACTACGCCGTAGGCCAGCACTACCAACAGAATTACAAACAGCGCGGGCATCATAATGCGCAGGCCTGATTCGATGCCTTTATGAATCCCCATGCCGACAATCAGCGCGGACGCGGCAATGAAAAGGGTGTGATAGAGCGTCATTAGGCCAGGGGCGGCCAGCAGAGCGTCAAAGCCAGTGCTAATGGTCTGAGCGTCGGCGCCGACCAGTGAGCCGGTCAGCATCAGCCAAGTGTAGTGAATCGCCCAGCCGGCAATCACCGAATAGAAGCTTAAAATCAAAAACGCCGAGGCAGCGCCCAGCCAGCCGATCGTTTCCCAGGCCCGAGAGGTGCCATGGGTTTTGGTCAGGTGCCGCATACCCATAATCGGGCTCTGGCGGCTGGTGCGACCCAGCATGATCTCGGCAATCAGAATCGGTATGCCAACGGCGAAGATCGTCAGTGCGTAAACCAATATAAAGGCACCGCCACCGTTTTCACCGGTTAGGTAGGGGAAGCGCCATAGATTGCCCAAACCGACGGCGGAACCAACGGCGGCGAGAAGAAAAGTGCCTTTATGCATCCAGACGTTATGACCGCTCATGGGTAAGAGTGTCCGTGTTTGGGCGTCAGGATGGGGGTAAGTATCCAAACACCTGTATGAATGTAGCGATGTCAGCGTGCCTTGGACGCGCTGAATTTAGCGTCACTGTGCGATAGAACGCGGCACCTTTCCAGCGTATTAGCGTTTAGGCTGCGTTTAGGGAAGTATCTTGGCAGCTATTGAGCGGTCATGAAGTGTGGCAACGAGGCATAAAAAAACCCGCTTTCGCGGGTTTTTGGGTACTGACTGCTTGGAACGGATTACTTCTTGCTGTAACGCTTACGCTCGGTTTCTTTCAGCAGCTTTTTGCGCAGGCGGATGTGCGCCGGCGTGACTTCGACGAGCTCGTCAGAGTCGAGGAACTCGATGGCCTGCTCCAGGGAGAACTTAACCGGCGGGGTTAAGACGATGTTTTCATCGTTACCGGTGGAGCGCATGTTGTCGAGCTTCTTGCCTTTGGTGGGGTTAACCACCATGTCGTTAGCGCGGTTGTTGATACCGATCAGCATGCCTTCGTAAACTTCCGTGGCGTGATCGATAATCAGCTTGCCGCGCTCTTGCAGCGCATACAGCGCATAGGCAAGGGCTTTACCGTCGACCATCGAAACCAACACGCCGTTGCGACGCTCGATAGAGGCTTCAGGCTTCAGCGGGCCGTAGTGATCAAAGCGGCTGGTCAGGATGCCGGTGCCCGAAGTCAGGGTCAGAAACTGGCCACGGAAACCGATCAAGCCGCGGGCAGGAATGATGAAGTCCAGGCGAACCCGTCCTTTACCGTCCGGCAGCATGTTGGTCATCTCACCTTTACGGTAGCCCAGCTCTTCCATGATCGAGCCTTGGTGCTGCTCTTCACAGTCGATGATGACCTCTTCGTAGGGCTCCTGCTTCTCACCGTCGATCTCTTTGATGATGACTTCAGGGCGGCCTACGGCCAGCTCAAAGCCTTCACGGCGCATGGTTTCGATCAGCACCGAGAGGTGCAGCTCGCCACGGCCAGAAACCTTGAACTTCTCAGGGGTTTCGCCCTGCTCAACGCGCAGGGCCACGTTGTGAATCAGCTCTTGATCAAGGCGATCCTTGATGTTGCGGCTGGTCACAAACTTACCGTCTTTACCGGCGAACGGTGAATCGTTGACCTGGAAGGTCATTGAAACGGTCGGTTCGTCGACGGACAGTGGCGGCAGCGCTTCGACCTTGGCCGGATCGCATAGCGTATCCGAAATCGACAGATCGTCGATGCCGGTAACACAGACGATGTCGCCCGCGGTGGCTTCGTTGGTCTGCACGCGCTCAAGGCCCATATGGGTCATGACCTGACCGATTTTGCCCTTACGCACATTGCCGTCAACGCCGATGATCGACACCTGCTGGTTCGGTTTCACCGCGCCACGCTTGATGCGCCCCAGGCCGATAACGCCTACATAGCTGTTGTAATCCAGCGCAGAGATCTGCATCTGGAAGGGGCCGTCAAGCTCAACCTTCGGCGGCTCGACGATATCGACGATGGCCTGGAACATGGGATCCATGTTGTCCGCCAGCTCTTCAGGATCCATACCGGCAATGCCGTTTAGGGCAGAGCAGTAGATGATTGGGAAATCGAGCTGTTCGTCAGACGCACCGAGGTTGTCGAACAGGTCAAAAATCTGGTCGATAACCCAGTCAGGGCGTGCGCCGGGACGGTCAATTTTGTTGACCACCACGATCGGCTTCAGGCCTTGGGCAAAGGCTTTCTGGGTCACAAAGCGGGTTTGCGGCATCGGGCCATCAACGGCGTCTACTAGCAGTAGCACCGAATCGACCATTGACATGACGCGCTCAACCTCGCCGCCGAAATCGGCGTGCCCAGGCGTATCCACGATGTTGATGTGGTAGTCGTTACCTTGGCTGTCTTGCCATTGAATGGCCGTATTCTTGGCCAAAATGGTAATGCCACGCTCTTTTTCCTGATCGTTTGAGTCCATGATGCGCTCTTGACCTTCTGCTTTACGGTCAAGGGTGCCGGACTGGCTCAGGAGCTTGTCGACCAGTGTGGTTTTACCATGGTCAACGTGGGCTATGATCGCGACGTTGCGCAGGTTATTAACCGCGCTGGAGTTTTGCTGGTTTTGCATGCTGAGAGAGAACTCTTGTGAACACCCGTTCGTCCACGGGTCGGAAAATGCGGGTCGCAAGGGCTGGCAATTTGCCGACCATCTTGGCTCAGGGCTTGCGTCCAATAGCCATTCTACCATGTCGAAGGCTTCGCTGATATTACTGCCTCTCATATCAACCTTGGTCTAGGAATGTTTTCGCCATGAACCTCCATCCGCTAGACTAGCGCTTTTCCCACTGGGGCAGGAGCATGACCATCGGCAACCTGATGCGTTTGTTAAGCGATGGCGAGGTTCACTCTGGCGAGCAGCTGGGTGAAGCGCTGGGTATTTCTCGTGCGGCGGTGTGGAAACAGTTAAAAAAACTGGAAGCACTAGGGGTGGAGGTAGTGGCGGTGAAAGGCCGTGGCTACCAGCTCTCGCAGCGCCTGGAGCCCTTGGAGGGCGCCAAAATCGTGGAGCGGCTGCCCGCACAGGCGCGCCACCACCTTGCGCGCCTGTTTGTTGAGGACCAGTTACCCTCCAGCAATGAGTATCTGCGCCAACGCTTTGAGCAGGGCGCCGGGCATGGCGAAGTGTGCCTGGTTGAGCTGCAAACGGCGGGACGTGGGCGCCGTGGTCGTGTCTGGTCGACGCCCTGGGGTCAGAGCTTAATGCTATCGCTGGGCTGGCGCTTTGAGTCGGGTATTGCGGTGCTGGAGGGCTTGAGCTTGGCGGTAGGCGTTGTCGTTGCCCAAGTGCTTGAGCAGCATGGTGTGGCGCCGAAGCTTAAGTGGCCTAACGATATCCTGCTCTCCGAGCAGGGTGATGGCCCAGGCGACGAGTTAGGCAAGCTGGCCGGTATTCTTATCGAAGTGACCGGGGATGCCGCAGGCCCCTGCGAAGTCGTCATTGGTATGGGCATGAATCTTTGGCTGCCCGCTGCCCAGCGGGCAGCCATCGACCAACCTGTTGCGGCGCTTTTCGAGCGACTGCCGGATATCTCGCGTAATCAGTTGGCCTCAGACGTAATGTCGGGCCTGCTGGCGATGCTGGCTAACTTTGAACAACATGGCTTTGCCGCCTGGCGGGATGCGTGGAATCAGCGTCACGCCTATGCGGGGCTGCCGATTAGAGTGATTCAAGGACAGCAGACCAGCGATGCGATTGCCGGAGAAGTGGATGAGAGTGGTAACCTCTGGGTTGCCGAAAATGGTCACTCGCGACGCCTAGCCGGCGGTGAGATCAGCGTGCGCAGGCGTTTATGATTCTGGATCTGGATATCGGCAACACGCTGTCTAAATGGCGGCTCAAGGATGCCGAGAGTAGCGAGATACGTTCACGCGGGGCTGTGTGGACCCGGGAGGAGTGGCGCCCAGGGGCTGATATTCCCGACCTGGACGTGGTCGAGGCGGTGCGTATATCAAGCGTTGCCAGGGCAGCCGTGCTGGAAGAGACGGTCGCCTTGTTGCGCCGCCGGGTGCGTCATGTGCACGTGGCGCACTCAACCCATGAGGCACTAGGCGTGGTTAATGGCTACGAAGAGCCGGGGCGTTTAGGTGTCGATCGTTGGATGGGGGCGCTGGCGGGCTATCAGCTAGCAGGCGGTTGCTGTGCGGTGGATTGTGGCAGCGCGATTACTATCGACTTTGTGCTGCCAGGCGGCCAGCACCTGGGCGGCTTTATTATCCCCGGTCTTCGCCTGATGAAAGAGAGCCTGAAGCTGGGTACTCGCAATGTGGCCATCGACCCTGAAAGTGAGGCCGATGAGTTGCTGGAGCCAGGACGACGCACCGTTGATGCGGTTAATCATGGTATTTATATGGCCGCCGTCAGTGCCATTAACCGCATTTATAGCGAAGTGTGCGATCAAGAGGGTGTGGCGCTGCCAATGCTGTTGACGGGGGGCGATGCGCGCGTTGTCTCACGGGGAGTGCAGGTGCCTCATGCGGTGTGGCCGGATATGGTTTATGGCGGCTTAGAGGCGTGCTTTCCGATGACTTTCGCCGAGCGTGCGGGCAAAATGTCGGGTGCGCCGCGGGTGCCTGAGCCGGTAGCGCTAGAAAAGATTCGCGCGGCACTTGCATTCTCCATGCTGCTTTGACAGAATGCAGCGCGTTCCAAGGCAGGCAGAAGATGCACTGGCATCGCAAGCTACGATAAATTAAGTAAATATCTAGCTTGACACTGTTTTGGAGGCTGGCATAATGTGCCGCCACAGTTGGAGAGGTTCCCGAGTGGCCAAAGGGAGCAGACTGTAAATCTGCCGCGAAAGCTTCGAAGGTTCGAATCCTTCCCTCTCCACCAAGTTTATCAGGCGCTGAACTGTTCAGTGTTTGGGAATGAAAAGCCGGTAAGCGGGCGTTAGCTACTGTTTCTCGTGCAGCGGATTGTCATTCTATAGGCAAGTTCGGCGGGCGTAGTTCAATGGTAGAACCTCAGCCTTCCAAGCTGATGGTGCGGGTTCGATTCCCGCCGCCCGCTCCAGTTGATGTGTTTAGCTCATGTAGCTCAGGGGTAGAGCACACCCTTGGTAAGGGTGAGGTCGACGGTTCAATTCCGTCCATGAGCTCCATATTGCAGATCAAGCGAGCGAAGCTCGCTTTTTTTGTCTCTGCGTTTGGGTGGGTTTTTGTGACGCTTGAGCGTAAAGAAGGGGTTGTCAGGTGTGGGATTCTCCGCTACCATGGCGCCCGCTGTTGTATAGGCGGTCGAAAAGACGCTTATTAACAGAAGTAAGAAGCAAAAAGTAGATAGACGTTAGAAAGTCTAGAAAGTACGAAGATAGAAAGTCAGTACGACGATACAGGCCAGTAGCTCAATTGGCAGAGCAGCGGTCTCCAAAACCGCAGGTTGGGGGTTCGATTCCCTCCTGGCCTGCCAACCTTCCCCAGGTTGGTATGTCTTTTTCCAAAATTCTTTTATCGTTCGCCGCACCCTGAGGAGTCTCGTTTTTATGAAGCCTGGTTCTGTAAAACATGGCGCCGAGGTGCAACAGACGCGCCATGACGGGCTCAAGTGGGCGGCGGTCGTAGCGCTGCTTGTCGTTGCTGTTGTTGGTAATACCTATTTCGCCGATATTGGCCTGCTCTACCGCGTGCTTGGTGTGGTGGTGTTGTGTGTGATTGCGGGTTTGATCGCGCTAACCACTACCAAGGGTCGTGATTTAGTAGAGCTTGCCAGAAGCGCCAAGAAAGAGATTCAGCGCGTTGTATGGCCGACCCGAGCCGAAACCATTCAAACCACGGCCATTGTGCTAGTGGCCGTTTTGGTGGTGGGGCTAATGCTGTGGTTGATCGACACTCTTCTTGGCTGGGCGATGTCCGGCGTCATTGGTTAGGAGCTTTCATGTCCAAACGTTGGTACGTCGTTCACGCTTATTCTGGCTTTGAAAAGCATGTCATGCGCTCACTGATCGAGCGTGTGAAGATGTACGGTATGGAAGATCGCTTTGGCGAAATTCTGGTGCCGACCGAAGAGGTCGTCGAAATGCGTGACGGCAAGCGTCGCAAGAGCGAGCGCAAATTTTATCCCGGCTACGTACTGGTCGAGATGGAAATGGCCGACGAAACATGGCACCTCGTCAATGAGACGCCGCGTGTTATGGGCTTTATCGGTGGAACAAAAGAGAAGCCGGCGCCAATTACTTCTCGTGAAGCAGACGCGATTTTGCTACGCGTTAAAGACGGTACTGACAAGCCGCGGCCTAAAACGATGTTTGAGCCGGGCCAATCAGTGCGCGTTGTCGATGGGCCGTTTGCCGATTTCAACGGTGTTGTCGAAGAAGTTAATTATGAAAAGAGTCGTCTGCATGTCAGCGTGCTGATCTTCGGGCGCTCTACACCTGTTGAGTTAGAGTTTTCTCAAGTTGAGAAAGAATAAGCCTCAGGTTGAGAAAGAGTAAGTTTTGATTCGCGCGAGACGAGCTAATAGTCGTCTCGCTGGTACCGGGGAGCCTTCGGGCGCTATTACCCAACTGGAGTGTTAAAGATGGCCAAGAAAGTACAGGCTTATATCAAACTGCAGGTTGCTGCAGGTAAAGCCAATCCAAGTCCGCCGGTAGGCCCTGCGCTGGGTCAGCACGGCGTGAACATCATGGAATTCTGTAAGGCGTTCAATGCTGCGACTCAAGAAATTGAGCCGGGCTTGCCGACGCCAGTCGTGATCACCGTCTACTCTGACCGTAGCTTCACGTTCGTCACCAAGACGCCGCCTGCTGCCGTGCTGCTGAAAAAAGCCGCTGGCATCAAGTCCGGTTCTGGTGAGCCGAACAAGAAGAAGGTCGGCACCGTAACGCGTGAACAGCTTGAAGAGATCGCCAAGACTAAAGAGCCTGATTTGACGGCTGCGAATCTCGATGCCGCTGTACGCACCATTGCTGGCAGCGCTCGCAGCATGGGCCTAAACGTGGAGGGTCTCTGATCATGGCTAAACTGTCTAAGCGTGCGAAAATCATTCGCGAAAAAGTAGACACTACTAAAGCCTACTCTATTGAAGAAGCGGTTGCGCTGCTCTCTGAGCTGTCTACTGTTAAATTCAAAGAGTCTGTTGATGTCGCCATCAACCTAGGCGTTGATCCACGCAAATCCGACCAGGTTGTGCGTGGCGCTACCGTCATGCCTAACGGTACCGGTAAAGACGTACGCGTTGCAGTCTTCACCCAGGGTGCCAATGCCGATGCCGCTAAAGAAGCCGGCGCCGACATCGTGGGTATGGACGACTTGGCTGAGCAAGTGAAAAAAGGCGTGATGGATTTTGACGTCGTTATCGCTTCGCCAGACGCCATGCGCGTTGTGGGTCAGTTGGGTCAGATTCTAGGTCCGCGTGGCCTGATGCCTAACCCGAAAGTTGGCACCGTAACGCCCGATGTGGCGACAGCAGTCAAAAATGCTAAAGCCGGTCAGGTGCGTTTCCGTACCGACAAAAACGGCATCATCCATACTACCCTGGGTAAAGTGGATTTTGACGCCGCAGCAATTAACGGCAACCTGGAAGCACTGGTTGCTGACCTGAAGCGCCTCAAGCCGAGCGCCTCTAAAGGTATTTACTTCAAAAAAATGACCCTGTCTACTACCATGGGCCCGGGTTTAACAATCGATCACTCTGCTTTCGCGTAAGCGGGTAATCGTTGGTTTTTTTGTAAGAACCGAGCAAGAACTTTGCGGTCCCCCGTTTGGTGGCTATCACTGGCCGGGGCATCGTCAAAGACCGCAGGTGCCGCGCTTGATAAGTACGCAAGTACTTACGGGGCGGCTTAATTGCCCTATAAGCGCCTGCGCAGATGGTGTGGCCGCCAGTTGGTTAAGCTTAAGACGGCTTTCTGGTGAGCACCATCCCCAAGGCTTCCCGCTTTGCAGCGTTTTTAGCACAGCAGAGCGGGGAGAGATGGTAACCACCGGAACCTTCCTGGGTTCCGGCACGAAGGAGTGATCACTGTGCCACTAGCACTTGAAGGCAAGAAAGCGATTGTTGCCGAGGTCAGTGAAGCGGCCAAGGGCGCACTCTCCGTCGTAGTTGCTGATTCTCGCGGCGTTACGGTTGGTAAAATGACCGATCTGCGCAAGCAGGCGCGTGAGAATGGTGTAGAGCTGCGTGTTGTACGTAATACGCTGGCTCGCCGCGCTCTCGAGGGCACTCAGTGGGAGTGCTTGAACGATAGCTTCGTTGGTCCTACGTTGTTGGCCTTCTCTACTGATCATCCGGGCGCTGCCGCTCGTTTGTTCAAAGAGTTTGCTAAAGCGGACAAGAACTTCGAAGTAAAAGCGTTGGCCTACGAAGGTGAGCTGATTCCGGCTGCTGACATCGACCGTCTGGCAACCCTGCCGACTCACGACGAAGCAATTGCCAAGTTGATGTCGGTAATGAAAGAAGCCTCCGCTGGCAAGCTGGTTCGTACTCTGGCCGCTCTGCGCGACCAGAAGCAAGAAGCTGCATAAGCAGTTCTTCTTGCAGGTGGCGTAAACGGTTTAACCAGGGCGCTGCCTGAACCGAGCAATGAATCCTGAGTCCTCGGCTGACCGAGACTCCCGCAAAGTTAGGAATGAAACAATGGCACTGTCTAAAGACGATATCATCAATGCTGTAGCCGACATGTCCGTAATGGAAGTTGTCGAGCTGATCGAAGCAATGGAAGAGAAATTCGGCGTTTCTGCTGCCGCTGCCGTAATGGCTGGTCCGGCTGCTGGCGGCGAAGTAGCTGAAGAACAGACTGAATTTGACGTAGTTCTGACCGCTGCTGGCGACAAGAAAGTTAACGTGATCAAAGCAGTACGTGAGATCACTGGCCTTGGCTTGAAAGAAGCTAAAGGTGCTGTTGACGGCGCTCCGGCGACCATCAAAGAAGGTCTGTCTAAAGACGACGCTGAAGCAGCTAAAGCCAAGCTGGAAGAAGCGGGCGCAACCGTCGAGCTCAAGTAAGCCTTGTGCGGACGACTTTACGCGCTGCGTAAGCTTCCACGGCTGGCGGCGGGATTTCCCGCTGCCGGCCTTTTTCTGTTGTAGCTGATGTTGGACAGTCGATGATATTGAACAACAGCAGTGCTGCTCATTGAGAGCAGCCACGACAGAAACGTAACAGCGTTATTGAAGATGGCGTTATTGAAGATAGTGTTATCGACGACTGAGTTATCGAACTAGATTTTCGACGGCGAGCTACCGATTTAGGAGCTTGCTGTCTGCGTCTGACGAAGCCCGCCGGGCAGCGATGACCACGCATCGGTCACCCATGGTGAACAAGCTGGGGAATACAGATGGCTTACTCATATACTGAGAAAAAACGCATCCGCAAGGATTTCGGCAAACTGCCCCAAGTGATGGATGTGCCTTACTTGCTGGCGATCCAGCTTGATTCCTATTACGACTTCCTCCAGCAAGATCGTTCGCCCGACGAGCGTCACGAGGTCGGTCTGCACGCGGCATTCAAGTCCGTGTTTCCGATTGAGAGCTTCTCCGGCAATGCAGCGCTTGAGTATGTCAGCTACCGCTTCGGTACGCCGGCGTTCGATGTTAAGGAGTGCCAGCTGCGCGGCGTGACTTACTCCGCCCCGCTGCGCGTCAAGGTTCGCTTGATCATCTATGATCGCGACTCCTCGAACAAAGCAATTAAAGATATTAAAGAGCAAGAAGTCTACATGGGGGAAATCCCCCTGATGACTGAGAACGGTACCTTTGTTATCAACGGTACTGAGCGGGTTATCGTCTCCCAGCTCCACCGCTCGCCCGGTGTGTTCTTCGATCACGACAAAGGTAAGAGCCACTCTTCCGGCAAGCTGCTCTATTCAGCTCGCGTGATTCCTTATCGTGGCTCCTGGTTAGACTTCGAGTTTGACCCCAAGGATAACGTTTTCGTACGTATTGACCGTCGCCGCAAGCTGCCGGCCTCGGTACTGATGCGTGCGCTGGGGATGAACACCGAAGAAATTCTGGCCGAGTTCTTTGAAACCAGCGTCTTCCACATTGAGAAATCCGGTTTCTATGTTGAGCTGGTTCCGTCGCGCCTGCGCGGCGAGACAGCTACTTTCGACATCAAGGATGGCGAAGGCAATGTGATCGTTGAAGAGGGGCGTCGGATTACCCAGAAGCACATTCGTCAGCTTGAAAAAGCCGGCCTTGAGCGTCTGGACGTGCCGATGGAGTACCTGTTCGGCAAAACGCTGGCTAAAGATCAAATCGACTCCAAAACAGGCGAGCTGATCTGCCCGTGTAATACCGAGATCACTCCCGAAGTGCTTGAGCGCATGGCCCAGGGTGGCATTACCTTGGTGGAAACGCTCTACACCAATGATCTCGACTGCGGTTCATTCATTTCCGACACCTTGAAGCTGGATGCTACTAATTCCGCGCTTGAAGCGTTAGTCGAAATTTACCGCATGATGCGTCCCGGCGAACCACCCACCAAAGAGTCTGCCGAGACGCTGTTTAACAACTTGTTCTTCTCTGAGGACCGCTACGACCTGTCGGGCGTTGGCCGCATGAAGTTCAACCGTCGCCTGCGTCGTGATACTGACACGGGCTCCGGCGTACTGGATCGCAAAGACATTCTTGATGTGCTGCGCGAGCTGATCAGTATCCGTAACGGCTTCGGTGACGTTGACGATATCGATCACCTGGGTAACCGCCGTATTCGCTGTGTGGGCGAGATGGCAGAGAACCAGTTCCGCGTAGGCCTGGTGCGTGTAGAGCGCGCCGTGAAAGAGCGTCTTTCCATGGCGGAAAGCGAAGGCCTGATGCCCCAAGACTTGATCAACGCCAAGCCGGTCGCGGCGGCGGTGAAGGAGTTCTTCGGTTCCAGCCAGCTTTCGCAGTTTATGGATCAGAACAACCCGCTTTCTGAGGTTACCCACAAGCGTCGTGTGTCGGCACTCGGCCCCGGTGGTTTGACCCGTGAGCGTGCTGGCTTCGAAGTACGTGACGTTCACGCCACGCACTACGGGCGTCTATGCCCGATCGAAACGCCGGAAGGCCCGAACATCGGTCTGATTAACTCGCTGGCCACATACAGCCACACTAACAGCTACGGTTTCCTCGAAACGCCGTACCGTAAAGTGGTTGATCGTCAGTTGACCGACGACATCGTTCACCTCTCGGCGATCGAAGAGGGCGATTTCGTTATTGCCCAGGCGTCAGCGGCGGTAGATGAGTCCAACAAGCTAAGCGATGATCTGGTTCAGGTGCGTCACCGCGGTGAAACGACCTTTATGCGTCCTGAGCAAGTGACGCTGATGGACGTGTCGCCACGTCAGGTCGTATCAGTCGCAGCGGCATTGATTCCGTTCCTGGAGCACGATGACGCCAACCGCGCCTTGATGGGTTCTAACATGCAGCGTCAGGCGGTACCGACCCTGCGTGCCGATAAGCCGCTGGTAGGTACCGGCATGGAGCGCTTTGTTGCCCGTGACTCCGGCGTCTGTGCGGTGGCCAATCGCGGCGGCGTGATTGATTCCGTTGATGCGCGTCGTGTCGTGGTACGGGTTAATGAAGATGAAATCATCGGCGGTGAAGCCGGCGTTGATATCTACAACCTGACCAAGTACACCCGCTCGAACCAGAACACCTGTATGAACCAGCGCCCCATCGTGCGGCCTGGCGACAGCGTGGCACGTGGCGATATTCTCGCCGACGGCCCGTCGGTGGATATGGGCGACCTGGCGCTTGGCCAGAACATGCGTATCGCGTTCATGCCCTGGAACGGTTACAACTTCGAGGACTCCATCCTGCTTTCCGAGCGGGTCGTTCAAGAAGACCGTTTCACCACGATTCACATTCAGGAACTGACCTGTGTGTCCCGCGACACCAAGTTGGGCTCGGAAGAAATTACCTCCGATATCCCCAACGTAGGCGAGTCTGCGCTCTCCAAACTGGATGAAGCGGGCGTTGTCTACATCGGTGCCGAAGTCGGCCCGGGCGATATTCTGGTCGGTAAGGTGACGCCGAAGGGTGAAACCCAGCTGACGCCTGAAGAGAAGCTGCTACGTGCCATCTTCGGCGAGAAAGCGTCTGACGTTAAAGACACGTCCCTGCGTGCCCCCACCGGCATGAAAGGTACGGTCATCGACGTTCAGGTGTTTACTCGTGACGGCGTTGAGAAAGATTCACGCGCCCTGTCGATCGAGCGCACTCAGCTTGACGAAGTTCGTAAGGATCTCCAAGAGACTTACCGTATCGCCGAAGACGCCACTTTTGAGCGTCTAAAGCGTACCCTTGACGGTCAGGCTGTTAACGGCGGCCCGAACCTCAAGAAAGGTGACGTGCTCGACGAGGCATACCTGGATGAATTGCCGCGTCAGCAGTGGTTCAAACTGCGCATGCAGGATGAGTCCTACAACGAGCTGCTGGCACAGGCCGACGAACAGCTGGAAACCCGTCGTAAAGAGATGGACGAGCGCTTTGAAGATAAGAAGCGCAAGCTGACCCAGGGCGACGATCTCGCACCGGGCGTGCTAAAAATCGTCAAAGTCTATATGGCGGTTAAGCGTCGCATCCAGCCGGGTGACAAGATGGCCGGTCGTCACGGTAACAAAGGTGTTATCTCGGCGATTATGCCCATCGAAGACATGCCGTTTGATGAAAAGGGCGAGCCGGTCGACGTGGTGCTGAACCCGCTGGGCGTACCGTCGCGTATGAACGTCGGTCAGATTTTGGAAACCCACCTGGGTATGGCGGCACGTGGCTTGGGCGTCAAGATCGAAGCCATGCTGCGCGACGCACGTGGACAGCAAGTGGCCGAGATCCGTGATTTCCTGGGGCAGATCTACAATACGCAAGGTACGCGCGTTGAAGATCTCGACTCCCTGACGGATGACGAGATCATCGCCCTGGCGAAGAACCTCAAAGGTGGTGTGCCTATGGCCACGCCGGTGTTTGACGGTGCTAAAGAGCACGAAATCAAGCACCTGCTGAAGCTGGCGGACATCCCCGAGTCGGGTCAGATGGCCCTGTTCGATGGCCGTACCGGTGATGCTTTTGACCGTCCGGTCACCGTTGGCTACATGTACATGCTGAAGCTTAACCACTTGGTAGACGACAAGATGCATGCGCGTTCTACTGGTTCTTACTCGCTGGTTACCCAGCAGCCCTTGGGTGGTAAGGCGCAATTCGGTGGTCAGCGCTTCG
>CEGE01001661.1_pt1 | contig 15530 bp, 11 predicted proteins | sample 306311 | NCBI WGS metagenome assembly CEGE01 (sample SAMEA2755654, study PRJEB7226) | microbial mat metagenome | biome: microbial mat; feature: hypersaline; material: grass silage | place: USA | collected 2014-02-19 | depth 0 m | reverse complement strand
TCATCAGCCAGGCGCTGGCCTGATCAGCCAGGGAATGCCCGCGGAACGCATCCAACGGGCTGCCAACCGCCATGTTCATCGCACGCTGGCCCCATACTCCAGAGTAGCGTCCAGGCTGAGCTCCACATCGCCGATACGGTTTCCGGAGCCCACCTCGGTGATGGTCATGCTGCCTTCCGCACCCAACGCCAGCGTTTTCACGCCACCCGGTGCGGCTTCATCAACTTCGAACAACAAGGCGTTGGTTGCGAAACCATGAAACCGGTGCGTGCCAGGCACGTAGTCCGAGGTTTCGATAAATACCTGCAAAACGTAAGGCGTAAACGCGTCATTTACGTCAGCACCGATCAACAACAAACTAACAACTTCCGGTTTCGACTCACGGTCAACGGAGTAAACCAGACTATCCACTTTATAGGCGGCAAACGTCAGGCTTGCGTTGACCTCCTTGCCGTCGGGAAGGGTGAACCGGAAGGCTCCGGTATCCGTGCCGCCCTGCGCTTTGACCGTTGCGGTAAGCCGGGTGGTAGCCGGTGCACTGCAATCGGGCTGTTCGTCTTTCAGTAAGTAGGTCTCTCCCGAGGGAGCGCCTTCCGCGATAGCCTGTTCGATCGCCACCCTTCGCGAAGGCCTGTAGTCCGAGTCCTCTTGCGCACCACGGCCACTGATAAACGCTTTCAGGCTTTCAGTGGCAGCCGAATCTGTGGCGGTGAGCTGGCGAACCCGCTCCAGCTCGGCCAACAGTTCCGCCTCATTCCACTGGGTTGCCAGTAATTCCTCGAGCGTCTCCTCATAACGCGCCCGGTATTCGGGAATACCGTAAAGGCGATCCGCCAGCGAGAAGTTGCGATACAGCACCCCCGTCATGGGTTTCAGCGGGTGCTCACCCCGAAAAGCGGTATCTGCACCCCAGGGAATAAAGTGAAACAGGCCATCCTCTGGATTGCGGTAGATATGAAAGTTGTTGGCGTTACCGGTAGCCGAATCCCAGGCGCCCAGCAGTGTTTCCAGCGCCCAGAAGCGGACAAATTCATCCACATCCACCAATTGCGGCAGCACGTTCATCATCTGCTCGTCTGGCAACGACAGGGCGTCCGTCACGGCCTGCAGATCCGTGCGGTCGTTTTCTTTCTCGTTGGTTTTCTTCTCGAACCGCTGGCTCAGCCAGGTTCCGAAATCGGCTGTCTGGGCTTCGTAGTGATTGCCATCGTCATCGCCAAAGGCCCTGGCCAGAAATGGCTTCTTGATCGGCTCCACATTGGTGAACACACCGAGATCCTGACCGTTCATGGTCACCCTGGCGTAATTGCATTTGGGTGCAGCAATACCGGCCGCGCGGAACTGATCATAGGCCAGACACTGGCGGGCGTTGGAGGGGTCCTGGCGATTGTTGTTCAGGGTCATCCGGGACATGTTCTGGTAGGTGCGGCCAGGCCATAGGTCATCGAAGTCCAGCTTCAACGAGGGAATGCTCGGGCTCAGGGAGCCCATATAGCCTTTTTTGCGCACGATCACGTTGTTCATTTCGTCACCATCAATGGTGACGCTGGCCTTGAACTCTGTGTATTCAAACTCAGGCACACATTCCCTGTCGGTACTGGCCAGCGTGCGAGCTTCGCTCCGGAGCTTGCTGAACTCCTCCGGATTCATCGTGAGATCAACCGTCAGCAGGCGCTCCGGATCATACAGATCCGCATTGCCCCCGATGTTGACCGGTTCTGCCGGCGGCTCAAAATCGGACGGATCGGAAGTCTCCGAGCCACCGCCACCGCAACCACTGATCAGCACCGACAAAGCACCGGCGACCAACCAGTGCCTATGACGTAAGTGCGCGTATTTTCCTGTCGTTGTTGTTTTCATCCTTCAACCCCTCAGATGTTTTCTGATACACCGGGCTTACCGCCGGCAGAGGGGAAGTATCACGAGGCGAGATGGGGCCTGTATGTAAGAAAGTCTTACACTCGAGCCTGGGGTGAGTTCAGTTTGGCGGGAAGAACAGAAAGGGAACGTTGCGAGCCGGGCGCAAAGAGTTTTGCGCCCGGCCGTTAACTCAGAAGAAGCCTAGCGGATTGATGTCGTAGCTCACCAACAGGTTCTTGGTCTGCTGATAGTGGTCCAGTGCCATCTTGTGGTTCTCGCGACCCACTCCCGACTTCTTGTACCCGCCAAAGGCAGCATGCGCCGGGTACTGGTGGTAGCAGTTGGTCCACACACGACCGGCCTGAATGGCCCGGCCCATGCGGTAAGCGCGGTTGATATCGCGGGTCCACAGGCCGGCGCCCAAACCAAACTCGGTGTCGTTGGCGATGGCCAGAGCTTCCTCTTCGTCCTTGAAGGTGGTGACACCCACTACCGGGCCAAAGATCTCCTCCTGGAACACGCGCATGCTGTTAGTGCCTTTCAGCAAGGTCGGTTGCACGTAGAAACCGTTGTTGTACTCGCCTTCCATGGCCTCAATACCACCACCGGTCAGCACTTGCGCGCCTTCCTGTTTACCAATGTCCAGGTACGACAGGATCTTGTCGAACTGCTCTTTGCTGGCCTGGGCGCCCACCTGCACATCGGTATCCAGCGGGTTACCGCGTTTGATGGCCTTGGTCCGCTCAATGACTTTGGCCATAAACTCGTCGTACATGTCTTCCTGAATCAGCGCTCGGGATGGGCAGGTACACACTTCGCCCTGGTTAAAGAACGCCAGCACCAGGCCCTCGACGCACTTGTCGATAAACTCCGGTTCGGCTTGCAACACATCGGAGAAGTAAATGTTCGGCGACTTGCCACCCAACTCCACGGTAGAGGGGATGATGTTCTCAGCCGCGCACTTAAGAATGTGAGCACCCACCGGCGTAGACCCGGTGAAGGCAATCTTGGCGATGCGCTTGCTGGTGGCCAGGGCTTCACCGGCCTCCGGACCATAGCCGTTGACGATGTTGACCACACCCGGTGGCAGCAGATCACCGATCAGCTTCATCAACACCAGAATGCTGGCCGGGGTCTGCTCGGCCGGTTTCATCACCGTGCAGTTACCGGCCGCCAGGCAGGGCGCCAGTTTCCACACCGCCATCAGCAGCGGAAAGTTCCAGGGGATGATCTGGCCGACCACGCCCAGGGGCTCGTGGTAGTGATAGGCCACGGTGTTGTTGTCGATAGCACTGGAGGTGTCTTCCTGGGCGCGGATACAGCCGGCAAAATACCGGAAGTGGTCGACAGCCAGTGGCAGATCGGCATTGAGCGTTTCACGTACCGCTTTACCGTTGTCCCAGGTTTCCGCTACGGCCAGCATTTCCAGGTTCTGCTCAATGCGGTCGGCAATTTTCAGCAGAATATTGCTGCGCTCTTGGGCGGATGTTTTCCCCCAGGCAGGTGCCGCTTTGTGGGCCGCATCCAGCGCTTTATCGATATCTTCTGCCGTTGAGCGGGGGATTTCGCAGAAGACGTGGCCATTGACGGGGCTGATATTATCGAAGTATTGGCCTTTCACCGGGGCCACAAATTCACCGCCGATATAGTTGCCATAGCGTTTTTCAAATGACACCACAGAACCGGTATCACCAGGGTTGGCGTAGATCATTGTATTGCTCCTGAGTATTATGATTATTAAAGGTGCATTGACAGTGTTGTTCACTAAAGCAAATGGCGATATAGCCCGATGGCAGGATTAGCCCTCATCCCTTGGTAGGAGACGCCATGTATTCCCTGTTGGTGGCGGATGACCATCCGCTGTTCCGAGACGCGCTACAAACCGTGATTAGCGGGGGCTTGGCAGGCAGCCTGCTATTGGAAGCAGAGAGCCTTGCTGATGCAATAACGCTGATTGAAGCGCAAACAGAGCTAGATCTATTGCTGCTGGATTTAAGCCTTCCGGATGCGGAAGGCTTAGAGGGGCTGACAGCACTGCGAGAGGCATTTCCCTGGTTGCCGGTGGCGATTGTTTCTGCACATCAAGAGCGCCAGCTGGTACTCGATGCCATTACCCTCGGCGCGGTGGGCTATATTCCCAAATCCACACCCCGGGAAGCGCTGCTGGCGGCGTTAACGCAGATTCTTGAAGGCCAGCTCTACCTGCCGCCCGATATCATGCGTCGCCCAGCACCGCGCACTTCTGCGGTGCCACCCATTGCAAATGCTTCATCGACCAGCGAGCGGTTGGCGCGTTTAACCGATAAGCAGTTAGAGGTGTTGGCGTGCATGACGACAGGCATGTCGAACAAGCATATTGCCCGGGAGTTGTTGATTGCCGAAACGACCGTCAAAACCCATGTCTCGGCAATTCTGCGCAAGCTGAATGCCACGAGCCGGGTTCACGCCATTGTTATCGCAGGCGAGGAAGATCTAAGCTTTCACCGGGCCAACCGCACGCGTTAGGCTTTATTGAGCAGTGTGGCTAGCAGCATGCGCAGCCGCAGGGGCTTTAACGGTTTGAGCAGGCAGTACATGCCCGCTTCGCGGGTTGCGCGCTTAATCTCCGCCTCGTGATTGGCAGTAATCACCACCGCTGCCAAGCCTGGATAACGGCGCTGCAGTCGCGCGGCCAACTCAATGCCGGTTTCGCGGTGATCGCCCAAATGATAATCCACCAGCAATACTGACGGTCGCTCACCGTCGCTGGCAGCCTCTAACGCACTCACCGTGGCAGCGGCGCGCACTCGGCACCCCCAACTGCCTAGCAGCGCCTGCATACCTTCTATAATCGCCAGGTCATCATCAATCACCCAAATGACACAGCCGCTTAGCGGATCCTCTGCAACGTCAGGCAGCGGCGTATAATGAGTGCTCGCCACTGCAGGCGGCGCGGCCGTCGCGTAGGGTACGGTGATCGAAAATAGCGCACCCGCGCCAGGGCTAGAGGCGAGCGAGATCGGTTGTCCCAGCATGGCGCTGATCCGGTCAACGATGGCTAGACCCAACCCCAAACCGCGGCTGTGGGAGCTATTGGGCTGATTAGCGCGGCGAAACTCCAGAAAGATCGCTTCCCGCTGCTGCTCAGGGATCCCGGGGCCGGTATCGCCCACCATAATTTCCAGGCCATCTCGTCTCCGCCGACAGCCCAGCAGCACGCGCCCCTGCTCGGTATAGCGCACCGCGTTGCTTAAGAAGTTGCGGATCACTCGCGCCAGCAACGCTAGATCCGACTCGACCACCGCACTGGAAGGCACGTAGTGCAGTGTCAGCCCCCGCACCCCGGCCACTTGGCGATACTCCTCTGCCAGCGCATCTAGCAGCGTGCTCACCGCGAAGGGCGCTTTATCGGCGTGGAGTACGCCTGCGTCCAAACGCGAGATATCCACTAGCGTTCCTATCAAGCCTTCAACATCTTTCAGCGAACGGCCAATATGGCCGACCAGAGCTTGTGAGGTATCAGGAAGCGAGTGGGTTTCTAACGCACTGGCAAACAGCCGGGCGGCATTGAGTGGCTGAAGCAAATCGTGACTGACCGCCGCCAGAAATTTCGTTTTGGAGAGGTTAGCGGCTTCGGCTTCGGCTTTCGCGGCCAGTAGGCGCGTATTGACCTGGCTCAGTTCGTCTAAGGTGCGGTGCAGCGCATCAGTGCGCTCACGCACCTGTTCGGCAAGTAACACTGAGCGTTCAAACGCGGCATAGGGCGCGGGGTCGGCACCGCTTCCCGTTTCCACCCGCTCCATCAGCGCTTGGCACACTTTACGCAAGCGACGGTTCTCTTCCCGCAGCGCCGCGACATCCGCCGCGTCAGTGTTTGTGGTTAGTTGGAAGAGATCCAAACGCCACCCCCGTAAACGTTTGATTCACATGCATACCATGATGCTGTTCACCGTACGTATTGAACCCCACTACGCCTGCCTGGCGCAGCAACTGCGATGCCTGATCCAACTGTTGTAACGCCTCGAGCTCCATCCTGCGTAGAAAACAGTCGCAGCCAATAATCATGCTCGGCGCGCCTAGGCGGGCACCTACTCCAGCAAGCATCACGCTGAGATTATCCAGTAGCGGCGTGGGCTGCATGGCGGTCAGTACAATGCCGTTTTCCACCGCGCAGTAAAAGCTCAAACTACTGTCGCTATTAACACGCTGAATAGAGCGCACGTAGTGCTGGCCGCCGATGCGTACGGCTAATGGATGACGGGCAAAAATGCCAGCGTTGAGCTGCGCAGGCGCACTACCTACCAGTTCGGCATATACCTGGGCGGCAGGCAACCCGTTGAGTTCTATCACCCGCCGCTGTTCGCGGTCAGCCTCGGTCACTACGAGTTTGTGGGCCAATGGTATTAAGTGGTGGGTTGAAAATACTTCAAAAGGCAGCCGAGTGTTGATCATCACCACCACTGCTGCACGGGTATAAAAGCGCCCAGCGGTATACACATGGGTATGGCTAAGGTGATTGTCGTCACCCGCCGAGCCGCCAAAACTGGGGATACGGCCTAGGGCGGCATCTAAGGTAGCGAGCACCTGCTCTTCACGGCTGGATAAGCCATCCAATAGCGTCAGCGCAAAGCTGTGTTCGTTAATCGGCGCGATGGTTTGTTGGCGGCACTGCTCCAACAGCGTATCGACCAGCGGTTGAGCGTTGGCTAGTTCAAAATGCTCCAGGTCGTCGATCAGGGCCGTTTCAATGGCAAACAGTCGGCGATCAAACCCAATCGCCACGATGGAACCGCGGTCATAGCCTCCAGGGGTTATTTCCCCAGCCGTCGTACAGCCACTTAGCGGCATGGTGGGAAAACTACTTTCCAGCGCGTCTGCTAGGGCAGCTAAATCATACTCCGCGCTGCAGAAGAACAGCACGAACCCCAAGTGTTCGTGCTGTAAAGCGTCGGCTAACTCCGCCGCTGCCTGGCAAGCATTAGCCTGCTGACTGGCCGCAGTAAGAATACCCTGCTCAACCTGATAAGTGGTCACGGCACCACCTCTCTAGTGCGGCATATGTATGCGCCGCTGCAAGTCTTAACGCGCAGAACGCATCATCAAGCTGCTTAGATGTCGCATGTTGCGTTTCAGCTAATTTTTCAAGCTGCTTCGCCAATTCGGCAAGCTGGTCGGCGCCCATACTCAATGACTCGCCGCGCAGTTGGTGGGCAAGCCGCTCAACCTGCTGTGTCTGCTCTGACGTTAGGGGAGTAGCGGCCAAACACGCAGCCAACTGAGCGGAGTAATCGCTTACTTGCTGATGATATAGCATGATCAGTTGTGTAACGCTCGCCTCCCCTAGCGTCGTTTTCAGCATGCCAAGGGTATCGCTGTTAAGGAGTGATTGCTGCTTGGTTAACGGAGGAGAGACCGCTAATGCCTGTAAAGGCGTTGCGTCTGGGGTTGCAAAAAGTTGTAATGCCAACACGTTACTTAACGCCGCAAGCGACAGTGGCTTAGTGATGTAATCATCCATGCCCGCCGCCAGGCAGCGTTTACGGTCATCTTCAGCCCCCCCGGCCGTCATGGCAACAATCGGCACACTGGCCAGCCAGCCACCCTGTTCCCGCAAACGCTGGGTGACTGCCAGGCCATCCATATCGGGCAGTTGAATATCCATAAAGATCAAATGCACTTGTTGGGATTCGGCCATGGCCAAGGCATCATGGCCGTTCTCGGCCCAGACGACATCGCAACCTAAGCGCGCCAACAAGCCCATCGCGACTTTGCGATTAACGGCATTGTCCTCTACCAGCAGCAGTGTTGTGCCGGTAAAGTCCCGTTTGGGGGATGGGGGCAGCGTACTGGATACGGGGTCGGCGGCGATCAAGGGCAACTCACACCAGAAAGTGCTACCTTGGCCTAATTGGCTTTTTACCCCTAATCGCCCTTGCATGGCTTCGCTTAACCGTTTGCAAATTGCCAGCCCTAGCCCGGTACCCCCAAATCGACGTGCCACCGATTCATCCGCTTGCTGAAAAGGCTCAAATAGACGCTGCTGTTGCTGTTCGCTTAGACCACAGCCCGTATCACTGACCTCAAACAGTAACTGCTCCACCGTCGAAGAGACTCGTACGCTGACATCACCGTGATCAGTGAATTTAATCGCATTGGCAATTAGGTTAAGCAAAATTTGCCTCAGCCGACCTGCATCGACAAGCACCCAGGCCGGCACCAGTGCATCGACATTGACCGATAGCGTTAACCCTTTCATTTTTGCTCGGGGCGCAAATAGCACGACAACACTATCGACCAGCGGCTTGAGTTCCGTAGGCGATGTTTCAAGGGTTAAGTGCCCTGCTTCGATTTTTGAGAAATCGAGAATTTCATTGATCATCGCCAGCAATTGGTTAGCGCTGTCGTGGATCGTATGAGCGTAATCTTCTACCTGAGCGGGGCTGGCTGATTCACGCAGCAGCTCACTCATGCCGATAACGCCGTTCAGCGGCGTGCGAATTTCATGGCTGACCATCGCTAAAAAGTCTGATTTGGCTTGATTCGCCGCCTGAGCCTGTTTGGCGGTGACTTCCAACTGTCGGCCAAGCTTCTCCTGGCTCCGCCTTATCGCCGCACTCTCACGCATTTCACGCACCAAAAAAGCAATCACCAGAAACGCCGCTAAGCTCATGCCAATAATCAGGCTCATCAGCAACTTGTAAAGCAGGCTGAGCTGGGCACGCTCCTCCGTCGCCGATTCGGCTAAATAGCCGTTAATAGCAATAACCAGGCGTTCAGTCAGTTGCGTTAGTACCTGTAGCTCATCTTCCAGCGCTGCTATCGGCAGTTGATCAAACACGCCGTAGGGTTCGAATATGATATCCAGCACATCAAGCTGCTGCTGAATTTCTTCCAGTAGCTCACGGGCGGTATCGATCTGCTGCAACAAGTTGCTGACTTCGCCGTCGTTAAGCAGCGTTATACGGCTATAAAGTAGCTCAAAGCGAAGATTTAGCTCCTCGTGAGCCGTCGGAGTTATCGGCTCGCGGGTTGCCGCCAATAAATGATTAAGTAGCTGTACCGCATCACGATCCAGCTTATAAACAACCCAGGCGGTATCTTCCCTCAGGCTTTGGGTTAGATTTTCCTGCCGCCAAGCGGCCAAGGTAGCGACGACCAACGCCGCAGCGAACAGTAACACCGCGACAATGGCAACGAGCTTAAAACGGCGAGGATAACGCAGTAGGTTGGAAGCCTGCGCACTAGGAGCGCTAGAGAACATTAATATGCATAACCTGCCATACCGCTCTAAAGCGGATTTTTTCGCTTAACAGCACTTCATCTTGATCAAAGGGGTAGAGCACCCACAAAGGGCCATATTCGCGAATCGGAATCGCCTCACCGTTTTTTTCGATGGCTAAGATGACATCGTGCTCAATAAAATCACTGACCGGTATTTCGGCTTCGTAACCGTTCAGCGCGGAAACGTGAACCGCATCACTGTCGGAGCTTAATAGCGCCAAAAGATCACGCATTAAAGGGCCACTATAGTGGCTTCGGCCCTCTGTCCACGGCGTGCTGGTATCAAATTCATACTGTGGTAAAGCCGCTAACATGGCCCGGTCAAACTGCGCTTCACTCCCCACATTGGTAAGGTCTATGTTACCACTGACGGTCAAAATAACGGGCCCGTTAGGCACGTCTAGTTCATCGACTGAATCAGCAAGCCCCACCAGGGGAGCGCTGAACATCAGCACGGCCCACCCCATTAACCACGCTTTCACAGTAAACACCTCACGCAAGGTTGCCCGCTGGTTATAGCTCCCAGGAACAATAAAAGAAGACAGCGTAAAGGTTACGCCATCTCCTTAAGCAGGTCAGGGCAAATACTGTTTTTTTCGTCACTGAAACGTTATTTACTGTTCACACTAGGGTTACGATTTGATTTTCTCGAAGGGTTCAAAGCGCACCAAATCTTCGTAGGCGTGCCAACTGGCATGTCCTAGCACAGGCAAAATAAGTGCAAGACCAATGTAAAACGTCATAACGCCAACCAGAACGCACAGGGTAAGAATCACCGCCCATAACAGCATCACGCGAAAGTTACGCGCGACACAGCGTACGCTAGCTTCTATCCCCTCCATAAAGGTTAGGTCTTGATCCATCAAGGTAGGAATCGCTACAACGCTTATGGCGAAGGCGCCAAAGGCTAAAATCCCGCCTGCAACTGTGCCCACTGCCAACATGCCCAGGCCCTCTGAGGTGGTCAGCAGCGCAGTATAGAGCGACGCGGGACTAGGCACTTCAAAACCGAAAAATAGTGCGAACAGCAGCGTGGCCAAACGAATCCAAGCGAGGAAGAAGATCATCATCATGACGCCCATCATCGCCAGCTGACCAGCATGGGGCTTCCAGCTTCCAAACGCATCACCTAGGTTAGGTACTTGTCCACGTTCCAACGCTCGGCTAATACCATAAGAGCCTACTGCCACCAGCGGGCCAATAAACATAAACCCGGCAATCATGGGCAGCAGCCAGTACCAGTAGCCCATGGTGAAGGCGCCAAGAGTAATGGCAATACTCAACCCCACCCAAAACATGCCATAAGAGAGGCTCACTACCGTTGCCCGACGAAAATCCTCTACGCCAGCAGCCAACCACGCCCTGGGTCGATCCAATCCAACCTTGTTAATAGTGATTTTAACGCTGGGTTGATCCGCATGGTGGTTTGTTTTTGTTGTAGCCGCATTCATGGCATCACTCCTGTTGTTCCTGATATAGACCCTGGATTCAGGATTTACCTCTAAGGCATCAACACTCATTACCCGTTGACGGTATTAACACTAAATTAATGGCTTAACATTATTTGTTAATACCCTCTTAATGTAGCTGACCAACGCTGTTTGGGGTGACGCTTTGAGATGCGCGTACAAAAAATCCACGAAACAGCTGTCAACCGCCAATTAAATTGCTGCGTTAGTAAAAACCGATATAGTCAAGACGCGCGACGGACGGCCATAAAAAACTCCGAGCAACTGCCCGGAGTTTTGGGTTTTCCGTACGTGACGCTCTGAATGTCTAGCGCACAATCATTACCGACATTTTGGCATGGTGCACAACGTGCTCTGCATTGGGGCCGAGCACATAATCGACAAACTTACGCTTATTGTGGGAAGCCATGACGATTAGATCGACGTCCAGTTTCTTACCGGCTTTAATAATGGCCTCCCAAGGTGAGCCATCCACAATGACACTTTGTACCTGAATGTCGTCGGGCACATTCGTCTTGATAAAGTCATGGAGCGCATCGGTGATCGCTGTATGCGCTTTTTTGGAGAAGTCCTTGGGGAAGTAGGAGCCCACCATGGGCATACGATAGTCCGGCAGTACCGTCACCACATGAAGCGAGGCGCCAAAAGTTCGACATAGCGTCAGGGCTGTGGGCAGCGCCTTCGACCAGGAAGACTCCTCGTTCAAATCCACCGGCAACATGATCTTGCTATACATGGCACTCTCCTTCATGCGGTGGCGGCAGCTTGCGTGTTATCGCGACGCCGACGCTGCATCAATACGATCAACCCAAAGACCAAGAAGGCAGGAATCCACATTAGCTCCTTAGTCCAGCGGTCGACGGGGGCCAGAACTTCGATGATTTCTTGATCGAAGTCGAAACCGAGCTCTGCCGCTTGGCTGCCGTAGGTCACCATATCAACGGTTGCCGTGCCATCCTCAATAAATAGCTCCATGCCCAGGTTATTGAGCCGCTCCTGACCTGTTTTGCCTTCAGGTACCGGTAATGTCATGTAAGTGGTCATGGGATCGCCATAATCATCAAGACCCGCAATCTGCAAACGCAAAGTGGAGTCTTCATCCACATCACCCAGCGCTTCGACGAATTGCGCGGGTGGGATGGATTCGTAGGGATCATGAATCATGTCCATCCAGAAACCAGGCCGGAATAGCGTGAACGCAATCAGCAGCAGCACGATAGACTCATACCAGCGGTTGCGCGTAATCATAAAGCCCTGGGTCGCGGCAGCGAAGATCAACATGGCGATGGTCGACACCACAAAGATCAACACCCCCTGAAGGAAGGTCACATCGATGAGTAGCAGATCGGTATTGAAGATAAACAGAAACGGCAGCGCCGCGGTACGAAGGCTGTAATAGAACGCCTGGAAACCGGTTCGAATGGGATCGCCACCGGATACTGCCGCCGCCGCAAAGGAGGCCAGCCCCACCGGTGGGGTAACGTCGGCCATGATGCCGAAGTAGAACACGAACAGGTGTACCGCAATCAATGGTACCAGCAAGCCATTTTGAGCGCCCAGGTTGACGATGACCGGTGCCAGTAGTGCCGATACAACGATGTAGTTTGCTGTCGTAGGCAGCCCCATGCCGAGGATCAAGCTAAGCACAGCGGTAAGCAGCAAGATTAGCATCAAGTTGCCCATAGCCAGCGTTTCCACCACTTCGGCTAACACCAGACCCACCCCGGTCTGGGAGACGGCACCGACGATGATACCGGCGGTGGCCGTGGCAATGCCGATGCCGATCATGTTGCGGGCACCAGTGACCAGGCCATTCCAAAGATCCATCGCGCCTTCACGCAGATCCGCCCTCATATCGCTGCGTCCGCGAAAGATTGACGTAATGGGGCGCTGGGTCAGAATAATGAAAATCATGAAAACGGTGGCCCAGAAAGCCGACAGTCCTGGCGATAAACGTTCCACCATCAGACACCACACCAGCACAATAACCGGCAGGATGTACTGCAAGCCAACCAGCACCGTCGGTTTGGTCTGGGGCAGTGTAAAGATCGGTTGGTTAGGGTCATCGAGCTCGAGCTCTGGGTAACCGGCCGCCAGTTTGAGCAGGGCGATATAAATGACCGTAAGTCCAACGGCTACCACCCAGGGGGTCGCATCCCCCAGTACCGGCTTGAGCCAGCCAAGGCCGTAATAAACAGCCAGAGCGGTGCCCATCATCAGTAGCAAACCACCGAGAAAGCCAATCACTTTATTGACCAGCGGCTTAGGTGGGTTACTGCTTTGCAGCCCCTTCATGTTGGCCTTGAGGGCCTCAAGGTGAACGATGTAGACCAGCGCAATATAGGAGATCAGCGCGGGAAGGAAGGCATGCTTGATCACCTCGACATAAGAGATGCCCACATACTCGACCATCAAGAAAGCGGCCGCCCCCATTACCGGAGGCATAATCTGTCCATTGACCGATGACGCCACTTCAACAGCGCCCGCCTTTTCCGCGGAAAATCCGACACGTTTCATCATCGGCACCGTGAAAGTACCAGTGGTTACCACATTGGCAATCGAGGAGCCGGAAATCAGACCGGTCATGGCCGAGGCCACCACGGCAGCTTTCGCTGGTCCGCCGCGATAGTGGCCCAATAGTGAGAACGCCACCTTGATAAAGTAATTGCCAGCGCCGGCCTTATCGAGCAGGGCACCGAATAACACAAACAGAAACACGAAGCTGGTTGATACCCCCAGAGCGATACCGAAGACCCCCTGCGTAGTCAACCACTGGTGATTAATCAAGCCAAAGAGGCTCACCCCACCATGGGAAAGAATACCCGGCATCCAAGGGCCAGCCAGGCTATAGAGAAGAAAAACCGACGCTACAATCATTAACGGCGGGCCAAGCGCTCGACGCGTCGCCTCGAGCAGCAGCAGTATCCCTGCTATGCCAATAATAACGTCCTGCAGTATCGGTGCGCCGGGGCGCTGGGATAACTGCTCGTAAAACATAAACATGTAAGCGCCACAGAAGGCCGCCGCTGCTGCAAGCACCCAATCCTGAATCGGAACACGGTCGCGCGGGGAGCGCTTGAGTGCCGGATAAGCCATATACGCCAAAAAAAGCGCAAAGGCCAAGTGAATAGAACGCGCCTCAGTGGCACTAAATACACCAAACCCAAGGACGAAGGGCACTGGCGAAGCGATCCACAATTGAAAAAGAGACCACACTGCCGCAATGCTTACCAAAAGCTTTCCGGGCATGCCGGCTGGCTTGCGGGCTCCTGTGTCGCTAGAGGCGACCATATCCTCCAAGTCTACTCCGGCTCCCGAAGGCCTGTTCTTATCGTCTGTCATCTGCCTGCCCCGCTCCGAGTCGATTGACGCATCATTGCCATATCGAAATGCCCTATCAACATTTTAAACGCCCTATCAACATTCTAAACCAAAATGCGCGGCACCCTGAGGTAACCGCGCATTTCTTACTAAGGTAGTATCACCTTAGGCGTCTGGATTACTCAATCCAGCCTTGTTCACGGTAGTAACGCGCTGCCCCATCGTGCAACGGTGCGGAAAGCCCTTCACTCACCATCTCTTCTGGATCAAGATTTTCGAAGGCCGGATGCAGACGCTTGAAACGATCGAAGTTGTCAAAAACCGCCTTGACGGTCTGATAGATCACTTCTTCGTCAGCCTCAGCTGTGGTGACAAAGGTCGCTGCCACGCCGAAGGTTTCGACATCTTCGTCATTGCCGCGATACAAACCACCCGGAATTACCGATGCGGCGTAGTAAGGATATTCATCGACGATGCCTTGAATGTCTTCGTCGTTCAACGGAATCAGACGAGCATCAACGGTGGTGGTGGCTTCCTGGATGGAGCCATTGGGGTGGCCAACCACGTATACCATGGCATCGACGTTATTATCAGCGAGTGCCGCCGCTTGCTCGGCAGCATCAAGCTGAGATGCCAATGAGAAGGTGTCTTCAGTCCAGCCCTTGGCTTCCATCACCACTTCCATGGTGTTGCGCTGGCCCGAACCTGGATTACCAATGTTGACACGCTTGCCTTCCAAGTCATCGAGCGTCTCGATGCCAGAGTCAGCCCGCGCAAGCAGCGTCAACGGCTCACCGTGGACACGGAACACCGCACGCAGCTCTTCGTAGGGCTCGCCTTCGAAATTCCCAGTGCCGTTGTAGGCTTGATACTGAACATCGGATTGAGCGACACCCATGTCCAATTCGCCGGACTTGATGCCATTGATATTGGCGACAGAACCACCGGTGGAAGGTGCATTACACTTAATATCGGCGTCTTCGAGACGATTAACCAAACGACAGATCGACTGACCCACGACGTAGTAAACGCCAGTTTGGCCACCGGTGCCAATGGTGATGAATTGCTCGTCATCCTGTGCCATTGCCGGTGAGGCGAAAGCAGCGGCGGCAAGTAGCGCACCGGAGAAAGCAGTAGTGGAAAATACATGGCGTTTCATGAACACACCTCTTTGTATTGATGTTGTGAGCGTATTTGATGTTACGAGCATCGCACGCTTTGGTCTCACCTGATGAACCGTTCCCTCAGGTGCCCTTGTTCCAAAACGTTTTCAAGACATTCTATTTTCAAGACAAACGGTTACAGGCGACCCATAAGCTGCCTGCTAGCATTACTTTAGCGAAAAAAACCTAATTAGCGAAATGTAATACGCTAAATAATGAATTTCGCTGTCGTCTAATACTCAGTGTAGCGGTCTTCATCGTTTAGGGAACGTTAACTGCTATACCGCCTTTGCATAAGGTACGCAAAAGGGTATGCAAAATTAATCAACGTTATAGCCCAAAACGCGCGGCAGCCATAGCGCGATAGCGGGGAAGATTGCCACTAGCGCTAGCGCACAGCCCATTGCAACGACAAACAGCAGCGCCCATCCGATGGTCTGCTCCAAGCGAATTTTGG
>CEGE01001157.1_pt1 | contig 15811 bp, 24 predicted proteins | sample 306311 | NCBI WGS metagenome assembly CEGE01 (sample SAMEA2755654, study PRJEB7226) | microbial mat metagenome | biome: microbial mat; feature: hypersaline; material: grass silage | place: USA | collected 2014-02-19 | depth 0 m | reverse complement strand
GAAGCTTCAGCTCGGCTGGTCAACTTGACGCAGCCAGAATATCTGGCAACTCTGGTGCTGTTCTTTCGTCGAGGTGCCGAACAGCGTGTGCGTGCCGGCTACGATGGTGATTTTGAGCCTTTGGATGCGGAAGGTCTATTTCGTGAAATGCATCTGTTGATCAGTGCGACCGAGCTGAAGCAGACGGTCTTTCGCAGTGATCATGTATCCAATGCACTGGTGTTGAAGGGCACGTTGGGGCGGGACAAAGCACGTTTGCTGTCAGAGATTGAAGCAGCTGTTGAGTGGGCGCAGCAACATCATATTCCAATGCGCCAACAGGAGCGTTTCTAAGGGGACCTAAGCCCCCTTAGAGCTGGCTTAGTAGCCGCGTTGGGCCTTGAGCTCTTCTTCGCTCAGCGGGGTGATGCTCAACAGCATTTTGGTCAAGTCGAGCAGAATGATCAGGATGTTGTTGTAGTAGCAAACGCCTTGTACAAAGCGCTTGGTGGAGTCATCGCCGGAAACATTCGGGGCGCGATCCACATCGTTGTGTGGCAGGTTGATGACCTCATCCACACTGTCGACCACTAGTCCGATCACTTCCTGTTCATTGAACTCAACCACGATGACGCGTGTGTCGTCATCATAAGGTACCAGCGGAAGTCCAAACATGCGGCGGGTATCGATGACGGTCACTACATTACCGCGCAGGTTGATGATTCCCAGTATCGCCTTGTCGGCTCCGGGTACCGGAGTAATCTCACTGAAGCGCAGGACTTCTTTAACCTGCATTACGTCGATGCCATAGAGTTCATCATCTACCCGAAAGGTTGCCCACTGATGGTAGACAATCTCTTCCTGCTGGGCACGGCGTGAGCGTTCGGAATCGGCCTGTTGTCCGGCCTGCAGTGTTTTCAGGTGTTCAGCCGCGGCGTTTAGACTCATGCTGTTCTGTCCTGTGTAATCCAAGGTTGCAACCATTCAAGGCTGGATTCTGTTTGGCCTGAAGGGTTGTATTCAAGACTTATATAGCCGGAGTATCCCATAGCCTCAATAGCCTTGAAAAGGTTAGAGAAGTTAATTTCACCGCTGCCGGGCTCATGACGGCCTGGAACGTCCGCGATCTGTATATGTCCGATGTGTGTACTCAGGCGATTCAGAGTGTTGATCAGGTTCCCTTCCATAATCTGCATGTGATACACATCATACTGCAAACGGGTACTCGGCAGATCAAGGCGTTTGATCAGGTCTACAACCTGAGTACTGTAGTGCAAGCGGAAACCCGGCAGATCTTCGGTGTTGATTGCTTCGATCAGCAGCTCAACATTGGCCTTATGGCACTGCTGAGCGGCCAGTCGCAGGTTTGATTCCAGTGCCTGCTGAATCTGTTCTTCGTTTTGCCCGCAAGGTGTAATGCCAGCCAGGAAGTTGAGCTTGGGCACACTCAGCCGCTTTGCCCACTGCAGCGCAAGCGCCAGGCCATCCGCAAATTCACTTTGGCGCCTTGGGTCACAGCACAGGCTGCGATCGCCATTGTCCCAGCCACCGGCCGGAATATTGATCAGTATCAGCTCTAGCTGCTGTTGACTCAAGGCATCGGCAACAGCTTCCAGTCCAAGAGCGTAAGGAAACTGGATTTCGACAGATGAAAAGCCGGCGGCACGGGCAGCCGCGAAGCGCTCCAGAAACGGAAGTTCGGTAAACAGCAGGCTGAGGTTGGCGGCAAAACGCAGCATGGTCAGAGACAGTTTTCCGGTTTGGGCAAACCTGCCAGCAATGCTGCGATTTTGGCTGGGCTGCCTGGAAACAGTTGCATCAGGTAGATACTGCGCCCCTTGTCCTTGCCGAGTTTTTGGCTGACAGCTTTGACCAAAGGACGCATGGCGGGGGATAGCTGGTACTGCCGATAAAAGTCACGCAACAGATACAAAATTTCCCAGTGGGCATCCGTCAGCTCAATTGTCAGTTCTTGAGCCAGATGTGATGCAACTTCAGGAGTCCATTGTGAGACATCATAAAGATAGCCTTCTTCGTCAAGCTCCACGGTGCTTCCGTTAATACTGAGTATTGTCATATCAAAACCAGTTTATGACACTATCATGAGTTACCGCCAGTTCAACAAATCCGGCATCGTCCACACAGCTGACTCCATCTGGGGTGATACCCCGTGCAAGCAGATCAGGCTCAAGTGCCAGAATGCGCGCGGGCAGTCGTGTCAGTTCGTTCCTGTAGTGTGGCAGCAGCCAGTAAACAGCTTCTTCAATCAGTAACAGTGAGTCGTTTTCGCTCAGGCTGGCAGCACAGGTCTGGAAGGCTGTGCGATCAGAAGGAGAGGTGTTCAGCGTGTGCAGAATCATAGCGTTATAACCCGAGAGTGTCGTGCCATCAAAGCCCGTATTTCGTCCTGATCCAGTACGGCAGGGGCAGGATCAAGCCGTGAGGCTTCCAGGCCATGTAGAGCAACACTTTGGGTGCTTGTATAGACTTGATCTATATCGTACATCGGCAGTGCTCCCAGCATGGCGTTGGGGCTTTTCTGGCCAATGCGACCGCTTTGTTGATCTGGCAAAAGCTGCAGTACCGCATCGTCAAGCAACAGAAGTGTCACGGGTAGTTCAAACAGTGCGCAGCTGAGTGCAACATCAATGGCATCACGTGCGGCGGATGATGAATAGGGTGCGCGCCGGCAGATGATCAATACATCGGGCTTGCTCATCCTCGACCTCCGAACGTGATAACACGGTCTGACTGGATCAGAGCCTCACTTAATTGTCCCAGGCCTGACAACTCAAAGCCGGGTGCCAAATTGGCAGCGGGCTTTTCATATCGTTTGGCCTCGTTTTCATCGAGAACACCGCGGCGAACAGCGGCTGCGATGCATACGACCAAATCCAACTGATGTTCCTGCGCCAGTAACTGCCATGCCAGCGGCACGGACTGCTCATCTCTGGGCGGAGATGCCAGTGCGCTGGCGTTATGTACCCCATCGCGGTAGAAAAATACCCGGTAAAGTTCATGCCCGCTTGCCAGTAGTGCGCGTGCAAAACGCAGCGCGGTATCGGCCGATGCAGACTGGTAGGGGGCTGAGTGGATAACAAGGGTGAATTTCATTGTGGAGACCAGACATAAAAAAGCCCCGCAATCTTAACAGATATGCGGGGCCGGGTGGCAGTCGATGATCAGTCGTCGCTGAAAGCGCTGACCAGGCTGAGCAGATGTACAAACAGGTTGTAAATGCTCAGGTACAGGCCAACTGTAGCCATGATGTAGTTTGTATAACGGCCGTTAACAATGTTGCTGGTGTCATACAGGATGAACCCGGCCATCAGCAGCACGACAGCAGCCGAGAATGCCAGGCTAATACCGGAAATATCGACACCAAACAGTGGCAGTACGAACAGAGCCAGCATCGCTACAATAAGGATGATTGAGCCTGCTGCCAGGAACCCTCCCATGAAGCTGAAGTCCTTGCGAGAGCTGAGTACATAGGCGGACAGCCCCAGGAAGGTGATGGCAGTCATGCCCATGGCGGTCATCACGACCTGTCCACCGTTTGGCAATGCCAGATAGTGGTTAAGCAATGGCCCCAGGCCAAAGCCCAGCAGGCCAGTAAAGGCGAAAGTCAGCGGTAGTGCAGCGGCCGAGTTCTGCTTGCGGTTAATGACAAACAGCAGTACGAAGCTCAGGATCACACTGCCGAGATACACCATGAACGGAGGGTTGATTGCCATGGAGATACCCGCTGTCACGGCACTGAATATCAGTGTCATGGCCAGCAGCATATAGGTGTTACGGATGACCTTGTTGGTCTCCAGTACCGCCTGCTGAGAGCGGCCTTCGAATGTGCGAACGTTATCCATCATTAACCTCTTGTTGGTGTCCATCGGTACTGATAACGGATTCTAATTGGGTTTCACGCAGGTTTCGACCGTTTAACTGCAAAAAGATTCCCGGTAGAATTTTGCGCTTTGTTTTTATCTGCCGTTGATGCCAAGGGTAGCCTGTGACCGACTCAACTGAGCTTGTTGTTCTTTATGAAGATGAATACCTTGTGGCTGTTCACAAGCCGGCCGGATTGCTGGTGCATCCCAGCTGGATAGCGCCGGCGAGAACACCGAACCTTGTTTCCATGTTGAAGCAGCGCTACCCCGGTGAAACCGTGCATACGGTGCATCGTCTTGATCGTGCAACCTCGGGGGTTATTCTGTTCGCACGTCGAAAGGACGTAGGGCAGCATCTGCAGCAGCAGTTCATCGAACGTAGCATTCACAAGACCTATCTGTGTGTCGTCAGGGGCTGGACGGAAGAGGCCGGAGTGATCGACTATGCGCTCAAGCCCATTCATGACAAATATGCGGATCCGCTGGCCAACCCGGACAAGGAACCGAAAGAGGCAGTGTCGGAATATCGGCGACTGGCGACCGTATCCTTGCCGATTGCGGTGGGGCGCTACCCCGAGGCGCGCTATTCACTGGTTGAGGTTAAACCGAAAACCGGGCGCAAGCACCAGATTAGGCGTCATATGAAACATATTCTGCACCCCATCGTCGGTGATACCAAGCACGGGGAAGGGCGCCACAATCGATTGTTTCGTGAGCACCTGGATTCTCATCGTTTGCTGCTGATGGCTGTCGCGATAGAATTTGAGCATCCGGTGACAGGGCAAAAGGTTAAAATTGAATCAGGTGTTGGCGACGATGTTGAGGGGCTGTTCAAGCGTCTTGGCTGGGTGGAGGGGTACCCGGTCAGCAGCAGTGTGACTCTGAGCTGACCGGCCAGAGGGTCAGGACAGCCAGTTGTCCGGATCGTTTTCGTCAGCAAACACCTGCGGCCACTCATTGCGGTGGTTGAGCATTTCACGGGCAATGGACTTCGCCCCTTCCAGATCATGGCTTGCGGCCCAACCACACTGCAGTTCATTACAGGCAGGTACTTCCGTTGCATCCAGCACGTCCTGCAGGGTGCGCGCCAGCACTGCAAGAATTTCACTGTAATCATCGTGGTTCATGACCGAAAGATAAAAGCCGGTCTGGCAACCCATGGGGCTGAAATCCAGCACGCAATCCAAGTGGTTGCGTATCAGCTCAGCAATCATGTGTTCCAGCGAATGCAGTGATGGCATTGGCATGTGTGCCTGGTTGGGCTGGCAGAATCGAATGTCATATTTATGCACTCGATCCTGTTTGCCTTCGGTAACGCCGACCAGACGAACATAAGGAGCAATGACTTTTGTGTGGTTGAAGTTGAAGCTCTCGACGTTCATTAAAAAACCTTTTTGAACAATTAATTAGGGATATCATCTCCAGTAATGCATAAGGTATGGATGCGATGCCGGGTATGATGTTGTTAGTGCTATGATAGCAGAGCTGTTGGTTGCTGGCAGGGGGGTGAGATTCAGATGGCTGTTGAGCGGCATCTAGGGTAAGCTAGTGCGCAGTGATTTTTCAATTATAAGTTACACCTCATATCGCCGTCACGCTATTCCGGCTTGTCGGCTATCCCTGTTGTACTTCAAGAGACTAATGTTGCATGAGTTTTGCTTCTCTGGGGCTGTCAGCTCCGTTGCTGAAAGCGGTAGCTGATCAGGGCTACGACACCCCTTCCCCCATCCAGTTGCAGGCGATTCCTGCTGTGTTGGCAGGTCGTGATGTAATGGCGGCCGCCCAAACAGGTACGGGTAAAACAGCCGGATTTACGCTGCCGATGCTGGAGCGCCTGGTAGGCGGAAAGCCTGCGGGTGCTAATCAGGCACGGGCTCTGGTATTGACACCAACCCGTGAACTGGCTGCTCAGGTGGGCGAAAGCGTTGCTACCTATGGGCGTAATCTGAAGCTGCGCTCTGCTGTGGTGTTTGGTGGTGTGAAGATCAACCCGCAGATGCAAAAGCTGCGCGGCGGAGTGGATGTATTGGTCGCGACGCCAGGGCGTCTGCTGGATCTGTATCAGCAAAATGCCATCCGCTTCAATCATCTGGAAATTCTGGTGTTGGATGAAGCCGACCGTATGCTGGATATGGGCTTTATCAATGATATTCGCAAGATTATGGCGCTGCTGCCGGCTCGACGTCAGAACCTGATGTTTTCGGCCACGTTTTCTGACCCGATTCGCAAGCTGGCCAAGGGTATTGTGAATGATCCGGTTGAGGTGTCGGTTAGTCCCGGCAACAGTACGGCGGATACAGTCAGGCAGTGGTTGAGTCCGGTTGATAAGAAGCGAAAGCCGGATCTGTTGCTTGAATTGATTCGCCAGCATGGCTGGAAGCAGGTGCTGGTGTTTACAAAAACCAAGCATGGTGCCAACAAGCTGGCCAAGTTTCTGGATGATGCTGGTGTCAAGTCGGCCGCCATTCATGGCAACAAAAGCCAGGGTGCACGCACCAAGGCGCTGGCTGACTTCAAATCCGGCGCGGTAGAGGTGCTGGTCGCAACTGATATCGCGGCTCGCGGGCTGGATATCGACCAGCTGCCGCAGGTAGTTAACTTCGAGCTGCCAAATGTGGCCGAAGATTATGTGCATCGCATAGGTCGTACTGGTCGTGCCGGTGCAACAGGGCAGGCTGTTTCGCTGGTGTGTGCCGATGAGGCTGATCTTTTGTTCGGTATTGAGCGTTTGACGCGGCAGACGATCGAGCGTCAGGAGGTTGAAGGCTTTGAGCCTGTGCATCCATTGCCGCCTGCGGGTACTCGAGTGCCTGCGTCAAAGCGTGGCGGTGAGCAGAAGCGGGGCGCCCGCAAGCCCAAGGTAGAGCACAAGGATGGTCAGAAGCCGGCTGGCAGCGCGCATGCTCGTCGTCGTGCTCGCCGCCCCCGAGCGGTTGCCGCTGCGGGTTAACAATTGAGGGAGGGGGTGCCTCGGTTTGTCGGGGCGTCCTGTCTGCGCAAGCTGCTGAATATTTTGATACAAAAATCAGGCACAAAAAAAGCGACTCGTGGTCGCTTTTTTTAGATTCGGCAGTAAGAGCAAGCTTACAGCGGAACGATGTTCTCAGCCTGAGGACCTTTCTGGCCCTGAGTAACTTTGAACTGAACCTGCTGGCCTTCGGTCAGGGTTTTGAAGCCTGAACCGGAGATGGCGCTGAAATGGGCGAAAACGTCCGGGCCAGATTCCTGCTCGATGAAGCCAAAGCCTTTAGTTTCGTTGAACCATTTAACGGTGCCAGTAGTAGTAGACATGATGATCTATCCTAAATTTCAAAATATTTTTTTGCCAAGACTGTGTCGAGGCGGTTTGCTCTAAAAGTTGCTATCTACTTATGAATCTCAGGACGAGTACTAACTACAAGGCAGGACTTCGAAATGGTCGTACGTAAATATATGCGTTACTTTCAAGCTGAAAATCATTCTATACGGTTGCCTCGCCTTGTCAATCAAATATTACGGGTGTTGTTAAAATAAATCATAGCTTGTGTATGTGAATTAAGTACACAATACGTATTGTGTACTTAATTTTATTCTTTATGGCGAGTGTGTGATTCAGGGTTGAATAGGGCTGGAGTCATGCGTTTTGTGCGGTTCTAAATTGCGAATTGAACCTGTCGTGGTAGCATGAGTTTTTTCCGCCATATCGAACCCTGAAGCGCTATCTCAATGACAATGAAGCCCTCCTTTGCTGAAGCACTTGAAAATCTGACTCGTCCCCCGCGCATTGCTCTTATCGGTGCAATGGATCAAGAGATCGAATTACTCAAAAACTCCCTGCAGGGTGTCGGCACCCACATGGTGGCTGGTTATCCCTTTTATACTGGAGCGCTTGATGGCGTTGAGGTGGTGTTACTCAAGTCCGGTATCGGTAAGGTCAATGCCGCGATAGGTACAACCTTGCTGTTGCAGCAGTTTGAGCCAGATTGTGTCATTAACACCGGATCGGCCGGCGGGTTTGATGCTGCGCTCAATGTAGGCGATGTCGTGATTTCGGATGAGGTTCGTCATCATGATGTGGATGTAACGGTATTTGGTTATGAGCCTGGTCAGGTGCCCGGGCTGCCCGCAGCGTTCACGGCCGACCCCTTGCTGGCGAGAATGGCAGAGGAGTGCATTGCACAGATGCCTCATGTCAATACGGTTCGAGGGCTTATTGCAACCGGTGATAGTTTTATGAACTGTCCGTCGCGTGTGGCGAGCACTAGGGTTCTGTTTCCGTCCATGAAGGCGGTCGAGATGGAAGCTGCTGCCATCGCCCAAACCTGTCATCAATTCGGTACGCCTTTTATCGTTATCCGTGCGCTTTCGGATATTGCAGGCAAGGAGTCGAATCTTTCATTTGAGCAGTTTCTTGATAAGGCGGCACAACATTCAGCCGAGATGGTAATTGCCATTGTGAAACGGATCGCCGCAAGGGCTACAAACAACGCAAAGTAATAATCATAAATAATTGTTATTTAAGGAAATTGACATGATCAATTCTTTCCATCCCCCGCTGCGAACTCTTATGGGACCAGGGCCTTCTGATGTTAGCCCGCGTGTGCTTGCGGCCATGGCTCGCCCAACTATTGGGCATCTTGATCCTGCCTTTATTGGCATGATGGATGAAATTAAGCAGCTGTTGCAGTTTGCCCTGCGCACCAACAACGAATTGACCATGCCTGTTTCAGCACCGGGCTCGGCGGGGATGGAAGCGTGCTTTGTTAACCTGGTTGAGCCGGGTGACAAGGTGATCGTCTGCCAAAACGGCGTGTTCGGCGGGCGCATGAAAGAAAACGTTGAACGCTTCGGTGGCATCGCTCTGATGGTTGAAGATGAATGGGGCACAGCGGTCAGCCTGGATAAGGTCAGGGCGCTGATGGAGCAGCATGACGACATCAAACTGCTGGCCTTCGTTCATGCAGAAACCTCAACCGGTGTTCGCTCCGATGCAGAGGCTTTGTGTCGCCTGGCGCGTGACTATGGCTGTTTGACCATTGTTGATGCAGTCACCTCTCTGGGTGGGATAGAGCTTGAGGTTGACCTCTGGGGGATAGATGCCATCTATTCAGGCACTCAAAAGTGCCTGTCGGCCCCGCCCGGAATTTCTCCCGTCAGTTTCAGTGAGCGCGCGCTCGAAAAGGTGCGGCAGCGAGAGAGTCGCGTCCCCAGCTGGTTCCTTGATAAGAAGTTGGTGATGGGATACTGGGGTGGAGGGCAGAAACGCGCCTACCATCACACGGCGCCAGTTAATGCGCTGTACGGTTTGCATGAGTCGTTGGTCATGCTGCAGGAAGAGGGTATCAAGCAGGCTTGGGAGCGTCATCAGTACCATCATCAGGCCTTGCGGGCTGGGCTTGAGGCGATGGGGCTTCATTTTACTGTTGATGCGCCAGTGCGTTTGCCTCAGCTGAATTCGGTTGCAGTGCCGACTGGGGTTGATGAAGCCCGTGTGCGTTCACTTTTGCTGGAGCGTTATGGGCTTGAAATCGGTGCGGGCCTCGGGGTTCTGGCGGGTAAGGTATGGCGTATCGGTCTTATGGGCAGCTCATGCACGCGGCGTCACGTTATGGTATGCATAGATGCGCTCGAAAATACGCTGCTTGAACTGGGTGCTGATATTCATGCGGGTGTGGCTGCACAGGCTGCATCGGCTGCTTACGCCGAGTAAGGAGAATATATCATGGCTAAAATCGCTTTTATCGGCTTGGGTGTCATGGGTTTTCCGATGGCAGGTCATTTGGCGCGCGCCGGGCATGATGTATGTGTCTATAACCGTACCCGCAGCAAGGCCGAGCACTGGTGTGCTACCTATTCCGGCCGTTCTGCCGCGACACCGGCTGCTGCTGCAGAGGGTGCCGAATTCGTCTTTACCTGCGTGGGTAATGATGACGACTTGCGTCAGGTGACTACCGGAGCGGAAGGTGTTTTGAAAACGCTTTCATCAGGTTCTGTGCTGATAGATCACACCACGGCTTCTGCTGAAGTGGCGCGGGAGTTGGATTTACAGGCTAAAGAGCAGGGTTGTGGCTTTCTTGACGCTCCTGTTTCGGGTGGTCAAGCCGGAGCCGAAAACGGTGTACTGAGTATCATGATTGGCGGGGTGGAGGCTGATTACGGCCGGGTTTCGCCTCTGCTTGATGCGTATGCCAAGTCTCATCGTTTGCTGGGTGAGGCCGGCAGTGGTCAACTTGCCAAAATGGTCAATCAGATCTGTATTGCCGGGCTGGTTCAGGGTTTGGCTGAGGCTGTGCACTTCGTCAAGCGTGCGGGGCTTGAGGGGGAGGCTGTTTTTGATGTAATTCAGCACGGAGCTGCAGGGTCATGGCAGATGGCAAACCGTCATCAAAGCATGCTGGATGATCGTTATGACTTCGGGTTCGCTGTGGACTGGATGCGCAAGGATCTTCGAATTGCGCTTGAAGAAGCCCGGCGTAATGGTGCGCGTCTCCCGGTTACGGCGCTTGTTGACCAGTTTTATGCTGATTTGCAGGCCGAGGGTAATGGTCGACTGGATACATCAAGTCTGCTCAAAAGGCTTGAGAAAGGGGGCTGAACTGCAGATAATGCCGTTCTTTCGCCCAGCGGTGCGAACAGAATTATTACAATGATTGAGGAGCAGTTTCTATGTTGAATATCGATAAATACAGCATGATTTCATTCGCACCGAGTATTGCGATTGTGGCGGCGATGCTGGTAATGACGTTTCTTGGTGTGCGCTTTCTGAAGCGAGAAATCGCCAAGGATGCTGCCCGAGCACAGCAAAAGAAGTAATAGATTTGGCGGCCTTGGTCGCCTGATTTTCCGGAGGTGAATCAGGCCTCTACCCGTCAAGGAGGGATCAGATGACAACCATCAATAGTCGGCGTCATGCAGCCTCGGTTGCGCAGCCGAGTGAGCGTGAGCGCCATCCTCTACTGTCTGACAACGACATCAACACCATTCTGGTGAATGGTGCGCAGATCTCTCTCAGTAAGTTGAAGCGGGCACGTAGTTTTGATGCGCGTCTGTATTACTATGCTGAAATCGGTGTCTATCTTGAGGTGTCGCTCTCCCGGGGCGCGGGTATTCTGGATGCAACCCGTGAGCAGCTTGAAGCCATTCATCGCGAGGCCACCCACCTGCATATGGATGCCAACAAAAACCTGAATGAAGTTAGCTGAAGAGCAACAAGAGCCGGCTGCCGATAGCGCTGTCGGGTTTGACAGCAAGGCATTCCTGCGCCGATTAACCCAGCGGCCTGGTGTGTATCAGATGTATGATGCCGGCGGAAAAATTCTTTACGTTGGTAAAGCTAAAAATCTCAAGAGCCGGGTCAGCAGCTATTTTCGCTCCAGTGGGCTGAGTACAAAGACTCAGGCACTGGTTGCTCGTATCTGCCGTATTGAGGTCACCGTCACCGGCAGTGAGACGGAAGCTCTGTTGCTGGAGCAAAACCTGATCAAGCAGCAGCGTCCTCCCTACAATATTTTGCTGCGCGACGATAAATCCTATCCCTATATCTTTGTCAGTGACCGCGATACTTTTCCGGCCATCACTTTTCAGCGGGGGGCAGGGCGTAAAAATGGGCGCTATTTTGGCCCCTATCCCAGTTCCGGTGCAGTGAAAGAGAGTCTCAATCTGCTGCAGAAGGTGTTTCGGATTCGCCAGTGTGAAGACAGTTTCTTTCGAAATCGCTCTCGCCCCTGTCTGCAGTATCAGATCAGGCGCTGTACGGCACCCTGTGTCGGCCTGATCAGTGAGGATGCCTATCGTCAGGACCTCAATCACGCAATGCAGTTCCTGCAGGGGCGTAGCCAGGAATTGATGCAGACACTGGCGCAGGAAATGGAGGATGCCGCCGCCCGTCTTGAATTTGAGCGTGCCGCCAGTCTGCGTGACCAGATCAGTGCATTGCAGCAGGTACAGGAGCAGCAGTTTGTCAGTGGGCAAAGTGGTGATGCCGATGTGCTGGGGTGTGCAGTTCAGCCTGGTGGTGTCTGTGTTCATGCACTGTTTGTGCGTGGTGGGCGCGTCATCGGCAGCAAGGTTTATCATCCTCGGGTGTCGATTGAGGATACGCCAGCGGAAGTATTGTCTGCTTTTATCGCTCAGTTTTATTTAAGCGGTCCACGTGAGATTCCTGCAGCCGTGATTGTTTCCGTTGAGCTACCTGATCAGGAGTGTATTCAGCAGGCCTTGGAGCAGCGGCGCGGACGCAAGATGGCCATCATGTCGCGCGTGAGGGGGGATCGCGCTGGTTGGCAGCGTCTGGCTCAAACCAACGCGGAGCAGCAGCTGGGCAGTCATCTGGCCAGTAAGCAGAATATCTATAATCGCTATTTGGCACTGCAGGATGCACTGGGGCTGGACTCAATCCCGCAACGCCTTGAATGCTTTGATATCAGTCACAGTTCAGGCGAGGCAACAGTAGCCTCCTGTGTTGTCTTTGACCGAGAGGGGCCGAAGAAGTCGGACTATCGGCGTTTTAATATTGAAGACATAACAGGCGGGGATGACTATGCCGCCATGCATCAGGCCCTCAGTCGTCGGTATACACGAGTGCGCAAGGGGGAGGGGGTGTTGCCGGATCTGTTGATCATTGATGGTGGAAAAGGGCAGGTTGCACAGGCAGTGATGGTTATGGAAGAGCTGCAAATCAACGACGTACTGGTCGTAGGAGTGGCGAAGGGGCCGACTCGGAAAGCGGGCTTTGAAGTGTTGATTCGTGGTGATAGCGGGGAAGAGACTGTGCTTGCATCGGATTCGCCCGCTTTGCATCTATTGCAACATATTCGTGATGAATCGCACCGGTTTGCCATTACAGGGCATCGGGCGAGGCGCGGCAAAGCGCGCCGCAAATCAACCTTGGAAGGAATATCTGGAGTAGGCCCCAAGCGCAGACGCGAACTGCTGAAGCATTTTGGTGGTGTCAAAGAGGTCGAGCGGGCCAGTGTTGAAGAAATCGCAAAAGTCTCTACTATAAGCCGGACGTTGGCACAGGAAATTTATGCCGCACTCCACCCCGAAAGTTGAAGCAGGAAGTAACGGGACACTCATTTGTATACGATAAAACTACCCAACCTACTGACGCTGCTTCGCATCGTCCTGATTCCAGTTTTCATACTGGTTTATTACCTGCCATATGCGTGGTCACCTTGGGCTGCATCCGCCATTTTTGGCCTGGCCGCGATTACTGACTGGTTTGATGGCTATTTGGCTCGGAAGCTTGATCAGGCTTCCCCCTTTGGGGCTTTTCTTGATCCTGTGGCAGATAAATTGATGGTGGCTGCCGCACTTGTAGTGCTGGTTGAGGTATTCGCTTCTCCTTTGGTCACTATTCCTGCAATTGTCATTATAGGGCGAGAAATTGTTATTTCGGCTCTGCGCGAATGGATGGCTGAACTCGGCGAGCGTGCCAGTGTGGCAGTATCAAATATTGGAAAAATCAAGACAACACTGCAGATGGTCTCGATTCTCATCTTGATAGCAATGCCGCTGTATAGTCCGCTTTCCTGGTTGGGAATTGTTGCGCTGTATGGTGCTGCGGCGCTGACACTGTGGTCAATGGTGCTCTACCTGCACGCGGCATGGCCTCATCTGAGTGATGATATCTGAAGTAAGTGGTTAATATTTAAGCAAATTTTTTTCAGTATTATGGTTGACACCCCGCGGGATCTCTCTATAATACGCACCACTGTTGAGGCGCGGGAATAGCTCAGTTGGTAGAGCACGACCTTGCCAAGGTCGGGGTCGCGAGTTCGAGTCTCGTTTCCCGCTCCAATCTCAACGGTATGGCTGGATGGCAGAGTGGTCATGCAGCGGACTGCAACTCCGTGTACGCCGGTTCGATTCCGACTCCAGCCTCCATATATTTCAAAGAGTTACGCTGCCGAGCGGCAGCGCATCCGATAATTTCCGAATTGATTTCAAGTTATACAGTGGTTTCATAAGCAAGCCGCTTCATGTCATTTTTGTATCGTCCGATACACTTCAATCATGCGTATCCACCACTGGCACTTTGCGATCATAGACCTGTACCTGTGACTGTGTTTTGTGTCCGCTGAACTGCTGTTTGTTGCCTTCGTAATCACTGATACTCTTCGCTTTAATGTCGTGAAAAGTGAAGTCGAACAGTAGGTTCATATTCAGCTTTTTATTGCGCGATTCCTTCTCTGCGTCATACCTTGCCTTACGCCACCATTGTCGCAACTTGTGGCCGGTGATCCTCTGTCCGTTCTTGTCTACAAACAGGTAGGTGCGGTTGGCGACGACCTGCTGCTGGCGCAGCATCTTGATGGCGGCACGCAGGCGAGGGTTCCAGCGTTTGATCTGGGCCTTGTTGGTTTTGCCCTGTTTGATGTAAATGCCTTCCTCCTGCAGCTGCTCATGCTTCAGGTTGAGTATGTCGCCTTGGCGAGTGGCGCAGCAGTAGCTGATCTCCATTGCGGCTTTGACGTAGGCATTGGCCTGGGCGTAAACCGCGTCATACTCCCAGTCTTCAATGTAGCGGGTGCGGCTGCGCTCGGTATGTTTGCGCACACCTCGGCAGGGGTTGATCGGTACTTTGCCACGTTCATAGGCCCAGCTGAAAACCTTGCTCATGAAGCTGTGCTCACGGTTGGCCTGTATCTGGGTTTGCTCGCCGCGTTTGTCCATGTACTCGCGGATATGCTCGGGCTTGATCAGCTCGATCCGCATCTCGCCGAATACCTTGAGCACGGTTTTGCTGTAGCGCTCATAGTCTGATCGGGTGCGAGGGGATAGGGCGCGGAATGCGGCTGACTGCATGAACTCGCTGACCAGGTGTTCAAAGGTGTTTTCGATGACCTGGTGCTTCGCCAGCTCTTCGGCATGGCGCCGGAGCACTGCCCGGCGGGGCGCATCTATCGGGCAGAGTGGAATGCAGGTTTTCTTATCGGGCCGGAATTCAAAGGCTGAGCGGCCTCGGTAGACTCGCTCGGGCAGCCATTCGTTTTCGGCTTTGCGTCTACGTGCCATTTCTCAGTGCTCCGAAGTTGGGCGTGCTGGCGCTGTCATTCACGGCAGCTTTGCGCAGCATCGGGTGGTTGACGTGGTGCCAGGTGGTGCGGGGCTGTCCATCGTTGCGCTGGAAGTAATGGATGCCGTTTTGCTCCAGCCAGCGCTTTTGTGCCGAGGCCTGCACCAGTCCGGTCAGATCAGCGATTTCTTGGTCTGTTAGTAGTCGGTCCATGGGTCCTCCGGTGTTTTTTCTTTTGCTTCGACCAGCCGGTATTCGTTAAAAAACCCTCGATATTCCGGCCCCGGCCAGCGGCTACCCGGGTATATTTCGCGCTCTTCCAGGTGGGGCAGTACGTCGCGGTACCAGGTGTGCTTAAAGCTGCTGTCGAAGTGCGATTCGTACCCGAGGGCATCAGCCAGCCGCTGGATGTGAAACCACTCCGGCAGTTGTCGGGCCGCTTCAAGTGCGATCGGTGGGGCGAATAGGTCGATCTGCTGTTCTTCCGGCATGGGGCCTCCGATTCATTTGCCGCGACACCGCTCGCCAGTCCCAGTATTGCGGCTGCGCTGGCTTGGCCTGTGCGGGTTTTGGTGATTTCATGTAAGCGGGCTGGCGGGCCCACTGCAGTTGGCTGGTGATTTTGTCGTACACTACACACCCCTTACTATTGTTTTCATGCCGATCACTGACAGGATTAACACCGTCAAAAGATGCACTGTCATTTCTGCCGTGTCGCCATCAGCTCCGAACCATCCAGCCATAAAAGATATTCCGGCGATGGCAGCTGGGTATGACCATTTCATATCTCACTCACCTCAATCTTGTGTTCACAATCCCGCACAGCCATGCTGCAGGGTACGTAGAGCGTCTTATAGTCGTATGTTTTTTTCAGTTATCCAATCCCGGTATCGCTCACAACTCATGCGCTCCGGGCACCACTCGCCGTCAGGGTCGAAGTCATACCGGC
>CEGE01001987.1_pt1 | contig 16017 bp, 15 predicted proteins | sample 306311 | NCBI WGS metagenome assembly CEGE01 (sample SAMEA2755654, study PRJEB7226) | microbial mat metagenome | biome: microbial mat; feature: hypersaline; material: grass silage | place: USA | collected 2014-02-19 | depth 0 m | reverse complement strand
AATGAGTCATGCGGTTACTTCAGACCTAACGGCATTAGGACACTTGGAGTGGCGGTTTACTGGCGATGAGCGCAACACGGATCAAGGGTTCAACGAAATACGACAAAGCTACATCGGTTTATCAAGTAAGCAGTATGGCACGTTGCTGGCAGGTAATTTTAATAGCATGTATGCCCAGTTTGTCTCGCTGCCGTTTGATGTTTATCAAGACCGGGGATTACTGTTTAAATCATCGGGTTTGCAGTCTTGGGGTGATTCAATTGCTTACTACACGCCTGAGCTGAACGGCTTCACTTCTTTTCTCCAGGTTAAGCACTACAGCGAGCGGGGGTTAACGGCTTCAGAGCAGAGTAGTGAAGGTGAGGTTGTTGCCGCACAAGGTGGTATTCGCTATCAGCAAGGCCCATTCAAAGTTGGGTTTGGTGCAGTGGAAAACGTAGTGCGTGGTGGTGGCAGTGGAAATGGTGAAACGCTGTATGGCCTTATTGGGGCATACTCGCTATCTGATCAGCTATCAATGCGCTTAGGTGTTGAGACTCAAGACAACAGCGATACTTATGGCAAAGGGTTCGAAACGGTCGGCCTAGGTGGTACCTACTCCACAGGGCCCTGGGCTTTTACCGCAGATTACTACAATGTAGACCGTGACGAAGGCGAGGAGAGTAACGCCTGGGCTGCAGGCGCTTACTATAAAGTCACCAGTGCATTTGACGTGTTCGTAGAGCTAGCCGATGGTGATGCGCCAAGCATGCGGAAAGAAAGTTCGGCAGACAGGACATATTGGCTGACAGGCGCACGTTATCACTTCTAACGTCGTTTTAAAGAATTTGTTTATATCAAAACGGCCACATTTATGTGGCCGTTTTTTTTGCTTTTCAATGGCTGTTATTCTCACAATAAGAATGAATAGGTTGTACAAGAGCTGTCTATGTAGAGCCGCTGGCGGTATTCCCCTACAATGGGCGGCTGGCAAAAGTGCTTTGCGCTTGTGCCAACCACTTTCATCCACCCAGAGAAGTAGGGCAAGGGAATACGCCCGTTATAATCCCTGGGCGGTAGCGTGCCTTTTATTTGGAAATAACTATGTCGATATCTCAACGTTCAGTGGTCTCTCCAGCACGTATGCTGCTGGCAGCGCTGAGCTTAGCCGTGGTGAGTGGTTGTGCCTCGTACCCCTCCAGCTCAGCTCAGCAAGAAGCGCAATATGTATTGAATAACGACCCGGCCACCTTGCTGCAAGACGACAACCTCAATGGCTTTTTAACACAGGCGCCCGCAGGTGCCGTGATTAATGTTTCAGACAGCCCATGGGGTAATAATGTCGAGATTGTGGCTGACGCCGCCTACCTTGCCGCCAGTGGGCGCGAGTGTCGCAAGCTAAGAGTAGTAGCCGTCGACTCCAATAACGCGCGTTCAGCACTCGTCTGCAAAACACCCAATGGTTGGGTTAATCAACGCGTTGTGGCACAAACAACACAGGGGCGCAATTAATGAAAGTGACCACACTGCTTGACCGCGCTACGCTAAATCGCTCGTTAGCCGTTGCTTCCATAGCGCTTGTCAGCGTTTTTGCAGTGCCCAACACATGGGCGCAGGCGCTAAGCCTTTCCGACAGCATTCTACCTGAGCAGGCTAACCAGCAAGGCAGCCTGCAGCAGCAAGAAGTCAATGATACGCCCCGAGCCAACTGGGATAGCGGCACATATGGCCCGGTTTCGCCCAAGGTACAAGATCCCGATGCGCTACCGCCATTTGGCGCCAACTTATTCACAGGTGGGTTTCGTGGCGCGATGGGGGATGGTCTCAACCCTGACTACCGGATTAAGCCCGGCGACCAAGTCACGGTTCGCGCCTGGGGCGCATTTGAACTTGATCGCGTGTTACCCGTCGACGCCCAAGGAAATATTTTCATTCCTGGCTCAGGGCCGCTCAAAGTAGAAGGGCAGAGCAGCCAACAAGTTGATGCCAGCGTGCGTCAAGCCATTACCTCGGTATACCCAGATAACGTCCAGGTCTATACCAACCTGCAAGGTGTGCAGCCCGTAGCCGTCTATGTCACAGGCTATGTTGAAAACCCCGGCCGTTACGCGGGCACACCCAACGACTCCCTGCTCTATTTTCTGGATCAGTCTGGCGGCATAGACCAAGACCTGGGCAGCTATCGCCAAATTCGTGTAATGCGCGACGGTCGCAATGTCGCCACCGTCGACCTCTATGACTTCTTGATCAACGGCAATATACCCCGCCCGCAATTTCAAGATGGCGACACCATCGTAGTCGAAGAGCGTGGCCCCGCAATTGCAGTAGGTGGAGATGTTCACCGTGAATACCGCTATGAAATGACAGGCACCAGTTTGAGTGGCGCTGAGCTGGTAAATCTAGCGCGGTTAAGAAGCGGTGTTTCACACGTTTTGCTACGTGGTGATCGTGAAGAAGGACCTATTGCTCAATACTTCCCCATTGATATGTTTGCCGGTCAAACGATCCGCAGCGGCGACGAAGTGCTGTTTAGCTCAGATAAGCGCAGTGAAATCATCGTTGTGGAAGTAGAAGGCAGCTATTACGGCCCTTCACGGTACGCACTGCCGCGGGATGCTCGTTTAAGCGAATTACTAGACGCCATCGCCGTGCCCGAAAACATGACCGCCGTAGAAAGCATCTCAATAAAGCGTGAAAGTGTTAAAGAGCAGCAAGCGCAGTCCCTTGAAGAGAGCCTACGCCGTCTAGAGACCACCTACCTAGGCGCACCCTCCAGCACCAATGAAGAAGCGCAGATTCGTGTACAAGAAGCGGAACTGATTCAGGACTTCATCTCTCGTGCCAGTGAGTTAGAACCCAGTGGCCGTTTAGTCGTTGCTTACGATGGGCGCATTTCCGATATTCGCCTGCAGGATGGCGATGTGGTCACTATTCCGGAAGTGAGTGACTCCATGCTGATAAGTGGTGAAGTGCTTGTGCCCCAAGCCGCTGTTTATCGCCCAGGCATGAGCGTGATCGATTACATTGAAGGCGCAGGCGGCTTCACCGACCGTGCAGATGACGACCATATTCTTGTGGTTCGCCAGAATGGTGCCGTTGAGAACGCCCGTAACGTGAACCTGCGTCCCGGCGACGAAATCCTCGTCATGCCCGCTGCTCCCACGCACAACCTTCAGCTAGCCTCTACGCTAACGCAGATCCTCTACCAGATTGCCGTAGCAACCAAAGTAGCGGTTGATCTGTAATAGGAGAAGGGTGAGGAGTGAGGAGTTAGGGGGTTGGAGTGAAGAGTAAGGAGTGAGGGTGAAGAAAGTCCCTCTCACACCTCACAATTTACACCTTACCCCTTACCCTTCACCTCTCACCCCTTACACCTCACTTATTCAAGAAGTAGCCCTATGGATAACGTAAACGGCGGCCCACGGCGGAGTGCACGAACACCGTGGCAAGTCACGCGCAGCGTGTGGTACGCCATGTTCATGCGCGAAGCCATTTCGCGCACCATGTCAGACCGCATGGGCTGGTTTTGGATGATTTTTGAGCCAGTTGCCTTTATCGCCATTATGGTAGGCATTCGTAGCTTTATTCGGGGGGGGCGTTTGATCGTGAATGCCGAATTTATCCCCTGGATGATTGCGGGATTAATGGGCTTCTTCCTAGTAAGGGAAGGCATGATGCGGGGGATGGGGGCTATCGATGGTAATAGAGCTCTATTTGCCTATCGACAGGTTCAGCCCGTAGACCCGGTGCTGGTGCGCAATTTTTTAGAAGGTATGCTGCGCAGCTTTATCTTCCTGATCTTCATTGGCGGCGGGGTAATGCTTGGTCTGGACATGTATCCGGATAATGCCATTAGAGTAGTGGCTGCCTGGCTTTCGCTATGGAGCTTAGGACTAGGCTTAGGTTTGGTAACCTCGGTCGCGGCAACCTTGGTACCCGAGATAGGCCGGGTGGTGCGGATGCTATCATTGCCGCTTATGATTCTATCTGGAGTTATTTTCCCGCTAAACTCTTTGCCCCACTGGTTGCTGGAGTACCTGATGCTCAACCCAATACCGCACGGCCTCGAAACCCTGCGCCTGGGCTTTTTTGACAAGTACCAAGTTGTCCAGGGTACCAGCATGCTCTACCTCTGGCTCTTTACATTTACGCTAATTGCCCTGGGGCTATTGATGCACCTGCGCTTTATTGATCGATTGAAGGCACAATAAACTATGCAACGTTCTGTTCGTCATTTTATTAAAACATCGCCACATTGGGCCGTGGCGATAGTCGCGATAGCTCTGGTCTCGTTTTATTGGTTTGTATGGGCGGAAGATCGCTATGTGTCCCGCGCAACAGTGGTGCTAGAGAGCCCTGAAGTGGCAACGCCGGAATTTAGCCTGTCTTCAATTATGGGCAGTGGCGGTGGTGGAAATACCCACGATCTGTTGCTACTGCGTGAGCACTTACTCTCTGTAGACATGCTGCGCGTACTGGACGAAAAGCTGAATCTGCGTGAGCACTATTCTGAGAATGGAGATATCTTCGCCAAACTGCTTAACCGTGATGCCCCCATTGAAGACCTGCACGAATACTACCTGCGCCGGGTAGAGGTAGAGCTGGATGAGTATGCAGGCGTGCTCAATATCCGCGTGCAGGCGTATACGCCAGAGTTTGCCCATGAAGTGGCTACGCTGCTGCTGGAAGCAGGTGAAGACCATATGAACGAAATGGGGCACCGTCTAGCAGATGAGCAGGTGAAATTTTTAGAACAGCAAATGGTACGGCTTGAAGAGCGATTTGAAGAGACCCGGGCCAAGCTGCTTGAATTCCAAAACGAATATGGTTTGGTTTCACCCACCGCAACGGTGGAAAATATTAACCAAGTGGTGGCAACACTTGAGGCTGATCTAGCCCGCCTGCAAGCGCAGCGCAGCGCATTAGCCAGCTTCCAAAGCTCCCAGTCTTCTGAATTGCGCCAAGTCGAGCGTAATATCACGGCATTGCGCGACCAAATTATTGAGCAGCGTGACCGAATCGCCCAAGCTTCAGGCGACTCGCTCAACAGTGTGTCAGCGCAATATGAAACACTAGAACTGCAGGCACAGTTTGCTCAGGAAACCTACTCAAGTGCGCTGGCTGCGTTAGAAAATACCCGCTTAGAAGCTGCCCGCCAGCTCAAGCAGGTAAGCGTGCTGCAAAGCCCGCTATTCCCGGAGTACCCCACAGAACCCAACCGGCTCTACAACAGCAGCGTATTCGCCATCATCACCATCTTCCTCGCCTTTATCTTCAGCATGCTGATGATGATCATCAAAGATCACCGCGATTAAGTTTGGGGGGAAGGGTGAATGGTGAATCGTGAGGGGTGGATCGTGAAGGGTGAATGGTACGAAACGATTCACCATTTACCACTCACGATTCACATTTTTGTAGCGCGTGGTAACGAGAAAGCGAGTTCAGCGAGCTTTTGAGGCACCCGCGGGAGGCGTCGGAACGACGCCCAACGGCACGTAACCAACCCCGGCATGCGATCGCGGGTGTCGATTCAGTTGTCCAAACTAAGTATGTAGTTTGAGAATATGTACAGTCACCGTTTCAAGGTAGATATTTACATAACACGCCATGCCCGTGAGCGCATGGCTAGTCGAAATATCACAGAAAGTGAACTGCTAGAATTGATAGAGCGGGGAACAGTAAAGTACAAAGATGCTACGCGGTTTTGGATAGCGATGCATGTTGAAAGTCGCCAAGACAACCTTTTGTCTATCGCAGCTGTCTTAGAAGACAAACTGGTTGTCAAAACCGTTATGCATCACTTTGAGTGGGAGGATAAGTAATGCGTACAACCTACGATGAAGCGGATGACATTCTAGTTTTGCATCTTTCAGATAAACGTACGGTTAAAGAAATTTCTCAAGACTGGAATACGCATATTAGTTACGCGGAAGATGGCACAATTACTGAAATTGTCATCCTTGACGCTTCTAAGCAGGGGGCATGGCCGCTCTTAAAGAGCCAAGCAGCGTAACCCAACCCCCGGCACCGCTCCGCGCTGCTCCCGCGGGTGCGCCTGAGGCTTACCACGCGCTACTAAATCACGCATGCACAGAACATGGTGGAAGCACGACCAACGGCACACAACCAACCCCGGCACCGCTTCGCGCTGCTTTCGCGGGTGCGCCTGGGGCTTACCACGCGCTACTAAATCGCGCATGCACAGAACATTGTGGAAGCACGACCCGTAGCGCGTGGTAACGAGAAAGCGAGTTCAGCGAGCGTTTCGAGGCACCCGCGGGAGGCGTCGGAACGACGCCCAATGGCACGTAACCAAACCCCCGGCACCGCTCCGCGCTGCTCTCGCGGGTGCGCCTGAGGCTTACCACGCGCTACTAAATCACGCATGCACAGAACCATGGTGGAAGCACGACCCGTAGCGCGTGGTAACGAGAAAGCGAGTTCAGCGAGCGTTCGTGGGCACCCGCGAAAGGCGTCGGAACGACGCCCAAGGGCACATAACCAACCCCAGCACCGCCCCACACTGCGACCGCGGGTTCGCTGAAGCCAAACGCCTCACACCTCACAATTCACCACTAACGGTTTACCAATGCTCGACATCATTCACCACGGCGGGGCCACTGGGGTAACTGGCAGCTGTCACCAACTGCTACTCAATCGACACGAATCCCTACTGGTGGATTGTGGACTCTTCCAAGGGGAAGACGCCGCGGAAGACAGCTTCGAGCAGCTACAAATTGAATTCGATATCAGCACCGTTAAGGCGCTCATCATTACCCACGTCCATATTGACCACGTGGGCAGGCTGCCTTACTTACTGGCCGCGGGTTTTACAGGCCCGATTATCTGCTCAATCCCCACGGCCAAGCTACTCCCCCTGGTGATTGAAGACGCGCTAAAGATCGGCTTCACCCGCAACGGCCAACTGATCGAGCGCTTTCAAGCCCAGCTTGAAAAGCAAATCGTGAGCGTACCCTACGGCAAATGGCACAGCATAAGTAGCGCAAGCGACGTAAGCGATCACAACGGCGCAAGCACAGGCATCACGCGGGTAAAACTCAAACGGGCAGGGCACATTCTCGGTTCCAGCTACGTAGAGGTCAGCTACCAGGATGCCAAAACCGGCGAAAAAGAGCGCATCGTCTTCTCCGGTGATTTAGGTGCCCCCTACGCACCGCTATTACCTGCGCCAAAGTCACCCTACGGCTGCGATCAACTGGTACTCGAAAGCACCTACGGCAACCGCACTCATCCAGACCGCCGCCAGCGCCGTGCCACCCTAAAAGCCGCCGTAGAGCAAGCACTCGCTAACGGCGGCACGGTGATGGTGCCTGCGTTTAGTATTGGCCGCACCCAAGAGCTGCTCTACGAGCTAGAAACCATTATTCATCAAGCGCGCTCGCCGCAGTGGCAGTCACTGGAAATCATTGTCGACTCACCGCTAGCAGCCCGTTTTACAAAGGTTTATCGCGAGCTAAAGCCCTATTGGGATAAAGAAGCTCAAGGGCGCCTGCGCAGTGGCCGCCACCCACTCAACTTCGCCAATATCTACACCGTGGATAGCCACGCAGAGCACGAGCAAACCGTTGAATATCTGGCCAAAACAGGCCGACCGGCGCTAGTCATTGCCGCCAGCGGCATGTGTGCAGGCGGGCGAATCATGAACTACCTAAAAGCCATGCTCGGCGATGAACGCCACCAAGTGCTGTTTGTGGGCTATCAAGGCGCAGGCACCCCCGGGCGGGACATACAGCAATACGGCCCACAGGGCGGCTGGGTAAACATCGACGGCGAACGATTTGATATAAAGGCAGGCGTAACCTCCATCAGCGGCTATTCAGCCCACGCCGACCAAAAAGACCTGCTCAACTTCGTAAAACGCATGCGCCGCTGGCCCCACACAATTCGCCTGGTTCACGGCGAACAAACCGCCCGCGCAGCGCTCAAAGCTGAACTCGAAAGCCTCTATAAACGCAAAGGCAGAAGTGTAACGGTAAGGAGTTAGCTGATAGCAGTGAGGTGTTCCCCCTCACAAGCGAAGCGCTAACCCCTTACCCTTCACCAAAAAACCAATGATTGAAATCAAAAATCTCTACAAACGCTACCACAACCACCACGGCAGCGATTGGGTGCTTAAAGACATCAACCTCACGATCCCCAAAGGGGTGAGTGTCGGCTTGATTGGTGCCAACGGTGCGGGTAAATCCACGCTGCTGCGTTTAATTGCCGGTATGGATACGCCAGAACGCGGTGAAGTCATTCGCCACACCCGCGTTTCCTGGCCCGTAGGGCTGTCGGGCGGTATGCAAAGCAACATGACCGGTCGCCAAAACGTCAAATTCGTAGCCCGTGTTCAGGGCAGTGGCTCAGAAGAGGTCGCGCGAATAATCAAATTTGTCGAAGACTTCGCTGAAATAGGCGAAGCCTTTGACGAACCGATCCGCACCTACTCTTCAGGCATGCGATCGCGTATTTCATTTGGCCTCTCTTTAGCGTTCGATTTCGACGTCTATATCTCCGATGAAGCCACCGCCGTTGGCGATAGATCTTTCAAAGCCAAAGCAAAAGAGCTATTCGAATCGAAAGTGGGCCAGTCATCGCTAATCATGGTGTCTCACTCGGAAGGCATTTTGAAGGATTTATGCCAAGCCGGTGTTTACTTAAAGCACGGGACTGCGCACTGGTACGATGACGTAAACGAAGCTATCGCTGCCTACCATATTGATGTAGATGCCAAAAACGACGGCACCGCACTGCCTAGCGATGTGCCAAGTGCCAGAAAACACCTGCAAGAATGCCACCAAGTACTCAAAGCCGCACAGGAAAACCTAGAGGATTATCGAGAGCGCCAAGCGCCACAGCAAGACATTGCCATTGCTCATCAAGAAGTTCAAAAGGCAGTAAAAGCATCGAAAATTGCGCGCGAGCACCTCGAAATGCTGGAAGAGCAGCAGCGCAAGGCAAAACGCAAATCTGCCTAGTGTTTAAAGATATCAGGCCACAGCGAAAAGCCCATTAACATCGGCTATTAAGAGAACTATGAACACCAAAACCTTTTTAATTACCGGTGGCGCAGGCTTTATCGGTTCTGCAGTAGTGCGGGAACTTATTCAAAACACTGCCCATAAGGTGGTGAACGTAGACAAACTTACCTATGCAGGCAATTTAGAATCCCTGGCAAGCGTTGAAGCCAATGAGCGCTACACCTTTGCCCAGGCCGATATTTGCGATGCACAGGTCATGCAACAACTGTTCGAGCAGCACCAGCCTGATGTGGTGATGCACTTAGCGGCTGAGAGCCATGTAGACCGCTCCATCGACGGCCCGGCAGAGTTTATTCAAACCAATGTGGTGGGCACTGCCGTACTGCTGGAAGCCGCACGCGCTTTTTGGAATAGCTTGGAAGGAGAGCGCCGCGACACTTTTCGATTCCACCATATCAGTACGGATGAGGTTTATGGTGATCTGGCTGAATGTGAGGAGTCAGGAGCGAGGAGTGAGGAGGAAAACTCACCCCTCACAAGCGCGCAGCGCGCTCACGCCTCACTGTTTACAGAAACGACACCCTATGCGCCCAGCTCGCCTTATTCAGCGAGTAAAGCCAGCTCTGATCACTTAGTGCGCGCATGGCAGCGTACATATGGCCTGCCCACACTAGTCACCAACTGCTCGAACAACTACGGCCCGTTCCATTTCCCGGAAAAGCTGATTCCGCTGATGATTCTCAACGCCCTAGCCGGTAAGTCACTCCCGGTTTACGGCGACGGCCAGCAGATCCGCGATTGGCTGTATGTAGAAGACCACGCCCGCGCATTGATCAAAGTCGCCACAGAAGGGCAGGTAGGCGAGACCTACAACATCGGCGGCCACAACGAGAAAGCCAATATCGAGGTTGTAGAGGCCATTTGTGAGATTTTGGATGAATTAGCGCCGAGTGAGGCGTTAGGCGTGAGGAGTGAGGGGGCAGAAGTGAGGAGTGAGGAGTTAGGAGTGAGGGAACCCTCCTCACCCCTCACAAGCCCGCAGGGCGCTCACCCCTCACAAGCGAAGCACCCTCAAGCGAAGCGCTCACACAAAGATTTAATTACCTTCGTCACCGACCGCCCCGGCCACGACCTCCGCTACGCCATCGACGCCAGCAAAATCGAACGCGAGCTAGGCTGGGTACCAGAAGAAACCTTTGAAACCGGCCTGCGCAAAACCGTGCAGTGGTACCTCGCCAACGAAACCTGGTGGAAACGCGTCCAAGACGGCAGCTACCAGGGTCAACGTCTAGGTAGTTTGTGAGGAGTAAGCGCTTCGCTTGTTAGTGGTAAGGGGAAGAGTTGTGAGAAAGCATCAGCAACTGCGGGTATGGCAAGAAGCAATGGATCTCGTTGTCGCTATTTACTCAATGACCTCATCCTTTCCTTCAGTTGAGCGATATGGGCTAGCTAGCCAAATGCAACGTGCTGCTGTATCTGTGCCAAGCAATATAGCCGAAGGCGCGGCTCGTGGCAGTAAGCCCGACTTTTTAAGATTTTTGCATATAGCACGTGGTTCGCTCAGTGAACTTGAAACTCAATGTCAAATTGCCCAACGCTTAGGGTATATGGATGATATTTCAGCACTGGAACTAGCGATTAACTCTGTATTTTCACAGCTAGGCGGGCTGATCAAGCATTTAAAGGCTTCACTATGACATCTGAACATGCACACCTCACTCCTCACGCTTCACCCCTCACTATTTTCATCACCGGCGGCAACGGCCAGGTCGGCTTTGAGCTACAACGTCAATTTTCCCTATTCGGTAATGTATTAGCCCCTACACGGCATGAACTTGATTTAACAGATGCCAATGCAGTAGACGCCTACTTGGCTGAACACCAGCCTGCGTTGATCCTCAACGCAGGCGCTTACACAGCAGTTGATAAAGCCGAAAGCGAACCAGCGCAAGCCAAACGCCTCAATGCCGAGCTGCCAGCACAATTATCCGAGTATGCGGCCAAGCACAATATTCCGCTGGTGCACTACTCAACGGATTATGTCTACCCAGGGGATGGTGAAACACCTTGGCAGGAAGACAGCCCCACGGCACCGCTGAGCGTATACGGCCAAACCAAGCTGGAAGGCGACCAAGCGGTTACCCAAAGTGGTTGCCAGCATCTAATTTTCCGCACCAGCTGGGTATACGCCGCCCGCGGCAACAACTTTATGAAAACCATGCTGCGTTTAGGCCGCGAGCGCGATGCACTGAGCATCGTCAACGACCAAATAGGCGCGCCCACCCCAGCACGCCTAATCGCCCAAGTCACCGCACTAGCGTTCACGCCTCACAATTCACCCCTCACCCCTCACATAACATCAGGCATCTACCACCTGGCGCCAAGAGGGGAAACCAGCTGGTATGGTTTCGCCAGCGAGATTTTCAAGCAAGCACAGGTACTTGGCGAAGAGTTAGCGATCCAATCCGGCACCGTGAGTGGCATACCCACCGTGGAATTTCCAACCCCCGCCCAGCGCCCGCTCAACTCACGTATGCGCCTGACTAAACTTGAGGCCGCGCTTGGTGTCACATTACCGGTTTGGCAACACCAGCTAGCGCTAACGCTTGCAGAATGCTGTGAGGCGTGAGGGGTAAGGAGTGAGGAGTAAGAACCCCTAACCCCTCACACCTCACGCCTAACACCTCACATTTGTATATTCACGGATGATAGACCATGACCCCCTCACACCTCACACCTAACCCTTCACAAAGAAAGGGCATTATTCTAGCCGGTGGTTCCGGCACTCGGCTGCACCCCATTACCCGCGGTGTATCCAAGCAGCTCCTGCCCATCTATGACAAACCGATGATCTACTACCCGATCTCGGTGCTCATGCTAGCGGGCATACGTGAAATACTGATTATCTCTACGCCAGAAGACCTTCCCCAATACCAGAACCTACTCGGCAACGGCGAAGATTTCGGTATTAGCCTGGAGTACGCCGAACAACCAAGCCCTGACGGTCTCGCCCAAGCATTTATTATCGGCGAGGAGTTTATTGGCGAAAGCCCCGTCTGCCTGGTGCTAGGCGACAACATTTTCCATGGTCAGCACTTTTCCGACCAGCTAAAGCGTGCCAGTCAGCAGGCTAGCGGTGCCACCGTATTTGGTTACCTGGTTAAAGACCCCGAGCGCTTTGGCGTGGTGGAGTTTAACGAAAACGGCAACGCGATCTCGATCGAAGAAAAGCCACAAAAACCCAAATCGGCGTATGCCGTTACCGGTCTGTACTTCTACGATAACGATGTCGTTGAAATTGCCAAAGCCGTAGAACCTTCCGAGCGTGGCGAGCTGGAAATTACCAGTGTCAATAACGCCTATTTAGAGCGTGGCGACCTGCGTGTAGAGCGTTTGGGCCGCGGTTTTGCCTGGCTAGATACAGGCACTCACGACAGCCTGCTGGAAGCCAGCCAATACGTGCAAACCATTGAGCACCGCCAAGGCCTCAAAATCGCCTGCCTGGAAGAGATTGCCTGGCAACACGGCTGGATCGATGACGACCGCCTGGCCACACTCGCCAAGCCCCTCGCCAAAACCCAGTACGGCCTATATCTCCAACGCCTTTTAAAAGTGAAGGGTAAAACGTGAGGAGGGAGGAGTCTTGCTTCTCGCTTTTAACGCCTCACACCTAACTCTTCACCTTTCACGAGCTATCTATGCACTACGAAAAACTTGCCATTCCCGATGTCGTCCTACTCACTCCCAAAGTATTCGGCGACGAGCGGGGCTTCTTCATGGAAACCTTTCGCCAAAACGAATTTGAGCAGCACTGTGGCAACTACCAGTTCGTTCAGGACAACCACAGCAAGTCCATTCAAGGAATTCTGCGGGGCCTGCACTACCAATATAAGCAGCCCCAGGGAAAGCTAGTACGCGTCACCCAAGGCGAAGTATTCGATGTCGCCGTTGATATGCGCAAAAGCTCACCTACGTTCGGCCAGTGGGTAGGGGTAACCTTAAGCGAAGAGAACAAGCAGATGCTGTGGGTGCCGCCTGGGTTTGCCCATGGCTTTTACGTGACCAGCGAAACAGCCGAGTTCCAGTACAAATGTACGGATTACTACGCGCCTGGTGACGAAGTGAGTATTCGCTGGGATGATCCTCAGCTCGTGATTGAGTGGCCGCTAGTAGAGGGCAAAGCGCCCCAGGTATCAGATAAAGATGCCGATGGTGTGCCGTTTAACGAAGCCCCACAATTTACATAACAAGGAGCCAATACACGATGCCACGGGTAATCTATCTTGGCCTTTTTGCGTTGCCAGAACATACGCCAATGACGCTCTCTGCGCTGCAACAAGCACCTGAAGATGTGGGCGCGCTAACGTTGGAAGCACACTCCACCAGTCAGTTTGAAGTTCTCAATAATTGGTTGCAGCAAGAAAACAAGCCAGAGGCCGTGCTGATATGGCCCAAGCCAACTGGGTTCATTGCCGATTGCCTCGCGCGAGAAGAACCTATTGACGGCTCTCTTGTACAGTGGAAAGACATGGCGAAACGGCTACTGAAACTATTTCGTCGCCACCGCAGCCAACTAACGTTATTAGGCATGGCACCGGGAGAAACGCTCACGCTTTCAGACGACGAGCTGCCCGCAAACATTACCGATGTGATTCTGCAAGCCGAAGCTGCAGTAAAATGTCTGCCTGAAGCCACGCCGCTCTACCGCCTAGCCGCAGCACAGTTAGTTGCTGAAGATGCTGAGCTACAAGACGAGTTGGCTTTCCTCAGTGCAAGTAGTCATGCCTGTAGTGCTTCCACTGAGCAAACAAGCGAAACCGTGCGTTCCGCCCTGCAAAGTGCAAACGAGAGCCATGATGCTAAACATCAGCTTAAAATTCTCACCCAAGAGCGTGACAGCGCCACGGAAGAGAACAAGCTACTACTCACTCAACTGAATAGCGTGCAGGAAGCATTAGAATTAGCTCAGCAGCAAGCAAACAATGCAGCTTCAAGCCAACAAACTGAACAGCAGCTTAGAAAAATGATTGATGAGCGCGATAGCGCCCAGGAAGAGAATGAGCTGTTATTGTCGCAGTTGCATATAGTTCAAGAGGCCTTGGAAGAAGCCTACATAGAGCTGAAATCGGGAGCTAGTGAAGCAGAGAGCAAAAGACTAAATAGCTTACTGGCCTGGCTGCGTGCCCATGCTCGGCGCCATGCGAGAGCTGCTTACAGTCTGGATAGTAAAGCCTTGCAAGCACAAATATCTTTATTGGATAAAAGCGAGTTATTTGATGCCAAGTGGTATCTAGATAAATATAAGGACGTAGCAAAAGCTAACATTAATCCAGCAGAACATTACATCAAGTTCGGCGCTATCGAAGGGCGCAACCCAAGCCCCCAGTTTGATACTGAGTATTATGTATTAACATACCCGGATATAACTTCCTCGGGTCTCCATCCTTTATTGCATTATTTACGCGAAGGCATTAAAGAACAGCGTAAAACGCAGGAGTCGACGAAATGAACGCTCCGGCATTAACGCAGCTTATACACATAGGCCCACTGCGCCAGGAGAGCGAAACTCTTCTTAAGCATATTGATCTTCCTTCGCTTGTTATTACGCCCAGGCCGGAGTCTCCAACACTCAAAGGCATTCAGAGTGATTTGAAACATGTAAGCGCAGTGATTGCCCCACAGGCAGGAGAAGCTACGCGCTATAGCTACAACGTGCCAGGGTTTGATAGCTTAGCGCCCGCGTCGGGGCTTAAATCGCTATATCCCGGAGTTGCTGAAACACAGCGGAAACCAGTGGAAACACAGCCGCTAAATGAACTGATTAGTGAGCATTGCCCTTCGGGTACGTTAATGACCCACTTGGTTCTGGAGCAACCTGAGCAGGCTCTATCATTGCTGCAAGCGTGGCAACAAGAAGGCATGTTAGATAACCTTGAAGGGCTCTTTGTGCGCACCAGCCCGGTCAGCCTTTATGACGGTATGCCAACCCAGGCAGAGCTAACTGCTTGGTGTCAACAACATGGTTTTGATACTAGCTCAGAAAAGATTGACCCTTACAGCATTGAAGACCCGGAATTTATACTGATTGAATTCAAACGTAACGCGCTACACGTGCCGTTAAAAGCCGCACAAGAAAAAGTGGATACGCTTAAGCAAGAATGTGACAGTCTCAAAAAGAAACTTTCAGAATACGAAAAACTTCTAAAAGAGAATGCCAATCAGCTTAGCGAAGCAGCTGCAGCATTGCGTGAGACAGATGCACAGCTCAAACAGAGCACGAAGCAGCTTGATGAGAAAACAATACAGGCGGAGAGCGTCAGTAAAGAGTGTGCCACACTCAAACAGCAATTTAGCGAAGTAGATGAAACGCTTCGTGAAACACGAGTACAACTTGAAGAGTTAACAAAGCAGCGCGATGAGAAAACCTTACAAGCGGAGAACGCCAGCAAAGAAGGTGCCACGCTCAAACAACAGTTGAGTGAGAAAGAAAGCACCATCACGCAGCTCCGTGAGGAGTTGGTTTCCCAGCAGCAGAATCAGAAAGTTATCCAAAGCCGTTTCGAAGCGCTGGAAAGTAAAATGGAAGGCAAGCTGGAATCGCTATTAAGAGAACAGCGTAGCTATATTCAGCAGACCAGCAATGCGCTTGGGCAGCATGTGACTAGACTGGCCCATAAGCAACGCGATGAACGGGCGCTGACCCACTATCTTCATCATGGTCAGAAACCAGTAAGCACAGAGCTAGATCCGGGTTACGCTCTAGCTTTATTAGAGCAGTATCATTCGCAACGCTACGATGTGGTGGTAGTGTTTGGTAGTGCAGCCGCCACGGAGTTACTAGCAAAAGCGGAGGTAAACTCCCAAGGATACCGATCCCAGCTTATGCTGGCAGAACAGCATAATGATATCGTTACACCCTCGGAACATGATCTACCGACTTCTATTATTAGCATTGAGCACCAAAAGTCACGATGCAAAATGTTAAAAAATAGTTTAGAAATTAATCGTTGCTCCCAAATCGTAAACGTAGTTCACTCGCCTTGGATTGAGTATC